>Ga0181597_10004103_pt1 | contig 14627 bp, 19 predicted proteins | sample 041ome_5_FD_148647 | JGI IMG/M metagenome (GOLD analysis project Ga0181597, IMG submission 148647) | Coastal salt marsh microbial communities from the Groves Creek Marsh, Skidaway Island, Georgia - 041403US metaG (spades assembly) | ecosystem: Environmental > Aquatic > Marine > Intertidal zone... | reverse complement strand
AACGGTGACCAGCACGATCGCCACGAGCGGGGCGGGAACCACGCGGGTGAACCGCGGAAGCAGGACCATGATGGCGATACCGGCGGCGACAAGAGGGTAGACGAGCCACGGGACGCCGATCAGCTGCGGAAGCTGCGCGGCGAAGATGAGGATGGCAAGGGAGTTGACGAATCCGATCATCACGCTGCGGGGAATGAAGCGCATGAGCCGGGCGACCCCGAGCAGTCCGAGAACAATCTGCAGGATGCCGGCGAGGATCACGGTGGCGATGAAGTACTCCATGCCGTAGTCGCGAACGACCGGTGCGATGACGAGGGCAACCGCTCCCGTGGCCGCGGTGATCATGGCTGGTCGGCCGCCGACGAAGGCGATCGTGACCGCCATGACAAAGGAGGAAAACAGACCCACTCGAGGATCAACACCGGCGATCAGGGAGAAGGCGATCGCCTCGGGGATGAGGGCCAAGGCGACGACGAGTCCGGCCAGCACCTCACGGGTGAGCAGGCGAGGGGTCTTGAGGGCGTCGAGAACAGTCGGCCCGTTGTGGTGCTGGAACTTCTCGGGAATCTGGGTGGCGGTCACGCACAGACGGTAGTGGCGTCGGTCACACCCGGTGGGGCTGGCGGTGGTGGAGAGTGGTGGCGGTCACACACGTGACGAGCGCCGCTCCCTTCGCCGGTCGACGACAACGGCGATGACGAGAGCCAGCACGCCTGTCGCCAGAATGAAGAGCCAGCCGCCGATATCGCCGAGACCAGAGATGGGATCCGGGTCGTCAGGGCACATCCCCAGACCGCATTCGCGGAGGGTCGAGAGTCCGATGATCAGGAGGTCGAGGAATACCCAGATGATCGCGGTGAGTGCGGCAAGACGCATGGGCCGACTGTCGGTGAGCACCCCTGAGTCCTGGACGCGGAACGGTCGATCCCACAGCAGCACGGCGGCGATGCCGACAATGGCAACCACGAATGTGATCAGAGCCCACGTGTACAGGTGGTAGCCCATCACGGCGGGGCCGTAGCCCGTCCCGATCGGATCGTTGATGTGGAGCAGGATCTGACGGGTGGATCCCGCGGCGCCAGCGGCAGCGGCCAGGATGCTCAGCGCGTAGTGCGCTGGCTTCATTCCCCACAGCAGGTTCATGACGGGGCCGATGGCGAGGCCGATCATGGCCGATCGCTGGACGAGGCACAGAGGGCAAGGCTGCTCGCCGATGCCGAACTGCAGGTGCAGGGAACCTGCGAGCACGCCGATGAGGGCGACGAGCGCAACGATGTTGATGAGGCGGGCGATACGAGTCGCCGTGGCGTCAGTCATGTGGATGTCCCCTAGAAGTTGAGCGGGATCGGGTCGGTCATGCGCATCGTGAGCAGCACGATCGTCCAGGCGATGGTGACCACGGCCAGGGCAATGGCCCATCTCCTGCTCAGGAAGACGGCGATAAAGACCAGCGCCCACAGGAGGAACATCGAGAACATCATGGGGACGAGGCTAGCGGCGGACAGCAGCCGTTACGGGTACTCGCTGGGGTGAGTCGTGGGACCAGACGCCGATCAGGCGGTGGGCATGCAGCTCCAGCACAGACCTGCTGTGGATGTCCGCAGAATCGGGCCGCGGCAGCGTCGGCAGGTCTCGGTGAGGGTCAGGCCCATGGGCTCACGGCGCTCGTCATCCCGCAGGGAGTGGAACTTGGTGCGCCGGTCGATGGACATGGAACGTCGTGACTTCAGGATGGTCGTATTCATGGGAAGTGATGTCGCTCTCTGCGGCGCTTCAGCGCCGTCGTGTCTGGCTATGGCGTTGTCCGGTCTGCGCTCCCCGGGAAGATTCACGGGTACTCGCGATCGAACAGCGGCAGAGGATCAAGTGGATTCTCTGGCCTCCAAGGTAACACGAGAGTCGACAAGAAGGGGCACTCGCCCCTTCCGTGGCTCGTGGCCCGCGGCTGCTCAGCCTCCGAAGAGCCGAGCGAAGAAGCCCTTGGCGGCCGCCTTCTCTGCGGCGGTGCAGGAGCATCGGTCGCTCTTGGGAATGCCTCGGAGAACCTCGTTCTTGTGCTGGCCGCAGCCAGCCCAGGTCGCCTTCTTGCAGGCCCGGCAGGTGGTCTGTCGACACATGGGCGATGAGTTCCTTTCGGGGTAACGGCTGAATACCAGTGAAGCATACCCCTAGGGGTATAAGTGGCGCACGTGGGGACCAGATGCTGCCCACGGCGAAGTGGAGCAGGATGGGCACGTGGGAGATGACCAGTACCGACTCACGCAACTTCTTCAGGCCGGTGGTGTGGTCGTCCTGTCGGGTGCGGGCATCTCCACCGACTCCGGAATACCGGACTATCGGGGTGCCAGCGGTGCGGCGCTGCGCAAGCACGCGCCGATGACCTTTCAGGCGTTCATCGGTGACCCAGAGGCCCGCCACCGGTACTGGGCGCGCAGCCACGTCGGCTGGCCGATGATGAGGGACGCCCGACCGAATGCTGCGCATCATGCAGTCGCCGCATGGCAGGAGGCCGGGGTCGTCACCTCGGTCGTGACGCAGAACGTCGACAGTCTGCACGCCAAGGCCGGCTCTCCTGAAGTAGTCGACCTCCATGGCCGATTGGATCGCGTGGTGTGCCTGGACTGTTCGATCATTGAATCCCGGGAGGTCATTGCGGAACGGCTAGAGGCCGCCAATCCCGGGTGGCGGCACCTGACTGGTGCGATAAACCCGGACGGCGATGTGGATCTCACTGACGCTGACGTGCGCCAGTTCACGATGGTGTCCTGTACCCGCTGCGGGGGCGTGCTGAAACCCGACGTCGTGTACTTCGGCGAGACGGTTCCTCGTGACCGTGTCGTCAACGCCTATGCCCGGGTGGATGAGGCGCAGTCCCTGCTCGTGCTGGGCTCGTCCCTGCACGTCTATTCGGGTCGGCGCTTCGTGCTGCGTGCCGTTGAGCGGGGTATCCCCGTGGCGATCGTGAACCAAGGCCCAACACGCGCTGATGACGTGGCGGATATCCGCATCGATGGATCACTCGGTGAAGTGCTCGTCAGCGTCCTTCCCGTGCCAGCATGGAACGGCGCAACGTCATCGGGGGGATGACAGGTATCAAGGCGGGGGCGTCATGATCAGGATGCTTGAAGGGCTTCCGGACGGGGTCATCGGGTTCGAGGCGATTGGCGAGGTGCACGGCAAGGACTACCGCGACGTCCTCGATCCGGCACTTGAGCAGGCGATCAGCCAGTTTGGGCGAGTTCGCCTGCTTTATCTGCTGGGGGACGAGTTTGCTGGATACACCCTTCCGGCCATGCTTGATGACGCAGCTGTGGGAACGCGTGACTGGTCGCACATGTCGAGGATCGCGGTGGTGAGCGACACCGAGTGGGTCCGCGCTGGCGTGCATGCCTTCGCATGGATGGTGCCCGGCCGGATCCATGTGTATTCCGTCTCACAACGCTCCGAAGCGGAGGCATGGCTGGCGGAGCAGTGAGATGCTCGCGTCATGAGCATCCTTGATCTGTTTCGTCTGGACGGCCAGGTGGCGGTCGTCACCGGCTCAGGTCGTGGCATCGGCCGCGGAATCGCGATCGCACTCGCCGAGGTGGGGGCGGATGTCGCCATCACCAGCCGCCGGGCCGAGGACGTTCGGGAGGTGGCCGAGCAGGTGCGAGCTCTCGGGCGTCGGGCGCTTGAGTTCCCCGGAGACCTGAAGGACCCAGCTGTTCGCGTGGGGCTGGCCGATGCCGTGATCGAGGAGTTCGGTCGCCTGGACGTATGGGTGAACAATGCCGGCGGCACGGATGATGCCCATGTCAAGCCCATGACCGAGGTCACTGACGACGAGCTTCGCGACATGTTCGAGCTCAATCTCATCGCCGCGGCTGCTTGCTCGCGCGAGGCGGCTCTGCGGATGCCCCATGGCGGCGCGATCGTGAATGTCTCCTCCGGTGCGGGAATGCGTGCAGCACCCAACACGGCGGCGTATGCGGCATCCAAGGCGGCGCTGCTGAATCTCACCCAGACGATGGCGGCCGAACTTGCCACGCAGGGCATTCGAGTGAATGCAATCTCGCCGGGAATGGTTCCGACAGACTCGTTCTATCGAGTACTGCAGTTCACGGAGGACGACCTCGCGCAGCTCGCCCGCACTGTGCCCCTCGGCCGGATGGGAACGCCAGAGGACATGGCCGCTGGCGTGCTCTACTTCGCATCTCCCGCCTCCGGTTGGGTGACCGGTCAGAACATCCTCATCGGCGGGGGTCGCGACGGCGGGAAGTCCGTCGAGCACCGCTGAGCCCCCGGGTCACTCTGTGCGAGACGTGGTTGCCCGGCGTCAGCGGTACAGCAGGTCCAGCACCTCAATGACTCCGTCACCTGGGGTGGGGCCGGTCACATAGTCGGCGAGGGCCTTGATCGGCGCCCGGGCTGAACCCATGGCGACTGATGTGCCAGCCCACTGCAGCATCTCCACGTCATTCATGGCGTCGCCGATCGCGAGCACCTCATGGGCTCCGATGCCAAGCCGGGCGCAGAGGTTCTGCAGCCCGGTTGCCTTGGTGACGCCCTTGATACCGAGGTCGAGCCATGCCACGTCGGTCACTCCGAAGGCGATGGAGTGCATGTCGAGGTGCTCGATCACCGGGCCGAGGCCGTTCTCCAGATGTGCATCGCTGCGCGCGACGATGCGGACCACGGGTTCGGCCGCGAGGGACTCCCGTGGCACCTCGCGAATATCGAGGGAGACCCCTTCGTCCACGAAATAGCGGTCGCTGAGGAAGACACCGTCGGGGCGCTCCACGGCGATCGTGGCCTCAGGAATCAGTCGGCTGAGTTCGTCGAGCAGGTGAGTGGCATCGAACGTCTGTGCCTCGAGGACCTCCTCCGGATCAACTCGAACGACCATCGCTCCATTGCTGACGATCGCGTACTCGTGCATTCCCGCGGCGCGCGCCACGTAGCCGGTCGTGCTGAGGGAGCGACCGGTAGCAGCCACCACGATTGCGCCACTGTCCTGCACTCGGGCCACGGCCTCGGCGACGCCCGGGGTGACACCACTGCTCTGCGGCACGAGCGTGCCGTCAAGGTCGACCGCGATCAGGCGCGGCGCCAGACCGTTAAGACCGGACAGGTCCTCCTTCATGCGCGAGCGCTCGCGGTCACGTTCGCGGCGTGGATCCCGGCGCGGCGGCCGAACAGGGATCCGGCAGCGAGGCTCATTCCGCTCGCGTACTCGTCGCCGTCCTGTGCCAGATGATTCGTGCAGGCACCGGCGGCGTACAGGCCCGGGATCGGGTGTCCTTCGTGGTCGAGCGCGCGTGCATCGGCATCGGTGACGAGTCCACCCAAGGACATCCAGTGATAGTCCGAGCGGGGGATGGAGATCTCGAAGACCGCGTAGGGGGCGTTGAGCACCTTGTGCCAGTCCGCATGCTTGTGGAATTCGGTGTCCTCGCCTGCGGTCATGTCGGTGTTGTAGCGCGCCAGGGTTGCCGCCAATGACCCGGTTGGCACCGCGAGAGCCTCCTCCATTTCCTCCATCGTCTCGAAGGCATCGAGGAAGGTGTGCGATCCGTGCTGCGGGTATCCGAAGATCTCCTCGTCGAGGATGAGGAATGCCTTGGCGTCCGACTGCTCGGCAATGCGGTTGGCCATCCTCCCGTGGTAGACGTCCTCGGCCACGAAGCGACGTCCGGCCGTATTCACCACGATCCCCTTGATGAGATCCTCCGGCGGGTAGATGGAGGCGGTCGCGACGAGACCATGCATACCTCGCTCCGCAACGCCGACGGTTCGCCCAAGGAGCAGACCCGCGCCGTCGTTGGTGGGTTCACCGAGCGGCTTTCCGTACTCGGCGAACAGCGGCATGTTCTGCGAGGTGACCTCGTCATTGAGATTGAAGCTGCCGGCGGCGAGCATCACGCCCACGCGGGCCTGGACGAAGGTGTCGACTCCCTCTCGCCTGACCTTCACTCCCGCTACGCGAGCGTCGTCGTCGAGCACCAGGCCGATGACGTTGGCCTCGTAGACCACGGGTACTTCCTCGCGGGCGACCGTCGCCAGGAGCGCCTTCATGGCGACGTTTCCGCCACTGACCTGGCCCTCGCCCGACACCTGGTGCCCCCGTGGCGCTGGCACCGCCTGCTCGCGAAACGGCCATGCCTTCTCGTTGCCGGTGCTGAGCAGGCCCTCGCCCGTTCGCGTGTAGACGGCCTTGTGCTTGTAGGCCTCACGTGCGAACGGGACGCCCTGGGCCTCGAGCCAGTCGAAGTGCGAGACGCTCTCGTCGCAGAAGACCTGGAGCTTGTCCTCCTCGTCCGTGGTCGTCACGGCCCGCAGGAACCGGTAGAGCTGCTCTGCGGAATCGTCATAGCCACAGGCGGTTTGCACCGCGGTGCCTCCGCCGAGGTAGAACTGCCCTTGGGAGAGTGCGCTGGCGCCGCCACCGGCCGCCGCGCGCTCAAGGACAAGCACATCGGCCCCGCCTCGCTGAGCCTCGAGGGCGGCGCAGGCGCCCGCGATCCCGAGACCGACGATCACCAGGTCAGCGCCCCGCGCCCACTCGTGAACGTCGGCGGTTCGAAACGGTCCCTCGACGATCGGCATGCTCAGCCCACCTCCATAGATGAATGGACGTCATACTAGTTGGCGTCCATTCATGTGTGGAGGCTTCCGCGGGGCTGATCAGGTGATGGATGCGTCGTAGATGCTCTGGATGGTCGCATCCAAAGTGGCAGTGAACTCCGCATCGGACTGCTGAGCCGAGAGTCCCTCGGTGAGAGCGCGGGAGAACGATGCGATCACGCCATGGTTGGCGCGCAGCAGGACGTCGGCCTCCTCTCGGGAGTACCCACCTGACAGAGCCACAACGCGGAGCACCCTCGGATGCGTCACCAGATCACGGTAGAAGTCCGGAGTGCTGGGCAGGGTGAGCTTCAGCATGACCTGCTGCCCCTCGGGCAGTGCATCGAGATGGCTCACGAGCTGGTCCCTGAGCAGATTCTCAGCCTGCTGCTTCTCCGGGCTGTGGATGTCCACCTCCGGTTCGATGATCGGGACGAGGTCCGCTGCCAGAATGCGGCGGCCGATCTCGAACTGCTGGTCGACGACGGCGCTGACCCCCGCGGGATTCGCCAGGGCAATGACCGACCGCATCTTGGTGCCGAAGACGCCGTGCTTGATCGCCCGTTCAAGCAGGGCATCGAGATCGGGCATGGGCTTCATCACCTGTGCACCGTCAACCGCGTCGGCGAGGCCCTTGTCCACCTTGAGGAAGGGGACGATGTTCTTCTGGGTCCACAGGTACTCGGCGGAACCAAGGCCCTCGACCTGCCGCTCCATGGTCATCTCGAAGAGAATCGCGCCGAGAATGCGTTCCCCGGTGAACGCGGGGTTGGTCATGATGCGGGTGCGCATCTGGTGGATCCGGTCGAACATCTCCGCGTCGCCCGAGTACTCGGACTCCTCGATGCCGTAGAGCCGAAGCGCCTTGGGGGTGCTTCCTCCGCTCTGGTCCAGTGCGGCGACGAAGCCCTTCCCGTCGCGCATCTTCTGCAGCATGTCGGTGTTCATGGGATCCCTTTCGGCCGTGAGTCTGGGCTGGCGACTGCTGGAGCGCCCTGTCCTCCACGCTACTGCCAACCTCCTCGTGAAACCCGCCTGTGCGCGGGGTTAGTGTGCAGTCATGACCGACCAGACTGCTGGCAGTGATCAGCCAGATCCGAATCCGGCGATTGATCCGGCGCCGACCACCGTCGTGGGCTACCCCGATGGCTCCGCGCCGTCCGTGCTGGGGCAGGCCAATCCGGGCATGGCCAGCCTGCGTGGAGCTGTCAGCACCGTGCGCATCCTTGTCATCGCCTGCCTCGCATTGCTACTGGTGCTCAGCGCTGGCGTTGTGCTGGGCATCGCATCGGTTCGGGGGCAGGTGGATGAGCTGAGCGCCCAGGTGGCGGCTCTCGGTTCCTCACCAGCGGCGGCGGTCGAGAATCCGGCGCCCGAGGAGGCGGCAGCGGCGGAGCAGGCGCCGCAGGAGGAGCCCGTCGACACCGTTCTCAGTACGGCGCCCTCGCTTCCCGAGGGGACCGTCATTCCGGCTGGTGCCGATTCGGCGGGCGCGATCCTGGTCGGGGATCCCAATGCGGCCAACGTCGTCGAGGTCTACGTCGACTACCAGTGCCCCTACTGCCAGCGTTGGGAGCAGGAGATCGGTGCTCCACTCATCGACAAGGCGCTGACACCGGGGTCTGACCTCCTCATCAAGCAGTACAACCTCGCCTTCCTCGGCGAGGCGAACCCCTCTCTGGATCCGCCGGGGGCCTCGGCCCGAGCCGCGAGCGCTGCCGCCTGCGTGGTGGAGGGCGAGGGCGCTGACGTCTTCATCGCGTTCAACTCGGCCATCTTCGACTCGGCCGATCCCGCGGAACCCGCATCACAGTTCTCCACCGCCACCATGGCGGAACTTGCTCGGCAGCTCGGTGCGGGAGATGCGACGGTGGTGTGCATCGAGGAGGAGCGGCACGTCCCGTTCGCCGCGGTCTCGACTCAGGCAGGCTTCGGACGCGGGGTAGGGGGGACCCCCACCGTGCTCTTCAACGGTCAGGTGCTGGACAACCCCTTCGCAGATCCGGCGCTGAGCGCGATTCTGGCCACGACCGCGGGATGACCGGGCCACTCGCGGACGTCGCCGTCGCGGCGTCACTGATCCTCGCCGCATGGTGCGCGATCCTGCTCGTCCTCAACCGCGCTCCTGGGCGCTCGTTGTGGGTGGGCATCGCTGTCACGGAACTGATTCTGGCCGTGTTCGTCGTGTGGGGGCTCGTTGAGCTCGTCACGAGGGATGCGGAGTTCGCGCGACTGGAATTCGCCCTGTATCTCGCCGGGCTGGTCGCGGTACTACCGGGGGCGGCATGGTGGGTTCGCGCGGAGAAGTCGCGAGCTGCGGCTGGAGTCCTCGTCGTGGCCAGCCTCGTGGCGACGTTCATGGTGTTGCGGGTGCAGCAGGTGTGGGCGGGCTCCGGTGCCTGACGCTGCCCGCCAGCTCAACAGGGGGTTCGGTCGAGTCCTGGTCGTCATCTATGCCACGTTCGCGTTGGCGGCGACGGCCCGATCCCTCGTGCAGATCGTGACTCGCTTCGATGAGGCTCCCGTCGCCTACCTGCTCTCCGCGGGTGCTGCGGTGATCTATGTGGTGGCCACGATCGCCCTGGCTCGTGGAGACCGAACGTCACGTCGCGTGGCGACCGTGGCCATCGTGATCGAGCTCGCCGGAGTCCTTGCCGTCGGGGCGCTGAGCCTCGCCGCGCCGGATGCCTTTCCGCAGGCGTCCGTGTGGTCGGCGTTCGGTCGCGGATACCTCTTCCTGCCGCTCGTGCTGCCGATCGTGGGCCTGTGGTGGCTGCGCCGTACGCGTGCGAGTCAAGTCTGACCGGTCAACGGTCGCTGTCACCCGCTCAGGAGGCCGATACTGAACTCGGGACACTGAGGGGTGGGTAATGAGTTGGTACTGGTGGGTGATCATCACCGTCGTGGCGTTTGGCCTCGGCATGGTGAGCATTCTGTACTTCCAGAAGTCGCACCCCCCAGATCGTCGCAAGGGTGATCGCCGGCAGGGCGATCGTCGCACCGAGGAGCGGCGAGCGGCGGATCCGCGCACGACAGAGCACCGTGCATCGCCGATCCCGGGTGACGAGCCTGAGCGTCGCCGCGATGATCGTCGACAGGCCGGTCGTCGGTCGGGGGGCGATCGCCGCAGGGGCAAGCCCGCGTGGCAGTTGGCGACCGTTGTCGTCTCGGCACTGTTCTTGTCCATCATCGGCGTCGTTGCCTATGCCGAATCGCGGGTCGCTTCCATCTTCGCGGAGAGTTCCCCTGAGCTGATCAACAGCGGGTGGGCTGCGTGTGACACGCCCATCACGTGGAGCATGGACACGAGTCGAATCAGCGCGAGCGACGCTCGCGTGGCGCGCAGGCAGTTCGAAGCCGACTTCGCCAAGTGGGGGGATGTCTCAGGTCTGACTTTTTCCTACGTCGGAGAGGTCCCCGTCGTCTACAACGACTCCACGTACGTCGTCACCAGTGACGAGCATCCGAGTGCACGGCACGTCTACGTGGCGTTCCTCAATCAGAGCGAGTCGTCACTGCTGGACAAGCGAACGGTGGGCTTCGCGAGCCCGACGAAGGTCTGGAAGGACTCCAAGGAGATCGTCGAGGGCAGCCTGGTCCTGAGCATTGACTACGTGAAGAAGGCGAGCGTCGACAAGCGAAGTGCCGTCTACCTGCACGAACTCGGACATATTCTCGGCCTGGGTCACGGCGAGGAGGAGGAGAACGTCATGTACTACCTCGTCGATGACAACAACACGCTGAGCCCGGGCGACATCCAGGGGATTCGCGACCTGATCAAGGCCTGCAAGCAGGAGGAGAGCTGACGCGCTGGCCGGTCGAGGGGACTGTCAGTCCCAGTCCTTGTCCTTCTCCTGCTCCTCGACTGAGGTGTTGAAGAACTTGAGGCCGAGAGCGATGGCGCCGATGATCAGGATGGCGATGATCGCGATGGTGATCAGGGTGCGCATGTCGATCTCCTCAGGTGGGGTTGCTCAAGGCTAGTCGGTGGTCAGGGATTCGCGCTCAGGCCACCATCGACGACGAGCGACTGCCCCGTCATGAAGGATGAGGCGTCACTGGCAAGGAAGAGCGCGGCCTGGGCGATCTCCTCGGGTCGCCCCCATCGATGCATGGGCACACGTCCGAGAACGGACTCCTCCATTGCGTCATCGCCGCGCAGGAAGTCGGTGAGGTCGGTCGCGATCCAGCCTGGGACGAGAGCGTTGACACGGACGGGCTCGGTGCCGAGTTCCACCGCGAGAGTCTGGGTCGCTGACACCAGTGCTGCCTTGGCCGCGCCGTAGGCCCCCAGCAGAGGAGCCGCGCGCAGGGCCGTGACGGATGAGACGTTGACGATCGAGCCGTGCCCGCTGGCGATGAGCGAAGGCAGAGCGGCCTGGATCAACTGCACGGATGCGTCGAGGTTGAGCGCGATCGCCTTGGCCCAGCCGGATGCACGGAGGGTGGCGATGGGAGCCATGAAGGTGTTGCCACCCGCGTTGTTCACCACGATGTCGATGCCGCCAAACGCGTCGAGGGTGGCCGCAACGATGGCGTCAGCAGCGTCGGAGGCCGTCACGTCGAAGGGGATCGTCAGTGCTGAGCCGCCAGTCGATCGAATGGAGTCCGCAACCTCGTCGAGCGGCTCGCGGGATCTGGCGACCAGTGCCACGTTGGCACCCTGGTCAGCGAACAACTCTGCAACGGACCTGCCGATGCCCCGAGAGGCGCCGGTGATGATGGCCGTTCTGCCCTGCAGGTCCATGGCTCTCCCTATCGCGCCTATCGCTTCTCAGGCGCCTGACGCGCCAATCGCGAAGACGCTCGTGGCAGCGTAGGCCACCGCGAGCATGTGCCCGGCGGAAACGACGTACTCTGGCGGCTGAACGGGAAGGGAGTCCCATGAGCAGCGAACAGGATCCGCTCGACGATCTGGACAGGATCGACGAGTTGGTGCTCGATGAGGATTTCGTCTCGGGGGGTGCCAAGGAGGCCGCCGCCGATGACCGAATCGCGCAGGCCAATCGCATCGCCCAAGCCAACGACCGGCTGCGCGCCCAGGGGGAGATCGCGGACGGCACGGGCAAGCCGCGCTTCCATCGGATGAGGAAGTCTGCCCCGTGGATTGTCATCGGGGCCGTAACGGCGGGCGTGATCGTCCTCGTGGCCGTGCTGGCTCGATAGCCGCGGAACACGCCGAATTTCGCGGATGAGCGCTGAGATCCATGTCACAGTTATGTCCCGCAAAGATCCCGGAAATCTGTAGTCAAGGTCACGGTACTTAGGGACTAATTCGGTCATATCGGGCGGTCTGTCGTCCCATTGTCGGTCGCATATGTCACCGAGGGCCCGTAACGTCGAGGCCCGTAGTCACACCGACTGCACGGCTCCGGGCGTGATCGTCACCATGATCACCCCGGCGTGATGCCCCCGCGGAAGCCGCCGCGGGGAGCCACGTGTCCACTCCCGTCAGGGCGTGCGACTCGCGTTGACCGGACGCGTGGCAGGTGAGCACGGCCGAGGCAGACCGACGCCAGGGCCGGGTCAGGACCCGCATCACGATCAAGCGCCCACCCCTGCCGGGGAGGGTGCCGACTGACGAGGATGCATGACCGTTCGACTCCCGAGTGCTGCTCGCTTTGCCGAAAGCCGTACTTCTGAAACCCGCTCTTCAGCGACCCTCACTCGTGCAACCCGCGCGGCGACGGGCCCCTGGATGACAGCCGCCGCCCGCATCGGCGCTGGTGTGGTGGCCACTGCTGCTGCGACGGCCATCGTGCTGGCCCCGGCAGCCCAGTCCGAAACCGTCCCCGCCAAGGACCCCGCGCTCGTGGCGCGTGCGGCTCTCACTCCCGATTCATCTGCCTCAGCGCCGGCCCGGCCCACGGTGGACGAGGTCTCGCGCGCTGCTGCGGCTGAGCGCGCCAATCGTGCGGCCACGGCTCGTCAGGCTGTTGCCGCCCGGCAGGCGTCCTTCACCCGATTCACCTTGAATTCGGCGGAGACCAAGGACATGAGGGGAGTCGAGAAGAGCCTCTATCGCGGCCGCTACTTCAATGCTCAAGCCGAGGAGAAGCGGCTATGCATCGTGAAGCGGGAGAGTGAAGGCTTCTACGACGTCATCAATCCCGGCGGCAACTACTTCGGGGCCTATCAGGTGTCACGTGCGCTGGCTGAGGGGGTCACCTACATGATGGCGAAGGAGCACAAGAAGCTCATGGGGGAGGCCCAAGCCAAAGAGGTTCTTGCCGCATTGCGCGCCAAGCCGATGAACCGGTGGTCGCGCTACTGGCAGGATGCCGCCTTCCACACGATCATGAACTGGGAGAGGCCTCTGTCGGGTGCGTCCCACTGGGCCGGGGGCCGCTGGTCCTGTTGATGATGCGACCGAGCGGGATCAGGCCCAGCGCCAGCCAACTCGCCCAGGACGGGAAGAACTCGGTCATGACTCCGACGAAGAGGGAGTAGGCCGCGAAGATTGCGCCTCGGTACTGGGTGAGCGTCCCGCCGCCGACGAGCCAGCCGCGCTCAAGCGCTCCGGGCTCGAGGAGTTCGGGGTGTCGCCTGGCATGGCGGGCGATGAGGTTGCCCAGCAGGCTGATCACGGCGAGGTTGAGCCAGTAGAGCAGACCGACGCCGCCGCCGCCGAGGGTGTCGTTTCCGTGCGCGGTGCCGTACATGGCGGTCGGCCATGGCAGGAAGACGATCGCCGCCATCCAGCCGATGTTCAACCACAGGACGGTGCCGTCATAGCGCTGCATGACGTTGAAGACCCGGTTGTGAACGACCCACATGACGATGACGATGATGAAGCTCAGAAGGAAGGCGTAGATCTGCCCCCAGTTCTCACCGAAGACCTGCCATACGGTCTGGCCCTTTTCTGGGCCGTCAATGTCGGCGAGCGGCAGCAGTTGGAGCGTGATCGCAATGGCGACCACTGCGTCGGTGAAATTGACGAGCCGATCGAAGGACCGACGCTGCTCGGCAGGGGTCTCCTCGCCTGCCGGATTGATGGGTTCGATCATGCAGGCAGGCTAGCGAATTCCCCTGAACTCAAGGCCGTGCTCGGGCCAGTCGCGCCCGGCACTCGCGTTTGGCGAGGTGCATGAACGTCTCGGTCGCCGGAGATCGCGTGGCGCCCAGTCGGGTTCCGAGCATGATCGTTCGAGGTTCGAGGATGGGATCGAGGATCTTGATGACGATGCCAGGATCGGAGGGATCCGTAGCCAGCAAGGGCATGATCGCCGGCCCCACGCCCGCCCGCACCATGCCTTGCTGCGCTCCGTTGTCGTAGGACCGGAAGGCGTATCGAGGACGCACGCCAAGGGCGCGCAGACCCGAGCTGATAGTGCCCGCACCGTACCGGGGCTCGTGCTCACCCACCAGTGCAATGTCGGCCAGTCGGGACGTCGGGAATTTCCGTCCCGGGAACTCGTGCGCGAGCTCACTGTCGGCAGGTAGGAGGAGAACAAAGGGATCCGTGCCGAGCAGGGTCAGGTCGAGGTCCTCGTGCTCGTATGGTCCGGCGAGAAACGTCACATCGAGCGAGCCTGCGAGCAGATCGTCGACGAGTTCCTCGTTCCGGTCGTGCTCGATGAGACTGATCGACAGATCCGGGGCTTGAGCGCGCATGTCACTGACGACGTCCGGCAGGAGTTGAACGGAGACGCTCTGATACGTCCCCACGGTCAACCGGCCTGCCGTGCCGCTGGAAAGGTCGTCAAGATCGTCCGCGGCGCCCTCGAGCAACGCCATGATCTCCCCGGCCCGCTCCAGAAGGAGTCGTCCGGCCGGGGTGAGGGTCACCGGTCGAGGTCCCCCCGGTCGGTCGAATGCTCGCTGACCGATGGCACGTTCGAGGCCGGCGATCTGCTGGCTGATGGCAGCCTGGGACAGCCGCATCGCGTCCGCGGCACCACTGAAGGATCCCTCTTCCGCGACGGCGATCAGGGCGCGCAGGTGCCGCAGTTCCACGTCCGAGAAGCTCATGCGCGTATATAAGCAAAACTAATTAAAATAATCAATACTCATCGTTTGTA
>Ga0181597_10004102_pt1 | contig 14627 bp, 6 predicted proteins | sample 041ome_5_FD_148647 | JGI IMG/M metagenome (GOLD analysis project Ga0181597, IMG submission 148647) | Coastal salt marsh microbial communities from the Groves Creek Marsh, Skidaway Island, Georgia - 041403US metaG (spades assembly) | ecosystem: Environmental > Aquatic > Marine > Intertidal zone >... | reverse complement strand
CCAAAATTATTTTCTTTTGTCGTCGCGCTTTTGCTTCTTTGCGGGAAGCTGCTGGACAAAAACACCGCGAACAACGCGCACGCGACGAAAAGCGTTCGCAGCGCGCGTCCTCCGCGGTTTTCGCTTCTGAAACTCTCTCTCGACGAAGAAGAAGTCCTCGTGACTTTGTTTCTCATCGTCGTCATCATTTTTTTAACCTCTCTTTAAAGAACCGGCGGTTTGAATACAAAGACGACGGGGCTTCCTTCACCCTCGAGCGTTTGCAAACGGTCTTTATGCGCAAAAGAAGATCTCACCGACAACGAACACACGAGAGGAAGAGAAAAAGACCCCGCGAATGACTTCTCTACGACGCGAAAGTCTTCTCTTTTTCCAAAGAATATTATACGAGAGCGTGAACGACAAAACGAGAGCGTTGATGATGCGCTCGTCGCGGTGCGTGCTCTTTTGGCGATCAATTCCTTTCAGGTGTCGACCGACCTTTTTTGCTTCTGGCAGATTTTTTTTCTTAAACCCTAAACTCTATTATGAACGCCTCTTTCTATCACTCTGGGGCAAAAACAGGAAACGTCGATACTACGCGGAGGCTTCCGCGGCGTTCACGCGAGCGAGCACAAAAGCATTTTAGTGAACGAGAATACACGGAGGAATACTACTAGCTACGAATACTCTCGTTTCTTTCAAAATGTTACGTATTATTACGACGACTCTAAGAGATCTCGAGGTAGCCTAAGATCGCCAACGTCCGCCTTTTCGCCTCTAACTTGGCGGCGACTAAACCGGTCAGTCGATCGAACTCTTCGCGATTGTCCGTTTCCGTGGCCAACGCTAAATCTCGTTCGAACGCGGCGTCTTGCAACTCGCAGTTCTTTAAAAACTTTTGCAACTCCAAGACGACGTCGTCGACGCGAGCGTCGAGTCTTTCCACGATTTCTCGACACGCCGCTTTGCCGTCGAACGTTTCGTCCGGGTTTAACGTCATCATTTCGTCCAAAGCGCGTTTGGACGGCGAATCCGCTTCCAGTTGCAAAAGTGTTTGCGTGAGTAATTGAATGATATTTTCTAGAGTTTTCAGAACGTTCTCGTCTTCGCCTTGGTTTTTACACGCGGTGAGGACAACGTACGCTTGACCGAGCACTCCGTTTGTAATTTTTCCAATCAGCGCTAACCTCTTACACTCGGGGACAATTTTGTCCCACGTGCCTAAGGAAACGAGCTGGTTGAACGTTTCTGCGTCCATCGCGGTCGGTTCTGCCGCAGTTGGGCCTATTTTATTACTTTTATTGTTACCATCATCATCGACATCATCAGCTTTTGCTGCTTTCGTAAATGCAGCCGTCCTTTTTCTGCGTCTCGTTCGTAATGTTCTTCTTCTCTCCCGAGACGACGGCAAGAACACTCCACCTCTTCCTTTTCCTCCTTTTCCTCCTCCTCCAGTCGTCGTCGTCGTCGTCCTCTTGCAAAAAAGCACTGTATTCGTTTTCATCAAAGTCGTCGTCGTATTGCTCATTTATAGTAGTATATCTGCATATCCTTTTCTGAGGTTAATTTGTCCTTCTTTTCGAGGAGCTCGTTTGCAAGGAAAAAAAATATCTAAAACACTCTGGATAAAAAAAAGCGCACATTTAACATCACACATAAGCTTTACCATAAAAATGAAGAAGAAAAGAAAGTTAAAGACGAGGACGACGAATACTACGAATACTAAGGGTGGTGGTGGTGGTTACGGTCGCGGAGGTGTTCTCGTCGTGGGACGTTTTTCGCTGCGCGACACGCGCGCGAGACGACAGGAATCATCATCATCATCATCATCATCATCATCATCGAAGACAAAAATACAGTTAAAGAAGATGGGACAGAAAAAAGGAGGTTTATTGTCATCTTTGCGGGACCGTCGTCGTCGTCGAAAGGAGGAGGAAGAGAATGAGGAGAAGGAGAAGGAACGAGACGAGTTTAACGTTCCTATTTTTGGAGGGAAACCGAGAATTTTTGAGCAGCGCGGCGGGTTTGATGGCATTCGTAAACTCCTACTCAGTGAGGAGGAGAAGGACAAAAAGCATCAGCGGGAGCAAAAGGTAACAACGAAGGAAGAAGAAGAAGAAGACAAAGGCAAAGAGGCTGAAAAGAAGGACGACGATTCAGACGTGAATACTACTAACACGAACGATGATGAGAATCACTCGGACGTGTTCATCGCGTACGAAAAGCACCTCACGAAATCTCAGCAACATCAAGCTCGGTTACGAAGACAATCCGAAGCGAGCGCGAACGCCTACCGACCGGGGTTGCGCAATCGAGGCGAGGATCTGTTGCCGATCACCGCGCAGAAGGCGAAAGAGATGGAGTTTCGCGAAGCCGAGTGGTTGAAATTGTATCCAGTACCGGTGACGAGGTTTACGGAGAAACGGTCGAACGATGGTCACAGGAGACCGGCGGTGATTTTGGAGTCCATCATTAGCAAAGATTATAAGCGGATTAAAACGGAATCGAGGTTTAAGCGGTTGACGAGGTTAGTCGAAGGGATTAACGTCGCTCGATGGGGATTCGAAGGCATCGAGGACGAGGAGGAAGTGAGGATTACCAAAGAGTTTTACGATTTGTCGCAGTATTACGAAACGAAGAAATCGAGGAAGGAGAAGAAGAGACGGCTGAAAGAGTTGGAGAGAAAGAAAAGGAAGGAGGAGAAGAGGCGTAACTTTGTGCCGAAAACGATCGTCCCGAGACGGTTGGCCGCGGTGATGGATTTTCGAAAACCGAAAGCGAGAACGCATCCCATACGCTTTTTGAAGAAAGATACAAACGAGGAAAAAGAAGAAGAAGAAGAAGGTGAAGGTGTTCAAATGGAAGCGGAGGCCGTATCGTCTCCTTCTTACTCGTTCACGGATGTCCTCGACACCATTCACGATTGGGTAGGCTCGAATTTGCTGAACCTTCGCGAGACGTGTCAAAATATAAACGCGAGGAAACAGGAACACATTATGGATCACATCGACGCGATAAGTACCATGCACATGCCCAAAGCCATCAGCGCACAAAAAGACATTTACAGAGACTTTTTGAGATCTCTGGATGTGTCCGTCGTACCCGCGCACGGGACTATAAAAATGTATCAGAACTTGTTCGCCGATGCGAAACGTCGCGTACAAAATCTCGTTTCGGACACGAAAGTACGAGACGAGTGGTTTCTTACGGGCGCCACAAATTTGCGTCGTGGTCGAGTGCAACAACAAAAACAAGTAGAAGTTACTCTTCCATGCGAAGATGAAGATGACGACGACGATCACGAAAGGTGCATCGTTCGTACGCTCGTTAAAGAAGCCATCGAACGCGTCGTCGAGTCGAGCGAAGCTCTCGTCCATCGCATCACACCGTTTCCAAGAACAGAACTCGCCACGAATGCCTCAGATTTAATTTGGGATGCGAGCACGTTTGAAAGCTACGCTAAGAGAACGTCGCTTTCGCCATCTTTCCCTACTGCTGCTGTTGCCGTCGTCGTGAAACCAAAAGTCACGTGGTTGGCGAAATCCAAGCGAAGCGGTCCGCGAACGCCGGGCGAACGCGGCTGGTTCCGATCCGGAAACGCCTTCGAAAACGGTTCTCAAGATGCTCAGCAAAGATGGCGACATCCGAATCCAGAGATAGAATCACGACCGCGCGAATCGTACGACGATTATTTCTCCTCCGATAGTAGCACTAGTAGTAGCGAATCGGACTCGGAAGATATTTTCTTTCGCGACGTGCAGCGAAAGCGAGCTCCGCCGCCTCCTCTTGCGCAGCAGCAATCGAAGAAGAAAAACGTCATCCCGAAAATCTGGAAAGGGCGACAACTCGCCATTCAAAAGTTTGGTCACGATGAGAAACGGATGTGGCGCGATAAAATCGGCGAGTTTCTTCGTAAATCGCGTAAAACTCTCGGTCATAGACCTTTGGACGTCTCCTGGGGCGGTTCAGTCCTCGATTCGGTCATCGGCGCGAATTTAACGCAAAACGTGACGGACGTTTTATCATCAACAGCGATGTTAAATTTGATGGCCAAGTTTCCAGTGACGGAGGAAACGCAAAGCAAGCATTTAGAACGCGTCGAGAGAGCGGTAAGAGTGAAGGATTTGGTGAAAAATGTCATCAATTCGGTAGTTGAAAAAGACAGGGAGAGGTATGAGAAGGAATGCGCGCAAGCGGCGAGCGAGGTTGTACGAAATGCAATTGATCGCATTGTTTCGAGAGAAACCGGGAGAGATAATATTGCTCAGGATGAGGATGTAGAAATGCGAGATGCTTTAGATATAGAAACTGAAATGGGAGCAGCAGCCGTGGCGGAAGTGATTGAGCGCATGCAGATTGACGATAAAGATGACATCGAGCAACCTTCCTTCTTCCTTTGTCGCGGTGTTCCGAAGATCGACTCGTCCTCGTTTGAGCTCGATAGGACATCACTTGATGAAAATACAGACCTTCACGAGTCTTCAGTTATTGTCGAGTTACCTGTCATGTCTCCGTTAGAGCAACTGTATTACAGCGAGCGACAAATGTGGAACGATTTTTCGAAAACGCCGTTGACGAAGCGCAGATTTAGCGAGAAAGAGGCGTGGATCGAATGTTCGAACGAGGATTGCGGTAAGTGGCGACGGATACCAAAAGCGTTAGCAGATTCATTACTTACTCACAACACGACGTCGGAGAACGTAGAAGCAGCGGATTACTTGAACTGGACCTGCTCTCGAAGTTTCGATAAAAGACACAACGGGTGCGATAAGCCGCAGGAGATGTTGAACGACGATATCGACGAAATCGTCCGGGAAGCGGAAATTTTGCGCAAAGAAGACGAAGAGCAGAAAGCAAAAGAAAAGAAAATGCGCGAAAACAAAGCAAAACTGAGAGAAGAGAGAGAAGCGTCGAAGCAACAAGCAGCCTCGAGGGCAGAATTGAACCGACGCGAGCGACGAGCAAAGACAGATAAATTGAAAGCGCTCGCGCAAGCTGCTCGAGATCGTCAAGACTTCATTTGCGACAACGATCCTACCGAGAATGAAATTATAGTGCGCGACTGCGTAGATTGGCACCGCGTTTTGCACGAAGCCTCAATCGACGATATCATCGAGTGCATTCGATGTCGCGGCATGCACTCCATGCTCGCGCATAGAATCAAGAAAATTCTTCGGCGTGTGCTCGACGAACGCGGCGTTTTGTCGCTCGAATTCCTTCGTGAAGCCTCCACAGAAGAAGCAAACGCGTATCTCAACGAGATAGAAGGCATGGGCGCAAAGACTTCGGCGTGCGTAAACTTACTCTCGTTGGAAAATAGAGACTTCCCTGTAGACGTCAACGTCGGACGAATCATGGCGCGCCTAGGATGGGTTCCGCTCGAAGACGATTTCAAGCTCGAACTTCTCGAGCAGTACGCCCCAGAAGAATCAGTGTACGAATTTTTGAGCGAAAGATTGAACACGTTCGACGTGACGATGTTGTACGAGCTGCATTATCACATGATTACGCTTGGGAAGGTGTTTTGCGCGAAGCGCGATCCGAATTGCGCGAGTTGTCCAATGAACTCCGACTGCGAATACGCCAAGTGTGGTGGTAAACGAAGGAATAATAACATGAACAACGTCGGAGTATACACGCCTGCACCGAACGTCAACAACGCAGAACCTCCAACGCCGCCGAAAGAAGTAGTAACGATTGATCTTACGAAGGAACAAACGAGAACGCAACCGATCGAAGATATCGAAGATATCGGCTTGGCGTCGCCGTCGGAGGGTTCGTCGCCGAAGATGCCGTTGACGCCAACGGCGACGAATAATAACGTCATTGGAAAACGGTTTCCATCGAATTCGAGCATAGAATCACCGTCTAGTCTAGATGGATTCAACAGCCCTACGGAATCGTCTGATAATCTTGCGGCGGATGTTCTCACAGTTGAAGAATTCGTTGAGCGTGCAAAAGCGCAGAAGCACCAGCAGCAAAATGAGAAGGATTTTTCCGAAGCAACAGCAGCATCGGTAGAAGATGCGTCTCCTCTGCATGTAGAACCATCACATACTGCGCCCCTTGCTCCTTTCTCTCTACAAAACGACGCGTTCGCAAACAACGTCGCGGAAACGATGGATTCAATCGTCGCCGCCGGGAAGATCTGGACAGATTTAGGTAAACCCGCCGGCAAGAAGGCCATGCGCGTTCTTTTACTCCTTTCCTCGGAGGATGATTCCGACGACGACAATGTCGAAGAAAACAAAAGCGCCGTGGCAGCGATGATCATGCGGCGATTTAAAGCGTTGTCAAAAATCTGCCACCCGGACAAAAATCGAAACGATCTCGAGAGAGCGTCCGCCGCGTTTGGCATTTTAGCCGAGGCGAAAACAAAGGCGATGGAAGCGGTTGCTGAAGTCGACGAGAGAGCGCTGAAAGATGATGCGGCGTTTGAAAGCGAAGCCGAAGACGAAGTTTTGAGGGAAGTCGAGGATCCTCGGTTCGCAAAGTTCAATGCAGCAACTGCCGCCAAGACGACAACCGCCGAGGAGGAGGAGGAGGCGTTTTTAACCCCTAATCGACACAATCAACTCGCGGATTTATCCTCGTTCACAAAAGCGCAGTTTCGTTCAGAGGTACAAGGGTGGCGAGTGCCAGATGAATGCGTTCCGGCGGAACTTTTGCATTCGCTCTCGCCACATCCAACGTCTATAATCGGCGAATGCGACGCAACGCGGCGGTATTGCGTCATCGCAGCTCCGAGAGAGGCGAGCGATTTTGAACGCGTCTATAAAATATCAACGTCGTCCGAAGAGGAGCACGAACAAAATAACCACGATAACGACGACAACGACGACGATATCGTCATGGAAGATGCAAAGACGAACATCAGCAAAGAGAATGATGAAGAGGATATCATCATTACCACTCCTCCTCCTCCTCCTGCTCCTTCTCATCTTTCTCCTCCCTCTGAGCCTTCTTCAATAAAATGCGTCTTCTTCGTCACCGCCTTGTGCGCCTGTAAACGCAGCTTCCCGCTGCACGGCACGTACTTTCAAGTGAATGAAGTCTTTCTCGACCTTCGTTCGGCGGCAAAACCTGTGAGTGTCGACATTGAAACTCTCAAAACGTCGCCGAAAATAGTCACTCTACTCGGCGCGTCCATCGGTTCGGTCACGCGAGGGATGACGAGGACGGAAGTCACGCGTTTGTTTAATCACCAAGTCTTGTGCGTTCGGGCATGGGAGCGCCGTACCGGATATCCGCGCGAGTTGCCAAAATGGATATGTCCTGTCGTTCCAGTCGCTTCGACCGGGCAAGAATTCACTGAATTTGACTTTCCGAGTCCTTTGCTGCACCCAGAAAAAAGTGCAGCCGCGATGGCGAGTAAAGCGCCAAAACTCGGCAGACCAAAGAAAAAACGTCCGGCGGAGACGATATCAATCGCCATCAATCAAGAACCGACGCCGCCGGAAACGCCTTTCAATAACGATATCTTTCGTTCGTACTTGAAACGTAAATCTGTCGAGAAAGAACAACAGAAGAACAATAACCGGGCGAGCGCAAAGAAAACGAAGAAGAGCGAGAAGGACGGCGATGGAAACAACAGCGAGCAAAAAAGAGCAAAGAAGAAATTCACCTTCCCAATCATACGTTCGAGTCAAAAATGCGGCAAATGCAAGACGTGCTTGAACCCGCAAATGCGCAAAGCGTGCTTGACGAGGCGAGCAGAAATGACGACAACGGGAGGAATGAAAAGACACGAGTCGTCGTCGCCGTTGTCGTCGCCGCTGGCAGCACCGCCATCAACGCCGGTAACAGCGATGGTAGCCACAACAATCGACGCCTTCGTCATTCGTTCGAAAGATTACGAAATCGTAGATTGATAATAGATTACAAAAACGCCCGCGCGCTCCCTCGAGCGAGGGCAAGAAACGTCAGAAAATCTTGCCTCCTCCCGCTAAAAGATTTTGCCTAAATTACCGTTCCCCCAATTACTCTTCCCCCGATTGTGCCCTCCATCGTCAAAACCATCCGCAGAAAGAACGTTATCGTTCAATTGCAACGCGTCCACGTACTTCCACTTCCCATCTTTATCCTTTCGATACCTCGCTCGCTCGGCGAGCGTTTTCGCCTTGGCCCTCGATTTCTTCGCCCTCTTCTCTCCCGCGTCGAACGCGCACTCGTACGAAACAAACGCCTCTTCACCACCACTCTCATTTTCGCCATTACTCCCTTTCTTCATGATTTTCAAGCTCAAAAACCGAATCTTCTTCGCCGTCGCCTTCGCGTCTGACTCGAGCGTCCTCCGCGCGTTTTCCGCATCCGTCTCGTCTCTCTTGGTAAAATCTGGCGAATCCTCGTGCGTACTCTCGACGATAAACTCCGGTTTATTTTCCTTATAGCTCGTAAATCTCGCGCGAACGATCATTTCTGGCGTCGTCTCTCGCGTTATCCCGTTCTCGTGCACGCGTTGGCAGCAGTTTTCGTACGTCTCGTTGCTGTTGCAGGCGCACAGTCGCACCGCATCCCCCGACGCATCGTCCTCGCCGACGGCTTCCCCGTTCGTGTCCTTTTCCTCCTCCTTCTCGAACTTTTCCGCGAGTAAACCTTTCCTCGCTCTGACGACGACGCCAGCGCGTGAACCACAAGAACCATACTTCCTCCTCCTTTCGACGACGTACGAATGCGCGGAGGATCGAACGCAGGCAGAGACGTTTTGCATCGTAAACGTGGTACCTTTTTCTCTTTTCCCTACTCCCGGGGAAAACTTTTGTGGCGGCTTCGTCATTACATTTGCACGCATTGAATACACAAAATGAGTGCGAGGACACCACAATTCGCCACTTTCACCGCGCCGAACACCGCAACGGCTTCTTTTCACACCCCTCGAAGATATTCTTCGCCTTTTGTGCGCGGGAGGAAAAGGGGAGGAGTCTCATCGCGCGCTGAAAAGACACGTTGGAACATTCGAGCGATGCAACAGACGGATTCAATCGACGCCTCGTTCGAGCGTCGTTTGCATGGCGCAGATGGAAAAGGAAAAGGAGAAGATGACGACGACGATGACGAAGAAGAAAGCAAACAACAGATGCAACTCGTGCTCTCGAAACTAAAAGTCCCGGACTTAAAGAGCGAACTGGAGAAGCGGAAGTTGAAGAAAACTGGGAAGAAACAAGAGCTCGTGGACCGGTTGGTGGTGGCGTTGGAGAGGGAGAGGAAAAGCCTCGCGACGACGAAGAAGATGATGTTGGCAAAAGAGAAAGAAGTGACTGTAGGGGATGAGGAGAGTGATACTACCAGTAGTAGTAGTAGTCGAGAGAAGAAGAACGAGAGCGACGAAAGAGAAGACGACGATTCAGACGACGACGGAGAAGAAGATATGACAACCGCGACGACGGCCGCGACTTCGCCTCCGGCGGGAGTGCAACACGCGAAAGTGCGCAGGCGCGTCGTGAGAAGAGGTGGCGGGATCTCCGACGCGACCGCGTCTTCGTCGTCTTCTTCGAAAAAAGGAGTGAAAAAGAAGAGCAGCGCGGTGAAAAGAGGTTCTACAGCAGTCAACGGGAACGCCAAAAATGACGGTTCGTCGGTGACCGCGATGATGCCTTCATCGTCTTTTTCGTCGTCGTCGTCTTCGCACATTATCGCGCCGAAATATAATCCGTCGCGAGAGGCGAGAGAAAAGCAAAACGAAATGGAATTCGTGGCGGATTTTGAAAAGGCGTTCAAGACGTTGAGAGAGCGGTTAAAGTTGGAACGGCTGAAAGCGTCCTCGGATCCAGAGACGAAGTTGGCGAGGATGTTCGAGGAGAATAAAATGGAGGAAGATAATAGTAATAGCAGCAGCAGCAGCAGCAATAGTGATAGCAGCAAAACAAACGAGGAGAAAGCGAGCGACCGTTTGCGTCGATTATTCACGGAGAGAAGGCAAAGAGGCATGAGAGCGGTGAAACGGTCGTTCAACGAAGGCGAAGACGCGGCGAAGCTGGGCGCTATGACGACCATGGCAGCAAGCATAGTTGACGTCGAGAAGACGCGGTTAGGAGCATCATCGTCGTCGTCAGAGGACGAAGGCGGATTAGCTGAGATGATGAGCGAACTGGATGTGCGAGAGGCGCTCGATGGAATCGGCTACGCGTTGGAAATGAACAACCGTGTTTTGGAAGGCTACAACGACAGCACCCACGGATTAGCGAACAATTCTATTGATCCGTTCAAGTTGATTATCGGTGAATACGTCGTCCACCGAAAATACGGCATTGGGAAGTTTTTAGGTATGCGTTCGATCAACCACGAAGACGAGGAGACCGGAAGAAACGAAGGCACGAGGAAAGTGTTCTTGTTCATTCAGTTCGCGGATGATACCGCAAAAATTGAACCGAAGAAAGCGTCCATGCAATTGTATAGATACGCCAGTCCCGGCGCGCAAGTAAAAGCGCCGAGACTTTCAAAGCTGTACGATAAACTCGGGTCGTGGGAAGCGAAAGAAGCGCAGATGCAAAAACAGATTCGCGATTTAGTCGTGCACCAAATGTGCGTGTATTTACAACGATTACAGTGCGTCCGAGCACCGTATAGAATATCGAAACCGGATGAAGAGGCAAAATTTGCTGAAGGGTTTCGTTTTGAGCTCACTCCCGACCAAAAGATGGCTATCGAGGATATCAACGAGGACATGACTCGAGACACGCCCATGGATAGAATCATCGTCGGCGATGTCGGTTTTGGTAAGACAGAAGTCGCTTTCAGAGCCATATCTCGAGCGTGCTTTTCCGGCAAGAATTCGTTTATTCTCGCGCCAACGACGGTTCTGGCGAAACAGCACGCCGCGAACGTCGCTGCGCGATTTCGACACTTGGGTGTAGAAGTCAATCTTCTCACGAGGCACGTCAAGACAAAAGATCAAAAAGAAATTTTAGAGAAGTTTAGCCAAAAGGACTCAGAAAGAGCACAAATCATCGTCGGTACGCACGGTTTGTTGAACTTATCGACGGAAGTCTACGACAACTTGGATCTGTTGATCATTGACGAAGAGCAAAGGTTCGGGGTGAGGCACAAAGACCAAATTTCCGCGTTGAAAGCTACCGTGGACGTTTTAACTTTATCGGCGACCCCTATTCCGCGAACGTTGCATATGGCCATCTCTGGTTTTCGGGACGCGAGTTTAGTTCAAACGCCGCCACCAGAACGTCGACCGATTCGAACAAACTTATTGCCAATGGACGAAGACAAAATTCGCGAGGCTATTGAGTACGAAATCAATCGAGGCGGGCAAATTTATTACATCGTTCCCAGAATCATGATGATGGGCGATTCGCGGCAAAGGTTGTTCGGCATTTTGCCAAACTTACGCGTGATTGAAGCGCACGGACAAATGGACGGCGATACTTTGGATGCGGTTATGGATGAATTCTCCAACGGCGAGGCGGATGTCTTATTGTGCACGACGATTGTTGAGTCTGGTTTAGATATTCCGAATTGCAACACGATTATCATCGAAGAAGTGCAATCGTTCGGCTTAGCGTCGTTGTATCAGTTGCGTGGTCGCGTCGGTCGCGCCGATCGTCAAGCGCACGCGTGGATGTTTTACGGGCTAGATCCAGAATCATTGAACGAAAAAGCGAAGGAACGCTTGTTAGCGTTGGAAGAGTCGTGTGGATTAGGCGAAGGTTTCAAGTTGGCGGAAAGAGACATGTCCATTCGAGGCGTCGGTACTCTCTTCGGCGAGAAACAATCCGGCGAAGTCGATTCGGTTGGTGCAGATTTGTACCTCGAGTTGCTCTATTCGCAGTTACAACGCGTTGAAATGATGCGCTTGAAAGCATGCCTTCCAGGGGAAGTGAAAATCATTCACAAAACGCTCGTCCCAGATGACAAGAATCCTGATATTGAAAACGACGCGATGCTGGTTACGACTGAAGTTCGCGAATCGACGGAAGACTTGTCCATCTCGCCAGCTTACATCGCCACGGATACCGCCAGGAGAACGGCTGAAAATATCGTGTTCAAAGCAAAAACCGCGCGTGAATTTTCCGTCGCTTCGCACTGTTTGTTAAAACATTTCGGCGAAGTGACGGACAGTTTCACCTCGTGCGCTTTGCTCGAACGCGAAATTGCTTACGCAGCGTCTGAATTAGGTATTAAAGAAGTCATCGCGGTGAGCTCGAGCGTAAAGAATAGAAGCGGGTACATCGATTGTATCATCGATTTACCCGGAGAAGTAAAAGATATGCTCGTCACCGGTATGGACGAACGATTCCAAGGCGATGTGTTGACAACCGACGACGGCATACGCATTTTAGGTCAGAAGAAGGAAAGTGAATCCAAGGCGGACATTTTGCTCTTAGCGGTCATGTCTTTGCGAAGAATTAGCGAAGGTGTCCCGGCGTTTGTAAAGTATTTGTAATTATATGTACACCTAGGAAACAGGTACTGGTACCGGTAATATATATTTAAAGCGCGTGTCTTTCTCTTTCGCTAAATTCTGTTTTTACAACCTTAGTATGAGTGTATGTTTTTAAAAGCCACTATAAAACCTTCGCATCTCTCTGAATGTTGTTGTTGTTGTTGTTGTTGTTCAAAAATCACTTTGATCATCATCATCATCATCATCATCATCGTCCAATAATCACTGGACGAGTAAATTTAAACACCTCGCGACTTCGAGTTTAGATCTGTATCTCTTCCCGTTCGGGTCGATATAGGTGACGTCCGTGTGAAGCGATATCCGTCCTTTATCCGTCCTCTCGCGACTCGCGACTTTCGCGGACCAGTTCGCCGGTAGGTGGCCGCCCATGGTTTCGATGAACTCTTTGAGCGACGCTAACGCGGAGTCATCGGTGACCGTAGCGACGGTGGCTACTTTTCTTTTCTTCTTCTCTTTTTCCTTCTTCGCGACAACTTTTGCCTTTTTCTGCTTCGGAGGCGGCGAAATATCCTCCGAAACCTTTGCCGGTCGGCCGCGCTTTTTCCTTTGTACCGGTTCCGCTGGTCTGGCTCTTTTTGGTGGTCTTCCACGTTTCTTCTTTTCTACCGGTGGTGGATGAACCATCGTTAAAGCGCCAACTAACTGCGTTTCCGGAACAACGTTTGCGTTGGGATCGACGCCTCCGTGGATTCTCATCGCGTCTCGATCTGGATAGCGCGTCGATTGTCTTCTCGGTTTTTCTTTCTCAACCGTCAATACCGTTGGTTTCTGAACCACTCCAATCTGTTCCTCAATCACAACTTCTTCTTCTTCTTCTTCTTCTTCCTCTTCTTCCTCGTCCAACAACGGATCCAACGCGCTCGACGCTTTCACCTTCATTGTGTGATAGAGCGTTTCAATTTTTCCGAGCTCCATCGTAAACGGATCTCTCTTCCACGTCTTGGACCCGTCGTGATACTCCTCCTTCATCGACAAACCGTCGCCATCCTCATCGTCTACGGCGGCGTCGTCCGCGGCTTCAAAAAATGGAGGTTCGTACGTCGCCGGCGTTTCCTCAGTGTACGTCAAGTTCAAATTCGCCGCGCTTCCATCCGGCAACGCGTCGAGCGTTCTCACCAGCGACAAAAGCGTTCGGGTCGTCGCGATCGCGTTTTTTCGAATCCTTTTCGGATCCGTCAGTCTCTCCTCGTCTCTTTTCTTCCCCGTCGCCGCATCCGCCGACAAAACCCTTTCTTTGTCTTTCGCGCCGCCGCCGCTCGTCAACACCCTCGCTCGCTTCGCCTCGTCGTACTCTACGGTGAACAAATACTCCTCCAACAACGTCTTCGGATCGTCCGGGTGAGAAATAACCAACGCCACCGTTCGCAAGTACCCTCGCTCCAGCGCATCGAACACGCCGTTTTCCATCGCGTCGAGCAATCGTTTCGATTTCGCGCACTTCCGAAGCATCTTTGGTACGTTCAACGCGTTATTACCACCACTCGTACTACTCTTATTCGTTTGTGGTGGTTGCTTCGGTTCCGTAAAGTGCGTGTTCGCGTCAAATATACCTGCATAATCGCACGCGGAGAAAGAAGACCACACGCGTCACCCCAAAGCCGTAAAGAGAGAAGAAGACGAAAAGGTCAGCACTTTTGCGAACGAGACGTCGAAAGACGAGACGAAGAAGACCACCAAAGAAGAAAAAGAAAAGAGAATTCAAAAACCAAATCTCTCTCGCGCGTACCTCTCTGATAACACACCACGTCTAACCCGATTCTGAGTTGATTCTCAACCATCGTTCGGCTGGTTTGTTCCGTGATTTGTATCTTTTGCGCGAGTTTCGTCGCCATGATGATGATGATGATGATGATACCAGTAATAGTAGTAATACTAATACTCTCCTTTCTTCTTTAATGTGATTTGCGTTTGAATTTGAAGAAAAAAAAAGTGGCCGTTTTGGAGGAAAAGACTTCCTTCTTCGCGAAATATTTGCGCGCGCAGGACGAGTAGTATTCAAAGAAGTCTAATTATGATTCTGATTCTAAGTCTGATTCTGATTCTGATTCTGATTCTGATTCCGAATTGTCTGGCACGTGTAACTCTCCATCTTCGTAAGACCAGCCTTCTGGGAGAGGACAGTCGTTGTCGAGGCAGTATTGTAAACACTCGGGGTGGTTGTTCTCGTGCGCTGCTCGTACCGCTTCTTTGTCCCAAGGCGCTTTGGCGGTTTCGTGTAAGTACTTCAAAC
>Ga0181597_10004082_pt1 | contig 14664 bp, 12 predicted proteins | sample 041ome_5_FD_148647 | JGI IMG/M metagenome (GOLD analysis project Ga0181597, IMG submission 148647) | Coastal salt marsh microbial communities from the Groves Creek Marsh, Skidaway Island, Georgia - 041403US metaG (spades assembly) | ecosystem: Environmental > Aquatic > Marine > Intertidal zone... | reverse complement strand
GCCAATCTCATCGGCCGCGTCGAACAGCGAGACTTTATGCCCGCGCTCAGCGGCGACGGTCGCATAAGCCAGACCGGCAGGCCCGGCCCCGATAACGGCGATGCGCTTCGGCGTTGGCGTCGGCTCATAATTCAGCAGCGTCTCGTGACAGGCGCGCGGATTGACCAGACAGCTTGTCGTCTTGCCGCCAAATGTATGGTCGAGGCAGGCTTGGTTACAGGCGATGCAGGTGTTGATCTCATCGGCGCGGTCTTCCGCGGCTTTCAGCATAAAGGCGCTGTCAGCCAGCATCGGGCGCGCCATAGAGACGAGGTCGGCTTCGCCCGCCGCCAGCACATCTTCGGCGACTTGCGGCATGTTGATACGGTTGGAGGTGATGACCGGAATCGACACCTCTTTGCGCAGGCGACCGGTCACCGAGGTGAAAGCGGCGCGCGGCACCATAGTGGCGATGGTCGGAACGGCGCTTTCGTGCCAGGTGAAATGGGTCGAGACAATCGACACGCCGACTTTCTCAAGCTCGCGCGCCAGCTCGGCCACTTCCTCCCAGCTCATGCCGCCTTGCAGCATATCCATGGCGGCGATGCGGAAGATGATGATGAAATCATCGCCAACCGCTTCGCGGCAGCGCTTGGCAACAGCGAGCGGAAAGCGCATGCGGTTGTCGTAAGAGCCGCCCCATTGGTCGGTGCGCTGATTGGTTTTCTCGACCAGAAAAGTCGACAGCAAATAACCGGCCGAGCCGATAATCTCGACCCCGTCATAACCGGCCTTTTTGGCCATGGCGGCGCAATGGGCGTGGTCGGCAATCTGTTTTTCAATGCCCGCTTCGTCCAGCTCGCGCGGCGCAAAGGCACCGATGCGCGACTTCACCGGCGACGGGGCGACCGCCATATCATTATAAGCCAGCGGCCCCATATGCAGAATTTGCATGACGAATTTGCAATCGGGCGCGGCGTCATGCACCGCCTTGGTGACGATGGCGTGGCCTTCGACTTCCTTCTCGTTTTGCAATTTAGACGCGGCGAATACCTCATTGCCGTCGCCGTCTTTCATGGTCATGCCGCCTTCCGGATTGGGCGCGATGCCGCCGGTGATAATCATGCCGACGCCGCCCGCCGCGCGCTCGGCATAATAAGCCGCCATGCGCTCAAAACCGTCGGGCAGTTCTTCCAGCCCGGTATGCATGGACCCCATAATCGAGCGGTTTTTAATCACCGTATGACCAAGCTCCAAAGGCGTAAACAGCCGCGCATATTTCTCGTGACCTGGTAAAATTTTCTCTGCAGCACTCATTTTTGTCTCCTTGATTGGCAGAGATGGTAGGGCGAAGGGCGGGGTTCGGCAAGTCTATCGCTTGCCCCAATGGCGATAAATGTTAGAGTTTACGCCAGTAATAAAAAGGAAACGCAATGCCCCCAGCCATGCCCCCAGCAATGCCGTCAGAAATGTCGCCTGCGATTGCCTCCACCAAACAATCGGTGCTCGCCATGCTGGTTATGCTGGTGGTGATGTTCGCCGCGCCGTTTGGCCATATTCAATATTTGCACGCCAGCCACCATTGGCGCATCGCGCCCGACGGCGTGTATGGCGACATGGCGATGGTGGTGTCGGCGCATCGTTTGGCCAGCGAGGTGGGCCGCGATGTGCTGCGCCAAGGCGGCAATGCGTTTGACGCGGCGGTGGCGGTCAATTTTGCTCTCGCCGTGGTGTATCAGCAGGCCGGCAATATTGGCGGCGGCGGTTTTATGGTCTATCGCAAAGCCTCCGAAGACGGGGCTGATGGCGAAATCGGAACGCTGGATTTTCGCGAGCGCGCGCCCTTTGCGGCCAGCCGCGATATGTATCTCGATGCCGATGGCGAGGTGATTAAAGGCTTGAGCCTGAAAGGTCATTTGGCGGTTGGGGTGCCGGGCAGTGTGGCCGGCATGGCGGCGCTGCACGAGAAGTTCGGCAGCCGCTCTTGGGAGGCGCTTATTCGCCCGTCAGTGAGGCTGGCGCAAGAGGGTTTTGTGCTGAGTGAGAAAGCGGCGCGCGGCTTTAATCGTTTTCAAAAAGTCTTTGCCGAGGTCAATCGTCACCGACCGCCGGTGCTGCGCGACACGCCTTGGAAGGCGGGCGAGCGGGTAAAATTCCCCGATTTGGCGCGCACGCTGGAGCTTATCGGCGCGCGCGGCAAGGCCGGATTTTATGAAGGGCCGGTGGCCGATTTGCTGGTTGAGGAAATGCAAGCCGGTGGCGGGCTGATAACGCATCGCGACCTTGCGGCCTATACGCCGGTGTGGCGCAAGCCGGTGCGCTTTACGTATCGCGGGCATGAGATTATTTCCATGCCGCCGCCCAGCAGTGGCGGGGTGGCGCTGGCGCAGCTTTTGCAAGGCGCGGAGGCCTATGACATCGCCGCGCTTGGCCATAATTCGGCGGCGCATATTCACCTGATGACCGAGCTTGAGCGGCGCACCTATGCCGACCGCGCTACCCATTTGGGCGATACGGATTTTGTCGAGGTCGATATTCCCGGCCTGACGTCCGGCGCTTATATTGCCGCGCGCAATAAAGACATTTCGCTGACCCAAAAAACCCCCAGCGAGGCGGTGAAGCCCGGCTATGTGGCGCGCATGGAAAGCGCCGAGACGACGCATTTCTCAATCGTCGACGGGGCGGGCAATGCGGTGGCCATCACCACCACGCTCAACGGCATGTATGGCGCCAAAGTGGTGGTGCGCGGGGGCGGTTTCTTCCTCAATAATGAGATGGATGATTTTGCCATCAAGCCCGGCCATGCCAACCAGTTTGGCCTGCTGGGCGATGATAAAAACGCCATCGCGCCCGGCAAGCGCATGCTCTCCTCCATGACGCCGACCATTGTCACCAAAGACGGCAAACTGAAAGCCGTGCTCGGCACGCCCGGCGGCGCGACCATCATCACCTCGGTGTTTCAGGTGCTGCTGAACATTATAGATTTTGACATGACGGCGGCCGAGGCCGTGCACGCCCGCAAAAGCCACAGCCAATGGCAGCCCGATGTGGTGATGCTTGAGAAAGGCACGTTAAGCCTCGCCAATATGCGCGGGCTGCGGGCGCGCGGGCACCGGCTTTACCCGTATCCTTATTTCAAATGGCAGCTTGGCCGGGTGGAGGCTATTTTGGTGCATGAGGACGCCGAAACCGGCAAAACAACCCTCGAAGGCGCAGCCGATGCCAGCCGCGGTTTCGACGACTGGGCGAGTGGCTTCTAAGGCTTATTCTGGGCACTCAAACGCTCAACTGCGTTAGCTGTTGACGCCCCGTTTGCGGGCGCGGGCCATGCGGCCAAGCCTGCCCGCAAATAAACCTGAAGCAAAGGCAACCGCACAGGCGATACCGCTTCGAGGTGCGCCAAAAATCAATAACTTCACTCGAGGAAAATAAAAAAAATAGCTTCGTTGAGTTTTCCGCCAAACACCTGAAACAAGGCGCATGATGTGCCGGTGATTGATAGCAGGCGGCTGATTGAAAATTATTTCGACAAAATAAAGCTGTCGCCAATCAATAGTGGTTCCGCCATGTGGGTTCCGCAGCCTCGGTGTCCAAACACGTTCAAGGTTTTTGAAAATTACCCTTGGGAACAGCGCAAGAAATGTGGTGAAGGTGCGGTGGCTAAATTATGCGTGCCTGACAAAATCGAAGATATCGCGAATTATGTCGAAGATGTTTGGGAGATAAAGCCGGGCAACTAGCCCCCGACGCCGATTTTATGTATCTTCCGCCCCATGGACGAGGAACACCAAAAGAGCCCCTATAGCGTGGCTGCGCTGTATAAATTCGTGCGGCTGGAGGGCGTTGCGGGGCTGCCCGATTATACCGAAATGCAAGGGCCATTGCTGACCGCCTGCAAAAAGCTGGACGTGCTGGGCACTATTTTGCTGGCCCGCGAGGGCATTAACGGCACGGTGTGCGGCAGCCATAATGCCATTGCCTCGCTGATGGCGCATCTGGCGACCGACCCCCGCCTCGCTGACATCCAAGCCAAATACAGCACTGCCGACGCGCCCGCTTTCCATCGCATGAAGGTGCGCCTGAAGCGCGAAATCGTCACCATGGGCCAACCGGATTTATTGGCGCATACCAACCCGATGGAGGCCACCGGCACCTATGTGAAGCCGCGCGATTGGAACGCGCTGATTGAAGACCCCGACACGCTGGTTATCGATACGCGCAACGCCTATGAGGTGGCCATCGGCACGTTTGACGGCGCGGTAGACCCCAAGACCGAGAGCTTTCGCGCTTTCCCCGAATGGGTCGATCGCTATCTGGCGCAACTGCCCGAGAAGCCAAAAAACATCGCCATGTTTTGCACCGGCGGTATTCGCTGCGAGAAGTCGACCGCCTATCTGGTCGGGCAGGGGTTTCAAAACATCTTTCATCTGGAAGGCGGCATACTGAAATATCTCGAGGAGGTGCCGCCCGAAGAAAGCAAATGGCAGGGCGATTGTTTCGTTTTCGATCAGCGCGTCTCGGTGCGCCACGGCGCGGCGGGGGGCTTGCAGCCGGGCGATTATGATATGTGCCATGCCTGCCGCATGCCGCTGACCGAGGCGGATAAACAGCACGCTTCTTTCGAGGCGGGTGTCGCCTGTCTGCATTGCATCGACACGCATAGCGAGGCAGACCGCGCCCGCTTCCGCGAGCGGCAAAAGCAAATCAAGCTGGCCAAGTCACGCGGCGAAAAACATATCGGGGAAGCAGAATGAAGCCGCTGCTCTATAGCTTTCGCCGGTGTCCCTATGCCATGCGCGCCCGCATGGCGCTGGCCGAGGCCGAGGTGGCGGTGCGCTTGCGCGAAATCCTGCTGCGCGACAAGCCCGACCACATGCTCGCATTATCCGCCAAAGGCACAGTGCCGGTGCTGCAACTGCCCGACGGCACAGTGCTCGATGAAAGCCTTGAGGTGATGGATTGGGCGCTGGCGCAACACGACCCGCAAGGCTGGCTGGCGCATAAAGACGACGCGCTGATTGCGCGTTTCGACGGCGATTTCAAACACCATCTCGACCGCTATAAATACGCCACGCGTTATGCCGATGAGGCGGCCGATGCGCTGGCCCATCGCGCCGCTTGTCACGCCATATTGCAAGACCTCGAGCCGCGGCTGAAAGATGACTGGCTGGCCGGCCGCGCCGCCGGTTTCACCGATGTCGCCATCCTGCCGTTCTTGCGCCAATTCCGCATCGCCGATACCGGCTGGTTCGACAATCAAATGGCGCTGCCCAATGTGCGCGCCTATGTGCTGCGCTTTCTCGACTGGCCGGTTTTCACGCGCATTATGGATAAATATCCGCTCTGGCTGGACAGCCAAACCGAACATCCGTTCCCGCCTCTGGCTTGAGCAAGCCGCTTGGTGTAAAAAAGCCGCTAAGATGTGCCACAGGAAAGACGCGCCACAGGAGAGTGATATGTCAACCGAGATGAATGATGGGCTGCCCGACGGCATGAAGGTTTGTATTGTCGGCGCGGGTTGTTCGGGCTTCACCACCGCCAAACGGCTGAAGGATTTCGGCATCGCCTATGACCATTTTGAAATGTCGAACAATATCGGCGGCAACTGGTATCACAAAAACCCCAACGGCAAATCGGCCTGCTATCAAAGCCTGCATATCGACACCTCGAAGTTTCGATTGGCTTTTGAAGACTATCCGGTGCCCGATGACTGGCCCGATTTTCCGCACCATTCGCAATTGTTCGATTACTTCAATGATTATGTCGACCATTTCGATCTGCGCGACAACATCACCTTCAACACGGCGGTAGAAGATGCGCGCCGCGACGAGGACGGCGTCTGGCACGTCACTCTATCGAGCGGCGAGACGCGCCAATTTGGTGCGCTGGTGGTCGCCAATGGGCATCATTGGGACGCTAAAACGCCGAGCGAATATGGCGATGATTTCAACGGCATTCAAATGCACAGCCATGATTACGACTCGCCGTTTGAGCCGCACGACTTGCGCGGCAAAAATGTGCTGGTGGTCGGTGTCGGCAATTCGGCAATGGATATTGCCTCTGAAGTATCGCAGCGGCCGATTGCCAAAAACTGCTTTATCTCGGCGCGGCGCGGCGTCTGGGTGTTGCCGAAATATCTGAATGGCGCGCCGGCCGATAAAAGCGTCATGCCGGCCTGGATGCCGCAAGCGTTGGGCCGCAAGCTTGGCCAAATGGTCATCAAAAAAGCTATCGGCAATATGGAGGATTACGGCCTGCCCAAGCCCGACCACGAAGTGCTGACGGCGCACCCGTCGGTTTCGGGCGAGCTGCTGACGCGGCTTGGGTGCGGCGATGTCAAAGTGAAGACGGGCCTCGATAGGCTGGATGGCGACGGCGTGCGCTTCGCCGATGGTACGCGCGAAGAGATAGACGTGATTATTTGGGCCACCGGCTATCGTATCTCGTTTCCGTTTTTGAAGCAGAATACTTTGGCGGTAGAGGATAATAAATTTCCGCTTTACCGCCGCATGGTGAAGCCGGGCTGGCGCAATCTGTTTTTTGTCGGCCTCGCGCAACCGCTGCCGACACTGGTCAATCTGGCCGAGCAACAATCGAAATTCATCGCCAATGTGCTGGCCGGTAAATATCGAATGCCCGATGATGCGGCGATGGAGAAGCAGATTATCGCCGATGAAAAAGTTTATCTCGGTCATTATTATGATAGCGAGCGGCACACGATTCAGATCGATTTCAACAAATATGTTAAAGACCTGAAAAAGGAATTGCGTGGCAATTGGATTGCTGCCGAGTAAGACAGTTACCGGGGGTATAAAATGAATAAACTTATAATTGGCGCACTGGCGGCGTTGTTGATGGGGCCTGCTTTCGCAGCCGATATGAACCCGAAAGTGCCAAGCGACGCGACCAAAGCGGCGCATAAAAAAGTGCTCGACCGATTGCCGTTTGAGAATACTGAGGATTTTGCGCTGGCGACGCGTGGCCAATTGGCCCAGCCGAAAGCGCTGGTGATTAAAGACGCGAGCGGTCGGGTGGTTTGGGACATGACCAATCTTGACTATCTCGACGCCGCGCGCCCCGATACGGTGAACCCCAGCCTTTGGCGGCAGGCCCGCCTCAACGCCATTCACGGATTGTTTGAGGTCACTGATGGGATTTATCAGGTGCGCGGTTACGACCTCGCCAATGTGACTTTCATTCGCGGCGATACGGGCTGGATTGTCGTTGACCCGTTAACCGCCACCGAGACCATGCAGGCGGCGATGCAATTGGTCGACAGCCATTTCGGCAAGCGACCCGTGAAAGCCATTTTGGCGACGCATAGCCATGCCGACCATTTTGCCGGTATTCGCGCATTGGCCAATGAGGACGACCTCGAAAGCGGGCGCGTCCGGTTTGTTGCCCCCGAGCATTTCATCAAAGAAGTGACCAGCGAGAACGTCATTGCCGGCAATGCGATGAGCCGCCGCGCCGGTTTCATGTTCGGCAATTTGCTGGAGCGGACACCGCAGGGCGCGATAGATAGCGGGCTGGGCAAGGGCGTCGCTTTCGGCACCATCACCTTAATGACGCCGACCGATGACATCACCGCCACCGGTCAAAAGCTGGTGCTCGACGGGGTTGAGATTGAATTTCAACTGACACCAGGTGCTGAAGCGCCGGCCGAATTTGTTTTCTATCTGCCGCAGTTCAAAGCGCTTTGCGTGGCTGAAGAGGTCAATGGCGTGATGCATAATCTCTACACGCCGCGCGGTGCCAAGACGCGCGATGCGCTCATCTGGTCGCGCCACCTCACCGATATGCTGGAGCTGTTCGGTGACCGCATGGAGCTGGTCTTCGGCTCGCACCATTGGCCGCGTTGGGGGCGCGATGCCGGTTATGATTACATCGCCAAGCAGCGCGATATGTATCGCTTTATGCACGACCAGACGGTGCGGTTGATGAACCTCGGCCATACGGCCACGGAGATTTCCAACATGCTCGACCTGCCGCCTTCGTTGGCGCAGGAATTTTACAACCGCGATTATTACGGCACGGTCAGCCACAATGTGCGCGCCGTTTATAATTTCTATCTCGGCTATTTTGACGGTGTGCCGGCCAATCTCAATCCACTGACGCCGGAGCGCCGAGCGCGCAATTATATGAACCTCGCCGGTGGGCCTGATGGGCTGATGCGTCACGCCAAACACGCCATGGAGAAAGGCGATTATCGCTGGGCCGCCGAGCTTTTGAACCATTATATTTTCGCCAATCCGAACAAAAAACAAGCGCGCGCGCTGCTGGCCGATGCTTATGAGCAAATGGGCTATCAGGCGGAAAGCGGGCCGTGGCGCAATTTCTACCTCACCGGCGCCAAAGAGTTGCGCCACGGTGTCGATGTGTCAGGCGGCGGGCGCACCGCCAGCGCCGATATGGTGTCGAATGTGCCGACCGCCATGTTCCTCGATTTCATGGCCGTGCGCTTCAACCCCGAAGGGGCGGATGATTTGGAGGTTAAAATCAATCTGGATTTCACCGACACGAAAGAGCAGTTTGTGCTGTCGCTGGAAAATAGCGTGCTCAACAATATTCCGAACAAGCAAGACGCCAATGCCGATGCAACACTGACGCTGACCCGCGCCATATTCAATCAGGTGGCGATGGGGGCGACCAGCTTCGTTAAGGAAATCACCAAAGGCAATGTGAAAGTCGGCGGCAATCCGTTGGCGCTGATGAAAGTCTTCAGCCGCCTCGACGAATTCCCCAACGACTTTAACATCGTGACGCCGTAATAAAGATACAATCAAACCGGTATCTAAAATTTCATCGCGAATAAAAAGCCCGGCTCTTGGAGCCGGGCTTTGTATTTTCCGAAAGCGTTCATCTGCTTCAGCAGATGGCGACGTGTTTTGGGGGGGGGCGGTGCTTTAAGCGCACGCTTCCGCCAAAAGCAAAATTAAGCCGCGAATTGCGCCAGACGTTTGGCGATAATCTCTTCGGCTTCTTTTACCATGCCTCGAACCAGATCATCGCAGCTCGGGATATCGTGAATGAGACCGGCAACCATGCCGCAGCTCCAAGCACCGGCATCCATATCGCCATCGCTCATAATCTTCGGATAGACGCCTGCAACCTCATCCATAATGTCGTTGATTTGCAGATTGTCGCCGAGTTCTTTCTCTTTGGCTTGGATGCGCTCAACCGCCTCGTTCTTCAACACCCGTTCGGTGTTGCGCAGCGGGCGCATAATCAGCGTGGTGTCGAGCTCGGTCGCCGCAACCAGCGCGTCTTTAACATTTTGGTGCACCGGTGCTTCTTGCGTGGCGATGAAGCGCGTGCCCATATTAATGCCGTCAGCGCCCAGTGCCAAAGCGGCGACCAATTGCTGCGCATTGCCGATGCCGCCGGACGCGACAAAAGGAATGGACAGTTCTTCAGCCGCGCGCGGCAGCAAAATCATGTTTGGAATGTCATCCTCGCCGGGGTGACCACCGCACTCGAAACCGTCAACCGAAACGGCATCGCAGCCGATTTTCTCGGCTTTCAGCGAGTGGCGCACCGAGGTGCATTTATGAATGACTTTGATACTCGCTTCTTTCATCAGCGGCATATATTGCTCGGGGCTGCGGCCTGCGGTTTCAACAATGCGCACATCGCCGGCGATAATCGCTTCGATATAACCCGGATAATCAGGATTGGCGAAGCCCGGCAGGAAAGTCAGATTGACGCCAAACGGCTTGTCGGTCATGCCGTGGCATTTGGCGATTTCATCGGCCAGTGCTTCCGGCGACGGTTGGGTCAGGCCAGTAATAATGCCGAGGCCGCCGGCATTGGATACGGCGGCCGCCATTTCGGCAAAGCCAACATGGTGCATCCCGCCTTGAATGACCGGATGCTCGATACCAAAGAGTTCAGTGATACGTGTTTTCATGGAGTGTCTCCCCGTAAGTGTTCAGCGCTAAAAATTCTGCCGAGCATGTTACGCGCCGAGGGCGAGAGTGCAATCGAAAAAGCGCGCAAATGAAAATTCGCTTGTCGGCGGGCAGGGCGATTTGGTAGCTTGCTGCCAGCTAGATACTCTATTGAGGATAAAGGGAGATAAAAATGGCTGAAGCATACATCGTTGCTGCTGCACGAACCGCCGGTGGGCGTCGTGACGGCAAACTTAAAGATTGGCACCCGGCTGATTTGGCCGGCAAGGTCATTGACGAATTGCTCGATCGTTCGGGCGCCGACCCGGAAATGGTCGAAGACGTCATCATGGGCTGCGTCAGCCAAGTGGGCCAGCAAGCTGCCAATATTGGCCGTAATGCGGTTCTGTCGTCGCGTCTGCCGGAAAGCGTACCGGCAACATCGGTTGACCGCCAATGCGGTTCGTCGCAGCAGTCGATTCATTTCGCCGCCCAGGCCGTCATGTCGGGCACTATGGATTGCGTTATCGCCGCCGGTGTTGAGAGCATGACCAATGTGCCCATGGGTCTGAATATTTCTCTGCCGTTCAAGGAAGGTCACGGCTTTTACGTCTCGGAAGCGATGCAAAAGCGTTATCCGGATGTGCAGTTCAGCCAGTTCGCCGGCGCCGAAATGGTCGCCAAAAAATATGGGCTGACCAAAGACCAAATCGACGCCTATGCATATCGCAGTCACGAGCGCGCCATTGCGGCGACGCAGGCCGGTGCTTTTGACGAAGAAATTGTGCCGATCGAAGTGAAAAACGAAGACGGCGAAACCGAACTCCACAAAGTCGATGAAGGCATTCGTTTCGATGCCAGCCTCGAAGGTATTCAGGGCGTCAAGCTGCTGGCCGAAGGCGGCGTCATTACGGCGGCTTCGTCGAGCCAGATTTGCGATGGGGCCTCGGGCGTCATGATTGTCAATGAAGAGGGTCTGAAAAAGCTCGGCGTCAAGCCGCTCGCAAAAATCGTCCATCTGTCAGTCATGGGTCATGACCCGGTCATCATGCTGGAAGCGCCGATCCCGGCCGTGCAGCGTGCCTTGGATAAAGCAGGTCTGTCGGTTGATGACATTGACGTCTATGAAGTCAATGAAGCATTCGGTTCTGTTCCGGTGGCTTTCGCCAAGGAGCTGGGCGTCGATGAAGAGCGTCTGAATGTGCATGGCGGTGCCATTGCATTGGGTCACCCGCTCGGCGGCTCCGGCACCAAGCTGATGGCGACATTGGTTCACGCCCTGAAGCGCAAAGGCGGTAAATACGGCCTGCAAACCATGTGCGAAGGTGGCGGCATGGCCAATGTGACGATTATTGAAAATATGCAATAGGCAAACATTCAATAAGCAGACATGCAATAAGCAGACATTTAATAAGCATTGACTTTTAAAAAAGTTAAAGCCCTGCTCTGGCGACAGAGTGGGGCTTTTCTTTTTCTGCGTCTTGGGTAAGCTGTGGTCTCAAATCAGGAGGACACCATGTCACAAGCCGAATGCCCGCAAAAAGAGCCCTATAAAACCGAAGTGAAAGCCGGAAAAACTTATTTCTGGTGTTCGTGCGGTAAATCTGACCGCCAGCCATTTTGCGACGGCTCGCACAAAGATACCGACTTCGAGCCGACCGCTTGGACGGCGGAAAAAGACGGTGATGTATTTTTCTGCGGCTGCAAAGCGACCGGCAAAAGCCCGATGTGCGACGGGTCGCATAACAAGCTGTAAGAGTTTCATTGTCTTTCTTCTCAATTGTGATTCATCCGAGGCAAATAAAAATAGACGAGGAAGGGTGTTGTTATGTCCAAGACAGAGCAAGTGCGCGTGCGTCTTGAGCCGCAAATCAAAGAGCAGGCCGGCTCAAATCTGGAAAAGCTTGGCCTTAGCCTGTCGGATGCCGTGTCGATTTACATGCGCCAAATCATCCACCAAGGCGGCTTGCCTTTTGAGATGAAGATACCGAATGCCGAGACTATTGCTGCGATGGAAGAACATGACTCCGGGGGTGGCGAAAAAATGTCGCCCGATAAATTCGAGGCGTGGCTCAAGGAATAAGCAAGTATGCGCTAAGTCAAAGTCTCGGCCGCCTTTAAGAAAGATAAAAAACGGTGCCACAAGAGGGGTTATGATTTCGCCAAGCTGCAATCCATCATCGATCTTTTGCAATCCGGTCAGTCGCTATCGGAAAATACGCAACCGCACAAACTGGCCGGCGCCTATGAAGGCAAATGGGAATGTCATGTCGAGCCGGATTAGCTACTGATTTACCGCCTTGATAATCAGTACGTCTATTTGGCGCGTATGGGAACCCATAACGACTTGTTCTGACCAGGCCTAGCTTTGGCTCAGTGCGTACAGCGTCACCGCAGTTGCCGTCGCGACATTAAGCGTGGCAAAGCCCGCATCATCGGCGACCGGCAGGCGGGCCAGCATATCGCAGGTCTCGCGTGTCAGCCTTCGAAGGCCAGCGCCCTCAGCGCCCATCACGACAGCCAGCGGTCGGTCTTTCGGCACCGCATCGATCAAATGCTCGCCGGTTTCATCGAGACCGACACTCATATAACCGGCCTTGTGCAAAGTCTCCAGCGCGCGCGCCAGATTGGCGACATTGACCATCGGCACTACTTCCAAAGCACCGGAGGCGGTTTTGGCCAGCGCCCCGCTTGGCGGCGGGCTGTTGCGGCGTGGCAGAATAACCGCACCTGCACCGAATACGGCGGCGGCGCGCAAAATAGCACCGACATTGCGCGGGTCAGAAACCTGATCGAGGATGAGGAGCAGCTTGCCCGAAGCTGCCGAATCGGCAAGCGTCGGCTCGGGTAGGGGAGCGGCATCAAGCACCATCCCCTGATGCACCGCATCGCGTGGCAGCAGAGACTCTAATTCTTGCGCTTTCTTGATTTGCGGTTGCAGATTTCGCTGCGCCAATATCGCGCCCAGCTCATGAGCTGCATTCTCGGTCAGAAACAGGCGATTTATCAGCCGTTTCGGATTGTCCAAAGCGGCCCGCACGGCGTGGCTGCCATAAATCAATAATGGCGAGTTGCCGGAGGTTCCATGCGACGGCGAATCTGCTAGGGTTTTTCTGTCCTTATTGGAATTCTTGTGCTTGCGCTTAACCATGCAATTCCTTATAAGGCTCATGACATTGCAGTGCAATTGTTCCGTCGCTTGGCTGGTTTTCGTAAGAAAACGGTGTCAGCGAACGGGCTTTTGTGCTCGTAACTAATTGTGAAAGCGCGGTTTTCTGCGGGATATGCGTTTTGACACTCTAGGGCGGAGGGATGCCCGAGTGGCTAAAGGGGACGGGCTGTAAACCCGTTGGCTATGCCTACGTTGGTTCGAATCCAACTCCCTCCACCATCTGGCTGTAAAAGGGCAGCCGCGTGATTGTGGAATGACCCGAAAGGGTGAGGCGGGTGTAGCTCAATGGTAGAGCAACAGCCTTCCAAGCTGAAGATGAGGGTTCGATTCCCTTCACCCGCTCCAATCTGCCCAACCCGTCTTATCGGGTGCAGATATCGGGCAAAGTTGACGGTTAACCGGGTTGCGACCCGATAAAAACGAGGAACGAAGATGTCGAAAGAGAAGTTTGAGCGGACGAAGCCGCATTGCAACATTGGCACGATTGGTCATGTTGACCATGGTAAGACGACGCTTACTGCGGCGATTACGAAAGTATTGGCCGAAGTGGGTGGTGCTGAGTTTTCTGATTATTCTGACATTGATAAAGCACCTGAAGAAAAAGAGCGTGGCATCACGATTTCGACGGCTCATGTTGAATATGAGACCGAGGCGCGCCACTATGCGCACGTCGATTGCCCTGGCCATGCTGACTATGTGAAGAACATGATCACCGGTGCGGCGCAAATGGATGGCGCTATTTTGGTTGTTAACGCTGCCGATGGCCCGATGCCGCAAACCCGCGAGCACATTCTTTTGGCTCGTCAGGTTGGTGTTCCGGCTTTGGTTGTTTTCCTCAACAAGGTTGACCAGGTTGATGATGAGGAGCTTTTGGAGCTTGTTGAGATGGAAGTGCGCGAGCTGCTGTCGTCTTATGAGTTCCCGGGCGATGATATTCCGATTGTTAAAGGTTCTGCGCTTGCCGCTCTTGAGGGTCGTGACCCTGAGATTGGCGCCAATGCGATTACGGAGCTGATGAGCGAAGTTGATAAATATATTCCGCAGCCTGAGCGTCCGAAAGACCAGCCTTTCTTGATGCCGATTGAGGATGTGTTCTCGATTTCCGGTCGCGGCACGGTTGTTACCGGTCGTGTTGAGCGCGGTATCGTTAATGTTGGTGACGATATTGAAATCGTTGGCATTAAAGACACGTCGACGACGACGTGCACGGGCGTTGAGATGTTCCGCAAGCTGCTGGATAGCGGTGAAGCGGGTGACAATGTTGGTGTTTTGCTGCGCGGTACCAAGCGCGAGGATGTCGAGCGCGGTCAGGTTCTTTGTGCGCCGGGGTCTATTACGCCGCACACCAAGTTCAAAGCCGAGGCTTATATTCTGACCAAGGAAGAGGGTGGCCGTCACACGCCGTTCTTTACCAATTACCGTCCGCAGTTTTACTTCCGGACCACTGATGTGACGGGCGTTGTCTCGCTGCCATCGGGTACGGAAATGGTAATGCCGGGCGATAATGTCGAGATGGAAGTGGAACTGATTGTGCCGGTCGCCATGGAAGAGAAGCTGCGCTTCGCTATCCGTGAAGGCGGACGCACCGTCGGCGCCGGCGTCGTCGCGGCTATTATTGAGTAG
>Ga0181597_10004072_pt1 | contig 14688 bp, 15 predicted proteins | sample 041ome_5_FD_148647 | JGI IMG/M metagenome (GOLD analysis project Ga0181597, IMG submission 148647) | Coastal salt marsh microbial communities from the Groves Creek Marsh, Skidaway Island, Georgia - 041403US metaG (spades assembly) | ecosystem: Environmental > Aquatic > Marine > Intertidal zone... | reverse complement strand
GGATAAATGTATACAAAAAAGGATTCCCAGATGCTCGAACGTCCCGGTCGCCTCAACGGCTTACGCCATATCGCCCTGCTCGTACCCAACCTGGAAGCCTGCGAACGCTTTTACGTGGACATCCTCGGCATGCAGGTGCTGCATCGCGCCAATCCGGACTTGGTTTACCTGACCTGCGGCAATGACAACCTCTCCCTGGGCCGCGCCTTTGTTCCTAGCAGTGGCGAACAAGCTGTCGATCATTACGGTTTTATCGTCGACAGCATCGAGGAGCTCCATGCCTGGTACCACTACTTCAACGAACAGGGCGTGACCTTGCTCGACCGGCCATTCGCCCACGGTGATGGCGCGCACAGCTTCCACCTGCTCGATCCTGCCGGCAATAAGGTACAGCCGATCTACCACCCAGCCATCTCCGGGCAGCGTTTCAGCAACGCGCATTAACGCCGTAGTCGGTTGCTTGAACGATGCGCCCTTAGTTGAGTTGATGCTCAGCTAAGGACAGACGGGCCAATGTGTACCGACATTGCACTCCCGGATAAAAAAGCGTTTCCTGTTATGCAGTTGGACATGCCGGCTATACTGCCAAAAGGCCATCAGTCGGCTTACCTCGCCTAGACCACGCACCGAATTATTGTGAACGTATGCCACTCAGCCGCTACGCACCCACCGAAAACCTTATAGACCTGCTCCTCGATGCCATCTGCGTCGTGGACAAAAGCGGGCGCTTTGTTTTCGTCAGCGCGGCCTGTCAGCGTATTTTTGGCTACCGCGCAGACGAAATGATCGGCAAGCCCATGATCGACATGGTGCACCCTGATGATCGGGTAAAAACGTTGCAAGCCGCTGCGGAGATTATGCAGGGGGTACACAAACCGCATTTCGAGAATCGCTACCTGCGCAAAGATGGGCAAACGGTACACATTCTCTGGTCAGCACGCTGGTCGGAAGATGATCAGGTGCGCGTTGCAGTCGCCCATGACATCACGGCCCGAAAGCGCAGCGAAGCGATCCAGGCGGCGCTGTATGGCATCGCGGAGGTCGCGCACTCGGCAAAAGACTTACTTGCACTGTTTCAGCAGGTGCACTTAATCATCGACGAGCTACTGCCTGCCATTAACTTCTCAGTTGCACTCTACGATAAACAGCACGACGCTCTAACCTTCCCCTACCCCGCCCTCTCCCCTGAACAGCCCCACGGCGCCGCTCACGTGCATGTCGCCACGCTGAGTGCTGACGTCATTCAGGCGGGTAAAACACTGTTGCACACATCAGCCAGCGAAGCGCCTGCAAGCGACTCACCGAGACAATACTGGCTAGGCGTACCACTGCAATCGCACAAAGGCGTGATAGGCGCATTAATCGTGCGCAATACTGCTCAAAACGACGACGAGCAAGAACTCCTGCAGTTCGTCTCGACTCAGGTTGCAACGGCCATAGAGCGCCAGCAAATGCTTAACCGCTTGCAGTTTATGGCGCAGTACGACGCACTGACTCAGTTGCCTAATCGCGAACTGCTGCGCGACCGTTTACAGATCGCCCTGGCGCGCGCGCGCCGCGAGCAGTCGCAGGTGGCGGTGTTGTTTCTTGACCTGGACAAGTTCAAGCAGGTCAACGACACCCTTGGTCATGCTGCCGGTGACCTCTTGCTGCAAGGCGTGGCGCAGCGCATCCAGAAATGCCTGCGTGAGGTCGATACCGTGGCGCGTTTTGCCGGCGATGAATTTGTCATATTGCTTGAGGACTTTTCTTCAGCCGAGCATGCCAGTGCGGTGGCCGAGAAAATTCGCCAGAGCCTCAACCGACCCTTCACGCTGCATGAGCAAAGCATGACCATCCTGCCGAGCATCGGCATTGCTCTATACCCGCAGCACGCGTTGGATGAGCAGCAATTGCTGCAGCATGCCGACAACGCCATGTATATGGCCAAGCAGAACGGCGGCAACCGCTCTCAGAGCGCCCAGCAGATGAGTGGAACACACACTAAAAAGCCCGCTGATTAGCGGGCTTTTTAGTGTAGTTAAGCGCTTACTTTTCGACGAACGCCCGCTCAATCAAATAGTCGCCGGGCTCGCGCATGCGCGCAGAAACCTGCAAGCCGAACTCGTTCAGCACCTCGCTGGTTTCGTCGAGCATGCTCGGGCTGCCGCAGATCATCGCGCGGTCATCCTGCGGGTTGATCGGTGGCAGCCCGATGTCCTTAAACAGCTTGCCGCTGCGCATCAGGTCAGTCAGACGGCCCTGATTCTCGAACGGCTCGCGGGTCACCGTTGGGTAGTAAATCAATTTGTCTTTCAGCGCCTCACCAAAGAACTCGTTTTGCGGCAAGTGCTCGGTGATGAACTCACGGTAGGCCACTTCATTCACATAGCGTACGCCGTGAACCAGGATGACCTTTTCGAAGCGCTCGTAGGTTTCCGGGTCCTGAATCACGCTCATAAAAGGCGCCAGACCGGTGCCAGTGCTGAGCAGGTACAGGTGCTTACCCGGCTTGAGGTCATCCAGCACCAGGGTGCCAGTGGGTTTCTTGCTGATGACGATCTCGTCGCCTTCCTTCAGATGCTGCAGCTGCGAGGTCAGCGGACCGTCCGGCACCTTAATGCTGAAAAACTCCAGATGCTCTTCCCAATTCGGGCTGGCAATCGAGTAGGCGCGCATCAGCGGACGCCCGTTATCCTGCTGCAGGCCGATCATCACAAACTGACCATTCTCGAAACGCAGACCCGGATCGCGGGTGCACTTGAAGCTGAACAACGTATCGTTCCAGTGATGAACACTCAGAATACGCTCAGCGTTAAGGTTGCTCATGCTCGGGGCTCCGCAGAAGGTAATGTAGCCAGCGCGCTTTGGCGCAATTGCGAGGCATTGTAATGAGCGGCTCAATATCTGTTAACTTGATTATCAAGATATAGGTTATCGGTTATATAGATATGCGATTTACGATCAGGCAACTGCAAATTTTCGTCGCCGTAGCTCAACAGGAAAGCGTCTCGCGCGCGGCGGATTCATTGGCCCTGTCGCAATCGGCGACCAGCACCTCACTGAGCGAGCTAGAGCGTCAATCCGACTGCCAACTGTTCGACCGCGCCGGCAAACGCCTGCGCCTCAATGCCCTCGGCCTGCAGTTGTTGCCCCAGGCCGTCGCCCTACTCGACCAGGCCAAGGAGATCGAACGCCTGCTGGGCGGCAAGAGCGGCTTTGGCTCACTGAATGTCGGCGCCACCCTGACCGTCGGTAACTATCTAGCCACGCTGCTGATCGGTAATTTCATGCAACGCCACCCCGAGTGCCGCGTCACGCTGCAGGTGCACAACACCGCCTATGTGGTGCAGCAGATTGCCCACTATGAGCTGGATATGGGCATGATCGAAGGGGATTGCCAGCACCCGGATATCGAGGTGCAGCCATGGGTCGAGGACGAGCTGGTGGTGTTCTGTGCGCCGCAGCATGCGCTGGCGCAACGCCGTGAGGCGAGTTTGGAAGAGCTGACGCACGAGGCATGGATACTGCGTGAGCAAGGCTCTGGCACCCGCCTGACCTTTGACCAGGCCATGCGTCATCACCGCAGCGGCCTGAATATCCGCCTGGAGCTGGAGCACACTGAAGCGATCAAACGGGCGGTGGAATCGGGCCTGGGGATTGGCTGTATTTCTCGCCTGGCGCTACGTGATGCGTTTCGCCGTGGCAGCCTGGTGGCGGTGGAAACACCGGAGCTGGACCTGCGCCGGCAGTTCTACTTTATCTGGCACAAACAGAAGTACCAGACTGCCGCCATGCGTGAATTTATCGAGCTGTGCCGTGCCCTGACTGCCGGAGTCACGCGCAGTGATCAGATTGTTCTGCCGACCATCGCCTGAACTGAAAATTAACCGAGCAGGATAATTGCCCACACCAGGGCAATCAGGCTGAGGGCAATAAACTGGGCGGCGCTGCCCATATCCTTGGCGTTCTTCGACAGCGGGTGCAGTTCCAGCGAGATGCGATCAATCGCCGCTTCTACCGCCGAATTGAGCAACTCAACGATCAGCGCCAGCAGGCACACAGCAACCATTAACGCGCGCTCGACGCGACTGACATCCAGAAAGAACGCCACAGGCACCAGCACCAGATTGATCAACAGCAGCTGGCGGAATGCGGCTTCGCCAGTGAATGCAGCACGCAGGCCGGCCAGCGAATAACCGGTGGCATTAAGAATACGTTTAAAGCCCGTTTGGCCTTTGAATGGCGACATCATCACGACCATGTGCAGAGAAGCCCGGCAGGCTACGCCAAGCCGTGGATAAAAGCACTTCAGTTAGAGGGTATCGATTCCAACTGCTGCAACAGCAACGCCGCCTGCGTGCGAGTGCGCACACCCAGCTTGCGGAAAATCGCCGTGACATGGGCTTTCACCGTGGCTTCAGACACGCTCAGTTCATAAGCGATCTGCTTATTCAGCAAACCGTCGCACACCATGGTCAACACGCGGAACTGCTGTGGCGTGAGGCTGGCCAAGCCTGCACTGGCGGCCTTCGCCTCGGCCGACAAGGCAATCGCTTCCGGGCTCTGCTGCGGCCACCACACCTCACCGTCGAGCACCAGGCGCACAGCTTGCTGAATGGTTTCCAGCGGGCTGGACTTGGGAATAAAGCCGCTGGCCCCGAACTCCCGCGAACGCGCAACGATGGTCGGTTCTTCCTGGGCAGAAATCATCACCACCGGGATATGCGGGTATTGCCCACGCAGCAACACCAAACCCGAAAACCCGTAGGCACCCGGCATGTTGAGATCAAGCAGGACCAGATCCCAATCGGTTTTCTCCGCCAGACAGGCCTCAAGTTCGGCAATGCTGGCCGCTTCAACCAGCTTTACATCCGGGCCCAGCCCCAGCGTCAGGGCCTGCTGCAAGGCACTGCGGAACAAGGGGTGATCATCGGCAATAAGGATTTCAAATGCGGCCATGGTGAATCCTGTTTTTGTTATGTGGATACCCGCCAGGGGTAATGTCCAAGGCTCGGAACAGTACGTGCAGGGCGCAGGGTTGCCGCGCAAGCAAACCTGATATCGCAGAAAAGCGCCCCAGCATGCCGAGCGCTGACGGGGTGGTCAAGCACGATGCTTTGCGGCACAGTTCGCAGCTTTGCCGACGAGAGCCTGAAATGCGAAGCCACGCCCTGCGCGCTGACCTGTTGATGCTAGTGACCGCCATGATTTGGGGCTCATCCTTTGTCGCCCAGCGCTTGGGCATGGATTCGATCGGACCGTTCCTTTATACCGGTCTGCGCTTTGCGCTGGCCGCGGTGATTCTGCTGCCCGTGCTGCGTCTGCTGGAGAGCCGCACCAGCAGCACTGCTGCGGTCGTACCGTTAAACCGTCAGCTGCTGCGCGGCGGCGTGCTGATGGGCCTGGCCCTGGCGCTGGGGATCAACCTGCAGCAGGTTGGCCTGCTATTCACCAGCGTGACTAACTCCGGCTTTATCACCGGGCTGTACGTGATTGTCGTGCCGCTACTCGGACTGTTTATCGGCCACAAGACCGGCCTGGGTATCTGGCTGGGAGCTTGCCTCGCGGTAGTCGGGATGTTCTTACTGAGCGTCGGCGAGGGCTTTCATGTGGCCTCCGGCGATTGGCTGCAACTGGCCGGCGCCTTCGTTTGGGGCGTGCATGTGCTGCTGGTGGGGTTCTTTGCCGGCCGTCATGACCCACTGCGACTGGCCTTGGTGCAGTTCATCACCTGCGCGGTGATCAGCCTGGTGCTGGCGCTGATCTTTGAAGAAATTCAGCTGCACGCGATCATCGCGGCAGGGCCTGCACTTCTCTATGGCGGAGTGATTGGCGTGGCCGTCGGCTTTACCCTGCAGGTGGTGGCGCAGAAAGACGCCATCGCCTCCCACGCCGCCATTATTCTCTCGCTGGAGGCGGTATTCGCCGCCATCGCCGGGGCCTGGTTGCTAGGCGAGTCACTGGAGCTGCGCGGCTACTTCGGCTGTGCATTGATGTTCGCCGGCATGCTACTGGCGCAGCTGTGGCCGAGAAAACTGGCCCCGCATCAGGCCGCTTAAAACCTGTCTTGCCGAGCCTGTGGTTACCCGGGCTCGGCAAAGCCGTTCGATGACGCCGGGCGGCTAGAGGAACTCGCGCAGGCGATCGTGCAGTGGATCATCCAGCGTTACCGCCCGCGGCGCCTTGGCGGCCAGGTAGTGCTGGCTGAAAACATCCAGATAGGCATTCAAACCATCAGCGGCGCGCTGGTCACCCGCCAGTTCCAAGCACAGGGCCGCGACTTCCGCGGTACAGAAGTGATCGTCACGTTTGGAGCGGCGCAGCTTGTAGCGTGACAGCTGCTCGGCCTGCAGGCTCAGCACCGGCAGGCTATCGAGGTAAGGGCTTTTGCGAAACATCTTACGCGCCTCGCTCCAGGTGGCATCCAGCAGCACAAACAGCGGCCGCTTGCCGCTCTCAGGGCGCACCTCGCTGACCACCCGTTCGGCGGCCACATATTCACCCGGAAACACCAGATAAGGCTGCCACTGCGGGTCGCGCAGCAATGCTGGCAGGTCGGCATCGACCTCCACCCTTGACCAACCAAACGCCGAGGTATCGGCCAACACATCGGCAATCAGCCAACCGGTATTGCTCGGTTTGAGCGCCTCAACATCATGCATCAACAAGCACACCGCAGAGCGGGCCGCGATACGTGGCCGCCAGGCACACAGACAGTGGGTCACCGCCAAGCGGCAATTATCACAGCGCACCGAGCGACTGCCACGGGCGAGAAAAGGTTTGGCACTGCGGGCAATCCGCGCAGCCCGCAAACGCGCGACAGCGTGGCTCATCAGGCATTCACCTGACAAAAGAAGAAGGACGGCATGGGTGATCCTGGGTCGACAAGCGCGGCAGTCTAACAAAGCCCGCCACGGCGTATTCAACCATACGTCTTGCGCCGCCAGCGCCGGCAACAGCGCAAGGGCCCGCGGACGAGTAAGATAGGCGCCACTGAACCTCTACCGGCGACTGCCGGTCAGAGGTGTCGAGACGACTTTGGAGAATCCCATGCTGCGTTTGACCAGCCTGACCCTGGCCTTGAGCCTGCCGCTGTTTGCCCAGGCGGCCACCCTGAAAGACTTTGAACTGAGTAAAGCCCTGGAACAAGTGGCGCGCGAAAGCAGCGTGGGTACACCACGGGCAATCAATGAAGACATTCTCGATCAAGGCTATACCGTTGACGGCAGTGAGCTGGTCAACCACCTCAGCGTGCGCAGCGAACATGCCGCCAAGATGCGCGGCAACCCTGATGTGGTGCGCGCACAACTGGCTAACAGCGTGTGCCGCAATAACGGTTATCGCCAGCTGCTGGCACGCGGCGCGGTGCTGCGTTATGAGTTCAGTGAGTACAAAAGCAACCGCCCGGTGACCACCGAGCGGTTCAGTAAAGCCGACTGCGGCCTCTAAGCCGCAACCGCTGGCTTCGCGCGACAAGGCTCAATCAGCCAGCGTCGCGCACGCCCCAGGGCTAACGCAGGCAGCGCGGGTCACCATGCCCCTGCACCGCCGCGAGTTCATCTGCATTGAGCAGCTCGCCCAGAGGTTTATCCAGCAACCCTGCTGCGGCTTCCAGCACATGCCCCCAGCTGGCGTGATTGGCGAACAACATGCCCGGCTCATCCAACGTGCCGCCGCGATTGCGGTAACCCAACACGCGACTCTGGCCACCATTACCCAGCAGCGGCCAGAGATGCCCGCGCGCCACTTCCGGGCGCATATGGGTGAGGAGCACGCGCCGTGAACAGGCGGCGGGGAATAACTGCTCAACCCGCTCGGCAGCGGTCATCCCAGCCGCTTCCCAATGGTCACGTGGCTCACGGAAACGCCCGGGCTCCTGCAGATAGACCAAACGCCAGGCGCAACCGGCCTCACTGAGACGAACAGCCGCACGCTGCATTTCCGCCAGCTGATAACTGCCTGTAGCGATCAAGAGCACAGGTTGCGCGCCGGGGTTCTCGGCCACGAGTAGAGCGCCGTCTTGCGCCAACTGTTCGGCTTGCTCAGGGCTGAAGACATAAGGCCGCTCACGTTTGGCAATCACCATGCATGCCAGTTGCCCCCGTGCCTGATAGATGCCCGGCAACAACGCCAATACCGAGTTATGGTCAGCCGGAAACACCACCCGGACCATGTCGCTCATTTCACCGAGCAAGGCCTCGCAGAAGGTGGTGTCCTGGTGCGACTGCTGATTCTTACCGTTCTCCCAGGTGTGTGAGGTGGCCACCAGCGGCCAGCCCAGCCAACCGGCCGGACGCCCAGCTTCTTTCTGTTGGCGGGCAAAGATGATGCGCTGACGCACCGCGCCGAGCATCTTCACGCAGAAGGCCTCATAGCTCGCCACTAGGTTCAGGCCACCCTGATTGGCCAGGCAGGCAGACACCACCGCTTCTTCGTTGAGCGCAGTGATGATCGCGCCATCGAGCGCTTCCAGCGGGCTTTCCGGTGCGATAACACGATGCTTGAGCGCCTCGAGCACACCACCAAGACGGTTGCTGGCCAGCTCATCCGGGTTGCCGACCCGTGGGCGCAGCTGCGGGTTAGCACGCACCAGATCGACAAAGAATCGGTCCAGAGCCAGCATCGGCGAGCAGGCGCGCTGCTGATACTGCAGCGCAGGCAGCTGTGCCAACGACGGCTGGCGTTGTGCCAAGGGGTTGTCCCGCTCCAGCGCCCGCGTGCCTCGCGCCTCAAACAGCGCGCAGGCAGCACGCAGCTCATCCGGGGCGACCCACAGCGGCGCGGCATGCTGATTGAATAGCGCACGCGCGGCCTCATCGCTATGCGGGCTGGCTGGTAACGGCAGGTTATGCGCGGCATTGCTGCCGGCCCCATAAAAGCCGAAGCCTTTTAGTGTTTCAGCAATGCCATAGGGCATCGGCAGCGGGTAATTCAGCACACCGTCGCGCAGTTCCTGCACGCGGCGGCTCGTGCGCTGCTCCATTTCCCACAGCGCGCACACAAAAGCCGCCGGGTCGCGCCCATCGAAGCTCACCGGGTCAAAACTGCAATGGCGCAGGTGCTCGCAGAAATTATCCAGCCCGACAGGTGTCGCCAGCTCAGTGCGTTGTTCAATACGCCGGCCATTGGCGATCATCACTGGCAGGGCTAAACCACAGTCCTCAGCCCGCCACCAGCGTGGCATCCAATCACTGCCGCGCTGCTCCTCGGCCGCGCCATCGGAGAGAAACGCCACCAGCTTCTCGCCCGGCAACGGCAGGTGGGCGTATTGCAGCTCGGCAAAGCCCAGATAGCCGCCCTCGGCGATACCACCCGCCGTGTGCGGGTTAACGTGGCTGCCCAGCGGCGTGCTGACCTGACCGGCCGCGTTTTGCGCATAGCTGTAGAAATCCGCCACCAGCTGGCTCATGCCGGCCTCATCACAGGGGTAACGCTCAGCCTGTTCTGGATGCTGATTAGCCGTCAGCAGGTTGAGCGCCTCAATGGCCGCGACACAATGGCCCTGCCCCATCAACCAGCCGCGGGTTTCCCCGGTGAGGTTGTTCAGCGCCAGGTAGCCGGCATAGGCCGGCACCATATTCAGCGCGCCCCCGGTATGCCCTTCAGGTGACACCTTAAAATCCTCTGCAGCCAACGCCACACCGTCGAGGCGCACGCGCTGGGCATAGGTCATATGCACCACCAGCCACATCCCCGCCGCGCTCAGCCGATCCAGCGCGTGAAAGTGTCGGTAGACACTCGCCAGGTCCACCTGCAGCCCCGCCTGCACCAATTGGTGGGCCATACGGTACACCGCCGCACACGTCTGCGGACTATGCTGTAACGGGCCATAACCGCGCTGCCAGGCGGCAAAGTCCGGCTCAAGGCGTGCATGCTCGGCCAACTCGCTGGCGTTGGGGAATAGCTGGGTCATAGAGGGCTCCGATGGTTTGACAACGTTCAGGCTTTTTTCCGTGACAGTCGCGGTCGGGCTGGAGCTGCAACGTGTTTCGCGATGAAACGGCAACAGACCCTAGCGCAAGGGATTTAGGCAGATGCTGACCTGTATCAACACCCTCGTCCGCTGGTTAGGACAGCTTTAAGCACGACCCATTCAACTCCTTCAAGGATTAGCCATGGCCCTGCTCAACTTCCTCGGCGCGATTCAACAAGTCACCGGTTCCTGCTACCTGATTGAAAGCCGTGACGGTGCACGGGTTTTGCTCGATTGCGGCATGCGCCAGGGACGCCGCGAAGAGGAAGACGGCAACCGCGCGCCGTTTGCCTTTGACCCGCACACGCTAGACGCCGTGGTGATATCCCACGCACACATTGACCATACCGGCTTACTGCCCAAGCTGGCGGCAGAGGGTTACCGCGGACCGATCTTCGCGACGGATGCGACCTGCGAGCTGATGGAATTGATGCTGCTCGACGCCGCGTTTATCCAAGAGAAAGACGCTGAGTGGGAAAACAAGTGGCGGGCGCGCATGGGTAAAGCCCCGATCCGCCCGCTGTACACCACTGCTGACGCTGAGCAAGTCCTGAGCCAGCGCCGCCCGATGATCTGCGGCGAAAACAGCGAAGTGGCCAAGGGGGTCAACGTGACCTTCCACGATGCCGGGCATATTCTCGGCTCGGCGATTGTCGAAATAGAAGTGCAAGACCATCACCTGACTCGCCGCCTGGTGTTCTCTGGCGACCTGGGCAACACCTGCTCGCCGTTGATGCAAGACCCCAGCACGCTGACCCAGGCTGATGTGGTGCTATTGGAGTCGACCTACGGCGATCGCGATCACCGCTGCAGCGAAGACACCCTGGACGAGCTGGCGGAAATTCTCCAGCAAGCCCATCGCGATGGTGGCAACGTACTGATTCCCTCCTTCGCCGTCGGTCGCACCCAGGACCTGATCTATTACCTGGGGCGCTTTTATCAAGAGGGGCGCCTGCCGCAACAGGCGGTATTTCTCGACAGCCCCATGGCCATAAGGGCGAATGCCATCTACTCACGCTTTCAGGACCAGTTCGCCGCCGAAGACCGCGCGGCGCTGGCGGCCAAAAAGGTTAAGCGCATTGAAGACTGGCTGCCCATCCTGCATTGCACGCCAACCCCGGAAGACTCAATGGCAATCAACCGGATTAAAAGCGGCGCGATCATCATCGCGGGCAGCGGTATGTGCACCGGTGGGCGTATCGTCCACCACTTCAAGCACAACCTCTGGCGTGAAAACTGCCACCTGATTTTCCCCGGCTTCCAGGCCAAGGGCACTCTCGGGCGCAGCATTGTCGATGGTGCGCAGAGCGTCAAAGTGCTCCATCAGCGCATCGCAGTAAAAGCCAAGGTGCACACCCTAGGCGGCTTCTCGGCGCACGCGGGGCAATCGCAACTCATTAATTGGGTCAGTCATTTCGAGCATCACCCGGAGCTGTATCTGGTGCACGGTGAGCTGGAGAAGACCCAGGCTTTGCAGCTTGCCTTGCGTGAGCGCCTGAACTGGATCGCGAATATTCCAGAGCCTGGCGAACAAATTGCCCTCTGATACGACCAGCCCCGGCAGCGCACGCGGTGGCGGCGCACAAAGCGTTAACTGCCAGGCATACTCAGGGCATGGCTGAAGGGGTAACGCGAACTTCAGCCGGCAACCAAAAGGAGAAGTTGTATGCCTGATGAATCGGACGATTACCTGTCCCGGCATTTTCAGATCAGTGGCGTCGACCTGAACAGTAAAGTGCAAGAACTGGCGAGCTTGGCCGCGCCCCCCAACAGCCCCAACATCAAGCTCTACCAGGCCATGCTCAGCACTGTGGTGCGCATGGCTCAAGCGGATCGCAACCGCTGGGACGCCAAAATCATGCAACAAACCCTGCGCGAAATGGAGCAGGCCTTCAGCACGCTGGAGCAGTTCAAACGGCGGCGCAAGGTGACCGTATTCGGCTCGGCACGCACGCCAACCGATCACCCAATTTACAGCCTGGCCCGGGACCTCGGCGCGACGCTCGCCAAGCACAACCTGATGGTTATCACCGGTGCCGGCGGCGGCATCATGGCAGCCGCCCATGAGGGCGCAGGCCTGGAAAACAGCCTGGGGTTTAATATCACCCTGCCCTTCGAGCAAAACGCCAATGCCACCGTGCAGGGCAGCAACAATCTGCTGTCCTTCCACTTCTTCTTTCTGCGCAAGCTGTTCTTCGTCAAGGAAGCCGATGGCCTGGTGCTTTGCCCCGGCGGCTTCGGCACCCTCGACGAAGCGCTGGAAGTGTTGACCCTGATCCAGACAGGTAAAAGCCCGCTGGTACCCGTGGTGTTACTCGACCAGCCTGGCGGCACCTTCTGGACCAGCGCCCTAGCGTTTATCCGCGAACAACTGCAAGACAACGGTTACATCCTGCCCAGTGATATGCACCTCGTGCGCCTGGTGCACAGCGCCGAAGAGGCGGCCGAAGAAATCGCTCAGTTTTACAGCAACTTCCACTCCAGCCGCTGGCTCGAGGAACGCTTCGTTATCCGCCTTAACCATGCGCTGAGTGAAGCCGCCATGCAGCAGCTGAATAATGCGTTTCACGACCTTTGTACGGAGGGTGATTTCCAGCAGCAGGCGTACTGTGAATCGGAGCAGGACGAACCCGAGCTTTGCCACATGACGCGCTTGGCCTTTGCCTTCAACGGCCGAAATCACGGGCGCCTGCTCGAATTGCTCGACCTGATCAATCAGCCACACAGCTGGGCGGAAAACGCCTGATCTGTCGCCCAGCCGATAGCCTGCGTGCAGGCTATCGGTAATCGCGGCTCAGCCGGCTAACAGGAAAGATCAGCCTCACGGGTTTCAGTCCAGACAGCATTTGCCTCCAGTACTGCTGCATCATCGGCGTGTAGAAGTAGGCAATGGGGAAGCGGAAGGATTGATGCAGGCTGACCGAGCCAGAACTAGCTGCGGCTTAATCGTCCAGAGCGCCTCGCAGCAAACGTCCAATCAACTCGGGCGGATAACCTCGATAGCTGAGAAAACGCCCCTGCTTGGCACGCTCACGCACATCACGTGGCAGTTCGCCGGCAAACTTGCGCTGCCAGGTTTCCTGCAGGTGTTCACGCCAGTCGATACCAATGTCGCGCAAGGCCTGCTCGACATCGCCGCGGCTCAAGCCGCGCTGCGTCAGTTCTTCACGGATACGCAGCGGCCCATAGCCGGCACGCGCCTTATAACTGACAAACGCTTCGAGGTAGCGCGCCTCAGACAACAAACCCTCTTCCGCAAGACGGTCGAGGGCTGCTTCAATCAATTCGTCTGCTGCACCACGGCTGCGTAGCTTACGGGTCAACTCAACGCGGCCATGTTCACGCCGCGCCAGCAGATCCATGGCTGCCCGTCGCACTGCGACGGGGTTATCCAGAACAATGGACATGGAAAAACCAATCAGACGTCAGCGTCAGCCAGGTCATCGGCCGTCGAGTTGGCCTTAACCGAAGGGCTTGCCACGAGCAACTTCTCGCGGATCAAGCCTTCAATAGTGCGTGCAATTTCCGGGTTGTCTTCCAGGTACTTGGCCGAGTTGGCCTTGCCCTGACCAATTTTGCTGCCCTGATAGCTGTACCAGGCTCCGGATTTTTCCAGGAAACCGTGCAGCACGCCCAGATCGATGATTTCGCCGTTACGGTAGATGCCCTTGCCGTAAAGAATCTGGAACTCAGCCTGACGGAAAGGCGGTGCAACTTTGTTCTTCACCACTTTGACGCGGGTTTCGCTGCCAACTACTTCATCGCCTTCCTTCACCGCGCCGGTACGGCGGATGTCCAAACGAACCGAAGCGTAGAACTTCAGCGCGTTACCACCAGTGGTGGTTTCCGGGCTGCCGAACATCACGCCGATCTTCATGCGGATCTGGTTGATGAAAATCACCAGGCAGTTGGCGTTCTTGATGTTACCGGTGATCTTGCGCAGCGCCTGACTCATCAGACGAGCCTGCAGGGGAAGCAGTACGGGCATGGGTTCATATAGGCTGGTGCCTACGAAACCAAAGCGCAGCAAAGCCATACCATTCATACCTTTCACCCTTGCGGAAGCCCGATTCCTCTCTAACAATCCTACCTGAACCGGTTTTAGATAGGCGCGAGATGAGCAGGACACCAAAAAATTTCATTGATGGTATCAGAAGCTGTTGCCCCAAGGACATCCTCACCTATGCGGAGAAGCATCCTCCGAGCCGGCGGGCGCCGCACATCCGCGATTTTTTCCTGCTCGCGCATGGACTCGACCCAGAATGGCACCGGAATCCAGTTGTTATTACAAATGCTTGTCGTCAATTTCTGTCAAATCGACGCAATGCTACTTCTGGAAAGTCTGGGAAACCAGTAAAAGAAGTAACTGTTATCTCTGATTACACTGCGGTGCACTTATACTTAAATAAACTTCAAAAAGCAAAGAAGCTGCCAAGCAATACACTTCTGCCGCCCATACCGAACTCGACAGATGTATTCTCAGAAAAAGAATGCAACATCCTCGGATACTTGACACTAAGACATGCCATTGAAGCCGTATCAATGGATGTTGCCTTGAGTGATATCGCTGACCAAATCGAAAAGCACAGATCGGCGATTTTGACGCGCTGCAAAAGCATAGTCGCAGAAGGGTAGGCGGCCGCGAAAACTGAGTGCAACACCTGACCTTTCCGGTACGGTGCTGCCCCTATGTCTTATTCCGAACTCAGTGTTGAAGAGCGCGCCACCATTCA
>Ga0181597_10004068_pt1 | contig 14696 bp, 15 predicted proteins | sample 041ome_5_FD_148647 | JGI IMG/M metagenome (GOLD analysis project Ga0181597, IMG submission 148647) | Coastal salt marsh microbial communities from the Groves Creek Marsh, Skidaway Island, Georgia - 041403US metaG (spades assembly) | ecosystem: Environmental > Aquatic > Marine > Intertidal zone... | reverse complement strand
TAAGCTAGATAATGGATTAGTAATATATTTATCGTAGCCAAGATAAACAATCAGTCCAATTAATATGGTATTACCTACGATATACGGCAACCATTCAGGAGCTGAATTAGATGGTGAGAAATATTCCTCTTGTCTTTTAGTGATAGTGGGTAAGTACGCACCATTCTTTTGTTTTCTTATTCTGACTTTTATTGTATTCATTATATGTGAGCTAATTTATTTTCCGAATGATTCTGCAATTAAAGATGTAACCCGACTAACATATTTACAATCATTACTGCCATTAATGTGACATTGACCAATAACATTATAAAAATAATTATTATAATAAAAATTATACCCAAACCTTTTATAGCTTCCATGGGTCTTATCATTAGAAACATCAAATTCAATAAACATATTGTTTGAACCTATAGTGCTATTTTCTAATTCACATTTAATTAATCTTGACTTTCCATCGGTCATTAAATTTATGCTCTCGCCAAATGTTACACAAGCTTCCATTATGTTTGATGAATTAATCGAGCCCATTTCGGGATACTTTCCTATTAAAATATTCCAAAGAGCATCTGTATCATTACAAGATATTATATCTGTTGTTTCTGTTTCCACACTTTCTGCGATTTCAATAGTTTTATTCAATTTATGCTTTGAAGATAAGGTATGATCTTTATCTTTTAAGTCTTTACTAAATAATTTCTCACTAGGCCTCTCTCTGTACTCCAGTGTGCAACTGTTAGGTATTTTAAAAGGCATACCATTTGAACTTTTAACATTAATAGTTTCAAACAAGTAATCTTCTTGTTTTTTACTTTCATTAGTTATTTTTTCCTCTACATTCAAAAGAGATGATACAAGATCAGTTAACTTATATTTTTTATCAATAACAGGTGCAATAATTTCTCCTGCGATTCCAATAACAAATACAAGCACAACAGAGACTAATATAAACCTAACTAATCTATTCATAGTCTAAATATTATCTTATAACTTACAGGTTTTTAATTATTTATAGCGTCATCTACAAGAATAATGATGATTATTTAAAAATATATACTCAAAATCGGCTTAATTATTGGGGTTTTGGTATATATAATATAAAATATATAAATATGATATTTATATATTAAAAACTATTGACAGATAATAAATATGAATATATGATATTTACATATGATAAAAATGAATAAGGTTAAGGCAGAAAGTAGTGGAGGCTACATAGCCGTATTAAATAGCAAGATAAATTGCGAATTCATAATTATCATATCTGAACTAACGACATTTCGTGGTTGGAGGCCACATCGTCATCACACAGCCATATATGGCATTAACTTTCTAGGAGGCTTCGCGCCGTTAGCCTCCTAGATAATTATAGGAACAAAAGGATAATTATATGAGCAACAGTAAGAATCAAGAATTTTCACAAAATCAAGAACTCAAAAAGTTATTTGATGAATACAAAACATTCAATGCAGATTTTAATAAAAAGTTTGAAAGAATTCGTAAACAATTAAAAATAAAACTATTTGAGGAGAACAAAGATCTTAATTTACTTCGTAATGAATTTGATGAAATTACAAATATTCTAAGATCAGTTCAACTAGACGCAGAAAATGAATTTAATAGTGAGCAGTTTATAACACTTTATGAAGAAGTATTGGGAAGAGCATCATCCGATACTAACCAAGAATGGGAGATGTATTTTAAACTCTTAACAGAATATATGAAAGAACATAATCACTGTTATTTTGAGAAGGGTCAGAAATATAAAAATAAAAACTTAGGCGATTGGGTTATATCTCAAAGAAGATCTCTCATAAATAAAAATGCAGATTATGTTAAAAGAAATCGCTTAATGTCAATAAAGATACCAGATAAAAATACTTTGAATTGGTCACGTCATGATTATAGTAATTTTACTTCTCATGCAAATCATCTTTTAAAGAATATAACTGATGAAGAAATGAAAAGCGACATTCAAAAAATGATAAATGCAGTTGAGGATGCCAATAAAGCTAATCAAAACTTAGGTGATGATCTAGGCTTAGTAGACGCAACTGCCATAGATCCATATATCAATTATACTTGCTGGGTTTGGTCTAACCAAGATGCATCGTGGTTAAGATATTTCAAAGAGCTCAAGAGATATTATATAAAAAATAAACACAGTGCAGTACCTGCTAACTATGTTCATAATGATATCAATTTAGGTACATGGGTACTTAGAATCAGACAGGAATATAAAAAGGGTTTAATGGATGAATTAAATTTATTTCCAAGCAATCCAGATATGATAAATAGAGCATCCCTTTTATACAATCTTTACTTTATAAGAGAAACAGATCTCACAAAAGCGCTTCAGTTAGCAGATGAAAGAATGGATGTATTAGATGTTGGTGAAAGAGCTGCAATGGAAGATACACATGATTCTTTCTCTATCGGAGAAATTAATGACTAAACCACTAATATTAAATAAGTCTACATACCGAAGCTGTACCTCGCTGTTGTTGTGTAGAAGTGTTAGTAAGTTAGAGGCTAGTCAAAGAGAAATCTTTGACAGGGGTTTTTTGTTCTTGTTGTTTTACCCTCATCCTATGCCTACTAGCTTACTAGCATCAATCAATATTTCAAATACAAGAGGTGTATGTTGATCCAAATTGATTTAAACATTTTTCTTGAATATTTTCCTCATATAATACTTAGCTCATTATTTTTAATAATGACAACTGTTCTGATTTCTGGAATTAAAAGCCTTAGAGAATATAGTCAAGATATTATTGAACCTGGAACATTTCAAAAATTAGGAATGATTGGAACGATGATAGGTTTGGTTTATGTTTTCTATGAATTTGATATTTCTAATATCAGCACAATGATACAAGGCACTGCTTATGCAATATTTTCAACATTAATTGGTTTAGTTTTTGACCAAATCTATCTATGGAGAAAAAGAAAATATACAGATACAACAACTTCAGATGATACCAACAGCCTTATACAGAAAATTGTTGATCAGATGTCCCAAATCCAATCTAAAATTCCAGAGATAAATAGTAGTGAAATTTTACTTGAAGAAATAAAACTAGGGAGGACTGAGAATAATAATAACTTACTATCCATTAAAAACGAGATGGTGAATTTCACACACAAATTAGCTAAGAATAATACCGATGCATTGATTGAGGCAGTTAAAAACGTAATGAGAGATTTCAACTCTAAAATTAATGATAATTTAGGAGATGCATTTAAGCACCTAAATTCATCTGTTGAGAATCTAGTAAAGTGGCAAAGTGATTATAAAGATTATCTTGATAATTATGATAAAAATCTCAGATTGGCACTTAATGGAATTAAGTCTTCAGATGAGACTCTAGAAAATATTTCACATAATTTGATTTCACTTCCTGAATCTATCAACTCATTTGGTGAACTCATTAAACAGATTGGAATAATTACAGATTATCAGAAGCAACACGTCAATGAATTAGATGACAGATTAACTGCATTTTCAGAAATGAAAGAGAAAGCTATTAACGCATTGCCAATCATACAAAATAATCTTGAGAATATTACGACAAGACTTGATTCAGATATGACTAATGTTAGCAATTCTATAAAAGAATCATCCGATAGACTTACAAATGTCTCTGAAAAACAGATCAAACATTTGAATGATGTTACAGAGAATATGGATACGAATATATCTAATTCAATCAGTGCTATGAATCAAAATATCACTAAAGTGAATGAGAAAATTAGCGAGAACATTGATATGCAATATAAGGATATGAATAGTCATTTGAAAACTAGCATGGAAGATAATGCTAACGCACTCAATGTATCATCTAAGATGCATCAAGAGCACATAAACCAAATATGCGGAGATGTTAAAGACAAAATAGATCAATCAACAAAAGGTTTAGGAGAAGCTGTTTTAGTACATATGAAGAAGATTGATAATTCTATAAGCGCTCAGGAAGATTGGATTAATAAAATTGTTATGACTATAGATACAAACATTAAAAAATCGACTAATAATATAAACGAAGTAGTCGAAGAACAGATTAAAGCGCTTTCTAAAAGTACCAAAGAAATGATCAGAGAAACTAATGATTCGTTTATATCAATAATGGAGAAGCTTGACGGTAATTTTGAAAATCTTGATAAACAGATGCAACATGAAATCACTAAAGCCCTTCAAATTCTTGTAAATAAAATGACAGGATTTAATAGTGAGTTTGTCAAAGTTCACGGAGACATGATTCGAACTATATCATCATCAACTAATGATTTAATTGAAAGGAGACGCCAATAAAAAGAAACCATAATGATGAGTGGATCTCATTTGCTGACCTAATGACTATCCTGTTAATTATTTTTGTAATGCTAATAGCTAGTTATGGTGCAAAAAAATACAAGACTGTTGAAGAAGTTCAATCTCTTCAAAACAAAATTTATTTGGCTTTAATGAAAGAATTTGAGCATGACTTAGAAAGTTGGTCTGCCGAAATTAATGAAAATGATGCAACTGTATCATTTACAGGTTATAACCTTGTTCAATTCAAACAAGGGAGCGATTATATCGAGAGAGATTTTAAAGAAATCATATCAGATTTTTTCCCACGGTATGTCAAAGTTATCAAAAGATACAATAATGATGTTAGAAGAGTAAGAATTGAGGGACACACTTCTAGTGAGTGGAGCATACAAGATTCTGATGATCAAAAATATCTTAAAAATCTTAACTTATCTCAAAGGCGAGCATTTAATGTATTAGAACTATGCCTGCTTACGCTTAGGTATAGTCATAAAGAGTGGATAAAAAGTAAAATAGGTTCAGAAGGATTATCATCAAGTAAACTTGTTATAAATAATGATGGGTCAGAAGATAAAAAAAGATCTAGAAGAACAGTATTTAAGATTGAAATTAATCATGGAAACTATTTGCTTAAAGAAAAATCAAATCATTATTTGACATCAGTGAGTATTTCTAGATGAAGATAGTTCTGTCTTTCAAAGGATTAGATGAGCAGATTAAAAAAATTGGCGCATCAGAGAAGAAAATAATTTTAGAAGAGAACCTTGATGTCTATGTATCAAAGCTTAGAAGTAAAGACGGGCTTGAAATTACTTCTCTTGATAAAGTTGATAAAGATGCAGAGGGATTTCTAACTGCATTCGGAGAAAGGATTGTTCTTTATATAAGAGATACTCATAACAACGCTGATGACATTAGAAAAGAACCTAAAGGAGACTACGTTGTAAGATATCACATTCATGGTGACTGTCAGAAACTAAAAGAAATGGAAGCTGATGGTCGCTTCAATAGATATGTTATTAAATCTAAACCCGATGGTTTATTTACAGTTGATGGAAAAGAAAATCAAATAAAAAATAGATTTGGTAAGTGGGTTCCAAATTCTGGTAGTTCTGTAACTATTAATGATGTTAAATTAGGAGTCTGTAAGTTTTGTCTAAATAAAGCAGGTATTCATAAAGATAAATCAGCAAGAAAAAGTCGTGAAGATTTTGATATTGAGAACTTTTATAAATCTCTTCCATCAATCATCAAACCAAATAAACCTAAATGGACTGATAAAAACTTTCCATCAAAAGATAAAGCGTATAATTTTACTTTTAAGGAGAGAAGCAAAAGACTAAAAAAAGAAATGGGTTACTCATGTTCTAGATGTGGAGTTTCTCTTAATGAAAGTCCTCACACAAGAAGTCTTCTTCATTGTCACCATAAAGATGGGAATAATCGTAATCATGAATATGATAATTTAGAAATTTTATGCATAAGTTGTCACTCAGATGTCGGAAGAAATAAATTACCTGGTTCTATTGATCAAATCACTGATTGTAGACAAATACAAAAAGATCAAGGCATATCAATATAATGAATCTTATTATATATATTTCATTTGCTATAACTGTAATCCTGACAACAGGAGTTTATCTTACAGGATCAATTGACCAAAGACAGTATGAAAAATTTGGCTTTACAGGTGCAAGGTTTTTGATAATTACATATTGTTTAATTTATGGCTTTATAAATATTTTTATCATGCTGAACCTTTACAATGTATATATTTCATATGATACGCATGGCTTACTATCAACTATCTTTTTTGTATTTTTTATTCTAGTTTGTATAGGAATTGTTCATACAGATACTGAAAATTCTCTAATTGAATATTTCTATGATATAAGCCCTCTGAAAAACTACTTCATTGATATTGATAAGTATTATGATGATGAAGTAGACTAATATTTAATCAACTTTAAATCATATACAAGTGTTAAAACAGTTAAGACGAGCTACTACTATTCCAAAAGCAATTGTAATAGGCGTTATTATATATACTCAGGCTGATACAGTAGATTTCATCGCAAAAACAGTTTGGAGCGTTGCTATGAATCCATATGTTGAATTTGTGTATGATGAAGATCAAATTGTTACATCTAGAGTGGTAGCTAAAGTTGATCAAAAATATTTCATAGGTACTGCATCAGGAGATATAGATGGCAAAGGCACGATCAATATTAGATCAATGCAAGATAGTAATATTAAATGTATTGGAAGCTTTGAGTATGTATCCAGAAAACTACTCTCAGGAAAAGGCACTTTAAATTGTAATGATGGGAATATTGCTGTTTTTAATTTTAAAGGAAGAGATAATGTCAGCGGCGAAGGATATGGAAGAAGTACACTTGGCCCCGTTTCTTTTACTTACGGTTATTCACCTGATGAATCATCTTCAGCGATTAATGTTCCCACAAATCTTACAAAACCATAACAATCTTCGTAGCTTATCTTTTTTAGCATGATCTTGAAAGATCAAAGCCTCTTCGATTAATTGCATGAATATATAAATTTTAATAATTTCTTTTTTATATAAGTAACTAATAAATATTATTAGTTCAGGAATAATTTTTACGCGGTTTGGGGGTTCCGCTGGGGGCTTGATTAACAATGATATTTAATATTTATTTTAAACATTGATGATTGTGACTTGACTTTCCTCCCCGCCCGGACTCGAACCAGGAACTAAACCTTAGGAGGGTCCTGTTATATCCTGTTTAACTACGGGGAGATTTTTTTGTATATTCTATAGTATAGTATGCGATATGAATATACTTTCAATTGATACTTCTGCAAGTTCATTTTCTCTAACACTCGCTAGAGACGGTCAGAATATGACATTTGTTGATTCGTCTGACTCTATATCTAGTGAAACTATTTTAGTGGAAATCAATAATCTTGTTACTAATTGCGAACTTAATCCAAAAGATATAAATACAGTTATTTATAACAATGGACCAGGTAGTTTTACTGGAGTTAGGGTTTCATCAGCTATTGTTCAAGCTATTGGGTTCAGCAATAATTGCCCTGTATATGGTATCAATGCTTTAATGTTAATTGCTTATTCATATTTTAAAAAAACTAACCAATCACATATTCAGGTTATTAAAAAAGCATTTGGTAATCAGGTATTCCATGGCTTATTTCATTTGACAAATGATTCTTGTACTTCTATAGGAAGCATAATAACTACCGCTGTTTCTGATGTAGTAATCAAACAAGATTATATTTCATTATCTGACGATAAACATATTCTCGATAAGCATGAAGAAAACTGTTTGTTGATGTGTGACTTTGTAGGATCAGAACTTTTAATAGAATACTATGGTTCTTATTGCAGTAAAAAAAATAATTTTGACTACAAGGATGCGCTACCGAGTTACGCAGGACACACCGTCTAGATTGTTATACCTATCTTATTTCCGACTCTTATTGGCTGATTTAATTTCAGATCTTTAGATAGCGTTACTTTGTCCGTAAATAACAAAATAACTGTTGATCCTGATTTAAACATTCCAATCTCATCGCCTTTATTAAAGTTAATATTTTTATTTCCATATTTAGTAGAGATTAGTTTTTTTGGCATAGGTGGAGATATCTCACCTTTCCATTGCGTTTCTATGGATGATACATTTATTGCTCCAACTAATATTACAGAGAAATATGATTCTTCATTTTTAAAATGACACACTAACCTTTCATTTTTTGAATAGAGATTATTAATGCACTCTACAGCGTGATCAGCAACACTGAATAATCGACCTGGCACATGAAGTGTTTTCATAAGCTTTCCATCGTATGGAATATGAACACGATGATAATCTTTAGGTGAAAGGTAAATTGTTAAAAAAGATCCATTTGAGTAAATAGAGGATAACTCTTTATCATTTGATAGCAATTCTTTAATAGGAGTATTTTTACCTTTTACTTGTAAAATTGATTTATCTGTAATTTTGCCAAATTGTAATATTCTTCCATCACATGATGAAACTATTGATTTTTTTTCATCATCGATTACATGAATTCCTTTTTTAAGTTTACGAGTAAAGAAATCACAGAAAGTATGATAGTTCTCTATTTTATTATCCTCGCATTCATTAAGATTTATTTTAAAAATTCTTATATAAAGATTAATTAAGTATTGGGTTAATGGATGATGTGTTCTCGTAATTATATAAGTAAAGCGTGACATTAAATGGTGCGGAATTAGATACAGCCAGTAAGAAAGTATCATTTTTTTTATTTTTGAAAGAGTAATGTCCATTTCTATGTATGTTATATCTATGCTTAACGTATTTATATAAGCTATGGTCAAATTTATCAGCAAATATATGATATTTTGTCTATAATGCAATAAAAATATATTAATTATGTCAGGAAATACATTCGGTAAGATTTTTAAAGTTACAACCTTTGGTGAAAGCCATGGGAAAGCACTTGGCTGCGTCATAGATGGTTGCCCGCCTAATATTAAAATTGATGAGTCTGATATACAAAAAGATCTTGATCGCCGAAAGCCAGGACAATCAAAATACACTACTCAAAGAAAAGAGGATGATAAAGTTGAGATATTATCTGGTGTATTCAATGGCGTAACAACTGGTACACCTATAACACTGATTATTTTTAATAAAGACCAAAAATCAAAAGATTATTCTGAGATAAAAAATAAATTCAGGCCTGGTCATGCTGATTTTACCTATCAAAAAAAATATGGTATCAGAGATTATAGAGGAGCGGGAAGATCATCTGCTAGAGAGACGGTTGCACGCGTTGCTGCAGGAGCTATTGCAAAGAAATTTTTAAATAAAATTAATAAAACAAAAATATTTGGTTATGTATCACAACTTGGTGAAATTAAACCAGATAAATTTAAATTAGCTGATATTGAAAAAAACCCTTTTTTCTTCCCTGATAGTAAAAAAGTACCTGAATTAGAAACATATCTTATGGGTATAAGGAAATCGGGCGACTCTATAGGTGCAAAAGTTACCGTAGTTGGAAAAAATATCCCTGTTGGTATTGGCGAACCTGTATTTGATAAATTAGATGCAATTATTGCTCAAGCAATGATGTCTATAAATGCAGTTAAAGGTGTAGAGATTGGCGCTGGTTTTAATGTGGTTACTCAGAGAGGTTCTGAGGCTCGTGATGAAATTACACCTAAAGGTTTTTTAAGCAACTTTTCTGGAGGAACATTAGGTGGAATCTCGACAGGACAAGATTTAGAGGTAAGCATTGCACTTAAACCAACATCAAGTATTTTGGTGCCAGGTAAAACAGTAGATATTAAAAATAAACCAACTACTGTTCGCACAAAAGGTAGACATGATCCATGTGTTGGCATAAGGGCAGTCCCAATTGCTGAAGCTATGATGGCTTTGACGTTGTGTGATTTGTATCTAAGACATAAAGCTCAAAACTTATAGTTCAATTAAAATGAAAGATACACTCTACGATAAAATTTGGGAAGATCACTGTATTCGACAGAATGATGATAAATCTTCACTCATCTATATAGACCGACATTTAATTCATGAGGTCACATCACCACAAGCATTTGATGGGCTTGATATTAAAAAAAGAAATATATGGAACAAAAACTCTATACTAGCTACTACAGATCATAATGTTCCTACTATTAATAGAGACAAAGGGATAACGGACCCTGTTTCTAAAATCCAAATTGAAGCATTAAGAGATAACTGTAACAAGCATAATATCGAACTTTATGATTTAGGAAATATTAAACAAGGTATTGTGCATGTTATCGGTCCTGAACTAGGCTTAACCCAACCAGGTATGACTTTGGTTTGTGGAGATTCACACACATCTACTCATGGAGCACTTGCATCTTTAGCGTTTGGAATAGGGACGAGTGATGTTGAGCATGTATTAGCTACTCAATGTCTTAATCTAACTAAAGAAAAAAACTTTAATATTATTGTGAATAATAATTTAAGGCCTTTTATTACTTCTAAGGATTTGATTTTATATATTATTGGTAAAATTGGTACATCAGGTGGAACTGGCTTTACAATTGAATACACAGGTGATGGGATATCTAGTTTATCTATTGAATCAAGGATGACTATTTGTAATATGACGATTGAGGCTGGAGCTAAATCTGGTTTGATGTCATTTGATGAAACAACTCATGATTACTTAAAAGATAGAGAGTTTCTTCCAAATGCTAAATACTACGATCAAGCTTTAAAATATTGGGAGACACTTGTTAGCGATAAAGATGCTATATTTGATCGGACAGAAACTTTTAATGCAGAAGATGTTGAGCCACAAGTCACTTGGGGAACCTCACCTGAGATGGTCACATCTGTTGATGGGACTATACCAAGCTCTGATATTGCATCAAATAAAGAAGAATATGAAAATACTCTTAAATATATGGGATTACAATCCGGGATTGATATAAAATCAATTCCTCTCGACAAGATATTTATTGGCTCTTGTACTAATTCAAGAATAGAAGATCTTAGAGAGGCAGCAGAGGTTATAAAAGGCGAGAAGATAGCAAGTAATATAAAACAAGCAATTGTTGTTCCTGGCTCTGGTCTTGTAAAGGCTCAAGCTGAGTCAGAAGGATTAGATAAAATATTTACTAAAGCTGGATTTGAATGGAGAGATCCTGGTTGCTCTATGTGTCTTGGGATGAATGATGATTTTTTACAACCTTATGAAAGATGCGCATCTACGTCAAACAGAAACTTCCAGGGAAGACAAGGTGATAAAGGAAGAACACATCTTGTAAGTCCATCTATGGCAGCGATAGCTGGTATTAAAGGTCATTTCTATAATGTTAGGGAATTTATGAATGAAAAATAATTTTAAAGGTCAAGTAATACCTATTAATAGAGATAATGTGGATACAGATCTAATAATTCCAAAACAATATCTAAAGTCTATTAAAAAATCTGGTTTTGGACCTTTTTTATTTGATTCACTTAGGTATACATCTACAGCTACGTTAGATAGTACTGAAACCAGGGAAGAAGATGATTCATTCATCTTGAATAAAAAACCATTTAGAAATGGAAACATATTAATTTCAAAATATAACTTTGGATGTGGGTCTTCACGTGAACATGCGGTTTGGGCCATTCAGAATTATGGCATCAATACAGTTATAGCTGAGAGTTTTGCTGATATCTTTTCGAGAAATAGTTATACAAATGGCTTATTATTAATCTGCCTTAATAAAGAAAATATTTCTACAATAATTAACAATGCGTTATCATCGACTTCGTATGAAATTGAAATTAAATTAGAATCTAATTCAATAACTCTTCCTAATGGAGATGATATTATCTTTGACATTGATGAATCATACAAAGATAGAATTCTAAATAGTCTTGATGATATAGAACTAACACTAAGATACAAAAATGAAATTAATAATTATGAGAAACAAATGAAAACTAATAAACCTTGGTTGTTTGAAAATGAATAAGCAAAATGTTGTAATCTTTCCTGGTGATGAAATTGGACCTGAAATAACAACTGAAGCAATAAAAATTATTGATTACTTTAATGAATCTAAATTAACTAATATTTCTTATGATTTTGCTGATATAGGTGGAGCTGCACTTGATAAACACAACACTCCTATTACTACAGATGCTTTAGAGAAAGCAAAAAAATCTGATGCTGTCTTACTAGCTTCTGTGGGTACACCTAAGTATGATAATAATGTACGGGATCAAAAACCTGAATACGGGTTATTAACCCTAAGAAAGTATCTTAATTTATTTATTAATATCAGGCCAATTTTTGTATTTAATTCACTATCAAGTTATTCATCATTAAAGCCAGAACTTATTAATGATCTTGATATTGTTATTATTAGAGAATTAATAGGAGATGTTTATTTTGGAGAGCCTAGGGGTTTTAAAGATATTGGTGGTGAACGGGTTGGATATAATACAATGTTGTATTCTGAATCTGAAGTGAAACGAATCACTCAGTTTGCAATTGAAACAGCAAGCAAGAGAAAAAAACAAATTACATCTGTTGATAAAGCCAATGTTCTTGAATGCTCGCAATTATGGAGACAAACTGTGGATCGCATGATGAGTCAACATCAAGATATTAATCTTCAACATATATATGTAGATAATGCTGCAATGCAAATTATTAAAAATCCTAAACAGTTTGATGTAATTTTAACTCCAAATTTATTTGGTGACATCTTATCTGATGCTGCATCAATGTTGACAGGTTCGATTGGTTTGTTACCTTCAGCATCATTATCTGACTCTATAGGCATGTTTGAACCTATTCATGGTTCAGCTCCTGATATTGCCGGGCAGGGTATTGTAAATCCTCTTGCAATGATACTATCCTTGGCAATGATGTTTGAGTATACTCTTGAAAAACCTGGATTATCAAAAATGATTAAACAGGCTGTCAATGATGTGTTGGACGATGGTTATTTCACCAAAGATTTATCTTTAAATGATTTTGTTACCACATCAGAAATGGGCGATAAAGTATTAGATAAATTAAAACAATTATGTTGAATAAAAAAGATAAATATAATGTTGCTGTTGTAGGCGCTACAGGAATTGTTGGCGAGTCATTACTGAGTATCTTAGATAGTAGAAAATTTCCTGTTAATAAAATACATGCGGTTGCAAGCCAAAACTCAAAAGGATCAAAAGTTAAATATGGTAATGAACTTATTACTGTGGAAGCATTAGATGAGTTTGAATTTGAAAATATAGATTTTGCTTTTTTCAGTGCAGGTGGATCAATATCTAAAATATACGCGCCTAAAGCTGCTTCACAAAATTGTATTGTTATTGATAATACATCTGAATTTAGATATGTTGATAATATTCCTTTGGTTGTCCCAGAGGTAAACCCTGATCAGATTATCAAATATAAAGATACTAATATTATTGCTAATCCTAATTGCTCAACTATTCAAATGCTGGTTGCTCTAAAGCCATTACATGATAGATTCCATATTAAAAGTATCAATGTATCAACGTATCAAGCTGTGTCAGGATCAGGAAAAGATGGGGTTGAGGAGCTTCTTGAGCAATCTTCATCTTATATTGATCAAAGGTCAATAGAAAAAAATGTGTATCCTAAACAGATAGCTTTTAATGCAATACCATTTGTTGATTGTTTTCTTGAAAATAAATACACACGTGAGGAAATGAAAATGGTTTGGGAAACGCAAAAAATTTTGGATAAAAACATCAATGTCAATCCAACTGCTGTAAGAGTTCCAGTCCTTGTAGGACATGCAGAGAGTATCTATATTGAAACTGATAAAGATATTAATATTGATGATGCAATAACAGAACTTAATAACTTTGAAGGTATTTCTATCATTGATGATATTGAATCTATAGACTTTCCTACACCTTTTGAACATGGCCATGGCACTGATGACGTATATGTTGGACGAATCAGAAAAGGTTTAGATAAAAATAATTCTTTAAATTTATGGGTAGTAGCTGATAATGTAAGAAAAGGAGCTGCTTTAAATAGTATACAAATTGCTGAGGAGTTAATTAGGAGTTAATAATGAAATTAATATTATCAATATTTATTATACTTACTGTTATAGGTGTACTTGAACACAAAGCCATTATTCCAATTACTCAATTCAGCGTTTTAGAGAACCTTCAAATCATAGCAAGCTTTATAAAATCTCTTCATATTCATAGTTATTATTTAATTTTACCTGATATAAAAATTACTGTTGAGGGAATACTCACAGTCTTTTTAATACTTTTTGTCATAGGCTATATCTCTGATAAATTTATCAACCTTGAGCTACAAATCAAGATGTTAAATAAAAAAATTAAAGAACTAAACTCTCATGAACCTATACAAATTCAAGATAATTCTAAATCTGATCATGAGATGAAAGAAATAGCAAGAGATATAAAGAGCTTCTTAGAGAACCTTGCCCAATCTATTACATCTAATCAAGCAATGCCGATCCGTTCTAAAAAAATAAGACGTGCATCGTCAGAATCTATAAAAAATGAAACAACTGAAACGTTAGTAAATAGTTCTGAACAAGAGACAGAAACTGTCAGCACAACTGCAGATTCTATAACAAATACTCAAACAGATATTTCTTCAGTTGAAGATGACAATATATCTAAAGTTGATCTAGCCAGAGCATTAATTGAAAGCGATGAAAAAGAAAAAGCAAAAGAGGTCTTAAAAGATATTATAAAAAATGGTTCTGCAAGCGATGCACATGAAGCGAGAATATTAAATTTACAGATAAGTTAATGAGATTAGCTTTATCTATTGAATACATAGGTAAAAAATACTACGGCTGGCA
>Ga0181597_10004064_pt1 | contig 14709 bp, 9 predicted proteins | sample 041ome_5_FD_148647 | JGI IMG/M metagenome (GOLD analysis project Ga0181597, IMG submission 148647) | Coastal salt marsh microbial communities from the Groves Creek Marsh, Skidaway Island, Georgia - 041403US metaG (spades assembly) | ecosystem: Environmental > Aquatic > Marine > Intertidal zone >... | reverse complement strand
GCAATCAGGTCGCTATGACGGTCGACGGTTTGTCTGTAGGTGAAACCTTAAACCCGCCCACTTATGCCTTTTACGATTTCTTTGCGGCCGGCCGTGGTGGTATAGACCCGGATGCGGTGAAACAAATTGAAATTGTTAAAGGTGCTGATGCCATAGCTGCAGGCAGTGGCTCTTTAGGTGGCGCTGTGCTTTTTGTCACTAAAGATGCTGCAGATTACTTAGAACCGGAAGGTAACGATACTTTTGTCCGGTTAAAAGCGGCTTACAGTGGTGCTAATGATGAAACTCAGGGCACTGTGACAGTGGCAAACCGTAGTGGCAAACTGGAAGCTTTGGCTGTGCTGACCAAGCGTGAAGGCCACGAAATGGAAAACTATGCCGACTCAGCCGAACGTCAGGCCATTACAGGCTCTGGCCGCCCTGTTGCTGATCCGCAGGACAACAGCAGCCACAATGTACTGACCAAATTAAAGTACCAACTGACTGATACTCAGGATATTGGCCTGACCGCTGAGTTATTTAAAGCAGATATCGACACCAACAACTTGTCCTGGTTAAGCCGCAGTTACCTGACTCGTACCAGTGACGACCAGCAGGAACGCAGCCGCATTGGTCTGAAATACAATTGGTTAGCAGGTCATCAATTATTTGATGCCTTCTCAACCAGCCTGGATTACCAGAAAACCAACAACGACGCTTTCACTTTGATGTTGGCCCCAGCCAGTGCAGCCCGTTTATGTACCACCGGCCCTTGTTACCGCAGTGAAGACCGCGATTACCAGCAGGATTTACTGAAATGGGCTTTTGCTTTGGATAAAGAACTGCAAACTCAAGGCAGCAGCCATCAACTGGTGTACGGCGGGGCTTTGGAGCAAAAGTCTGTTGATTTCTCTGCCATTGATACCAGCTACGTTGGCCAGACCATGGAGATTGCGAAGCAGGATATAGACCCTGACTTCGTGCCAGAGACGGATGCCGACTTATGGCATCTGTACGTACGTGACAGCATTAAATTTAACAACAGTGCTTTTAGCTTAACCAGTGGCCTGCGTTACGATCATGTGTCGTACAAACCTCAGTTGAATGATGGCTTTACCGATGTCACAGGCACAGTGCAGGACAGCAGTTTCAGTGCCGTAACAGGTCAGTTGGTGGGCAGCTATCAGCTGACAGAACAACAAAGTGTAGCGCTGCAGTTAGGCCGTGGTTTCCGTGCGCCAAGTACAGAGGAAATGTATTTTCAGACTGCGTTAACCAGCCGCACTGAACAAGCAACAGGCGTGGTCGTGCCAGGTTTATACAGCTCATTGTCTAATCCAAATTTAGAAGCTGAATACAGTACCAATCTGGAGCTGGCTTACCGGTGGCAAGGGGACAATAGCAGAATCAAAGTGGCAGTATTTAAAGACAATTACCGCGACATGATTGCCACTGTCACCAAAGTACAAAACCCGGGTACTGTCTATGAAGACTGCTCCAGCTTTGGCTGTAACACGACTCAAGGTAATCCGTACACAGTGAACGAGAATGTCGGTGATGTGGATGTCACAGGCGTCGAGTTGCAGGGCGCCTGGCGCTTTAATCAAAGCTGGAGTGCTCAGTTCTCTTATAGCCATCATGAAGGTGAAAAAGACAATGGCGATCCGCTGATTACTATTAGCCCGGATAAACTAGTGGCTGGGGTCAGTTACCGCGCAACCGACTGGTGGGGTCTGGCGGCTAACTTAAGTTACAGCTCAGAAGTGAAAATTAAAGATGCTTACGAAACGGAAGAAGACGGTACTCAAACCCAATTAGTCAGCTATCTGCCAAAAAGCGCCACTGTGGTGGATTTAGTCAGCACTATGGAATTTGGCGACAATTGGTTACTGAATGTCGGTGTTTATAACCTGCTGGATAAAGAATACTACCGCTGGGAGCGTATTCGTTATGCTGCCAGCTCTCGGAACAATATCAGTGCCGATGGTATTCAGCGTTACAGCGAACCGGCCCGTTATGCCAAGTTGAGTGTCAGTTACAGTTTCTAAACTGCTTTACCCTGGTCTTTTGAGATCATGCTCAACCACCTGCTGGGAAGACAGGTGGTTTTTTTATTTAAAAAACAAAGATCCGATCGAGGAAAAACGTTATAATGTCACAGGTTTTTTGCCAGGCTCTTGCTGCCTGAACCTGACTATCTTTATCCGCTGTTATTTCCCATAGGACAGGATTTTTTATGTTAACTCTGTTTATCCTACTGGCTGCCTTTTTGGTGATGCTGGTATCCCTGTCCGGGGCCGTGTTATTTCTGCTGCCGCAAAGCAAACTACAACGTTTTTTACCACTGATTTTAAGTCTGGCTGTAGGTGTATTGCTGGCCAATGCTTTTTTACATTTATTGCCGGACGCACTGCAGCATCAGGAGTCGCATCGTCAGCTTTTTGGTTGGGTATTAGCGGGTTTATTAGGTTTTTACTTTCTGGAACGTGCGCTGCAACATGGCCATCCACAACTACCGGATCAGGCGATAAGCACCGCCAGCTATGGCAAAGTGAATCTGGTGGCTGATGGAGTTCACAATTTTATTGATGGTGTATTAATAGCAGGCAGTTTTCTGGTCGACCCTTTATTAGGTGTCACGACCACAGTCGCTATTCTGATCCATGAAATACCACAGGAAATTGCCGATGTTGCCGTATTACTGCATGCTGGTTTCAGTCGCAAAAAAGCTTTGTTGTATAACCTGTTATCGGCCAGCGCTTGTATTTTAGGTGCAGTAGCCACCTTAACCATCAGTCACTGGTTAACGCCTAATCTGAATATCTTATTGGCTATTACAGCCGGTGCTTTTATTTATTTAGCCAGCGCCGATTTAATGCCGCTGCTGCGCAAAAATGTTGAACAACCTCTGTGGTTACATGGCCTGATGATGGGGCTTGGTGTGCTGCTGATGCTGGTTTTGATAGGGCCTGAAGCTTCACATCAACACTAATTAGCCGTCGTACTTGAAGCTGCAGCTTTGTTGACTGCGCCTGATGTTGAGGAAAGAGTATCGCCCCAGTCGCATAGACAACTATGCTCCTGGGGTCTCGTTTGCTTGTCGCCTCGCTGCATCATCAATTACATAGGCTAAACACTTCTCGTATTTAAAGCCGCAGCTTTGTTGACTGCTCACACTCTCCACAAACACTGAATTTAACTTTCACTCTTGCGTTTAAGTTTCGTTTCTGTAAAATATCTTTCGAAACGAAACTTAAATGACTGGCAGATGAACAAACGAAACACCCAACAACGCCGCCGCGCTATTATTGATCTGCTGAATCTGCAGGGCGAAGTCAGTGTTGAGCAGTTGGCCCATCACTTTGAAACTTCTGAAGTGACTATTCGTAAAGACTTAGCTGCACTGGAAGATAATGGCTTGTTATTGCGTCGTTATGGTGGAGCAGTGCAAGTGCCGCATGAACTGATCCAGGAAGCCGCGGTCGAAAAAGTTTCAGAACGAAAGCAAATTCTGGCCAAAGCTGCTGCAGAGCTGATTCGTGACCACAACCGCATTATTCTCGACAGCGGCAGCACCACAGCAGCTTTATTGCCTGAACTGTCGCATAAACAAGGTTTAGTGGTGATGACTAATTCCTTGTCTATTGCCAATGCATTACGTGAACTGGAAAACGAACCTACACTGCTGATGACAGGTGGCAGTTGGGACCCACAGTCTGAGGCTTTTCAGGGCCAGCTGGCGGAACAGGTTTTACGTGCATACGATTTCGACCAGCTGTTTATTGGTGCCGATGGCATTGATCTGCAGCGTGGTACTACTACTTTTAATGAGCTGACCAGCTTAAGCCGGGTGATGGCAGAAGTGGCGCGTGAAGTGGTGGTGATGGTGGAGTCCGACAAAATAGGCCGGAAAATCCACAACTTAGAATTGCCCTGGTCGTCCATCAAAATACTGGTAACAGACGACAAGTTACCCGCCAGCGCAAAACAACAAATAGAACAACAAGGCGTAAAAGTGATTTGCGCCCCCCTTGGATCAGTGGAGTAAGACTTTATGTGTGGAATAGTAGGTGCTGTAGCACAACGTGACGTAGTCGACATTTTGGTGGAAGGCTTACGCCGTCTGGAATACCGTGGTTATGACTCTGCCGGTGTGGCGATCATCAGCCCAACAGGCGAATTACAACGTATCCGCCGTTTAGGTAAAGTAAAAGAGTTGTCTGACGCAGTAAAATTAACCCCTGTTGTTGGCGGCACTGGTATTGCGCACACTCGCTGGGCTACCCACGGCGAACCTTCAGAGCGTAACGCTCACCCACACGTTTCCGGCAATATTTCAGTGGTGCATAACGGCATTATCGAAAACCACGGCCCGCTGCGTGAAATGTTAAAAGCCAAAGGTTATGTGTTTAATTCTGACACTGACACTGAGGTTATTGCGCACTTAGTGGCTGAAGAAATGAAAACAGCTGGTTCTTTGTTAGCTGCAGTACAAACTGCGGTCAAACAATTTAACGGCGCGTACGGCACTGTACTGATGGACCAAAACGACCCAAGCCATTTAGTGGTAGCCCGTTCAGGTAGCCCATTGGTGATAGGTTTTGGTATAGGCGAAAACTTTATCGCTTCTGATCAGTTAGCTCTGTTACCAGTCACTCGTCGTTTTATGTTCTTAGAAGAAGGCGACGTGGCTGAAATTACCCGTACCAGCGTGACTGTGTACGACAAAAACGGCAACCAAGTCGAGCGCACTATTACTGAATCTACCGCCAGCTATGATGCCGGTGACAAAGGTCAGTACCGCCACTTTATGTTAAAAGAAATCTACGAACAGCCACATGCTATCAGCAACACCTTAGAAGGTCGTTTAGGTTCAGACTCAGTGCTGGACGAGACTTTTGGTAACGGCGCCGCTGAACTGTTCAAAAAAGTCCGTCACGTGCAAATCGTTGCCTGCGGTACCTCGTACCACTCAGGTATGGTGGCACGTTACTGGCTGGAATCTTTAGCTGGTATTTCCTGTAACGTGGAGATTGCCTCTGAATTCCGTTACCGCAAGTCGTTTGTGCAGCCAGGCAGCTTGCTGGTCAGCATTTCCCAGTCTGGTGAAACGGCAGACACTTTAGCTGCCTTACGTTTAGCCAAAGAAGCGGGTTACATCGGTAGCTTAACTATTTGTAACGTGGCTGGTTCTTCACTGGTACGTGAATCAGATCTGGCCTTTATGACCCGTGCTGGCGCTGAAATTGGTGTTGCATCTACTAAAGCTTTCACTACTCAGTTAGTAGGTTTGTCGATGCTGACGTTGGCCATTGGTAAATACAATGGTTTAACCTCACAGCAGCAACAGGACATGGTGCAGGCATTAAAATCGCTGCCAGCCAAACTGGAAGAAACTTTAACACTAGCGCCAAAAATCGAAGCTTTGGCGACAGAGTTCGCTGACAAGCATCACTCTTTATTCTTAGGCCGTGGCGATCAGTATCCTATCGCTATGGAAGGCGCGCTGAAGCTGAAAGAAATTTCCTACATTCACGCTGAAGCTTATGCCGCAGGCGAGCTGAAACATGGCCCATTGGCACTGATTGACGCTGATATGCCAATTATTGTGGTAGCGCCAAACAACGAACTGCTGGAAAAACTGCAGTCAAACGTGGAAGAAGTGCGTGCCCGTGGCGGCATCATGTACATATTCGCTGACATCGATGCTCACTTTAAATCAGACGCAACACAGCGTGTGATCAGCGTGCCACACGTACACCCGCTGATTGCACCAATCATCTACACTATTCCGCTGCAATTATTAAGCTACTACGTCGCCATTATCAAAGGCACAGACGTAGACCAGCCACGTAACCTGGCGAAGTCAGTGACTGTGGAATAGGTTTAAGTTATTGATTTAAAAATAATGTGGGATGGCAAAATAGTTCTTATCCTTGGGGTGACTTGTTCACCCCTTAACCTTGGTGATTGTATTTCCAAATTAGTATGACTTAACATGCTCTTGCTGCAAGTCAAATAAGGGAAAATTTCAGTCACCATGATTGTTAACGATTTTTGCATTCGGGAGGTCAGGGTTTATCGAGATCCTGAGCTATCCCTGTCAGTAGATAAAGAAACTGGCGAAGAAACATTAAAGCTTGCAGTACCTGAAAATCAGGAAAAGATAGCTGTTCAGGTTGTACTTGACCCCTATGGGCGGTTGGTAAAGCCTGTCTGTTTATATCTTTACTGGAAGAAAGATGAAGAACAAGCAAAAAGCACAGCTACAGATGCTAAGGCTCTGCTTCTCTATTTCAGATTTCTTCATCAGAACAACCTCAATTATTGGCAGTTTCCTCATTCAAAAAGCCGTAAGCAGACATTTAGGTTTGCAGATTTCTTAGTCAGTGCTATTCAGTCTGACGACATTGCAATATCAACGGCTAAGACCTACCTGAGAGTGATTGTTAACTTCTATAAATTTTTGGGGAGAAACAATCTCATTGAGTTTTCAGAGCGGAATAAACCCTTTGATTTTGAAATGGTATCGTTACGCCAATCAGGAATGCTGGCCCACACTCAGCGGGTCATCACCGTACAGACAACCAACTTGATGAAAAAACTTCCAAGGGAACAGACAAAGCATAGTAGCCGGAAGCTTTCGCCTTTAACTCAGGAACACTTGAGTGCATTTCTAAATAACCTCATTGACATATCTGAAGACAAAGCATTAATTTTTGAAGTAGCTCTGGCTACAGGAATGCGGCTACAGGAAGTGCTAACCATTCCTGAATCTTTTATTTTTAACCCTGAAAACACCTATCCAATCCCTGTCTCTATCGGTCCGAAAAACGGTGTAAACACAAAGTTTAGTAAACAACGCCATGTGGAATTCCCAGCCTCGCTGATGTTCAAACTCCATCAGTATTTGTGGTCTTCTAGCCGACAAAAATATGCTGCCAAGGGAAAAAATGAAGCTAGGAAACTGTTTATCAGCCGCCAAGGCTTGCCATTTAATGCCAATACCATTGAGAAGTCATTTTCTGATATCCGAAGTGTGCTTTCAAAACGATATACGGATTTTAAATATGCCATTCATGACCTGAGATCGACTTATGCGACCTACACCCTGCATAGACTCTGGGAAGAAAAAGGGAGTTTGCGAGCCGCTGCATCAATCCTTCAGGAATTGATGGGCCACAACAGTTTCACATCGACATTCAAGTATGTGGAGTTTATTGAGGCGAACGCTTTAATGCTGGATCACGCAAAACACATGAGTGACATCTTTCAGTTGTTTGGTGGTTCTGATGGCGAAAAGTAATTTAAGTGGCCATCGGCTACAGCATGCAGAGCAAGATACCGTCGCATTGTTCCCAACCTGGGAATATGAATTAGTGATAGACAATATAGTCATTTTGATTGACCTCCAAAGACTGATTTACCATCTGTGTGACCCTATAAACAATAAGGAAGACAGGCAGCAACAAATTGCACGTTACGCTCATACCTTTCGACAGGAGATGGATAGAAAAACAGCACATGCAACCTTGTATAACAGCTTTCTAAGGCTCAAACAGTATTTGGTATGGTGTGATAAAAACAGCTACTACCCTTTTTCTGAAACGACATGGAAGCAATACCATAGTCATTTATGGAAACTGGTTCTAATTGGGAAAAGCGATCAACCAATTTGGCTTTTGAGTGAGGGGCAAGCAGCAGGGATAAAAGAGAGTTCAGCCAAAATATTTTTTTCTAATACGGAGCAGGCTTTAACATGGTGTGGTGAAAATGCTTTTCAGTGGGGGAAGCAACTTCGGCAGTTGCGTTCTGTTAAACATCAATCTTACGAAGCCTACTCAGAAAAGGAACTGCCGGTGATCCTTAACCGGCTATCTTCGTACTTTTTTCAGTTAGCTATTCCCTTGTTAAGCGATAACCCTCCAGATATGATCTCTGTTGAAATAAATCAAATATCCTTTGATGTCCCTGTCAGAGTTGGCAATACAAAAGGCCAAGCTAAAGACACTGGGTTGAGTGTCGATACTGCATTTAACCAAGCGATGGCATGTGGTTATTACCTGCTCAGTTACTTTACTGCATTCAACACGAGCCAATTGACGGATCTGTGCCATCCCATTGAATGGCAAGAAGATAAGACGGGCGAATACTATAAACTGACAGGGTTCAAGAGAAGAGCAAACAAAGAAGTCCTTTCATTCGTTGGTGGCGAGATACATAAGAAGTCTTTGCAGTTTATCGAAACGCTGATTGCTCTTTCCTTGAAACATGCCACTGACGCAAATAGCAAGTTACTCTATTGGCTGGATAGAGATGGCAATCAGCGGAGCTTAAGTTCTACTTTATTGGGGCATACCGAACTAAACAGCCGTCTGCAGCTCCTGTCAGATAACGCGACCCGATGTGTTCCATATTTAATGGACATATATACCCAGTTTACAGAGACTGCACCAAAAGGCTTTGTCGAATTCGATGAGGTAAAGCTGGTCGACAGAACGCTTATTAAACGGAGAAAAACTGTCCGGCGTTTTTACAATCGAAGAGTCATAACCCTCAGCTTTGCAATTTTACTGGCAATCATTAAAGCTAACCCGAAAAATAACTCTGATGCCGTCGACCTGAAAAATATAGTGCTGCCATTAAGAATGGTCCGTGAGGGGCAAAATTTAAAGGTCGATTTTCATTATGAAAATGATGGCCAAGGCTCTTTCTATGTAGATGCTCAATATGAACCATTTTTAGCGCGAGTAGAAGCTTATGCTATTTTCAGGGAGCGTAAACAGGAATTAGGGACCCAGTATCTGCTGCCTTTATGTTCCAAGAACGATGTGACTCAATGGCAAGGGTTGGCACCAAGCATGGCTTACTTGGCTGACTATGGTATTCGCTCTGGTCAGTTCTTTGTCAACTTGATAACCAGCCGGTTCCGAGAGACTGCCGCAAAACTTGCCAGGCGAAAAGCCAACAGAACAGAATTGCACATATCACAAATATTAAATAATCAGTATAGAACTGTTCTCAGGCACTACAGCGAAGGTAATCATTACGACAACCAGTTGATCATGTCGCAGGGATTATCCGTTATTGAAAAAATGAGCAAAGGCCATTCTCTGGAGCTATCCAAAGCAGAGGTCGCCGCTGAGTTAGCCATACCTGCCATCAAATATGATGAATTGATAGGTAGTAAAGCGAGTCTGAATGGTGTCGGGGTTGCGTGTTTTCAACAACGGCAGCGTCCCGTAGAAAGTAGCAATGCAACCACTGGTCAAGCATGTTTCGACTATGAAAGCTGTATCAAATGCCAATATGCAAAGCTCATTAATGATATTGAACCACTCTATCGGCTTCTGTCCTTTTTGGAATGCATGGAGGAGAGCTGGCTTTATTATCCTGAGCGGTTTTCAAGAAACTTAGGAAAGGCTGTCGAACTGTATAGAAAGGTCATTTCAAGTAGCCTTTCGCCCAACATTATCCAGCAGGCTCAGTCGAAACTGGATACAGAAGGTCGGCATATGCTTTGGGACAATCTTGAGCTGTCGTCGCTTGGATTTAAAGGGATATAAAATGATCACCGGAAATAAGCAATTAGCAACTGCCAGCGGAGTGGATTCATTCAGAAGTAGATTGCTCTTTTTAGCCCAACATGGACTATGGAGTGAGTTAGAAGAAGAGGCCATATCGTTTCAGTTGGATGGTTCTCCTATTTCAGTATTTAGTGATGACGTTTGGAACTTCACACCGTACAAAGTGGGAACCGAAAGTACACTGTTGAATTTCCAGTTTACAGAGAGTGTATCTCCTCAACTAATTCGGGAGCTGAAAGTTGTAGCACTGGCCTACGTATATCATTCACGCAAAGCCTACCGGATAAGCTCCATCAGGGGCAACATTGACTGCCTGAAGCGACTCCTCATTGCATTGTCCCAAGCCGAAATCGTCTCACTCGACGGACTTACGATAGAAAATCTTAAATCTCTGACAAAAAATGGACCATATAGTCCTCGTGAGCTGGACGTTGGCCCTATTAATAATCTCAACGATTTGGGCGATTTTTTGCCCTTTGAAGTTAACTTTTCTGAGCGGTTAACACTGCGGAAGCTAAGGGTGACTCAGCTCCAAAGGGAGCAGCACCCAGTTATACCACTAAGAGTTTACCTGTCTGCATTAAGCTCTTATACAGATGAAGTACGGCACTGGCATCCATACAAAGAGCAGTTGGAGCAAGCTGTACAAACCGCTTTTGAATACGAGCAGTATCAGGCAAATAGGATGCTCAAGCTACTACGTAACGGACAATGCGGAGTTAGTCAGGTGTTTAATAATGCGGATAAACGGTATTTTAAATTCATCTCAGAGCTGAAGAAACATAAAGTACCACTGGTAGATCATGGAACAATGGAGCTGTGGGATGCATTGTGGGATAAATGTGAACCGCAGATTAGAACGGATTTCTATGAGCCGTTTCCCGTTGTACAGATTGGGAACAAGCAATTCACATCACATTCTGAAATAAAGGTTTTTTGCAGAAAATTAGATACGAAGTGCCGATATTTAATCCTTTGTTTAAGTGGTATGCGTAGTAACGAATTACTACAAATCACCCCCGAGTTTGGGGCGCAAGTCATCAGTTTGGACGGGATTGATATTCACCTTTTCCATACACGACAGCAGAAAATCACACCTGGCTATCAAGGCCATAATGATGTGTATGTGACTACTAGAATTGGACATATTGCTTTTGAATTACTGAATGCGCTCAACCGACCAGTCAGACGTTGGCTGCAAGCCAATGGACAAAAAGGATGGCTGCTGAATTCGCTCAAAAGGTTTAGGTTGCCAGTAAGTATTAGTAGTTCAAGTAACGTATTGAAATCACTAACATCGTTATTTTCAAAGGAAAACAATAGTTTTTCTATTGAGTTAAATTCAGATGATATTGAAATGCTTCGTCGTAGTGACCCTGAAAAGACATTTAATATCGGGGATAGATGGCATCTCACACCACATCAGCTGCGGCGCTCTCTGGCTTATTATCTGGTTGGAATGCAGTTGGCAGACTACCCACAGTTGAAACAGCAGTTCAGTCATTACTCTATAGCGATGACCATGTATTATGCGCGCAATGCTAGTTCGTTCGGAAAAATGTATCACGATCTCGAACTAGAGAAGGTCAGGCAACAGGCCAGGCTGTATTCAGACCTCGCAAGCAAAGCAATGCATGGTGTAAAACTGGGTGGTGGCCAAGGTAAAAATATGTTCTCAGAGCGTTTCACTGATCGAGATATCTCGCCAGCATACTTTGAGAAAGAGATTAAGTCTGGCAGGAAACACATTCATGCGTTAGCACCAGGGATGTACTGTATCAACCATACATGCAGCATGAGGATTGGCATTGACTTATCTGAGTGTACTGATTGTGACTGGTCCATCATTGAAAGTGCTGCTTATGCAAAAGCTGCGAGACAGGAAAGCATCCACATACTGGAAGCTCTAAAACTCCGGAATGAGTTATCTGCAGACATTGCCGCGTTCCATTCGGTTCGTATTCGTGCGGCTGAAAAAGTCATGGCAGATATGGAATTAGAGTTTGAACAATACCAGCCACCAGCTTATGCAAGTGACTGGTTGATTTCGTCAACGGTGTAATTTATGGCTAAAGTTCGTAACCCTGAAGTAACCAGAAAAAAGCTATTAGATGCTCTGCAACGATTGGTTGCAGGGCAGCCTGAGATATTGTCGGGCAAGTATAAAATCAACGTTAAATCCGTCCAGGAAGAAGCTGGTTTGAGTCTTGGTGCAGCGTACCGCTATCCAGATGTTATGGACACGATAGAGGCTGCCAAGCTTGAGCAAACCAAACGTGATAGCAATTCAAGAAAGCGGAATGTGAGTTCTGAGTTGGACAGACTTCGCAAAGAAAAGGCAAAAGAGAGTACGCTGAAGGAAAAGTACCGAAACGAACTGATTGAAGCCAGCAGCCGGTTAGATCAACTCTACGCTGAACAGACAATGCAGCTTATGGCCATGTTTAACTTGCTGGATATAAGTGATAAAAATAAGCTGCTACAAGAGTCCAAGCCGAAAGTAGTAAGGATAAAATAAAGCTTTAGGGTCTAAAATTTAAAGTTAGTGGACCCAAAAGAAAATGATTTCAATTTATTGGAAATATCACCAATGTCATGGTCTTAAATTTGGGTGGAAGGTCAAATGGAGAATGAATTATATGGATGATTTTTCTGAAATATTGCGCAATGTGATGAGCAGATTCGATGAGGAAACAAAAAATCGATTTATCCATACAATCATTCAAGCATCACAAACTGGACATTACGAAGTTTGTTGGTGCCAGAGTGGGAAATTATATAAAGATTGCCATCTCGAAAGGCATAAGCACCGTAAAATGACTGAGGGAGAAAGAAGGAAACATATATCGAAGATATTTGATCGCAAAAAATATTGCTCAGCCGTGTTTGACTCAAAAAACTGCAAACTCCCGATAAAGGGTGCACATACAATTCAGCGAGCTAGAGTTTTATCCAGCATGGCTAAAGATGGTCATGTCGGAACCTTCTATAGAAATTTAAAGGGCTTTGAGCAGTTAGATGATATAAAAATAGGCATAAAAAAAGAAGCATCAATATTCTATGGGTTCTGTGAGTATCATGATACAGAATTGTTTAAAGAAATAGAATTAAAAGAGTTTATTGCAACTCCAGAGAATTGTTGGGCTAGCTCATATCGAGCGGTTTGCCATGAGTACTATCAAAAAAATGCTGCTAAAGAAGCAGTCTTATGGAAACTTGAAAACTTGGATAAAGGCTATGAATTAAGTGAACAATTGATTCTTCAAGAAGATTTGCGTCTACAAGAAAGGGATGTGTTCAAAGGGTTTGAAGATATATCATCAATAAAAAATAAATATGAGCAGGCAAGAATTCAGTGTAAGTATGATTTGCTCTCCTCCTATGTAATTGTTCTTGATGGGCCTCTTTGTCTTTCTGTTAGCGCTTCAATGTCGCCATACTACGATATCACTGGAAGAAACATACAGAACTTAGGTGATTCTATGTGTTTTTTTCAACATTTTTCTTTGTCTACGGTGACTGTGAATGGCTGTGCCGCTTATGTAGTATCTTACCTGAAAGAGCATGGTGTTATAGAAAAATACCTAAGAGAAGTTTTTGAAAAGGGTCCGGGATTCGTCAAATCTTGGTTAACTAAATGTATTTTTGCATACGCAGAAAATACATTCTTTAATCTGGATTGGTGGAGCAACATTGAAGATGACAAAAAAACTCAGATATACAACCTTTCAATGTCTGAAAATTATACTGTTCACTTTGAAATAGATGAATTGGTCAGTAGTGAAGTTACTGGTTCAATAGTCTCCATAGAGCACATTTTATAACGTATTGCAGCGGCAAGCCGCCGGATTAGGGGTCAATAAGCGCTTCACGCATAAAGAGCTGGTCGGTTCTGTGCCAAAAGCGGATACTCATTCAGATTAATTTGGCGCTCTTCACTTATTGCAGTTCATGACTTCTCCCTGATAATTGCTGATATGGACGGGTTAAATTTATCGCGCGTAAGTTCGCTACGATTGATAAGTTATTGGTAAAACCTGTGGTAACTTAGGGTGTTTTTTTATAATCCGCGTTAGGAAAATATTATGCCAAGTGAGAGAGAAACCCTCGGGAGATTATATTTATGGCAAGTCGCACTCAGCAGAATTAATGATCTTTTGGAACTTAGGCTACGAGTTGACCGTTTCTTTAACACTGGAAGGCCGCAGAGCATCACTGAATTATATGATAAAGAGCGTGAAAGTTTAAAAATAGGTCTGCGACTTGAAGGCGAAGCATTAAATAATTTTGAAGATAAACATGGATCATTATTCCCCGACATTCACGATATTCATCTGATTGATGAATTGATCACCGAAGAAATAATTATCAAATTTTGCACTATTTTGAACGAAGGTCGTGGGAGTGCAGGTGTGATTGCTGATAATAAAAAAACATTCTGCGAGCCCATACTTGATAAGCTGATTTCAGAGACGTTTTCAGAGGATCTTAAAGAAAAATTTTATGAATTTATAGAACACGCTAGAGCATATCGCAATCAGCAAGGCGCTCATTTTGACCAAGTGAGTTTTAGTATGTCACATGGTAATAAACTGCCCAGTGAAGACGGGCTGGTATATAGCGTAGGCTGGAATAGTGCTTTGCTTAGCTTTAACTGGGATTTCGTAGCTGAAAATATTCCCAAATTTAATAGAGCTTTAAATGTCTATGTAACAAAGCTACAACAGGAATCTAATAGGTAGAAGGTGGCTTTCAGGACATAGCAATCGTATTTCGTTGCGGCGCCGCCCCCACTAAAAACTCTCGCGTGCTGTGGGCGATATTTCCACTTAACGCTCGTTACTGCAAATGACTAATGCCTCGTAATTGCGGGTAAGCTAGTTATGGTGAAAGTTATGGTGTGCACAGACTTCAGCAAGTGATAAGTTACTGCTGAAATCGGTGGTAACTGAAGGTGATTTTTAACAATACATCTGTGTAGGTAACCGGTGATTAATATGACTTATTTGAATGTATTTTGAACGTGTTTAAGTGTGTTTTATGACATAAAATATGACAAGTTATGAAATGCTCGGTGAGCCATGTAAAATAAGGCTTAGAAGCAAATGTCATAACTTAAGACATAGTTTTCACCAAGGTTAAG
>Ga0181597_10004059_pt1 | contig 14725 bp, 9 predicted proteins | sample 041ome_5_FD_148647 | JGI IMG/M metagenome (GOLD analysis project Ga0181597, IMG submission 148647) | Coastal salt marsh microbial communities from the Groves Creek Marsh, Skidaway Island, Georgia - 041403US metaG (spades assembly) | ecosystem: Environmental > Aquatic > Marine > Intertidal zone >... | reverse complement strand
TCCGTACGACAAGTACACCATCGGGAAAAGCGCTACTCGCGCCAACACCGGTTGCGGGAAAACGAAAACTTGTAAAACCGCCGCGAGTGCCGTCGCCGAGACAAACGCGCGACCAATAGTTCCTGTTGTTGTGTATTACGCGCGCGTGAAGTTTGCCTCAGTATAAAAAGCGCATAAAGTGCTTACGGTTTATCCGAAAAGAACACGAACGAACGAACGAACAAAAAAAGATATCGATATCGAAAGGTTTTCTCACCTCTCCGTTTCCTCTCCGCCGCATCGATGACCGTCAAATCTCTCGCCGCTTCCTCTCTCAGCCGTCGTTTCTCCTCCTCCGTGTATTTCGTCCGGTAATTCTCGTCGTCCGCGACGATGGTCTCTTGAAACACGCCGTACTTTATTCGCTTCCCGGCGTTCGTGACGTAGATTTTCTTGAAGACGCTCGCCACGGCGTCGTCGTCTTCGTCTTCATCTTCTTTTACCCCTCCCGCGCCGCTTCGGACCGAAACGTTTCTTTCGACGCGTCTTTGTCGTCGAAAACGAAAGCTCCCGGGGCGCGTTGTCGTTGTCGTCGATGTTTCGCGCGCGGCGGAAAACATTTAAAAAAAGTGACGACGACGTGCCCCACGTCACAAAAAGTTGACATCATCGTTTTGGGCTCCTCCTAAAGGCAAAGTCGTCGTTGATTGCTGACAACGACGCATGCGTCACTTTTGCGCGACGACGATAACGACGACGTGCACGAAGAGTTCTCTTTTTTCTAACGGCGCCGTGTCTCGTTCTTCTCGCAGCAGCAGCGCGCAGAAGAAAACAACAGTTTTCGCTCGTCATCGTTCTTGCGATTCCAATTCCAATCCGCTTTTGACGGAGAGTAGGCGTTTTGTTCTTTCTCCTTCTTCGTTCGCGCCGTCGTCGTCGTCGTCGTCGTCTGCTTCTGGTTGGACGAAGCGACTCTCCTCTTCCTTCTGCTCTTTTCGAGGGGGGTGCTCGCCGATCTTTTCTTCTTCTTCTTCTTCGGCGGCGGCGGCGAAAGGAGGAGGAGGGAATACTTCGTCTTCTTCTTCCGAAACGAAGAAGAGAGACTGGACGGAAAAAATGGTCAAGAGCGAAAATTTCGAGAGAGGCAAAGAGAGAGCGAGAGAAGCGCACGAGAAAAACCAACGAACCGGAGAGTCGATATTAACGCCAAAACGATTGAATGTACCGGAGGATTACTTAGAGGAACACGCTCGGCCGAAATGGTCGCAAAATAGGGAGACGGAGAACGCGCCGTCGACGTCGCAACCGCTGTTGTCGATTGCGCCGATGATGGAGTACACGCACCATCATTTTCGGTATTTGTGTCGATTGCTCTCTAAGCGAGTGTGGCTGTGGACGGAAATGGAAGTGGACATGACGTTGAAGCACGTGCCCGTAGAGCTGAGGAATAAATACGTAGATTTTACGCTGAATCAGCACCCGTTGGTGATGCAGTTGGGAGGGTCGGACGCAGACGCGCTTGGATTTTCGGCGAGTTTAGCCAAGCCGCACGGATACGACGAAATTAACTTAAACTGCGGGTGTCCGAGCGAAAAAGTAGCCGGAAAAGGTTGTTTTGGAGCGACGTTAATGCGAGATCCGGATTTAGTGGCGGAGTGTTGCGCCGCGATGGCGAAGAACGCGGGCGGGATTCCCATTTCCGTGAAGTGTAGGATTGGCGTCGACGGGAACGACTCGTACGACGAGTTGCATAAGTTTGTAGAGACGATCGTGAGTAAATCACCGGTGCGAAGGTTTCACGTGCACTGTAGAAAAGCGCTGTTGAATGGAATTTCTCCGAGCCAAAATCGTTCGATACCGCCCTTGAGGCACGAGTGGGTGTACGCATTGGCGAGAGATTTTCCAGAGTGCGAGTTCTTCTTGAACGGAGGCGTGAAGACGTTGGAGGAAGTGAAGACGCAACTGAGATGTCAACCGACCGATAAAGCGACGGCAAACACGATCAAAGGTGTCATGATTGGCAGACAAGCGCACGCGGACCCATGGGGTTTATTGTCTCGAGCTGACGTGGAGTTGTTTGGCGAATCGGAAAATCCGTGCAAATCGAGGCGAGACTTGTTGGCGAAATACGCCAAGTACTGCGACGCGACGCAAGGTAAAAATGGAACCATGAAAGACGGAAGCCCAGTCCCGGCGCCGAGGCATTTCATGCATTCGATTCAGAATATTTTTGCCGGATGCACGAACGCCAAGATTTGGAAACGGCTAGTGGACGATCAGTTACAAGGTTCCAGAAAGAAAGAGCCGAATTTGACCGTGACCGAAATCATGGAGAGGACTTTAGGGTGCATTCCTGACGAGGTTTTAGACGCGCCGCCAGGGTATGCAAATTTCGGGAGCGACGCACCAGCGGGAGAGTACGTGCCGATTGGCGAAGGCTTGAGCGAAGAGGAAAAGGAGTGGACGAGCGAGGTTCCCGTGGTTGGAGGTAACTTTCTCGCTCGCAAAGATCCCGATAGAATCTACTCCTAAGAAGACACAATATGTATCATATTAATATTACAGATCGTTATTATTACACTAAGCTACTACGAGGTAGCTATTATTATTCAAACGACTTTCATCAACACAGATAGAACTTTTTTACTAGCGCACATTCCGTCGACCGCCGCCGAAACAATGCCTCCAGCATACCCTGCGCCTTCGCCAATCGGGAACAAATTTTTCGTGTTTTCGCTCTCTAACGATTCCGAGTTGCGGACGATGCGCACGGGACTACTCGTTCGCGTTTCTGGCGCGTGTATCAACGCTTCTTTTCCCGCATACCCCGGCATTTGCTTATCGAATCTTCTCAGCGCAAACTGAATAGCTTCGGTGAGATGTTTCGGGTACAACGTCGTCAAATCGGCGGATTTAATGCCGAGACGGTACGAGGAGCTCGGCAAAGATTTCTCGTCCGAAACAACTCCGAGCAAAAAATCGTGAGCGGTTTGAACGGGGACGATCAAATCACCGCCACCTAGAACAGCCGCCTTCCGTTCGATTTCCCGTTGGAACAAAATGCCGCTCAAATGTGGCTTCGTCTCGTGTTCTTCGTTGAACGGCGCGCAATCTTCCAACTTGACGTTCGTGACTAGACCAGAATTTGCCCATAGCGATTGACGACGACTGAACGACATCCCGTTGATGCATAACTCGTGCACATTCGTCGAGGTCGGGACAATTTGACCTCCCGGGCACATACAAAATGAAAAAACGCCTCGATTATCCGCTTTGTTCGTGTGCGCGACTCTATAATCGGCGACGGGTATGCGACCTTTCCCTCGATCGACTTCTTTTGCGAACCGTGCGCCGTATTGTAGCTCGTTCAACAACTCCTGCGGATGCTCGATGCGAAAACCACTCGCGAAGGATTGAAATTCGAGTAAAACGCCGTCGTTGGAGAGTTGTTCGAACAAAGCTCTCGAGGAGTGACCTGTGGCTAAAACCACGGCTTCGGCATCGATCGTTTTCCCCGACTCGGTCGTCACACCAACTGCCTTGTTATCATCAACAAGGACCGTTCGACACGTCTCATCAAACATAATCTCGCATCCCATCTCTTCCAATTTATTTCGCGCGTTCCGCAAAATTTTGACCATTCGGTCCGTTCCTAGATGCGGTTTTCCCATTTGTAAAATCTCAGGCGGCGCTCCAAATTCCACGAACGTTTTAAACACGTCTCGCACTTCCTCGCCGTTTCTACCAATCCTCGTCGTGAGTTTTCCATCGCTCCACGTCCCGGCGCCGCCTTCACCGTAACACAAATTCGATGTTTCGGACAACTGTCTTCTGTGAAACAAAGCGCCGATAGCTTTTCCTCTTCTCTCTACTGGTTCACCTCGCTCTAATATTATTATTTTCGTATCCGCTGCGCTTTGTCTCGCCAACGTCAACGCGCAAAACAATCCCGCGGGACCTAAACCGACAATAACGACTGTTCTTTTTTTCTTCTGTTCCGTCGTCGACCCTGCATCATTCGTCGACGCCACATTGTTTCTCTCCGCGTTTTCAAAATCCTCCTCGTCAACTTCGTCCTCCATCTTCGCCCGTTCCACTTTCTTCCTCTCCGCGAACACGCGCTTCCTCGATCCGCCGCACCTCTCCACGAACGCGTCCGAAACGTCAATCACGTACGAAAATTGTACGCGCTTTCCACCATCATCAATGTCACCACCACCACTCCTCTTCGCGGCGGTTTTAAAATCAGCTCTTCGCGCGTCGCACGATTTCCGCGACACTCTCATCGAACAAAAACGACGACGCGTCTTCTCCTCTTCTTCCTCGTCGTCCAAAGCGCAAAGCGCTCGCCACGCGCTCTCAAAACTCAGGTGTAACACTTTGCACACTCTCTCCGCGATTGGCCGAGTGATGGTAAAATCGTCCTTCCCTGCGTCGTCGTCCGCGTCGACGCGGACGTCAAACACGCGCCATCCGTTTTTTTCTTCTTCTTTGTCCTCGTCTTCTTCTTTTATCGTCGTCGTCGTCCTTCTCGTCGTCGAAGACGCGGCGACGAACTCGTTGTTTCTCGTCTCCGTCGGTGGCGGCTTCGACGACGACGAAGAAGACCTTCTCTGCTTTCTCTTCTTCTTCTTCTCGGAAGGCGACGAAGACGACGCGGACTGGGCCGCGAAGTAGCAACGGCGCGGAGTCAACGCGGAGGAGGACGCTCGCATGTGCACACGTCGTCGTCGTCGTCGTCGTCGTCGTCGTTCGCGCGATCGAACGCGTTGTGCTGACGATAAAGTGACGACGCGTGCGTTTCTAACGAACATTTCTTCACTTTCCAATTCAACAAAATCTCGAGAAACGTTATGCTTCGTCGAGCGCTCTCGGCCGCGCGCGCTTGTTCTTCTTCTTCTTCCGCCACGAATAATCGGTTCTCTTCTTTTCACTCGTCGTCGTCGCGGAGAAGACAAAGTTTTTTGGTCTCGTTTTCAACAACCTCTTCTTCGTTCTCTGCCGCCAACGAAGACGACGACAAAAACGCATCATCCGTCGACGCTTCGTTGCACTTCAAAACTGGCGGTGAGATTGACACTCTCGCGCTCATGCGTCAGCTGCAAAAGAACAACGCGTTCAACGAGCAACAGGCGGAAGAGGTGGTCAAGATGTTCATGAAGTGCATGAAAGCGGCGGATTTCGTGACGCACGCGGAGTTGCAAGTGGAAGCGCAGAGGAACCGGCACAAATTCGCGACGTATCAAATGATTTCGGACGCGCGCATAGAACGAGCGAACGTGAAATCGGAAACCGTGGAGAGAGATTTAAAGCAAGAGGCGGAGAAGATACGGTCGGAATTGCGGTATAACTTTGAGAAGATGAACCAGACGAGTCGATTGGATTTGAACTTGGAGAAAGGTAGGATGCAGGATAACTTGACGCTAATCGATAACAAGCTTTTGAGCACCGAATTACGGTTGGATCGAGAGATCCAATCAATGCGAACGCAGTTAGAGATTAAGGTGAATGATATCATCAGGTATGGAATTGGGACGTTGGTCTCGATTGGAGCGCTAGGGTTAGGTTTTTTACGGTTTCTGACGTAAAGCGCTACCATTATCATCATCATCGTTATTATTATTATTATTATTCTCTCCACTCGCGCGCATCTTCAGCGGGTGGTACCTTGTATTGCTATATTTTACTACATTTATCTAAATTATTGAATGATTTTACTCGAACCAGAACGTCTGCATGCTCGCTTTCATCGCGCGTTTCTTTCGACCGAGTTCGTGCAAAACGCACTCCATTGCATCCATCGGGTCCAACTTTTTCGGATTGCTTCCCCACGCGACCGATTTCCACACTTTCTCGATCGCTTTCTGTTTGTTCTTGATTTCCGATTTTGGAATTTGCTTCAGAATATCAATCGTTTTCTCGGCGTCGACTTCGGCGATTTTTACGCTCAACTTGGTCCAATCTAAACTGTTTTCGTACGGCAACTCGATTTCATCGGCGATGATGACTGGGATGCATCCGACCATCATCGCTTGGTACGCTCTCAACGTCCACGGCGACCATCCCCTCGGACACAAACAGAATGTGGATTTTCTTAGCTCTTTGCGATAACAGTCTCGATCACACGATGAAATTTCTTCCGTGAAAATCACGTCTTTGTGTTTCTTAAACGCCGCTTCCATCTTTGGTCGAATACCTCGCGAGTACGCCAATATTCCAGCTTTGTTTAAGATCGTGCCTCGGAAAAACGCAAAAATATCTTTTTTCAGAGACGATTGTTTCCTCAACTTACCGTCGATAAACTCTGAATCTGGTTCTAACCCTGGGATGACGATATCTTTCCACGTGTTGAACTGTTCTCCAAACGACCGATCGCCTTCTGGCGTGAGAAAGATTGATTTCTTAATCAGCTTCTTCCAATCTCTAAAAATATGCGGCCCTCTTGCGCCGGGGAACGACCACACGTGGTCTCTCCCATCCGTTCTGTTCCAATACGGATATTCCGTTTGAATCGTTTTCAACGCGTCTCGATACCATAAATTTGTCACCTTCATCGCGTTGTTCGTGCCCGACTTTTGCGTCTCGCGGAACAAGTAACACTCGCCGTAGATTGGAACGAAGAAAAATTCCGCCTCCTCCGGATCGTTGGTTAGCACCGAATGGTGCAACAAATTCTCGTGAAAACGAATTTCCGTGCCGTATTGATCCGTGCGACACCTCGGTTGGTCCTTGACTAAATCCACGTTGTATTCAGGTTTCAAATCGTAGACGAAAATCTTGAAATCGTGTATGCCTCGTTTTGGTATCAAATCGTCCAAGAACGGATCGTCCGCCGCTTTGCTACTTTTACTACGTTTACTACCACTACTGCTGCTACTGCTGCTGCTACTTTCATCGTCTCCGTCTTCGCCGGACGATAACAAATGCCTGCGTCTCTGAGACTCTCCCCCTCCCCTTTCCTCCTCTTCCTCTTCTTCGCACGTCGGCTTCGGCGGACACTTTCGCTTCGGCGGACACCGAATCGCCTCGCCCGACGCCGCGCTCTCCTTCGCTTCTTTCAAAATCGTCTCTATGAACCCGTTCATGTTCTTCTCCAACTCTTTCACCGCACCTTCGACTCGTAAACTCGTAAATCGTTCCTTTTCTGCTCGTTTCTCGAGCTGAAGCCATCGGTAGGAATCGTTCGCGTTTTCGCGCGCCAGCATCGAAAGCAAGGCGAGGAAGAGACCAAAGAAGATTTTAAAGGCAAATTTCACGTCGCCATCTTCTCCGTCCTCGGGTTCTCTGACGCCAAATCCAATCTGAACGGCGCGCGCGATTCTACCCCGCCCGTATTTCCCGCTCTTCGCCGCTCGCGGATAATGTTTATTCTTCGAGTTCGTGCCGACGTCGACGGCGCTTATTCTTTTCCCTTTCGGTGGGGAGTTGAAGTCGTGTTGTCGTTCGAAATCATTTTCATCGTCGTCGCGAATGTGTCCTCCAAAACCGCCGCCGTGTGAATTCCGACGAGAGATGATGGAACCGCTCGAGGACGGCGCGCCAGTTCCTCCTCCGTCGTTCACGCGCTCTTGCGCCCGGAGCTCTCGCTCCAGGATGGCGGCCGGATCCATTTTATAGTTGTTGTTTTGAAGATTTTTTTCTCGTAAAATGTCTCTCTTCTCGACAGAAAAACGCGCGTTTTTGTGCACACAACAAGAAACGAATCAAAACATCACGACATCATGTCCGATCATCAACAAATGGACCCGCGAATGCAACAGTTCCTCGAAGAAGAAAAGCGCAAAGCCGTGTTCAACGAAGTCGTGGCGCAGTTAGCGAACGTGTGCTTTGAAAAGTGCGTGACGTCGCCGTCTTCGAAATTGAGTTCGTACGAGGCGACGTGTTTGAGCCATTGCGCGCTGAGATACATGGAGAGCGGGCAGGTTATTTTAGGGAAGATGCAAGGGCAGTGAAAAATGCGCGTTGTTGTTATTTTCCAAACAGTAGTAGTGTACACGAGTAGATTAGTAGCAGAGAGAGTGTGTGTGTGTGTTCGCGCGCGCTAGCGAGAGAGAGAGAGAGAGAGAGGGCTTCTTCTGTTCGCGAAAGAGAGAGGAAAAGCGGCGGAACATTTTTAACACATGTAGTAGAGTTTTTAGTGGGTTTTGTGAATAGTGCGAACGCGATGGTACCGTTATTGTCGTTCTTTACAGAGCTTATCGCTTCGTTATTACTTCTGCGCGTTTCTTCTTTTCTAAATACAGCTTTTTATATCTACGGCGGCGGGCGGCGTATCCTCTCTCGCTCTCGCTCTCTCGGATCTCTGTTTTGTATGTTTTACATTTTTAGAAGTACGCCTCGTGTTCCGTTTCTTCGAGCGAGTCTTCGTCGTTTTCAAACTGACCAAAATCTTCCGGACCGTCGTCGTCGTCGGTTTCGTCGTTGTGTGCGTGGTCGTCGTCGCTGTGGTCGTCGTCGCGATTGTTCTTGCCGTGGTTGTGATGGTGGTCGTCCTTCTTTTTGGAGCCGTCGCCTCCGGTTTTGTTGGCGTCACGATCGGCGCTTCGGCCTCGGCGTCCGCTTCTCCTCGCGGCGGCGGCGCTGTCTTTTGTCCCGTGGTGGTCGTCGTCTTTCCTTCCGCCTTCGTCTTTGTCGTTGTCGTCGTCCGTGGAATCGTCTAAAGTCGTCGCCGATTTTCCGCCTCGTTTTCGTTTCTCCAACAACCGTTTCCGTCTTCGTTTTCGTTTCCTCTCCTCGGCGTCTCTGGCGGCTTTCGAGAGTCGAGTCAAATCCTTCCCGGCGGATTTCAACGTCGCCTTCCCACTCGCGGTGGCCACTTTATCATCGTCGTCCGAAGACGAGCGATATTCCTCTTCCTCTTCCTCGTCGTCAAACTCGTACCCGTCCATCTCGTCGTCTTCGGACGACGATTGATACTCGTCCTCTTCTTCCGCTTCCAACTCTTCCAGTTTGTTCAAACGTTCGCCAAAGTTGTCCGCGTCGCCGACGTCGTCGCCGCCTTTGCTCGCTTTCCTCTTTGCCGGAACCGTTTTCGCGTTCCCGCTCTTTTTCTCTTTGTTGTTGTTGTTGTTGTTGTTGTTGTTGTTGTTGTTGTTTCGTTGCCGTTGTTGTCGCTCCTCTTTCATCTTCATCTTCTTCTTCTCTTTCAAATGTTTCGGCCGCAAGTGCTCGAATTCCACCATGATTTCATCCGGAAACCCGATTTCTTCGTCGAACATCCAATCTTCCACGGTGTCTTCCAGCGTCCAACTCTTCGACTTTTTCTCTTTCCCCGAATCCTGTTCTCCTTCTTCGCTTCCATTTTCGCCGCCGTTGTCGTCGTCGGTTTCTTTTCCCTTCTTCTTCTTCTTCTTCTTTTGCGCCGACGACGACGACGTCGTCGATTCGCGCCTTCGCTCCTCGTCTTTTTTCAGCTCTTTCCAACTCTTCGTGAACTTCTCGTCTTCGTCTCGCGCGGTCGTGTCTTCGCTGCGCATGTAATACGGCGACGTTCGGTAAAAGTTTCGAAACTCGGCCGCCAGGGCGGCGAGTTCGATCTCGTCCTTCGTCAGCGTTTTCTTCGCTATCCGCGAGTAGTCCAGAGGTGGGTACAGAGGGTCTCTTCTGGTGCCACCATCGGTGGTCTCTCCTTCTTTGTTCTTCTCGTTGTTCTCGTCGTTTTCGTCGTCGTCGTCGTCGATGGCTTCTCTCTTCACCGCCGTCGTCGTCGTCGTTCGCGCAGCCATTTTCTTTTCTTTCTTCTTTCTTTTTTTGTGTTGTTTTGTGTTTTGTGAGAACTTTTTTTTTTCTTTTTTTTTTCCTCCCAACGAGAGAGAGAGAAAGATATTTTTTCTCGCATGTCTCTCGGAATGTCTTCTTCTTCTTCTCGCTTCTTCTTCTTCTTCACTTTTATATATCTTCTGAAAAAAGTACACGAATCCGAGGCGATGACGATCGATAACTTACACATTCACTTATGAGAGCGCGAGAGCGATGATCAAAAGACTGTATTCTGAGCCTCATTCTTCTTCTTTTTTCTCATTTTTTTCTTATTCCCGAGGGTGTCTTTTTTTTAGTGTCTCTCTTTTCGTCTCTCTCTCTCTCTCGCGCGAGCGATGTGAAGACGCGTGACCGCCCGAACCTCGACGAGATGAGGCGATGATATAAAAAAGTACCGTTTAATATATATGAATTCAATTCATGACTACACACTTCATCCTGAGCCTCCTCTAGGGCGCGCGCGGGCGGTAACGGTTCGTTTTTTTTTTTGCATCTCTCTTTTCTTCTTGGAAATATTTTTTGCCACGGTAGAGTTTTATATGCAATAGCAGGGGTGTCGAGGTGGTCTTTTTTCTTCGGCGATGATGATTTAATAATCCGAAATGTATTTATGATTTCACGACGCGGAATGCGCGTGATGTGGTGATTACAAAATTTATTTTGAGCCGAGGAACGAGCATTTCGACGCTTTTGCGTGAAAGGTAGAAAAAAAGGGCGATGACGAGAAAAACGCTGAATGAAAGCAAACTTGCGAGATGATTACAAAATAGTTAGAGTGTATATCTGAGCCCAAATACTTAGTAAGTAGTCGCTACTTATCGAATGAAGAATGCGCGTATCTCTATTTTCCTCTACAATATCTACTTTATGAAACTACCTGTGTTGTCTAGAATCTATCTTCCTCCTCGACTGCGACGATGTCGTCCTTCGCTCCTCTCTCTTCGCCGTCGCCGTCGTCGTAATCTCTCGCGTGTTTCTCAATGCGCGATATTATGCTCGCCTTATTCCCACCTTTCGGTAAATTGTGCGCGTCCAAGTACGTTTTCAACTTATCGACGGTGTACTCGCTCAAGTTACCTTTCTTCGCACTCTTGACAAAACTTTCAAATCCGGGATGGATTTCTTGGAGAACCGTTTTGATGGCGGCGTCTTTCGCGGCTTTTCGTTTTCGACCAACGATACCGTTCCCATCGTTGTCGTCCGCCTCCTCATCGTCGTCGCCGTTTCCTCCCCTGTCTTGTTGTTCGACGCCGTACGTCGCTCGACTGAAATTTCGAATGTGTGCGATGACGCCGTGCTCTTTCCACAGCTGTTCAATCGGCGGGGCGGTATCGTCGGAGATTTTCTCCACCTTGCGTTTGTTCAACGCGATCGCTTCCAGGGCTTTGTAGTGAGCCTGTAACTCCGGGTTCGAAATTCTCGTCGGATGGTATTCTTGAAGTTCTAGGGATTCCACCAAACCTTCCGCGACTTGAATTTGCGTCTCCGTCGCGCTCGTTTGCGCTGCATTTCCCAGCGTCTTTTCCGGTTGGCGCAAATCGTCCCGAAAAGGAACTCTGACCACGTGAAATCCCGCGGGAACACCTAAATACGCATCGTTTTCAACTTGAGGAATCAACGCGACGTACTTCACCTGCGATTTAGTGTTATACACGTCCGCGCACAACATCGACACGCGTCTCTCGGCGCACGCCGTTAAGAGAGCGCTGAATGCCTCTTTGCCGCCGAAAACAGTTTCGTCTGGTCGTACAAATTTGCCTTGACCTTTCAACAGTCGATCTCGTTGCGCCACTTCGCTCGTATCCACGAAACCCAAACAATGCATCCCGAGTTTACACGCGTTCGCGTGAAAGTTCTTGCTCGCCGCGTACGTCGCTTGCTTCTCCGTATTCTTGACGATGACTTTTTGCTTCTCTGGCCCAATCTCTAAGTACGACTTCTTCGGCGCGACGACTTCTCCGGACTCTTTGTCTAAATACACCGTTTCCGTTCTTAAATCTTGATGATCCTCCGCGTCCACGTACTTCGGAGCCGGTTTAGTTGTCTTTTGCACCAAGTGCACGATCGTGAACGGTAACGCGAACGTGCCGTCGTTGAACCAAACTTTTGTTTTTCTGGGGCGACGTCTGGAGACTTTACGTCTGGAAACCACTTCCAAGTTCTCCACTCTCGTTTTCGATGAGGCGACGATATCGAAACACTCGTCTTCGTCCGATGCTAATTCGTCGTTAATGTTGATGTTATTAACGATGGTCTTGTCTTGATGTGATACTTCGCCGCCGTTGTTTCGAATTTTCTTCCGTCTCTCCATCCACGCCTGTTCCTCTTCTTTCAACATCCTCTGCACCTCCTCGTCGTCTCCGGCGTCTTTCAGCGTTTGCATCACAATCTTCCGCCGTCGAGTCATTTCCTCCTTCTCGCGTTTCTTCCTCGCCGCGCGGAACTTTCTCAACACCTCTCTCCAAAACGATCCTTCGGAGACGTCGAAATCGTCAAACGCGTACTCCTTCTCCCCGTCGCGTTCGACGAGTCTCCCGTCGTCGCCGATTTTCGGTCCCGGGAACAGTTCTAATCGAACGCCCGCGTTTGCCATCTCCTCGCACCTCGCGATTGTCGCTTCTTTCGCCGTCTTCTTACCACCACTACTTTTAATCTTCTTATTTTTCTGTGGCGTGTCGTTTATATCCTCGCTCTTCGTCTTAAACACGACGTCGTCGTTCGTAAACACGTACGCGCTCCTCCTCGTCTTCGCGTTCCTACTCAACATGTGCGACGCCGTCCACAACGCGTGGTTCACCGCGTTCTCGCCCTCGTCTTCCTCCTTCCTGCTCCCGATCTGCTCTTCGAACAGCATCTCTCCAAACTCGCCCTCGTCGATAAAATTCGATATCGACCCGACTCTTTCCGCCGTGATCGGCGCCAGTTCGTGCAGGACGAAAATCTTGTCAAACTCCAACTCCCCTCGACGATTTTTCGTGTTGTACAACACGAGTCCGATTTCATCCTCCGGAGAAGAGACGACCCGGTCTCGAAGAACGTTCCGGTACGCGTTCAGAGCGACTTGGACGTAATTATACTTCGAAGAAGAAGATATTTCTTTCGCGTCTTTCTTCTTCGTCCCGTCCTCGTTTAGTTCTTCATCTTCTTCTTCGTCCTCGCGAACGTAAAAGTAATTTTTCGAAATTGGATGCCGGTTTGTTCTCGAACAATCGACGAGAAAAACGATCGATTCTCGCTGCGATTGGAGCGAATTTTTCGCGCCGAACGCTTTCTCGCCATCGTCGAGGGTGGCGTCCACGTCCGCGTACTCCGCGTCGGAGGAATCGTCGTCGTTATTGCCACCACCGCTCGAGTCTTCCTCGAACATATTTCTTTCTGTGTTTTTCAAAAAAAGAAAGACGGTGCGGTGCGTGGTGGGTGCGCACAAATTCTGAAGAAGAGAGAGACTCTGTGATAAATATACTTTTGTTTTATAATTTGACCGCTACCATTACGACCGCTCCTCGTCGTCGCTATCACTCAACGACGCCTAAGATTAAATCGTTTCTCAATCCGGACTGGTGCATCTTATGGAGCGAAATAGACCCGCGATAACCTCTCTCGACGCACCTCTGCGCGCGGTCTATTTCAACCGCGGATTTCGCTTTCGTCGGTAAGCGAGAGTGAGCGGATTCATCGTACGCGGAGACGGTGTCGTTACCGGACCAGTCGGCGAGTTTAGCCACTTCCATGAACGTTTCTTCGTCGCAGATTGATCGCATTAAGTTTGATCTCGGGTGTCGGATGATTTCGCCGTCGGTGTTTGCGTTCGGGTCTACTTTTTTTACGTCTATCAATTTTTTACGCATGCCGCCGACGGAGCGATGTCCGTTGACTTGAACTTTGCCGACGCAGCACGGCACGCACACGAAATCCTTCTGCTTTTCCACGCACGTTTGTAAAACAACGTCCGTAGCTTTTCCGCACACGTGTAACGCCAACGCGACGTCGAAATCTTCGTCGAACGTTTCGATTAAAGACAATTTCGATCGCACGTTTGTTAATTTCGCATTCGCCGCGCGTTCCTCGAGCATGCGAATCGACGTTTCGTTCAAATCGACGCCGATAAAGTCGTGCTCGGGGAATAAAAACGCCAAAGCTAAGAGCAAATTCCCAGTGCCACATCCGAAATCGACAATCGTTTTCCTTTTTTTCTCGTTCTTTTCGCTACTAGTGCTATTGCTATTTCTACGGTCGCTCAACACGTTTCGCGAGCGCAACGCGTTGTAAATCTGTTCGATCTGTTTCCGCTTCCGAATGCCTCTCGCTTCCGACGTTTTTTTCGCCGTTCCAATCGATTGCACCGGATCGGCACTCTTCGGAAACTCGCTCCAATTTATTATCATCGGTGCATCTTCGCGAACGTCTTCGATGTCTTCGTCTTCGCGAACGTACAACTCCAAAAACGAGTCGAGTCGTCTCGTCGTAGACATCGAAGACATCGAAGACACCGCGGCGCCATCTTCCGGAAAAGGCTTCAAAACCGCCAAAAACTTCCCCAAAACCTCCTCGACGACCTCGTCCGTCTTTTCTTTATTCCTTTTTCTGTTTCGTTTCCGATGGTCTCTTTGCTTTTGCTTCTTTCTCTCCTCCTCTTCGTCGTCGTCGTCGTCCTCCGTAACTGTCTCCTTCGCCGCCTTCGAATTGGAACGAAGACGACGAAAACGATCGTCATCATCATCGTCGCAGAGAAGACGGGGCACACCTGCTCCTCTTCCGCTCGTCGAAAAACCTCGAATGCATTTTTCATCGCATCTCCTCCTCCTCCTCCTCCTCGAGACCACACCACCACCACCAGCAGCGGCAAAACGAGGAGCGGCGCTGCTGTTGCTCATTTTCTATGTCTCTCTTCGCATTTTTTTTGTGGTGAATTAATTTGCGTTTTGGATAAAAAAATTTTCCCTAAATCTTCACACTAAAAAGCGCGCGCGGTGTGTCTGTCGCTGCC
>Ga0181597_10004057_pt1 | contig 14728 bp, 14 predicted proteins | sample 041ome_5_FD_148647 | JGI IMG/M metagenome (GOLD analysis project Ga0181597, IMG submission 148647) | Coastal salt marsh microbial communities from the Groves Creek Marsh, Skidaway Island, Georgia - 041403US metaG (spades assembly) | ecosystem: Environmental > Aquatic > Marine > Intertidal zone... | reverse complement strand
ATATAGCCTCTAAGAAGGTTAAAAAAATTCACGAAATACTCGGTTTTTAGAGTACTTTTATTAACAGTTCCAATTTCAAGATTATTGATTATATATAAATCATGTTTGTTCAAACTGAAATTACACCAAATCCAAATTCTTTAAAATTTTTGCCTGGTAAAATTGTTTCTAATAATGGCTCTTTTGAAATTACAAAAAAAGATGAAACAAGCAATGAATTAATTAGAAATTTATTATCTGTTAATGGGGTTGAGGGTATTTTTCTAGGAAAAGATTTTATATCTATCAACAAATATGATGACGTTTCTTGGGATGAAATAAAACATATTGTAATTTCACTAATTAATGATTTTTATTCTTCAGGTAAAAACAGTGAAAAAGAAAAAAATTTAAATGAAGATGTAGAAAATTTAAAAGAAATAGAAAAAAAAATTGTAAAGTTATTAGATGAAAAAATTAGACCAGCTGTTGCAAAAGATGGTGGTGATATTAAATTTAAAGAGTTTAAAGATGGAATTGTAAAAGTTCAATTACAAGGTAGTTGTTCAGGCTGTCCAAGCTCCACTCTTACGCTAAAACAAGGTGTGCAAAATCTGTTATGCCATTATTTACCAGAAGTAAAAGAGGTAGAATCAATTTAATATGAGAAAAAAAAGTAATTTTAAAATCCTTAATTTCTTTGATCAAAGAGATTTAGGAACTCTTCCGAGACTTTTAATATCAAGTATATGTTTAGTAGTTTTTTTTTACTCTATTCCCTTGATGATAAATTTTTTGAACAAAAACAACAATGAATTTCAGAACAAATCAAAACAAGTATTAGCCTACACATTAAATAAAAAAAATAATGGCATAGTTAGTGATGGTGAAATTGATGAAAATGATCTTTTGGTCGATATTTTTAGCTTAAATGAATTAGAAACAGATACTGTAAGATTGAACGCATCTACAATCAAACAATTATTTGAGGATACTAATTATAAACTAGATGATGTGAGAAAAAAAAAACTAGTAAAACCAGTTGCTCTGACACTTTTACCTAACGAAATAAAAATGATTGAGAGTACAAAGAAAAGAAAAGAATTTTTTATTCAAATAGTTTTACCATTGGTTTTAAAAGAAAATAATAATATTAAATTAGATAGAAAAAGACTTTTTAATATAATTAATAAAAGTAACAATAGTAGATTAGAAAAAAAATGGCTTGAAGCAAAGTATAAGCAATATGGAGTTTTATCAAAAGATTTATCAGTTTTAAAAATTAGAATGGATGAGATTCCAGTTTCTCTTGCAATAGCACAAGCTGCTAAAGAAACAGGTTGGGGGACATCAAGATTCGCACTAGAGGGAAATGCATTATTTGGACAGTGGACATGGTCTGGTGAAGGCTTAAAACCAAAAGGAGCTGATGATGATGGAGGAGGACATAAAGTGATGAAGTTTAACGTTCTTCAAGCATCTGTAAGAGCTTATCAAAGGAATCTTAATACTCATAAATCTTACCAAAACTTTAGGTTTGCCAGAGCAGAATTAAGAGATCTAGGTAAGCCATTAGACAGTTTACTTCTTTCAAAGTACTTAGACAAATATGCAGAAACTGGAGAAAAATATACTGAAATTTTGAGAAAAATTATTGAACAAAATAGTCTAAAAGATTTTGATGATGCAAAATTACTTCCTTCGAGTATTGATCTAGAAAGTTTAATTTAATTTTTTTTAATAGTAAATTGAGTTCCAAACCAACGCCATTTACCATCATCATTTAAAGAGCAATTTATTCTTCCTCTCCTAGGAAGAAATTTATCTTCAAATTTTATGATTAAAGTTTGTTGATTAATTTTTAAATTTGATTTTTTCCACTTCCCACCATCATTTGAATAACAACTAATATTATCTAAATTTTTTTGCTCTTTAAAAAATTCAACAACTAATTCTGGGGGATTGTTAATATCATTAATTTTCTTTTCCTCAGGCATAAGGTGTTTATATTCAAAAGGCATATAATTAATAAGAGATTTGAATCTTTTTAAATCACCATATTTTTCATTAATTGGAAACCTTGGTAATTCAAATTTATCTTTATTTACATCAATTACACCCGAGTGTTGGCCAAAAGCAATTTGAAAATTTTTTTGAATATATTTTTTCATTTCTAGAGAGTATTCACCAAACGGATAAGAAAATGTCTCAGGAACATAACCTAATTTGTCTTTGAATATTTTAGAAGCAGTTTCAATATCTTCGGTAAATTTTGAAAAATTCATATCAATTAAGTATTCATGAGTATGCGAATGATGTCCTATAAATCCAAATTCAGAATTTTCTATTTCTAAGATTTCATCCCAAGTCATATATCCTTTTTTACCAACTGGTTCTGTTGATACGAATAGAATAAATGGAATCTTATTCTCTTTCAAAAAAGGCCAAGCTTCATTGTAAAAAGATTTAAAACCATCATCTATTGTAATTAAAATCTTTTTATTTTCTTTTCGAATATTAAAATCACTAATCAATAACTTTGGATCCAAAAAGCTATAATTAAGATTATTTATTGTTTTTATATGTTCTTTAAAAATATCCATTTGAATATTTGTTGAAGGATATTTATTTTCATTAAAACGATGGTACATTAGAGATAAAATACCATTATCATCTGAATAAAGTTTGATATTATTTTCTTCTGATTTAGAATTAGAAAAAAAATAAATTTGCAAAATGAATAAACTTATAATTGATGCTACCAAAGAAAAAATTTTTTTAATTATCATTACTAAAGATAATAAATATAATATTGAACATGAAAATACTAAAAATAATTATGAAAAAATGATGTTACTTATCAACGAATTTTTGAATTTAAATAAGTTAAATTTAAAAGATATTTCACAAATCTATGTTAATAGAGGACCTGGTAGTTTTGCGGGCATTAGAAATTCACTTTCTACCATCAAAGCTATTCATTTAGCCAAAAAAATTGATTATTTTTGCTTCAGTTTTAGGGATTTTAACATAGTAAAAGATGCAAAGTATGAAGATGTGCCTCAACTTTGTGAAAAATTTACAGTAAAAAAAAATTTGATTAAACCTATTTATTTAAGTTAGAATTAATTATGTCAGAAACTATAGAGCAAAAATGCATGTCCAAAGGAGTGAAACTTACTGAGCAAAGAAGAATTATTGCAAAAGTTATGTCAGAGTCTTCTGATCATCCAGATGTTGATGAGCTCTATAAAAGGGTTTCAAAACTAGATTCAAAAATCAGTATTGCAACAGTTTATAGAACGGTAAAACTTTTTGAGGAGTCTGGAATTTTAACAAAACATGAATTTAAGGGTGGCAAGGCCAGATATGAAGAATTAAATGAGGGTCATCATGATCATTTAATTGATGTTAAGACAGGTGAAATAATTGAATTTGTTGATGATGAAATTGAAAATCTTCAAAAAAAAGTAGCAGAGAAGTATGGATACACTTTAGTAGATCATAAATTAGAATTATATGGGATCAAAAAAAAATCCCAATAATATGAATCAAAAAATATTTATCAAAACATTTGGCTGTCAAATGAATGAATACGACTCCAACAGAATCTTTGACTCTGTAAAAAAAATTGGTTTTAAAAAAACTGAAACATATGAAGATGCTGATTGTTACTTATTGAACACATGTCATATTAGAGATAAGGCTAAAGAAAAAGTTTATCATGAAATAGGAAGAGTAAAAAAAATTTTTAGATCAAAAGAAAAGCCATTAGTAATTATAACAGGATGTGTTGCACAAGCAGAAAATCAAGAAATGCTTAAAAGAGAACCATATATAGATATAGTTATTGGTCCTCAATCTTATCATAAAATTAACGATACTATTTTAGCTCACATGGAAAAAAATAAAAGGGTTGAAGAAACTGAATTTGATCCAATTTCAAAATTTAAATATTTAAGTAAAATTAAAAATGATTCTGAAAAAGTTTCTTCATTTTTAACTATTCAAGAGGGTTGTGATAAATTTTGTCATTTTTGTGTGGTTCCTTTTACAAGAGGACCAGAATATTCTAGACCTTTTAAACAGATATTAGATGAAGCAAAATATTTAGCTGAAAGTGGTACTAAAGAAATAATTCTTCTTGGTCAAAATGTAAATGCTTATAACAATGAAGGATACAGATTATCAAATTTATTATTAGAAATCGAAAAACTATCAGGAGTAGAAAGAGTTCGATATACAACATCTCATCCAAAAGATATGACTGAAGATCTCATTGAGGTTTATAAGTTTTCAAAAAAATTAATGCCGTTAGTTCATTTACCTGTTCAAAGTGGATCTAATAAAATTTTAGATCTAATGAATAGAAAACATACAATAAATGATTATTTAAGAATATTTGATAAGTTAAAAGAAATAAATTCCAAAATAGAGTTCTCAAGTGATTTTATTATAGGTTATCCAGGAGAGGAAAAACAAGATTTTGAAGATACTCTTAAACTAATTCAAAGAATAAATTTTATAAATTCATACTCATTTATTTTCAGTCCAAGGCCAGGAACAGTTGCTGCAGATTTAAAATTAATTGATAAAAAAATTTCTATGGAAAGACTTGAAAAAATTCAAGCACAACTTTTCGAAAACCAAACAATCATGAATAAATCTTTAGAAAATAATACATTAAATGTACTTGTAGAAAATTTGACTGATGATAAAAAACAAACTTTTGGACGTTCAGAATATATGACACCAGTTATTTTTAATGGTAAAAAAAGTGATATTGGAAAAATCGTACCTGTTAGGATAAAACAAAGTAATAGAAGTACTTTATTTGGTGAAAAAAATGATATTGCAAATCAAAAGGTGGCATAACAATTGAGTGGTTTAATTAAAAAAAATATCGATACGTCACTAAAATTTGTTTATTCAGACAATGATTCTATTAGTGTTATTTTTCATGACAATGATCTATTAATAGGTGTAGTTGGAGAATTTAATAAAAACTTAAAAGAGTTAGAAAAAATTACTAAGTCAAATTTGTATTCTAGAGGAAATTCAATTTTAATTAAATCCAATCCTGAAACAAATGAAATTTTAAAAAATGCGATTCAGTTTCTAGCAAACCAGTTTATTAATAACGGTAGTTTAGAAAATAAAGACATAGTCTCTTCAGTTGATAAATTTATGATTAATGAAAAAGTAAAAAATAACAATGTGACTGATATTATTAAAACTCCTAAAAAATCTATAATTCCAAGATCTGAAAAACAAAAAGGATATGTTAGAGCTTTGAGACAAAGTGATATTATTATTTCAGCAGGCCCTGCTGGAACTGGAAAAACTTTTTTAGCAGTCGCTGTAGGTTTAACAATGTTGTTAGAGAAAAAGATTGAAAGAATTATTCTATCAAGACCAGCTGTAGAAGCTGGTGAACGTTTAGGATTTTTACCAGGAGATATGAAGGAGAAAGTCGATCCTTATTTGCGACCTTTATATGATTCTCTTTATGATCTTTTTGATTTTGAAAAAATACAGCGAATGATTGAAATTGGTGATATTGAAATTGCACCATTAGCTTTTATGAGGGGAAGAACATTAAAAAATTCATTTGCTATTTTAGATGAAGCTCAAAATGCAACTGACACACAAATTAAGATGTTTTTAACCCGTATTGGGGAAAACTCAAAAATTGTTGTTAATGGAGACCCATCCCAAATAGATTTACCTAATAAGAGTATGTCAGGTTTAGTTAGATCAAAAGAGTTATTAGGTCATTTAAATGAAATTGCAGTGGTTGACTTTGATCATTCAGACGTTGTTCGACATCCACTTGTTTCTAAAATAGTAAAAGCTTACTCAAAAAATGATTAATATAAATGTCTTCTCCGATGAGAAGGCTTGGTCTAAAAGACTGAAGAAGAAAGAGCTATTTTTTAATAAAGTGTGTAAAGCATTTCCGAAAAAATACAAATTTGTTAACAAGAAAATTAGTCTCTCATTGTTACTTTCAAACAATAAGAATATTAAAAAATTAAATAAAACTTTTAGAAATAAAAATAAATCTACAGATATTTTATCTTTCCCATTGAATAAAAAGGTAAAGATATCAAAACAAACTTATATAGGTGATATCATTATAAGCTATAATTTTATTAACAAACCTAAGTTTCAAAAATTGAAATATTTTAAAAAAAAATTAATAAAAATTTTTATACACGGTTTCCTTCATTTATTAAATTTTGATCACATAAAAGACAAAGATTATAAAAAGATGCTAAAAGAAGAAGATCGAATATATCAATCAGTAATTAAAAAATTTAACTAAATTGACAAGAAAACTTTATACTGAATTTATATTTTTAATTATATTAGGAATGTTAACTTCTCTAAGTTTACCTCCCTTAAATATAATAATTATTAATTTTCTGACTTTCAGTTTATTTTTTATATTTTTAATAAAAAAATCAGATCAGCACAAAAATTTTAAACTTTTCTTTTTTTATGGTTGGTTGTTTGGTTTTGGTTATTTTGTTACTAATTTATATTGGATATCAATTTCATTGACATTCGACCAAAATTTTAAATTTTTAATTCCATTAACTATAATTTTAATACCTGCTTTTTTATCTTTATTTTATGGTTTAATTTCTTATTTTTTTATAATTTTTAAACCAAAAAAAAATATTAGTTCTTTTTTAGTTTTTTCAACAATTTTTGGTTTTTTTGAATTTTTAAGAGGTTCAATTTTTACTGGTTTCCCTTGGAATTTGATTGCTTATAGTTTTTCAAATTATTTAGAAATTTTAAGTATTACCTCGATAGTAGGAATATATGGGCTCAATTTGTTTTGTATCTCTTTATTTACTTGCCCTTCAATATTTATAATAAAAAACACTTCAAAAGACCTGGGTATTTTTATTTTGATATTTATTGTTTCTATATTCATTTATCTACATGGATCTAATTATAAAGAAAAATTTTACACTGCAAAAAAACAGAATTATGATTACAAGATAAGGGTTATTGGCTCAAATATTGGTTTAGATAGATTTTATACCAATATAGATCCTATCTCAATTATTAAGGACTTAATAAAGATTAGTAATCCTAACCTAACTGAAAAAACTATTTTTGTTTGGCCTGAAGGAATTTTTCCAAATATTTCTAAAGAAGAATTGGCTCAATACAAATGGTTGTTTGATGAAAAGTTTAATAAAAACCATTTACTTATAATTGGAACAAATAGTCAATCTATAAATAATGGATCAAAAAATTATTTTAATTCATTTTCTGTTTTTGATAATGATTTAAATTTATTAGATTCTTATAACAAAATCAATTTAGTTCCTTTTGGTGAATTTTTACCATTTGAAAATATCTTAAAAAAAATAGGTTTAAGATCTCTAACTAATAACTATCAATCTTTTTCAAAAGGAAAGAGAAGAAAAATTATTGAAATTAAAAAGGAAAATTTTTTATTAAAAATTTTGCCTCTAATATGTTATGAAATAATTTATTCTGGTAAATTATATGATAATAATAATTTTGATTTAATTATTAATATTTCCGAAGATGGTTGGTTTGGTCAATCAATCGGTCCTAGGCAACATTTTGTTCATAGTGTTTTAAGAGCTATTGAAAGTGGAAAATATGTTGTTCGTTCGTCAAATAATGGCATAGCAGCTATAATTAATCCCCTCGGAATAATAGAGCAAAGAGTAAAATTTGGTGAGTCAGGATATGTTGATCTCAAGGAAAAAAAGAATATACAACCAACAATATTTTCAAAATATGGAAATAAAATTTTTGGATTATTAATTTTATTGTATATTTTTTTAATATTTTCATTTAATAAAATTAGAAATGAGTAATCTTAAAAATTATCTTTTTACTAGCGAGTCAGTTTCTGAAGGTCATCCAGATAAAGTTTCTGATAGAATTTCAGATATGGTTGTGGATAGCTATCTTTCTAATGATCCATATTCAAGAGTTGCATGTGAAACACTTACCACAACTAATAAAGTAGTGTTAGCTGGAGAAGTTAGAGGCCCAGAGGTTAAAAAAGATGAATTAATAGAAAAGGTTAGAGACTGTATTAAAGACATCGGTTATGACCAAGATGGTTTTACATGGAAGGAAGCAACAAAAATCGAGAGTCACTTACACTCCCAATCTGCTGATATTGCAATGGGTGTAGATTCTTCAGGTAATAAAGATGAGGGAGCTGGTGATCAAGGTATCATGTTTGGTTATGCTTGCAATGAAACAGATGTTTTAATGCCTGCACCAATTCATTACTCACACAAAATTTTAAGACTAATGGCAGAAGATAGAAAGTCTGGAAAACTAAAAAACATAGAACCAGACTCTAAAAGTCAGGTTACTTTTGAATATGTTGATGGAAAACCAACAAAAGTTAAATCTGTTGTTATATCATCTCAACACTCAGCAGATGTTAATCAATTACAAGTCAGAGATTTGCTTAGACCTTATATGTTAAAATCAATACCTAAAAATTTTCTTGAAGGATTTAATGAAGAAGAATTCTATGTTAATCCAACTGGAAATTTTGTTATAGGTGGTCCAGATGGTGATTGCGGTTTAACAGGAAGAAAAATAATTGTGGATACTTATGGTGGTGCAGCTCCTCATGGTGGTGGTGCCTTTTCAGGGAAAGACCCTACAAAAGTTGACAGATCAGCAGCTTATGCAGCGAGATATATCGCAAAAAATGTTGTTGCCTCAAAAATAGCTGAAAAGTGTTTAATACAATTAGCTTATGCAATTGGTGTTTCAAAACCATTGTCAATTTATGTAGATTTATTCAATAATGATTTAGATAAAAATAAATTTGTTACTGATAAAATAAAAGAAAATTTTGATTTAAGTCCAAGAGGAATCAGAGAAATGCTAAATTTAAATAAACCTATATATGAAAAAACAGCAGCTTATGGTCATTTTGGAAGAACACCAGGTGATGATGGATCGTTTTCATGGGAAAAAACTGACAAAATTGGTGTTTTTTCTAAATAGTTTAAGTTGAATAAAAAAAAAACTTTACTATATTCCTCTTACATTGTTGATTTTTACATAATGGGCTGTGGCCCATTTTTTTTTGGAACAAATAAAATATGTTAAATAAAAGAGCAGATAAACTTGAATTATTAAGAATTGCTGAGGCTGTAGCCTTAGAGAAATCTATTGATAAAGATCTTATTATCAATTCTATGGAAACTGGTATCGCTAAAGCTGCGAAATCAAAGTTTGGGCAGGATAATGAAATTAAAGTTGTTATTAATAGAGAAAATGGAGACATAGAAATATTCAGAAAATTAACGGTTTCAGAAAAACCAGAAAATGCCAATTTAGAAATTAAACTTGAGGATGCTATAAAGTTAAATGAGATTAATAAAGATAAAAAAATAGGCGATGAAGTTCTACAGCCACTTCCCTCGTTTGATTTTGGGAGAATTGCAGCACAAACAGCTAAACAAGTTATAAGTTTTAATGTCAGAGAAGCTGAGAGAGAAAGACAATATAACGATTTTATAGATAAAAAAGATACTATTTTGAGCGGAATTGTAAAAAGATTAGAATTTGGAAATGTCATAGTAGACCTTGGAAGAACAGAGGCAATCATTCAAAAGAATGAATTAATTCCAAGGGAAAATATTAAAGCTGGTGATAGGATTAAAGCTTATTGTAATGATGTGAGAAGAGAACCAAGAGGTCAACAAATATTCTTATCTAGAGCCCATCCTAAGTTTATGGAGAAGTTGTTTGTTCAAGAAGTTCCAGAAATCTATGATGGGTTAATAGAAATAAAATCATCATCAAGAGATCCAGGTAGTAGAGCTAAAATTTGTGTCAAAGCAGTAGACACTTCTCTTGATCCAGTTGGAGCATGTGTTGGTATGAGGGGATCTAGAGTACAAGCTGTAGTAAACGAACTACAAGGTGAAAAAATTGATATTGTTAATTGGTCAGAGGATCCAGCTATTTTAGTTTCAAACGCTTTATCACCAGCAGAGGTTCAAAGAGTAAATGTCGATACTGAAAGAAAAAAATTAGATGTAATTTTGAATGAAGAAAATTTAAGCAAAGCCATAGGTAGAAGAGGACAAAATGTAAGATTAGCAACAAAGTTATTAAATTATGAAATTAATATAATGACTGACCAAGAAGACTCAGAGAGAAGACAGTTAGAATTTAAAGAAAAAACTGACAATTTTGTAAAAAATTTAGAGTTAGACGAAACATTAGGCCAACTTTTAGTTGCCGAAGGTTTTTCTACTATTGATGATATAAAAGATAGTGTGGTTGAGAATTTAACGAAAATTGAAGGTATAGAAGAAGAAACTGCTAAAGCTTTAATAGATAGAGCAAAAGAATTTCATGAAAAAGATCAAGAGGATATATCTTTAAGAATAAAAGAATTAGGTTTGACTGATGATCTTATTAATCATAAAGGATTAACCCCAGGGATGTTAGTAAGTTTAGGTGAACAAAAAATTTTAAACCTAGAGGACTTCGCTGATTTAGCATCTGATGAACTAACGGGTGGTTTTGATGTTGTAAAAGGTGAAAGAATTAAAATTCAAGGATATTTAGAGGATTTTGCTCTTTCTAAAACAGAGGCAGATGAATTGATTATGTCTGCAAGAAATATAATTTATAAAGATTAAAGGATGAGAAATGGAAAACAAAAAAACAAAACTTACTATTTCTGGCAGCCCCAAAAAGACATTTAAAAGTTTTGAAAGTTCAAAAAATAAAGAAAAAAAAACAGTTTTTATTGATAAAAAATCAAATAGACCTTCGACTAAAGGATCATTTAATAAACAAAGTGGTTTTAAAACAACTTCTAATAATTATAAAAAAAATACAGCTAGCAAGCCAAACTTTGGCTTTAAATCACAATCAACTACAAATGATTTTGAAAGACGTAAATTAGCAGAACAACGAGCAACGAAAAGATTAAAAGATGTTTCAGATAAAGAAAAGAAAACAAAATCAGGAACAAATAAAAGAAAGTTAAAACTTACAGTTTCAAGAGCTTTAAGTGATGAAATAGAAACTAGAGAAAGAAGTTTAGCATCTGTAAAAAGAGCAAGGCAAAAAGAATTAAAAAATTCAAATAAAGAAGAAAATAAAGAAAGTTTAAAACAAATTAAAAGAGACATAAATATTCCTGAAGCCATAACAGTAAGAGAATTAGCTAATAGGATGGCAGAACAATCAAGTAACGTAATAAAGTATTTATTTGGCATGGGTGTAACAGTAACAATTAATCAATCTTTAGCTGCTGATACTGCTGAATTCCTTGTTAAAGAATTTGGTCATAATCCTATTAGAGAGGAAAAAGCAGAAGAAATTATTAAAAAGATTAAAGAGTCCAGAGCTGAAAACTTAAAAAATAGACCACCAATAATAACTGTGATGGGACATGTTGATCATGGAAAAACTTCTGTTCTTGATGTTTTAAGAAGTGCGAATGTTGTATCAGGTGAATTTGGCGGAATTACCCAACATATTGGCGCATATCAAATTGAAAGTCAGTCTAATAAATTGACATTTATTGATACACCAGGTCACGCGGCATTTACAGAAATGAGAGCGAGAGGATCTAAACTAACAGATCTTGTCGTTTTAGTCGTAGCTGCAGATGATGGAGTAAAACCACAAACAGTCGAGTCGATTAAACATGCAAAAGCTGCCAATGTTCCTATTGTTGTTGCAATAAATAAATGTGATTTACCTGAGGCAGACCCACAAAAAATTAAAAATCAATTGTTAGAACATGAATTGATAGCAGAAGATTTATCTGGAGAAACTTTGATGGTTGAAATTTCTGCAAAAACAAAATTAAACTTAGATAAGTTGGTAGAGGCAATAATATTGCAAGCAGAAATTTTAGATTTAAAAACAGATTTCGAATCAAAAGCTACAGGAATAGTTTTGGAGTCAAAAATTGACATTGGAAGAGGGCCAGTTGCAACAATAATTGTTACTACAGGAACTCTAAAAAAAGGAGACTTTTTTGTTAGTGGTTTAAAATGGGGAAAAGTAAGAGCAATAATTAATGATAAAGGTGAAAATGTAAATGAAGCTTCTCCAGCAACCCCAGTTGAAATTCTTGGTATTAATGGTGCTGCTAAGGCAGGAGATGACTTTATTGTTCTCGATAATGAGAAAGAAGTAAAAACTTTAAGCGAGAATAGAGCACAAGAAAACAAAGATAACAAAAACCCTCTAACGTTTGCAACTCAAGATTCAGCTTTTACTGATAATTCTGCAAAAGAGTTAAACTTAATTATTAAATCTGACGTTCATGGATCCTCAGAAGCAATCAAAAATGCAATTAGTCAGATTAAACATGATGAAGTCAAACCAAAAATAATTTTATCTGATATTGGTATGATAACTGAAACAGATGTAAACTTAGCTAAAGCTTCAAATGCTGTACTAATAGCTTTTAATGTAAAACCAAGTAAAGAGGCAAAAAAACTTGCAGAAAATGAAAATATCAAAATTTCAACATATAATATTATTTATGAGGTATTAGATTATATAAAACAAAAAATGTCAGGCCTACTTACACCTGATGTTAAAGAAACAATTACTGGGAGCGCTCAAATTTTGGAAATTTTCAAAGTTTCTGGGGCAGGTAAGGTTGCAGGATCCAAAATAACTGAAGGTGAAATTACAAGCATTTCAGAAGTGAGAGTAATACGAGATGGAGCTATAATTTATACTGGAAAAATAGGAACTTTATTTAGAGAAAAAAACCAGGTAAAACAAGTCTCAAGTGGTCAGGAATGTGGTATCACAGTGAAAGATTATATGGATTTTCAAAAAAATGACATAATAGAAGCTTTTAATGTTACATCCATGGAGAGGACTGTTTAATATGGCTGATAGAATAGGAAAACCAATTTCACAAAGACAGCTAAGAGTTGGAGAGATGATTAAGCAGTCTTTAAGCATGATTTTTATAAGAAATGAGGCTAAGGTCCCGAATTTAGAAACTAATACTATAACAGTTACTGAGGTAAAAATGAGTCAGGACCTGAAAATTGCAAAAGCATATGTACTTCCACTTGGAGGAAAAGATGCAGAACAAACAATTAGCATTTTAAAAGAATACTCATTTTTAATAAGAAAAATTTTATCTCAAAAAGTGGTTATGAAATTTTTACCAAAATTACTTTTTAGAAAAGACGAATCTTTTGAGTATGCGGAGAAAATAGAAAACTTAATAAAACAAACAAATAAATAGGAAAAATAAGACATGAACAAGAAAGCACAAGAATTAGCATTGCACAATAAAGATACTGGATCTTCGGAGATACAGGTTGCTTTGCTAACAGATAAAATTGAAACTCTCTCTAAGCATATTAAGCAATTCAAGAAAGACAAACATTCATCAGTTGGATTGTTGAGAGCGGTAAATAGAAGAAAAAAATTGTTAGAATACCTAAAGAAAAACAAAATGGATTCTTACAAAAATGTACTGTCAAAATTGAATTTAAGAAAATAAAAATCAAGATAGATAGAACGGAATGGAACGAAACGAACGAAACGAAATGGAAATGAAATGTTTAAAGTACACAAGAAGGAAATAGAAGTAGCAGGAAAGAAGATAAGTTTAGAAACAGGTAAAGTAGCAAGACAGGCAGACGGAGCGATTATAGCTTCATGTGGTGAAACAGTTATTTTAGCAACAGTAGTAGGTGCAAAGAAAGTAAATCCAGATATGGATTATTTTCCATTGTCAGTAAACTACCAAGAAAAATACTATGCTGGTGGTAAAATCCCAGGTGGTTATTTTAAAAGAGAAGCAAGACCAACTGAAAGCGAAACATTAATTTCAAGATTAATTGATAGACCAATCAGACCCTTGTTTCCTGATGAATTCAAAAATGAAGTTCAGTTGTTACCAACTGTAATTTCATACGACAAAGAAAATCAACCAGATATATTAGCAATCATTGCTTCATCAGCAGCTTTAGCTATTTCAGGAATGCCATTTATGGGCCCCGTGGGAGCATCTAGAGTGGGTTTTGTTGATGGCAAGTACATTCTTAACCCATCAAAAGCTGAATTAGAAAATTCAAGTTTAGATTTAGTTGTAGCTGGTACTAAAGATGCTGTACTTATGGTTGAGTCTGAAGCAAATGGTTTAACAGAAGAAGAAATGCTCAATGCTGTAAAATTTGGTCATGAAGGATTTGTCCCTGTGATTAAAATGATAGAGGATCTTGCAAAAGAATGTAGAAAACCTGAATGGACTGTTGAAAAGAAAGATCTATCTGAGATAAAGAAAAAACTAGAAGATACATTTACAGATGAACTCAAGAAAGCTTTTGCAACAAAAGATAAACAAGATAGGTCAAACCAAATTTCAGAAATAACTGATAAAGCTAAAAAACTTTATGAAGAAGATGAAAATTACACTGATCTAGATGTAAACAGTCAATTAAAAAATCTTGAAAAATCTATAGTAAGAACAGATATCTTGAAAAATAAAAATAGAATTGATGGTAGAGGATTATCTGATGTAAGACCTATCTCATGTGAAGTTGGTGTTTTGCCAAGAACTCACGGCTCGGCACTGTTTACTAGAGGAGAAACACAAGCGATCGTTGTTGCCACTTTAGGTACTTCTGATGATGAGCAAAGATTAGAAAGCTTGGATGGACAACAAAGAGAACGATTCATGCTTCATTATAATTTTCCTCCTTTT
>Ga0181597_10004055_pt1 | contig 14733 bp, 11 predicted proteins | sample 041ome_5_FD_148647 | JGI IMG/M metagenome (GOLD analysis project Ga0181597, IMG submission 148647) | Coastal salt marsh microbial communities from the Groves Creek Marsh, Skidaway Island, Georgia - 041403US metaG (spades assembly) | ecosystem: Environmental > Aquatic > Marine > Intertidal zone... | reverse complement strand
CGGATTCCATTTCTGATTCATTTGCAGTCTGCTCCAGGCTGGTGTTGCCACCTGCGCTGGCTTGGCTGTCCGAATTAGCCTGCCCCATCATGGCGGCAAGGCTGGACCAATTCAGCTCGCTTGCTGGATCGGTGCTTCCAGCATCAGGGCTTGCTGTATCGGTTCTACCGGCATCAGATCCTGTGCTGGTGCCCGATTGGACTGTGCTTGCCGACTCATGTCCAGGCAAAGGCAAGAAAGGAGAATTCACATACCCTTCGAGTTCTTCTGCACGATACTCGGCGGCCTGCTGCAACAGAAATACATCGCGATCCAGATCATGCTGAATTTGCTCGACGATGCTGATTGGCGCAGAACTGCTGGTAACTTCAGAGGGAGTAATCAGCTCAACGACGCGGGGAATAGGCATTTCTGGGGCCGGGATGCTGGCTATAGTATTTTGCTCGACTAATCTGGCTATTGGTATGGCTACTGGTACGGCAACTGGACCGGCAATTGGAGGAAGGGTGTCATCCTTCCGCAAGACCAGCTCTGGCTCCGCGGAGCCATTGCCTCTATCGGTAGTGCTGCCCAGATAAGGCCTGAATCCAGTGCCACCGAGCCCGCTGTCGCTGCCTGGGACTACTGTGCGGCCGGTACCGCCGATACCGCTGCCTTCATTTTCATCACCACGGGAAATTTGGCCGCTAAAAGCCAGTAATGCCGCCAGCAGCGCAGCCCCGATTGCTAACCACCTGTAGTCAGTGATGGAAGAAAAGCCTGGCCTGGATACCTGATGCGTCATTGTTTATCCGTGGTGCTTAAGCAGTTTCATTTAACTGCAGATTTCGGTTGTTGTCATGCATTGCCGCCAGGTTTGGCGGTTTCATCGGCGCTAATCTGTGCTTTTGACTCTGCTTGGTCTGATCTCTCTTTTCCGGACCCCACTTTTCCCGACTCCTCTTTTCCCGACCCTTCTTTTTCCGACCTTTCTCTTTCTGGCTCTCGCGGCAGCGTGCGCCTGGGCAGGGAATCATAAGAAAATATGCCGAAGTTTATACGATGCTGCGCTGACTCCTTATCCGGATCCGTTTTCTGTCTCGCCATGGCGGCATTATTCATCGCAGTGAGCGCCTGCATGCCCAGTTCATTCGCCAGCTGCTTGAGTTCTTTGACAGATTGGGCTGAAAGTTGGTCGTAATAAACGCTTCGATCAAAATGCAAGGGTTGTTCGTCTAGTAGATTGCCGCTGCTGGCGGCAATGTGATCTCTGATATTTTTGGCGAAGAAAAAGGCTTTCTCTTCAAAGCCTTTTTCCGGGGTGAATGCGCCTGAGTTTAAAGTCACATACTCTCCATCGAACTCTGCCACTCCCAATCGCAGCCATTCGTCCAAGATTACCCTGGCCCGAATATCCTGTTTTACGACTCGTTTCACCAGGCTTTCAAAGCAGGGTTTGCCAAGCTCTGTTTCCTTAAATGGAATCGGCAGTGGCTTACCGTCGGGTGTCACGTAATCCGGATCGCCCAGCCATTGTGCGATTAATTGCGGACCAGTGGAAACAGTGGTGGGCAAGGGACTGGCGTCAGCTGAGGTCTCTCGCAGCCGCTTGACGTCTTTGCGATGGACTCCAGTAAGCAGATGAATTCGGCTATCAGATTGGCGCTTCTGGCCGTTGCGAAACTCTTCTTCTGCGACTTCAACAAAGATTGCTTTCAGCATTGCCGCCAGCTGGGGGTAGGTAAATTGGCGATGTAGCATCAACCGCACCAAGGGCCTGAGCACGGCTGAGAGGGTATTCGTCAGGCGTGCGTTTGGCGCTTGGGAATCAGGGCTCGTTTGGTCTGGTGCATCGGTCACGACTGTCAGTATATGGGTTTGTGGGAATTTTTCACAGAGTGTGTTGGCGGCTGGGTTATGAGCCTAGATGGCAGCAACGCTGAGACAGGCGTCACGCAGTCTTGACGAAAATAACTATGCGTAGCTTACCCGGCAGCGTTAATTAAGGAAAAGGGTATTTCAGACGACATATTAGAGCAGGGTAATTGACGTGGGAAATTTTCCCACTTACACTAAAAATGCTGACTGATTACGGTTGGCCACCCTCGTTAATCAGGTTTCTGGAGGCAACAATTGCAGCACTCGTGGCAGCTTAGCCGACGGCCAAAAGCAGCTTTGCCAGAGGCTCGATTCACTTTCCAGTCTCCGCAGCCCAGTGGTCTGCTCAAATTAAGTAATTCTCACTCTATTGCTTTTGAAGAATACGGCGATCCAAGCGGAGAGCCCTGGCTGTATTTCCATGAAGGTGGAAATTCTCGCCTCGAATGTGCTTTTTTCCACTCAGCTGCCAAGGCCCGAGGCTTGCGCTTGCTTGCCATTGACCGGCCCGGAATCGGCGGCTCCAGTTTTTATCGTACTAATTCCGCGAGTGCATTTGCCCGCGATGCTCTTGAATTGAGCGACAGGCTGCAAATAAACCAGTTTAGCGTTCTGTCCCACGGCAGTGGCGGTGTCTTTAGTCTGGCGCTTGCGCACTTGGCGCCCCAGCGAGTCATGCAGCAGGTTAATCTAGGCGGTTTGCCGGGCAGCGTGCTCGGGCCCGATAATCAAGCGCTGCGAAAAGCCACTTGGTGGGATGGTATAACGCCGCCCCTGATTAACGCCCTGGTGCAGCTGAGGGTGAATTTCTCACGCCAACCGCTGCCCGAATTCATTAAGCCCTTGCTGCAGCCATTGAGCAGCGCTGATTCCAGGATCTTGAATAAACCATGGGTTAGACAAACCCTGGAGTTGGATCGCCGAGAGGCGCTAAGGCAAGGGGCGCAGGGGATAGCCCAGGACATAGCCATGGGTTTTCGTAAGCTGGAATTCAGTCTGGCTGCTGTGGAAGTGCCTCTGGTGATTTGGCAGGGAAGATCAGACGGGCCTAGCGCCGCTTCGGCGACTACAGCAACAGCCTATCTTATCGGACGCCTGCCAGCGGCGCGCTGTCACGAACTGCCGTTTCGGGGCTACTATTTCTTTCTGCAGGATATCGATGCTGTGTTTGCGCGCTTGTCTAAGCCCAGCGCCTTCTCCGGTCGACTGGCCGCCTGAATTCATTGCTCAATCGGTACGCTAGTCGTGTCGGCCATGGGAGTCGTCATGCAGATCCACGTCACAGGGGTGGTGACTGAAACTGCTGAATTCCTGGGAAGTGGAGTACTCCTTGGAATCGATGACATGGAATACTTTGGCATCAATGAAAACCTGAACCAGATCGGTATCTATCAGCCCCCGCTTTGACTCATCAACCAGAATGTCGATGGCTCTTTCGGCTAGCATCGCCGGTTTATAGGGTCTGTCGGATGCCGTGAGTGCATCATAGATATCGCAGATTGTCATGATCTTTGAGGGCAGCGGAATTTCCGATTCTGTCATCCCATAGGGATAGCCCGTGCCATCCAGTTTTTCATGGTGGGCCGCAGCTATGGTTGGCACGTTAGAAAATTCCTTGGTCCAAGGAATGTGGTTCAGGAAATTTTGTGTGTGCACCACATGGGATTCAATTTCTTTGCGCTCGGTAGGTGACAGACTACCTTTGGCGATTGAAAGCAGATCGAGCTCTTCAGGCGTGATAATTGACAGGTCACCGTCCTGAGATTCCATACGGTAGGCATTGATACGGTCCAGCATCTCGCGATTGTCTTCTTTGAGCATGCTGGGTTCGTTAGCCTCGACAATGGTGCGGTAGAACTCGTCAAGCAAGTCCGTGTCTACAGCCAGCTGTCTGTCTAACTCAGCGAACCTTGACTCATCCAAACCACCATTTCTGAACATTGCGATTTGCTTGGAAAGAGACTGGGTCTTCAGCCGCTCCTTGGCCAACAGGATGCGATACTGAATGTTCTCTAAAGAACCAGCAGTCAGCTTCTTTTCCTTCACCAGCACAGATTCGCGTACACCGACTTTACCGAAGTCATGCAGCAGGGCTGCGTATCGTAATTCCCGGACTTCCGTATCGGTAAATCGGGAATTACGCAGACGGGTAAGGTTGGAGAGTGAAACTGATTCGGCAAGGCCAACGCATAAATCAGCCACACGGAAGGAATGACCGCTAGTGGTTGGGTCTCGTTGTTCGATAGCCGCTACCGAGGCGTTGACGAAGCCTTCAAACAGGGCCTTGATATCGTTTTGAAGAATAGTGTTTTCGATCGCGATACCGGCCTGACTCGCCAACGCCTGCAGCAGCACATTGATGTCGGAGTCAAATGCTAGCGTATAAGCCAATGCCGATTTTTCATCTGTAATCTTGAGCGAACGAGCCTTTTTGCGGTTTATGAATTGCAGAACCCCAATAACTTCCTTCTGTTTATTGGCAAGCGGTATAGCGAAGATTGACTTCGTGCGATAGCCAGTTCTTCTGTCGAATGACTGGTTAAATCTGTATGGCACAGTGTCCGATAGTTGATAGGCGTCAGGTATATTTAATTCACCGTCGGTATGCGCCACGTACCCAGCAATAGAGGACTCATCTAGAGGAAAGCGCATCTCCTCAAACGGAAAATCCATGGAATCGTTCTGGGTGAGCTTGAATACCAGTTCACGTTCGTGGTCGTTGATCTCGTTAATCAGGAACAAAGAAGCCGCATCGCAACAGGCGATGTTCTGACCCTCGGTCAGAATTTTTCGGAGCAGGGTCATCAGGTCGTCTTCTGCAGACAGGGAAATACTGATATCGGCCAGTTTGTTGAGGTAGCGAAAGCTGGTGTCACGCATCTTCGCTCGTTCAGTTTTTTCGCTCTTCAACACCCATTGATAGCAAGCCATCTCCAACAGCTTGATGGTTTGTTTGTAGGGTAGTGTGCTGCTCAGAATCAGATCGGCATCAATATTGAGGGAATCGGTGCCGAGGAAAATAGCCTCTGGAAACTCTTCTACCCACTGGGGGAAGTCCATTTCTCTCAATAGATGGTGATCCAGCAGGATCAGGGCAGGGTTATAGCGCTGCGCCGCCGTGATAGACACGATCTCGGTCGGAATCACTAGCTTCGACTGCAAGTCTTTCCAGATCTCGCTGCTAGCATAGCCAGGGCCGAAGCCAATAGTGATTGATCGTTGGGTTTGCGCGAAGGAATTCATGTAGGACTGATTAGTTCTGACGCCGCCCGCCAGTGTACCGCAGCGCCAGCGCCCAGGGGTAGGTTTTTTCGGGATAAAATGCTTTAAGCAGTTGAATCGACTGCCAATTACTCAGCGGGGAAATCCGGTTGCAGTCTCGCCTTGAGGTCAGCCAAAAAGCGGTCAAGGTTGCTCTGTGCTTCTGACTGATAGCGGAAAGGCCCGATTTCCTTCCCCTCGCGGGTGCGGAAATACCACAGGTCCTTTTGACAAAACACGCTTTCGGTTCGCTCTGCGGCACTACTGGCAGAGTGATCATTGTTACTTGATTGCGACATAGCCCAGGATCTTTTGATTGTTTTTATTAAGTTTGGTCTGGCTTGGCTTGAGGATCAGGGATATTAACTAGCACAAGCGGGAGACATGTCAATCATCAGGGTCGCTTCCGGTGCTGTCTGTGTTCAAGCCTGTCGTCGACTTTAAGTGAATTCACCCTGGCGTGCAACACGGCGACTTCTGCGTTTAACTGATTCATTATTGATCCTTTGATTAATGCGAATCATTATTCATTGAGCAATCGGTTGCTGCTCGAATGGGTCAGTTTGGTCCCTGAGCAGAGACGTCCATTGCTAATCACCATCATTTCTACTAAATCTGGACAGGTTCTGCTCCAGCACGCGAAGCCCCTGCTGTGTATTAATATTCGCAAAATCAAATTCTGACTCGGCAGTCACATCGATTGTTATCGAGTTCAATTCTGGTAAGAGGGGCTTCGGCCCATGCACACCCCGGGCAATAGCCTGGTCCAATATGCTGCGACTTGTGATATCCCAAATTGAAAACAGCGGCTGTAGCTGACCTGCTGCCCGTGCAAGCGCTACCTGGCTGTCATTTGCCATCATTCCATGCAGCAGCTGCGCGATCAGGGTCTTGGGGAAAAATGGCACATCGGCAGCGAAGCAAGCCAGGTAAGGCACTGCTTCGGCTTGCGTATACCGAGTCGAAACCCAGGCCATGGCGCTGCTGATTCCCAGCAGCGGGCCGGAGTGCCCGGGAAAGCGATCGGCAATGATGGGGAGCTGCAATTGATCATACAGCGCTGGATCTGAGTTGCTGGAAAGGATCAGCTCATCGACCTGAGGAGCGGCCCGTTCAATCACGTAATCAATCAGCGCTCGCCCTTGCAGGGTTTGCAGTGGTTTTTCTCCGCCACCCATGCGCTTACCCTTGCCGCCTGCCAGAATTACACCGACAACTTGATGGGATTGCTTGCTATGAATTTTCATACTGCCGATAAATGAGTCAAGCGCTTGAAGTCAGGAATTGGCCGCTACTGGATGGCGATCACACGCAGGAGCATCTTGGGCGCAATCGCGCAATTCGGCAAGCGTTGCAGTCCCCATATCGATATGGGAAAATCGCGCACTTCGCTCACACGGGTAATCATCGTAACCCCTTGAATTAGCAGGAAATCAGCCACTTTGGCGCAATCCTGTATCGAGCAATTCTGAATTCTCTTACCAATTAGAGACAAACTCAGGAGTCCGCCGTCAGCAGAGACCGGCGACCATACTGAATTGAACGAGGTTTAAACATGCAGGTTTCAGTAGAAACGACTGAAGGATTAGAACGGAAAATGACCGTCGCGGTACCCAGCGACCGTGTCGATACAGCAGTGAATGAACGTTTGCAAGAAGCAGCACGAACCATTCGTCTGAAAGGTTTCCGACAGGGCAAGGTGCCCATGAAGGTAGTTAAAAGCAGGTTCGGCAAAGGCGTTCGTCAGGAAGTCGTGGGAGAGCTGATGAGCCAGATGTATTACGAGGCCATCAATCAGCAGAGCCTGAAACCTGCCGGACAGCCCAAAATTGAGCCTACTAATCTCGACGAGGGTAATGATCTCGAGTTTGTTGCGACCTTCGAGGTCTATCCTGAAATCAGTCTGCCTGACTTTTCCGCTGTAAAAGCCGATCGCTTAACAGCTGAAGTCTCAGATAGCGACATTGATGAAATGATTGAAACCCTGCGTAAGCAGCGGCAGACCTGGGAAGAGGTGGAGCGACCTGTCGCCGACAGCGATATGGTGAATATTGATTACCTTGGTAAGAAAGGTGGGGAAGAATTTGCCGGCGGTAAGGCTGAGGGTCAAAATCTGGTGATAGGTTCTGAGCGCATGATCCCCGGCTTTGAAGAGGGCATGATCGGTAAATCGGCAGGGGATGAATTCACGCTGGCTCTGAAGTTTCCCGATGAATATCAAAGCGAAGAGCTGGCCGGCGCAGAGGTTGAGTTCGATATTAAACTAAACGCGGTCAGCGAGCAGAAGCTGCCGGAAGTGGATGAGGAATTCTTCAAGAGTTTTGGTGTCGATGAGGGCGGACTTGAAGCCTTTCGTGAGGAAGTCACCAACAACATGCAGCGGGAGATGAAAACCGCCAGCCGGAATAAGCTGAAGACCGCCGTCATGGACGCGTTATTGGCTGAGACTGAAGTTGATGTGCCAGCCTCCCTGGTGCATAGCGAGATTCATCAGCTCAAGCATCAAACTGCCCAGCAGATGGGCGGAGGTCAGGGCTTTGATCCTGGCTCGCTGCCGGATGATCTGTTTCAGGAACAGGCCAAGCGCCGGGTGATGCTGGGATTGATTCTGGGTGAGGTAGTCAGCCAGAAAAACATTCAGGCTGATGCCGATAAGGTGCGAGAGGCTATCGAGGAAATTGCTTCGACTTACGAGTCACCGGACGAAGTCGTCAAATGGTATTACAGCAATGAAGAACAATTGCAGGGAATCGAGTCTACTGTCATTGAAGATCAAGTTTTTGACTACATAATAGAAGAAGCGGGTATTGAGGATAAGCAAGTAACCTACCAAGAGGTTATTAAGCCTGAAGCCCAGGGCGCCGGGGAGGATTGAGCTGCCTGAGCACTCTCCTCGCTGTCAAAATTGATTAACCCTGCAGTGCAGGGGCGTCTACACTTAAGTAGCGCCTTCGGACTGTCTAGCTATAAGGAAATCCTGCAATGCCAAGTCGTTCCCACGACCCCGTCGCTGCACTTGTGCCAGTTGTTGTAGAGCAAACGGCGCGCGGTGAGCGTTCCTACGACATTTACTCGCGTCTATTGAAAGACAGGGTCATCTTCATGACTGGCCCGGTTGAAGACCACATGGCAAACCTCATTGTGGCGCAGATGTTGTTTCTCGAATCTGAAAATCCCGATAAAGACATACATTTGTACATAAATTCGCCAGGTGGCTCTGTTACTGCAGGGTTGTCTATCTACGACACCATGCAATTCATCCAGCCGGATGTCAGTACCATGTGTATCGGACAGGCGGCCAGCATGGGGGCTATGTTGTTGGCGGGCGGCGCAGCCGGCAAACGATTGGCGCTGCCTCATGCCAGGATGATGATCCATCAGCCCAGCGGGGGTGCCCAGGGGCAGGCATCTGATATAGAAATTCAGGCTAATGAAATCATTAAGATACGAAAGAAACTTAATGTATTACTTTCAGAGCATACCGGGCAATCAGAGGCACAGATCGCCCTGGATACAGAGCGCGATAATTTTATGAGCGCCGAGGAGGCCGTGACTTACGGTCTGGTGGATAAAGTAATCGAGCGAAGGGTAGATAAAGTGAGTAAGTCAGGGGAATCTGGCTAAAACACCAGTTTTAACTTGCAATCACCGCTCAATGCCTTAATTTTAGGGGCATAGCGTGGGATTACGGGGACCAGCTGGATTGTACAAAATCCATCCAATACCCGCCTGACCGGCGCGCAATATGACCGGTATTCGTTGGTCTTAAATATCGGAAGATTAAGTAGTTAGAGAAGTATGTCAGACGACAAATACAACAAAGGCGACGACAACGGCAAGTTGTTGTACTGCTCCTTTTGCGGCAAGAGCCAGCACGAAGTGCGAAAACTGATCGCAGGACCTTCGGTCTTCGTGTGCGATGAGTGTGTCGATCTCTGTAACGACATTATTCGCGAGGAAATTCAGGAGAAGGAGTCGGAAAGCACTACTCGCAAGCTGCCTATCCCTGAAGAAATAAAGAACACGCTTGATGAGTATGTGATTGGTCAGGAGAGCGCCAAGAAAGTGCTTTCTGTGGCGGTTTATAATCACTATAAGCGCCTCAATTACGATAAAGCCACCGGCGAAGTCGAGCTGAGCAAGAGCAACATCCTGATGGTGGGGCCAACCGGCACCGGTAAGACCCTGCTGGCGGAGACGCTGGCGCGCTTGCTTGATGTGCCTTTTACCATAGCCGATGCAACTACCCTGACCGAAGCGGGTTATGTAGGCGAGGATGTTGAAAATATCATCCAGAAGCTGCTGCAGAAATGCGATTATGATGTCGAGAAGGCCCAGATTGGCATCGTCTACATCGATGAGATTGATAAGATTTCACGCAAATCCGATAACCCCTCCATCACGCGAGACGTGTCTGGAGAGGGGGTTCAGCAGGCCTTACTCAAACTTATCGAAGGAACCGTAGCCTCGGTGCCACCTCAGGGTGGTCGCAAGCATCCGCAGCAGGAATTTCTGCAGGTGGATACTTCCAATATCCTGTTTGTCTGTGGCGGCGCATTTGCCGGCCTGGACAAGATTATTCGCGATCGCTCAGAAAAGAGCGGCATTGGCTTCACCGCCGAAGTTCGCAGTCAGGACCGTGAAGACAAGGTAGGGGAGACGCTGCGTGAAGTTGAGCCTGAGGATCTGGTGAAATATGGTCTGATCCCCGAATTTGTTGGGCGCCTGCCAATGATCGCTACCCTTGATGAGCTGGATCTGGACGCATTGGTGCGCATCATCAGAGAGCCCAAGAACTCTCTCACCAAACAGTACAGCAAGCTGTTTGAAATGGAAGGCGTTGAGATTCAATTCCGAGATGACGCGCTGCGCGCCATTGCCCGCAAAGCGCAGGAGCGAAAGACTGGGGCTCGTGGCCTGCGGTCCATCATGGAAGCCGTGCTCCTGGATACCATGTACAAAATTCCTTCGCTGGAAAGAGTCAGCAAGGTCATCATCGACGCAGCAGTTATTCAAGGCGAATCTGAGCCTCTGCTGATGTACGAAAATATCGAGCAATCGAGCAAATCAGCCGTCGACGAATAAGTCGAGATGATCGAGTAATTCGTCGCTGGCACTTGATTTTTGGGCCACCGGCTCCATTTCTAGGGCTAGTGTTTGAATAGTTTTCCTGGAACATGTTTCCTTTTTAAGAGACACGTATGAGTTTACCCCCCGAGCTAGCTAATAACGCCAGTTTTCCACTTCTGCCGCTGCGTGACGTAGTGGTGTATCCCCAAATCGTACAGCCACTGTTTGTGGGTCGTCCCAAGTCTATTAAAGCCCTCGAAATTGCCATGGCCAGCGACAAGCAGGTCCTGTTGGTAGCCCAGAAAAATGCGTCTGAAGACGAGCCAGGTGTAGAGGATCTGTTTGCGATTGGTACCGTGGCTACTATTTTGCAGTTGATTCGCCTGCCCGACGGTACAGTTAAGGTGCTGGTCGAAGGTCTAGACCGCGCCATGATCAAAGACGTGCGTTTCGATGCCGACCACTTTCAGGCGGAGACCAAGGTGCTTCAGCCTGAAGAGATTCCAGAGAAAGAATCCGCACTGTTGATCCGCTCCCTGTTGTCTCAGTTTGATCAGTATGTGCAGCTGAGCAAGAAAATTCCACCGGAGGTCATGACCTCGATTTCGAGCATAGACGAGCCCGGCAGGCTGGTAGATACCATTGCTTCCCATATGTCACTGCAACTTCAGGAGAAGCAGAATTTGCTCGAGCTGGCGGGCCTGCAGGCGCGCATCGAACATCTAATGGCCTTGATCGAATCGGAAATCGACCTGTTCCAGGTCGAAAAACGCATTCGCGGTCGGGTCAAGAAGCAAATGGAGAAAAGCCAGCGCGAGTACTACCTGAACGAACAGATGAAGGCCATCCAAAAGGAAATGGGTGAGTTGGATGACGTGCCTAATGAGGCGGAAGAATTAAAGCAGCGTATTGATGATGCCGGTATGCCTAAAGAAGCCAAGGAAAAGGCGACTGCAGAGCTCAACAAGTTGAAGATGATGTCCCCTATGTCTTCAGAAGCCTCGGTGGTGCGAACCTATCTAGACTGGATGATCAATGTTCCCTGGAAGAAGCGCAGCAAAGTGCGCCTGGATCTGGGCAAGGCAGAGGACATTCTCGAGCACGACCATTACGGCTTAAAAGAAGTCAAAGAACGCATTCTTGAATATTTGGCAGTGCAAAAACGCGTCAAGAAACTGAAGGGACCTATCCTTTGTCTGGTGGGCCCTCCGGGTGTCGGTAAGACCTCCCTGGGCGAGTCCATTGCGCGAGCAACCAATCGGAAGTTCGTGCGCATGGCGCTGGGCGGTGTTCGTGACGAGGCAGAAATACGGGGACACCGTCGTACCTATATCGGTTCACTGCCAGGCAAACTGCTGCAGAAATTGTCCAAGATTGGGGTAAAAAACCCGCTGTTCTTGTTGGACGAAATCGACAAGATGGGAATGGATAACCGCGGTGATCCCGCATCGGCGCTGCTGGAAGTATTGGACCCAGAGCAAAACCATAATTTTAACGATCACTATCTCGAAGTGGACTACGATCTTTCAGAAGTCATGTTCGTTTGTACGTCCAATAGCATGAATATTCCTGAGCCATTACTCGATCGGATGGAAGTCATTCGCATTCCAGGCTATACCGAGGACGAAAAGGTAAATATTGCCGAACGCTATCTGGTGCCGAAACAGAAGAAGAACAATGGTCTTGCCGATGACGAACTCGTGTTCGATGAGCAGTCCATTCGCGATTTAATTCGCTATTACTCCCGTGAGGCTGGCGTGCGAGGTCTGGAGCGTGAGATCGCAAAGATCTGTCGTAAGGTCGTAAAGGAGAATTCTCTAAACAAGGCTACAGAATCGATGGTATTGACTCCTGAGGTTCTGGAAAACTACTCCGGCGTGCGCAAGTATGACTACGGCAAGGCCGAAGAAGAAAACATGATTGGCCAGGTTAATGGTCTGGCGTGGACCCAGGTAGGTGGCGAGCTGCTTACCATTGAGGCTATCGCAGTCGAAGGTAAGGGTAAAACCATCAAGACAGGGTCACTTGGTGATGTCATGCAGGAATCGATTCAGGCGGCCTTTACTGTGGTAAGAAGCAGGGCTAAGGCGCTCGGTCTCGACTCTAACTTCAATGAAAAGTTTGACCTGCACATCCATGTGCCAGAGGGAGCGACTCCGAAGGATGGTCCCAGCGCTGGCGTGGGCATGTGTACGGCACTGGTTTCAGTGTTAACGAATACACCGGTGCGCGCCGATGTTGCCATGACGGGTGAAATCACCTTGCGCGGCCAGGTGCTGCGGATTGGTGGTTTGAAGGAGAAGTTGCTGGCAGCACATCGAGGAAACATTAAAACCGTGATCATTCCTGCCGACAACGAGAGAGATCTTGCTGAAATTCCTGACAATATCAAGGCTGATCTGGAAATTGTTCCGGTGCGCTGGATCGATGAAGTTTTGGAACACGCCTTGCAGTATCAACCCACTCCTTTGAGTGGCGAGGAAGATTCTAAACAGGAAAGCGAAGCCAGCAGCGATGATAAAGAGCAAAGTGGTGACGAAAAGCACATAAATACCCATTAAACCTCGGTGTTTTCGGTTGACACAGCTTTTCGCCAATTGGTATAAAGATTTCGTCACACGGCAAGTGTGACGGGACTTTCAGGGGTTTTCACAGGGAATTCTAGGTTAACAAGTAAGACCATGTGTCGGGCGAACCCAGAGCTAAAAATCTGCTTAAAATCCAGGTATAGAGAAACGAATTTTTCAGGCTTAACTCCAATCGCAATGAACCGTTCTCGTGTTGAAAGATTGACAAGGTTCGATTGGTAAGTAAGCGAATTAGCATAAAAACAACTTAAATTTAGAAAGGGGATAACGTGAATAAATCAGAATTAATAGATGCTGTTGCTGCTAGTGCTGACCTCCCAAAAGCTGCCGCCGGTCGTGCCATCGATGCAATGCTAGATGCCATCACTGATTCGCTTAAGAAAGCAGATCCGGTTGTACTGGTAGGTTTTGGAACATTTGCTACTAAGGACAGAGCTGCCCGTACGGGCCGTAATCCTCAGACAGGCGCGCCCATTGAAATCAAGGCAGCCAAGGTGCCCAGTTTTAAGGCAGGCAAGGCGCTTAAGGATTCAGTTAACTCCTAAGCTGCTTGGTGTTTGACCTAGAGGTCAAATACGACAAGTATTATTATTGGCGGCACTGTTCGCCAATGCTAAAAGATACGGGGCGCATCACTGATGCGCCTTTTTAGTTGTAGGTAAATTCAAAAAGGCACAATTAGAGCCAGCCGTAAGTGTGCGTTAAGTAGAGAGTAAATCAATTCCATGCTGCAAGATTTGAGGGAGAATTCCCAGGGCGTCATCGCCAAAGTCATTATCGGATTTATCGTCGCCATATTCGCGCTCACAGGTGTTGAGTGGTTGATCGGTGGATTTATTGCATCTCCGCCAGTTGCGGAGATAAACGGTGAAGAAATCACCGAGGCTCAGCTTCAATTCAATACCCAGAATTTATTGGCTTCACTTGGTGGTGCCGACATCGATCAGGAGTTGCTGGAACAGATCGCCCTGAACCAGCTCATCGAAGAGACCGTTTTGAAGCAGTCGGCCGAGCGTGCCGGCATGATTGTGTCTTCGGACCGGGTAGATAGGGCAATCATTGAGAACCCCAGTTTTCAAATCAACGGTGTATTTGATAGTGATCTTGCCGTCCGCACTATGGCCAGCCAGGGCTACAATATTCCGCTTTACCGCCAGGCACTGAGCCAGAGCATGTTGTTAGGGCAGATCGCCAATGCTTATTCGGCTTCAAATTTCATCACAGACTCTGAGCTTGAATCTATCGCAGAGCTTACGCAGCAAACTCGTGATTTCCGCTACGTTTCTGTAACCATGGGTACTCGAACTCTGGGTAATGCAATTAGCCAGGAAGAGATCCAGCGCTATTACGACGAAAACCCTGCTGAGTTTACCCAGGAAGAGTCAGCCAATATTAACTACGTTGTCTTGGACAGGAATGTCATTGCAGACGAAATCCAGGTCGATGAAGCCGAGATACGCGCGCAGTACGAGGCCCAGCGGGCTGACTTTGAGGGCTCATCCGAAAAGCGTGCATCCCATATTTTGTTTGAGGTCGGGGGTAGTACGGATGAGGCGGCGGCAATGGAATTGGCTGCAACTGCCAGACAGCGCCTGCTGGATGGAGAGGACTTTGGCGCAGTGGCACTGGAAATGTCCTCTGACACGGTGTCAGCAGAAGAGGGTGGGGATATCGGATACACCGATGGTTCTGCTTTTCCCCAGCCCATAGAAGCGGCATTGGAGACGCTTGCGCTGAATGAGATTTCGGAACCCGTGGTAACAGAGTTTGGGGTGCATGTGGTGAAGCTCACCGAAGACGCCGAGAATGTTTATCAGGCATTTGAAGAAGTTTCTGATCGAATAGAGCGTGAACTCAAGAGTGCAGAAGTCGACTTGCTGTTCGCGGAACGAATCGAAGACATGTCTAACCTTGCGTTTGAAACAGGTGACCTGATTACAATCTCGGAACAGTTGGG
>Ga0181597_10004054_pt1 | contig 14733 bp, 11 predicted proteins | sample 041ome_5_FD_148647 | JGI IMG/M metagenome (GOLD analysis project Ga0181597, IMG submission 148647) | Coastal salt marsh microbial communities from the Groves Creek Marsh, Skidaway Island, Georgia - 041403US metaG (spades assembly) | ecosystem: Environmental > Aquatic > Marine > Intertidal zone... | reverse complement strand
AAATATTTCTTCGCTTTTAAAATTACATTACGAAAAAAAGAATTTGACACAATAGCCATTTCAGCTGTTTTATTTAGTCTTTGGAAACAAGAGCGCTTTCCAGGGATAGACAATTTCGACTATAAAATCTTTCGAGTAATCCCTTTGAGTAGGAATCAATTATTCAACTAAGTTTTTGAGGACCAGCGAGAAAACATAAATGGGAAAAAAGCTAGAGTCATTTTCTCCATCGGGCAACCCAGTCGACATGAACGGTGATGGAGTTAAAACGAGTGGAAAAGGTTTAAAATCCTTCTCACCCTCGGCCACTGTTGAAAAAAAGATCGCCGACACTAATCAAGACGAGAGCTCTTCCAGCCAAAAAAACAGTGCTATCTCCTTCGATGAAAATAATAAAGAAATAAAAAACTCGGGGACACAAACAAATTTTGAAGACCGAAGTTCCTTAGATGAAAAGCTTCAATCAATAAGTAAAATCGTCCAATCTTCAGAGCCCCTTCAGAATGGCATAAACGAAGAAAAACATTCCATAGATAAAGAACATCAGCCATTGGAGGTCGAAAGTCGAGACCAAGACTACGATGCCACAACGGTAAATTTTATCAAAGACGATGATACATTTTACGATAAACTATTCATCTTTGAGAGATCTGGTTCACAATTCGCAATACCAGTTCAACATGTAAAAGAAGTTATCCGAGATTTTGGAAATATTGAAAGCTTACCAACCGAAATAAGAGGTTGTATAGGGTCGATAATTTATCGAGACAAGCTTATCCCTGTTTTTGAATGTGCCGATTTAATTTCAGATAATTCTTTTGAGGACTCTTTAGGCAAACAGTCGTCGTTAGTATGTGTAAGTTTAGGATCATTTGACTTTTGTTTTACGATGGATAAACATATTGACGTCATATCAACTAATAATGTACTCGGGTCCTCTCATCTGCGGGAAGAGGAATTTAAAAATTCAAATAAAAGAGAAGAACTCATAAGAGCCGTAGTTGGATTCCAATCATCTAACTTATTGATCATACATGTTGAAAAAATTCAGAAAACCCTCTCAAAAACGATTGGTAAGCAAGGCGTTCTCGACCACCAGGGTTCTGGGACTGTAGAGTTAAAAGAAGAAGTACAAAAAAGTACTCAGGAATATATTTATTCCCGGATACATGACTATCACTTCGTTATCGATGTTCAAAATGTTGTTGAGATTATAGAGGGATACGATGTCACACGAATTCACGATAAAAGTGAGTTTGTAAGGGGGTTAATTAATCTTCGCGGACAGGTCCTTGCATGTATAGATATTTCTGCGGAATTAGGCGAGCAGAGCCTTGTAATAGATGAGAGAAATAAATTTATAGTCTTGCGCCAAGATCAAAACGAGTTTGCGCTTTGCGTGGATGAAGTTTTAGGCATCCAAAATTTAGATCCCTCAAGTTTTTCTTCCTCAGAAGCCGTTTTGAACCAACGTGTTTCCGAGGTATTTACAAGCGTGAGAGAAACAGAACAACACAACACTTTTGCAACTAGCTACAGAGAGCATAGTTGCTTCTGAGAACTTAGCTCTATACCGATAAAACTAAGTTAAGCGGCAGATATTATTGCCTTAAGGAAAAGGAAAAAAAATGAGAATTTTCTCTTCAATCTTTGGACGACTGTTAGTGTTATTGGGCGTCGCGACCATCGCGATCATCACTCTAGGAGGGCTCTCCACCTACTCGCTGGATAAAGTCGGCAAGGCTATACATTCCGTCAATGTTTTCCAAATTCCTATTTTGGAGCATGTGGCAAAAATATCGGAGTATCAGTTGTTGCAGGAGGTTAAGTTAAACACGGCCGCATTCGAGCTTGAGACATACCAGAAGAAAGCCGCTGAAAAAAATATTTTACTAATGAAAAAATATTCCAAAAAGGCAAGTGCAGAGATACTTCTAGTTGAGAATTTATTAGCCATTCAATTGGATCGAGATTTGAAGGATTTGAGCAAATACCGGGAGTATTTGGACGGAAAAATTGCAACCCCTGAAAAAGTCCATCTCTCTCCAGATCAACTTTCCGAAGTTGAATCGATGCTTAGTTTAGTTACACTTATAGAAAAAGAGCACAAAGACTATGATAAGATAAGCGGAAAATTTATCAAAATAGTTAAAAAAGATATCGCCAGTAAGGGAAGTCAAGGAAGCACAGAAAAACATTCAGCCTCCCACTCAGACGAACCTTCACTTCGTGAAATGACTGAGGAAATCGAGGAAATACAAAACAAAATTAATAAGCATTTAGAAGAAGTTATAGAAATTGGATCTAAAATGACCCAGGAGGCTGGAGAGCGCGCAGAGAAAATTGAAGTGCAAGCGCTTCTCAATACCGCTGTGGTAGCAACAATAGCTATCGTTCTGATATTAATAATTGGTTTGATTGTTGCGATAGGAGTAAAACGTAAATTGAAAACTGCCATCGTCTCCATTAACCGTTTCGCTTCGGGTGATTTAACAGAAGAACTTATCGTGTCAGGCAAGGATGAAATTGGCGACGTGATGCGCTCTATGGACTCTATGAAAAACAAACTCATCAACTTTGTTGCGGAGTTAGAAGAGTTATCAGATGACCTTACCGGAAATGCTACCGAACTGACACAAGCGGCAGACCAGGTATCAAGGAATTCGGCTGACCAGGCTAGTTCTATTCAAGAAACGTCGACTTCCATGGAAGAAATGGCTACGTCCATTCGACAAAATGCAGAGGCTGCAAACCAGGGTGACCAAACAGCGTCCAAAATAGCTGAAGATGCTACGAGCTGTTCACAAGCCATGGATAAAACCGCCACATCGATGAAAACAATTGCAGAGAAAATCACTGCCGTTGAAGAAATAACTAAGAAAATTGAGCTTTTAGCCCTGAATGCTTCTGTTGAAGCGGCGCGAGCAGGTGAATACGGGAAAGGGTTTGCCGTCGTGGCATCAGAGGTATCTAAGCTCGCAGAACTGAGCAAGCAATCTGCAAGTGATATCCAATTATCGTCGGTAGAGGGTAAAGAGATGTCTGAATCAACGAACACAATGTTGCAAACTCTTATTCCGGAAATAGAAAAGGCCCGTGATCTAGTACAGAGCATCAATGCAGCTTCGGAGGAACAGTCCTCGGCAGCCTCTCAAGTGAATACGGCCGTTCAATCACTTGATGAAGCAATACAGAATAACTCCACCGCTTCGCAACAGCTTGCTCGAACAGCTACAACCGTAGCCGGTTATGCACCGCAGCTTCAAAGTACTGTAGCGTTTTTTAAAATACCAAAATTCAACACCACCAAAAAAACCCCTGCTAAAAGTGGGGACCGCGTGACAGAAGGCACCTCGCAATCACCTTCGGAAAACCAGCAAGAAATAGGATCTGGTAATTTTGGGAGATATTAAACCGGTTGGCGTTTTTAAAAGCGAGGACATCAATAGATGAGAGCGTATTCAGATACGATTTTAGAAAACCAGTCCCTTGACGGTGAGGTATTTAAGGTTCCCTCAAAAGGGGGCATGGATCCTGCAGCCGCCGAGTTTGAAAAAAAGTTCGCGGATTGGTCAAATGAAATCCTTACGATCGTTAAATCAAAGCACGATGATGCAGAAGACGCTTATGACAAATCCTACCGTCTCGGCTACCTTATATTGGGTTTTAGTCGTGTTCTTAGATGGGACAAAGTAACTCGTCTACTAGAAATCTTAGAGTTTGTTCTAGATTATGGCAGAGAAAGATTAGACTTTTCTCAACATTCCATGACTTATGTAGTGGAATTAACATTATCTACGTCGAAAGAGTGCATTGATGAGGCATCAAATAAAAAAGAAATCGCAACCGACATTACCGATGTCATCTCAGAATGTAGAACTTATTTAAACCAGGTGTTGTTTGAACATAATTCCGAAATAGAAAAAAGAACACTTACTTCTGCAGAAAAGTCACAGCCTGATTTAAAGGAAACAACGATATCATCGGAAGCAGCTGATGAACTAAATCAAAATACACCTTCCGTAATTGAACCTATCCCGCAAATTGATGATTCCCCAGAGGAGTTGAATATCCCGGCAGATAAGACATCGCTAGTATCCGATTTTTGCGAAGAAGCAACCGATAATCTTAACCAGGTTGAACTTTCTTTAATTGAATTAGAGGACAGTGATGAACCAATCGAAGTTGTAAATGCTATTTTCAGAGCGGTACATACGGTAAAAGGAGGGGCACGGTTATTAGAGATAAAAAAAATTGAATCCCTTGCCCATCAAATGGAGAGCTTGTTAGACGATGTTAGATCCGAAAAACTGAATGTGAGCTCAGAAATTGTCGATATTCTTATAGAGGGAAACTCTGTCCTTAAAGAGATGACCGAAAATGTTCAGGGTAGCGAGCCATTAGATCAAGAAATCAATCCTATTGTAAAAGTAATTTACGCTCTGAGAACTGGCTCTAGTAGCCCGGCTGATAGCAAGTCTGAGGATGGAGAGAAAGAAACTAAAACGTCCGATAGCACCCCTATATCTAAACCCGAAAAAACTATTGCAAAGACCACAGAAAAAACTGCCGGCACCAATTCTGGCCAAAAGACAGCCCCAACAGCCGAGGAAAGTATACGCGTCCCTGCCAATAAGTTGGAAGAGGTTCTGAATACTGCTTCTGAGGTCTTCATCACGAGGATAAGGCTCGAGAATGATGCAAGAATTTTGGCCGACGCTATAAATAATATGGAAGTAATGACACGAGATGCCAAATTTCCAAATGTTACTGAGAACTTGGTACTAATTAGTCAAAAATGCGAAGAATTAGAATTGGAACTGATCAAAGAAACTGGGACCCAAAAAAGTACTACAAGTAGATCTCGACGTGTCTTGGATAGGATAACAAAATTATTAAAAGACGAGATTTTTCAGAACTTGGATAGATTGCCGGAAGAATCGCGTCTAAATCTGCTTCGAATTGAGGAAGCAAGAAAACAGCTCCAAAAAAACATTGAAGATCTCGAAGGATTAAGTGGGACGTTACAAACAGGCGCCATGGGTTTTCGAATGGTCCCAATATCACAACTATTTAATCGTTTCCCCGCACAAGTGAGGGAGTTAGCAAGAAAAGTAGGGAAAAAAGCCAAGCTCACTATTAATGGTGGGGATACCGAGCTTGATAAATTGCTAATAAATCAACTTGCTGATCCTTTAGTCCATATTTTGAGAAATTCATTAGATCATGGTTTTGAAAGCTCAGAAGAGAGAAAAGCCGCTGGGAAATCAGAAATTGGAGAAATTACGATAAGTGCTTTTTATCACGGCTCAAATGCGGTGATAGAAGTAAGTGATGATGGACGAGGCGTTAATAAAAATAGAGTTTTAGAAAAAGCTATCGAAAAAGAGCTTATAAGCGAGGACCAAGTTCCCTCCATGACGGAACGAGAAATTCTTGAACTTATATTTGACCCTGGCTTTTCATCGGCAGAGGTAGTGACTGAATTATCGGGTCGCGGCGTTGGAATGGATGTCGTGAAAACATCTATCGCTGCTGTGCAAGGAACCGTGAATATAGAAAGCACTGAGGGTCAGGGCACAAAGATTTCAATGAAGCTGCCACTTACATTAGCTATAGTTGGTATTCTACTAGTGTCCGAAAACGGGCATCAATTCGCATTCCCTATACTAAACGTGGCTGAAGTTCTAACTGTTAAGAACTCTGAGTTAAAACAAGTTGGTGATAATATGGTCTTTAATTATAGAGGGAATACATTAAAGGTAAATTCGTTATCTAAAGTACTTGGTTTTGAATCGAGTTCATTCGATGGAAAAGAACTTTCTGTGATTGTAATTACAGACGGGGATCGAACACTTGGTATTCTAGTTGACGAAATAAAGGGCCAGCAAGATGTCTTAATTAAACAGTTTGGGTCAATGATTACAAAAGTGAACTACATGATGGGTTGCACTATTCTGTCAGATAGTAGCCTTGTCTTGATCATTAACGTTTGGGAACTATTCAACGCAAATAGTACATATTCTGAAACTTCCAAACTAGAGAAATTTCAACCGGATAATCAAAAAATGAGACGCACAAAGAAAAAAGTGCTCGTGGTAGATGACTCCGCAATCCAAAGAAACCGTCTAAATGCAATGCTCACAAGAGCTGGATACAAAGTAGAGACGGCGGTAGACGGTCATGATGGATTGAAAAAGGCGTCTAGCACTCGGTTTGATGCTTTTTGCGTTGATATCGTAATGCCCCTGATGGATGGATATGAGTTTTTAGAACAAATTCGTAATAATAAACAATTTACCGACACACCAGTGTTTTTGGTAACAGGGAAAAATATAACTTCAGGAGCAGAAACTAGGCGAATACAAAATCTAAATGTGAAACGCGTTTTTGAAAAGCCAGTAGATGAAACTGAAATTCTTAAAGAATTAGATATCGCATGCCAAGCGTCTGAAACAGTTGAGGCATAAAAAATGAGCGAGGCTTTAAACCAAAAACTGGTCCTCTGTATAGAAAATACGTTGTTTCGGTCTTACCTAGAACAACATTTCCAAGAGTCTTTGAGTGAAAATGCAATTTTCATAAATAAAGATGCAATAGCAAATTCTATAGCTGAAAATCAAAACGTTGTACTAATTTTACAATCGGAATCTGAAGAGTTTCGATTGGTAGAGATAGCATCGAGGCTAAAGCGCGTATTCGGTAGCGAAGTCAAAATTATATTTCTTTCGTTGGATTACAAAATAGGGGAAGAAGTCTCTACAATTGTTGATAGATTCCTCCAGTTTCCCATTGAAGCTGATGCCCTTATTGATTGTGTGAGCGAAATTGCAGCTCCTGAAAAAAAGGTATTGTTAATAGACGATTCAAAACTAGTTCACAAAACAATCGTCGATGAACTTATCTCTTCGGGTTTTGATGTGCATCAAGCATTTGACGGGTTAGAGGGTTTCGAAAAGGCGGTCGAGATAAAACCGTCAGTCGTTATTTGCGATATTGAAATGCCTAAAATGAATGGGTTCGAAGCATGCTCAAAAATAAGGAATCACCCAGAACTTGGTAATACATATATCATCATGTCGAGTACTCTCGGATCAGCTGCAGATCAAAAAAGAGGGTTTGAGGTTGGCGTTGATGAGTACATTACAAAACCTGTAATAATAGGAGAATTGATAGACAGGGTTCAAAAGGTTTTCAACAGTGCAAGTAGCGGCAGGGAGAGTATTTTAATACTAGAACAAAACCTGAATTTGGCAAAAACTATCTCCAAATCTCTATCGCAACAGGGGTTCCATACCCGAATTACCGATAATATTCGATCAAGTCTTCGTTCATTGAAGCGGATGAATTCAGATTTAATTTTATCCGAAATAGAGCCAAGCGATGGCACCATAATTGATTTGCTAAACTCCATAGAAAGCTTTGATAGCTCTCCGGATTTATTAGTAATGACATCCCGCGACAGTCAGGCAGATGCAAGAATGGTTCTCAATGCCGGCGCAGTGGGGGTTTTGAGTAAGCCATTCAACACAGACGCCTTACTAGCGGTGACCGAACGATCTCTAGCGGATCGAAGATCTAAAAAAGAACAAGAACAGCTAGGGCGATATGTATCAAAAGCATCCTCTCAAATGGCTATAGAAAAAGCGATACTTGGAGATGGTGATGGGGAAGCAAGAGCAGATAAGAAAACTGCGAGTATATTCTTTAGTGATATTGCTGGGTTCACAGAACGATGTGAGAGATACACTGCGCGCGAAGTAGTCGAGCAGGTGAACTTTTTATACGACACCATGACAAAGGTTATTTTGAAAAATAACGGCGACATCGATAAATTTATAGGTGATGCCTGCATGGCGTTTTGGCTCGATAGTTCTAATGGTTCCTCTAACGAGCACCTACTGAACACAATCATTGAGATGAACCAAGAATTAGAAAAAATGAACGCAGATCACCCTCTTTTGGCCAAAGACCCTATAATTGTTAGAATGGGAGCAAATTCCGGTGAGGTAATCTTGTGCGACCTGGGAGCTGCCGACGCCCGTGTTGATCTCACGGTAATAGGCGACACTGTAAACGCGGCAGCACGACTGGAATCGGCAGTCAAACAATATGGGGTAAATAACTTAGTCAGTGAGCACTCATTAAAAGGTGTTGAAGAAAAGTTTTGTGGTCGAATTATTGATGAAGTAAGGGTAAAAGGAAAAAAACAGTCGCTTAAATGTTTCGAGATATTTTGTTTAAAGGGCGAAGAAACAGAGAATATCAAATATTTAAAAGAAAACTTTGAGGCTGGTTTTGGACAATACCAACATGGCAAGTTTTCGGAAGCAAAACTGCTTTTCAAAAAAGCTGCGGAATATGAGGCCGCTTCTGATGAGGGATTAACAGCATCTAAACTTTATATAGACAGGTGTGATTATTTAATTGAAAATAATGTTGATAATTGGGCTGGTATCTGGTCGTTATCTGAAAAATGAGAAAATCCGCATTTCGTTTGAGCGAAGTAGACTATGGAACCATTCGGGATTATTTTTTGGATAATTTTGCTCTGATACTGCCTGTCGGCATTACAGATCAAAAATTATCTCGAATAGAACGTCTGTGTCGTGACGAAAGAATTGAGAGCCCTCTAGACCTTTTGACAAACAATACCACAAACGATGTTACCCGTGGTTTAAGCAAATTAATTAGTATTTTCACAATAAATCATACAGATTTTTTTCGTGAACAATTACACTTTGATTTTTTTACTTCAGAAATACTTCCAACCATATCGTCAAATACACCCAATATAATCGATAATGATATCAGAATTTGGAGTGCTGCATCATCAACCGGAGAAGAGCCTTATTCGATATTGATGGCCATGATAGATTTTTTTGGTGATGATTATTGGAAGTTAAACGCAGGGGTTTTAGCCACCGATATAGACAAAGAAGCCTTGTCCAAAGGCATAGACGGCATTTTCAGACATAGTAAGGTTAAAAAACTATCTAGGAAAAACATATCAAAGTTTTTTTCTCGTTTAAATGACCGGGAATATCTGATTGAAGAAAAATTAAGAAAAGAAATTTTATTCCGATGGTTAAATTTAAATATAACTAAGTTTCCTATGCAAAATAATTTTCACGTCATTTTCTGCAGGAATGTGTTACAGTATTTTCCAATAGGCACCAGAGGACAAATAGTAAAAAAATTGTCCAACTGTCTTTTCAAAAATGGTTATTTGTTTCTAGGCATAAGCGAAACATACATCATGGAACAACCTGATTTGAGAAGAGTAGGCCCAGCAATTTATCAAAAGATGAACTGACATTATGCCCCTTAATTTATTAATTATTGAGCCAAATGCTTTGATAAGGCGTACACTCCATGATTTTTATGGTGAGGGATCGGGTTTTTCTATTATAGGAAAACTCCATGATGCTTCTACCATAGAAAAACGAACGTTAGCGGTGGTACCCGATATATTAATTTTCGATGCCGAAGATAATTTTGATGATGATGTGGAGGCCCTAAAAACTACGTTTGGTGGCTTCCTCATACCTATTCTATTTTTCTCGAATAAATCCGCAACTTTACTTTCCGAAATTGCAAATAGATTAGGTTCATTAGACTGGGACGTAATACAGAAACCCTCGATTAAAATTGTTCAAAATACTACCTTATTAATTCCAAACATTACGAAAAAGTTGAGGGATTTAAACTTATCTGCGAAAATGCGAATAGAAGCGTTGAGCAAACAAAAATCTACTAAACTTAGCCATGGTAAAGATATTACCCATATTAAAGAAGCTGAGAAATATAGATATACCTTAAACAAGAGACAGGTTGCTTTAAATCCTAATAAACGAATGATTCCCAATAATAAAATTGTCGCGATCGGAACGTCTACAGGTGGGACGACTGCTCTGTTAAATATTTTTTCCTCTTTACCTCCCGATTTTCCAGGAATTGTTGCTGTAATCCATATGCCGGTGGATTTTACTGGCTCATTTGCAGCTAGATTAGACAGTTTATGTGAAATTTCAGTCAAGGAAGCCAAGGATGGTGACCTGATTCTACCCGGTCAAGCCTTGTTGGCTCGTGGTGATAGACATTTAGAAGTGAATAATATATCTGGTTCGTTTGCGGTTCGGGTTGCCGGAAACCATCCAGTAAATGGTCATTGTCCATCTGTGGATGTGCTATTTTCTTCAGTAGCTCAAGTGATCGGTCAAAAAGCTGTAGGAGTAATATTAACTGGCATGGGTAAAGATGGAGCCAGTGGGTTGGGCAAGATTAAGTCAGCAGGTGGTTGGACAATCGCTCAAAATAAATCTTCATCAGTAGTTTTTGGAATGCCAAAAGCTGCCATCGAAGAAGGCCATGCCTCTTCAGTGTATAGTTTAGACGATATCCCAAATGAGTTAGTAAAAAATCTCCAAGGATTAGGTTAATAGATGACCAAAGTTATTACATTCGCAAGTCCTAAGGGCGGGGTAGGAAAATCATCTTTGTGCATCAACACCGCTGCATATTTTTTTGCTTCGAGTAATTTGGTCACGGTTATAGATACAGACCCTCAAATGTCTTCACACGATTGGATCGTAGAGAGTGACGATCCTCTTTTACAAAAGGTTAAAACTTTTCATATAAGTTCCGAAGAAGAAATTGCCCATTTTATCAGTGAGACTGATAGTGATATTGTGTGTTTAGACATGGAAGGAAATCTATATAATTCCATGCGTTTCTGTTTAGCCATTGCTGATTTAGTTGTAGTGCCATGTCGGCCTTCTAGAGACGACCTAGTAGGACTTGCCTGGGTAAAAAAATTGAGCGCGGCCGCTTTTTCAGAACACCCTGATTCAAATGCAAGAGTTGTAGCTCTAATGAATGGCATCGAACCAGGGTCTGATGTCTTTTTTCACATCAAACAACAAATTACAAATGACGGTATGGAAGTGTTCAATAGTTTTCTCTCACAGAGTATGGACATCGCAGCATCTAATATAAATCGTGTCTCGGTGATCAGTTTTCTTGGTGAAAGTTCCAAGGAAATGCTAAAGATTGGACAAGAGATAGAATTCTTTTTGGAACGCTAGAGTTTTTCTATAAAGGTTATAGATGGCAAATCGTAACGATTGAACCGACTAGTGTTTTCACTATAAATAATTCTCATGTTTAAAATTTTACTAAATAGGTGATCCCGATTTAGCTCCAACTGTAGTAATTGTTTAAGAAGGATTGTTCATACTCATCTATAAATGAGGGTTTATCGTGCCTAAACTATTGAAACCAGATCAAATATCGATGCTCAAGGCAGATGGATACGTTGCCCCAATACCGGTCTTTTCAAAAAAAGAGGCCGCTGGGTTTCGTCGCTCTTTAGAGGCTTTTGAACAAAGCATGACAGATGACTCCCGGGAAGAAACAATGGCTACCTTATCAAAGTTCAAGCCGCACCTTCTTTTTACCTGGTTAGATAAAATCTGTCATAACGAGACATTGCTTGACGCGATAGAGGATTTGATTGGTCCGGACCTTCTGATCTACTCGTCAGCATTTTTTATTAAAAACTCTAATGATCAAGCCTACGTTCCTTGGCACCAGGATAGTATCTACGCCGATTTCAAAGGGGGAAAACAGGTTCGCGCTTGGGTTGCTTTTACAGATAGCAACACAACAAACGGTTGTATGCGCGTTATAAAAGGATCTCATAAAAAGCAGTTTAAACATGTAGACGACCCAAATGATGCAAATAATATACTTTTCCGAAAAGAGAAAATCTCAGAACGCGTAGATGAAGAACTTGCGGCTGATTTGATTTTAAAACCGGGGGAGATGTCCGTTCATGACTATGGCGTTATTCATGGGTCTGAACCCAATTCCTCTAATGACCGGCGAATAGGATTTGCGATAGCTTTCGTGACACCCGATACAATCGCTACAGGACGGCACGAGACAGCTATGCTTGCGAGAGGTTATGCCTCCGAGAATGATTGGGAACTTGAGCCTCGACCATTGGTAGACAGAGACAACAATGCACGGTTGGCTCATGCACGAGCCATGAAAATCCGAGGAGGACATTTCTATAATTCAGCCGGGACCGCGGCAGAATAATAATTTTAAGTAAGGTTTTTCGGAGCTATTTACAAAAAGGTTCTGAAATCGGTGACATTTAGGAAAGCTTCAAGGAAATTTGAGGCAATGGAGTTATGCCTAACAAGAACGTTACGTCGCATAGCAATGTGATAATAATAACTACCTGTTTAAAAAGAGTTTTGGAGTTTTAGATGTCAAAGCCAGTTTGCCTAGTAACCGGCGTTGGCCCAGCAAAAGGCACTGGAGCCGAAGTAGCCAAACGGTTTGCGGAAGGCGGATACCAAGTAGCTATGCTAGCCCGGAATGAAGATAATTTGGCTGAGTTGGAACAAACTATAAAAGGCACCAAAGCATTCCCTTGCGATGTGGGAGAGCTTGGGATCCTGGTCAACACAATACAAGGCGTGCGCGACGAGCTCGGAGCCCCCTCTGTGGTAATTCATAATGCAGCCAAAAGCAGTCGTGGTAGTATTCTAGACTTGGACCCCGAAGACTTAGAACAAAATTTTAGAGTTAATACAACTGCACTATTATACCTCGCTCGCGAAACTATCCCTGCAATGGTGAAAGCAGGTCAAGGCGCGATACTTGTCACTGGCAACACATCTGCAACGCGAGGCATTACAAATTGGGGGTTTTTCGCCTCGACAAAAGCAGCTCAACGTATTTTAGCCGAATCTATCGCGCGCGAATTTGGACCAAAAGGTATACACACAGCTTATTTTGTTATAGATGCTTTAATCGACACCCCACGCACTCGTCCAATAATGGGTGCGGGCAAACCCGATGAATTTTTTTCTAAAGCGAGCGCGATTGCAGATGAAATGTTTCATGTTGCTCACCAGGATAAGTCAACATGGTCTTTTAATGTCGAACTGCGACCCTTTGGAGAAGTTTGGTGAACGCCAACTAATGAGATTTGAAAAACAATTCTTTCAATAAGATTTAGAGGAAAGTCAATGCGTGCTATCGGTCATGGGAAGTATGGTGGTCCAGAAGTTTTAGAAATTATAGAGGTGCCAGAGGTAAATGCGGGAAAAGGAGAAGTTCGTATCCGTATTCACGCCGCCGCTGTCAACCCAACAGATATTATGTCCCGCAACGGCAGTCATTCTGAGCGTCAAAAGATAGACCCATTCCCCTATGTACCCGGCATGGATATAGCAGGAATTGTTGATCAAGTTGGCGACGGTGTGGACACAGGCGTGAATATTGGAGATCGGGTAATCGCTATGGTTGTTCCAAAAGGAATTCATGGAGCATATCGCGAACAAATTGTCCTAAAAGCAAATGCGGTAGTACCTGCGCCAGGTAATACATCTCACGTCGAAGCTTGCACCCTACCTATGAATAGTCTTACCGCACGCTTATCACTGGATTTAATGGATCTGCAAGCCGGCTCGGTTTTAGCAGTGACAGGCTCGGCAGGCGCTTATGGTGGTTATATAATAGAGCTAGCAAAAAATGATGGGCTTACAGTAATAGCTGATACCGCCGATAAAGACTATGACCTCGTAAAATCTCTTGGTGCCGATTATATTGTTCCGCGTGGTCCAAATGTTGCTGCGGCTATTCGAAACGAGTTTCCAGAGGGAGTAGATGGACTTGCTGATGGGGCAGTACAAAACGAAATAGTGATTAATGCGGTGCGGAATGGTGGGGCATTTACCGCTGTTCGCGGTTTTAAAGGCGAGCCACAACGTTCTATAAATTTCTCGCAGACCTTTGTAAGAAATTATGATGGTGAATTCAAAAAGCTAAATCGATTAAGAAAACTTGTCGATGAACAGAAACTTACACTCCGTGTAGCCAGCACCTATAAACCCGAAAATGTGTCCGCTGCCCACGAACGTTTGGAGGCAGGGGGAACAAGGGGAAGACTGGTAATAGAGTTTTATCCTGAAGACATTTAATGACTATTAAATTATGATCCACTTGTTTCTTTTCTCTAAGAGGGGCCGACAAGTTTCTAAAAAATGGAAAGATGAGAATTGGATACCCATAGCATGCTAGACGTAATAGATTTTTTTATAAAAGTGCCTTGATAGGCAACCGCAAAAGGTCTACGAAATCACACGGAAGTTTAGAAAAATAGATCTGGAAATATTCAGGCTAACTACGAAGCCTTTCTTAAGAAAACTTTACAACGACATCCCGCAAAAATTGAAAGGACAGAGAATGAAAACCGCTAAAGATTACCTAGAAGAGGCCAATGCAGTAGTAAAAAAAATCGATGTGGCCGACGCCATAGAAAAACACAAAGCAGGTTCAACTATTTTCATAGATGTACGCGATAGTTCCGATATAGCAAAAACAGGGACTATTTCTGGAGCACTAAAAATTCAACGTGGGTTAATTGAATTTGTAGCTGACGAAGCTACCGGCCTTTATAACGAAGCACTAAAAAAAGATTCTGAACTAATTCTAGTTTGTGGTGCGGGCGGTCAGGCCGCTTTGACTGGTAAAACACTTGTTGATATGGGATATACAAATGTTTCTAACGTCGGAGCTATTGGTGACTGGGAAAACAACAACGGTCCAATGGATAAATAATTTTTTCCCAGTGTTCCGATCCGAACTAATGCCATATTTCCCACCTCACACATATATAAAGCCGCCTTTTTAGGGGCGGCTTTTTTATATTGG
>Ga0181597_10004044_pt1 | contig 14751 bp, 14 predicted proteins | sample 041ome_5_FD_148647 | JGI IMG/M metagenome (GOLD analysis project Ga0181597, IMG submission 148647) | Coastal salt marsh microbial communities from the Groves Creek Marsh, Skidaway Island, Georgia - 041403US metaG (spades assembly) | ecosystem: Environmental > Aquatic > Marine > Intertidal zone... | reverse complement strand
TGTCACATTGATAAAAAGACCTGTACGTTAATCCTATTTAGATAAATTTATAGTCTATTTCTCAATTTAATAGCCAATTCGGATTGCTTTCGAATGGCGTGATCCAGATTGATGGATGTCATTTGGCCATCCCGCACGATCTGGCGCCCTTCAACGATCAGGTGGGTCACCTTGTTTGGTCCCGCAAGAACCAAGGCGGCGGGATCCCAACTGCCTGCGGTCTCTATCCCGCGCGCATCCCAAATTGCGATATCTGCGCGCTTGCCCACGGCAAGGCGGCCAACCTCGGGGCGCCCTAACACATCCGCGCCGCCACGGGTGGCGATTTCCAAGGCTTCGCGCGCGCTCATCGCGTCGGCACCGTTTTGCACCCGTTGCAACAGCATCGTTTGCCGCGCCTCATTCATCAGGTTTCCGATGTCATTGCTGGCCGATCCATCGACGCCCAAGCCCACCTTGACACCATGATCACGCATCGACCGGATAGGTGCAATGCCCGACCCCAATCGGCAATTTGAACAGGGACAATGCGCAACCCCTGTCCCCGTTTTGGAAAACAGATTGATTTCATGTGCATCAAGCTTGACACAATGGGCGTGCCAAACATCATTGCCCGTCCAACCCAAATCTTGGGCATATTGCCCCGGCCGACAGCCAAATTTTTCCAAGCTATAGGCCACATCTTCGTCATTCTCGGCCAAATGCGTGTGCAAAAACACACCTTTGTCACGCGCCAAAAGCGCCGCGTCGCGCATCAGATCACGGCTGACCGAAAACGGTGAACAAGGGGCAACGCCCACACGGATCATCGCATCTTGTGCAGGGTTGTGAAATTTGTCGATGACACGAATACAATCTTCAAGGATTGCGTTTTCCTTTTCAACCAAATGATCCGGCGGAAGACCACCGTTGCTTTCCCCGATGCTCATCGATCCACGGGTTGGGAAAAAGCGCATACCAATTTCAAGTGCCGCATCAATGGTATCATCCAACCGCGCCCCATTGGGGTACAAATACAAATGATCGGATGTCATCGTACATCCCGACAAAGCAAGCTCGGCCAATCCAACAAGCGCCGAGACGCGCATTTCCTCAGGCCCGAAATGTGACCAAATCGGATAGAGCGTTTGCAACCAGCCAAACAGCAACGCATCCTGCCCGCCGGGAACCGCACGGGTCAAGGTTTGATAGAGATGATGGTGGGTATTCACCAAGCCGGGCGTTACGATATGGCCAGTTGCATCAATCACCTCGGCCCCGTGCGGCGTTGCCAATTTGGGGCCGATCTGCGTAATTTCGCTGCCCGACACGATCATATCACACTGCGTCAATTCACGCCGCGTCTCATCCATTGTCAGAATTGTATGTGCGTTTTTGATATGGATCATCGCATTCTTAACCTTGTGCAAATGGTGCAAGCAGCTCAAGCGCTTTTGCGTGAAGCACTGCATTCGCTGCAGCCAATACTTGTCCGCCCTCATGAGCGGGACCACCAGACCAATCGGTCACAATGCCCCCTGCGGCAGTAATCACCGCAATGGGCGCTTGGATATCATAGGCGTTTAATCCCGCCTCAATCACCAAATCAATCTGCCCCGCCGCCAACAGCGCATAGGCATAACAATCCATACCAAAGCGCGTTAATTTGCATCGCTGCGCCACCGCGTCAAATCCCGCACGTTCGGATTTTGTTCCGACTTCGGGAAATGTGGTAAAGAGGGTTGCATCCGACAGGTCGGACGTGGCCGCCGTGGCCAGCGGATCTGTTCCATACGGATGCTCAACCGATGCAATCCCCAAGCCCCCGACGAACCGTTCGTTCATATAGGGCTGCGCGATCATACCAAACACAGGGCCCTGCCCGATCACCTCAAGCGCGATCAAAACCCCCCAAGTCGGTGTGCCTGAAATGAAACCGCGGGTGCCGTCAATCGGATCCAACACCCAGCGCAATCCGTTTTGTGACACGACTTCGCCAAATTCCTCACCCAAGATACCGTCTTGGGGGCGCATCTGTGCCAAAACATCGCGCATCGCGCGTTCTGCATTTCGATCTGCAACCGTTACAGGGTCGAAACCGGTCGCATCCTTGTTGTCGCTGGAAATACGGTATTTTCGAAAATGCGGTAAAATAGCATCGCGGGCCGCATCAGCCATCAGCTGAGCGACCCGCAAAATTTCAGATACGTCTAGATCAGGAATGTTCGTTTGCGTCACAACCACAGCGCTCCTTTAGTCAGGAATAGCGCTATGATATTTTTACAAAAGTATCAAGCAACGTCGCTGAGAACACGCGCCAATTCGAACAAACGACGGCGTTGGTTTTCAGGAATTGCATAATAAGAACGGATCAAATCCAGCGCTTCTTTGTCGGCCATCAAATCCGCAGGAGCCGACGTTTCCGCCCCTTTTTGTGCGTTTTCACTGTCTTCAATACCTTCAAAGAAAAAGCTAATCGTAACTTGCAATGCATTCGAAATGTCCCACAAACGCGATGCACTTACACGGTTCGCGCCAGTTTCATATTTCTGGATTTGTTGGAATTTAATCCCAACATGTTCTGCCAACTGCTGTTGTGTCATACCAACAAGCCAACGACGATGGCGGATACGTTTACCCACATGAACGTCAACGGGGTGCGTCATTGTTAAGTCCCTCTCTTCTCCCGCTACGTCAGTAGCAGGTTTATCAAATAAACAAAACCAAAATTGATAGGCATATATCAATTTAGTTATCACTCGGTCGCATCCCAGTGTGGTTGTTATAGGTTAACACATTACAACCTGACGTAAAATGGCTAATATTATCTAACGGTGTCCTAAAACGGATAGGTTCAATTGCAAGAAGTATCAATTCCCCCAATATTCCAACGGAATGTGAAACAATATCGATCTAGGGTTTGACAGCTTTGGCCATCTAACTCTAGATATGTCCATAAAAAAGGGTCTCAAATGAAAGCGTTACAAGTCATCGAATTCAATCGCCCGATTGAACTGTTAGACGTTGATCTGCCCGCCCCGAAACAGGGCGAAGTGCGCATCAAAATCCACGCCTGTGGATTGAATTTTGCGGATCTTCTGATGCAAAAAGGCACCTATCAAGACACCCCGACGCCCCCCTTCACCCTAGGGATGGAAGTGTCAGGCGTGGTTGATGCAATTGGTCCCGATACAGTCGCGCCCGAGGTTGGAACGCGGGTCGCCGTGTTCGGAGGACAGGGCGGATTGGCCGAATTTGGATGCTTTGACGCCGCGCGCTGTGTGGTCATTCCCGACGCCATGCCGTTTGTGGACGCTGCGGCGTTGCAAATCGCCTATGGCACGAGCCACGTCGCCCTTGATTACAAAGCACAGCTCAAGCCTGGCGAAACTCTGCTGGTACTTGGCGCGGCTGGCGGTGTCGGGCTCACCGCGGTGGAATTGGGTAAATTGATGGGCGCGCGCGTCATCGCAGTGGCGCGCGGCGTAGATAAATTGGCGGTGGCAAAAGCCGCCGGCGCAGACCATGTCATCGACGCAACCGAAGGCGATTTGCGCGATCAACTCAAGGCATTGGGCGGCGTCGATGTCGTCTATGATCCCGTGGGCGGCGATCAGTTCAAATCTGCCTTTCGCGCCTGCAACCCCGAAGCGCGCATCATCGTGATCGGATTTGCCAGCGGCGACATCCCTCAAATTCCAGCCAACCACCTTTTGGTGAAAAACCTCAACGTGCTCGGATTTTACTGGGGGGGATATCTTGGGTTTAAACCGAATGTGGTCACGGACAGCCTAAAACAGCTGTTGGAATGGTATGCGGATGGGAAATTGCACCCGCATGTTTCGCATGCGCTCCCCTTTGATCAGGCAAACCAAGGCATGCAATTGCTGCGTGATCGCAAATCAACAGGAAAAGTTGTGATAAAAATTGACCAAAAATCCTGATTTTGGTGTAAAAATATACAACGAATAATCTTGAAATGACCTTGAGCCGTCATAATATATATAGCAATGGGATATATCCCGCAGGGATTTTGGAGACGACAAAATGGCACAATTTGATAACATAAGATCTGCAGTCGGCGCACGCGCTGCGCAAATCGACGAAGGGCTACGCGCCCACATGAACAAAGTCTACGGCACAATGTCCGTGGGTCTTGTTATTACAGCGCTGGCAGCATGGGCAATCGCAGGCTTGGCCACAACCACCGATCCGTCACAAGCGGTCGGACAAATGCAAAACGGCACATTGCTGACATCCTTTGGTGCGGCGATTTACACATCGATGTTGCGCTGGGTTGTGATGCTTTTGCCTTTGGCGATGGTCTTTGGCTTTGGTGCCGCTGCCAACCGTATGTCAGCGGCTGGTGCGCAATTGTTCTTCTACGCATACGCCGCAGCAGTTGGCGTATCGCTTAGCTCGATCTTTGTGTTCTACACAACCTTCTCAATCATTGAGACATTCTTCATCACAGCGATCAGCTTTGCAGCCTTGTCTTTGTGGGGCTACACAACGAAAAAAGACATCTCTGGCTGGGGTTCGTTCTTGATCATGGGCGTTGTGGGCATTTTGATCGCATCGATCGTCAACATTTTCATCGGATCAAGTGCAATCCACTTTGCAATTTCCGTCTTAGGTGTGTTGATCTTTGCAGGCCTGACCGCATACGACACACAGAACATCAAAAACACCTACATCGCGCACGCGCACCACGGCGACAGCGAATGGTTGGGTAAATCCGCGATCTTTGGCGCATTGCAACTGTATCTCGACTTTATCAACCTGTTCATGTTCTTGCTGCAATTCTTGGGCAACCGCGAATAAGCATTACCAAAAACTCGGATCAAGGGTCGCGCAAGCGGCCCTTTTTCTTTGGCCCCCTCTTTCACTTTTGCGAAAATACTCTGGGTGAATTGGTCACAATCCCATTGTGACCAAGAGGGCAAAGCCCTTATGGCGCAGCAAACGACCCGAAAGGATCGCGACAAATTGCACCTTTCAATACATCGATCATTCGGTAAAACAGGATCATATCGGAGAGATCACATGCCATATGAATGGAACACCCCAAGCGATACATCCGTCAGACAACAGATGGACCTATGGCCCTATGGGTCCCTGCCCAACAAAGGGTTCGCCATCTTCATCATGACGACCTTCACCTTCTTGAGCTTGCCACTCTACGCGGTTTTGGGAACCAAAGTGTTTTGGGGGCTCTTTCCCTTCATCCTTTTGGCGATCTGGGGCATTTGGTTTGCCTTGCGCAAAAACTACAAAGATCGCTCTATCCTGGAACGTCTGACCATCCGCGACGAGCACTGCAACCTTTCGCGGCAAAATCCCAAAGGCGACACGCAGTCATGGGACTGCAATCCGTTTTGGGTGCGCGTACACCTGCACGAAACCGGCGGACCCGTGCCCAATTACGTGACCCTAAGCGGCAATGGCCGCGAGGTTGAAATCGGGGCCTTCCTGTCCGAAGACGAACGCAAAGCCCTGTACCAAGACCTTGCACAGACGTTTCTCGACTATCGTTGATTACGCTGACAGTTTATCTTTGACCTTGGGACCAACGGTTCCGAAATCCATTTGACCCGTGTATTTGGATTTCAAAACCCCCATGACACGGCCCATATCACGAATCGAATCTGCTCCAAGTTCGGAAATCGCATCGTTGATTGCGGCATCGACTTCGCCTGCGTCCAATTGACGGGGCAAGAATTCTTCGATGATGGAAATCTCGTTGGTTTCGCGTTCCGCCAAATCCAGACGCCCAGCCTCTTCATAGGTCTTGGCGCTCTCGGTGCGTTGACGGCTCATTTTTCCCAAGATTGCAAGGATTTCGCCATCATCAACCCCGTCATCATTTCCGTCCACGCGCACAGCAATATCACGGTCTTTGATTGCCGCGCTGATCAAGCGCAAGGTTGACAGACGGGTGCTGTCCTTGTCTCTCATCGCCTGTTTGGTCGCAGCCGATAGTTTGGTGCGCAAATCCATGGTTGGCATCCTCATCCTTGTCCATTCCAGAAGTGAGAGGATATATTTATACGCCGGCAAGGGCAAGCGTTTTAGACGGGCACAGAAATCTCCCTTTCGTTCTTGACCCCACGCCGACATGACACTAGTTTGCCGCAAATTTACATCCAGGAGAGTCGAAAGATGACAGCACTGTCTGACAAAACGCCAACAGCGTGTTTGGCGCTTGCCGATGGGACCTTGTTTTATGGGCATGGGTTCGGCGCAACGGGCGAAACAGTGGCAGAGCTGTGTTTCAACACTGCGATGACAGGCTACCAAGAAATCATGACAGACCCATCCTATGCGGGCCAAATCGTGACCTTCACCTTCCCGCATATCGGGAACACGGGCGTGAATGATGACGATGATGAAACGCTTGATCCGGTGGCAAACGGCATGGTCGTCAAATGGGACCCGACAACACCGTCAAACTGGCGCTCAACCAGCCATCTGTCCGATTGGCTGTCACGCCGCGGACGCATTGCGATTGGCGGGATCGATACACGCCGCCTGACACGCGCCATCCGGCTCCAAGGTGCGCCACATGCCGCTTTGGCCCATAATCCGAACGGTGTGTTCGACACCGATGCCTTGGTGCAAAAAGCACGCGGCTTCGCAGGGCTCGAAGGGCTGGATTTGGCCAAAGACGTGACATGCGCGCAATCCTATCACTGGAACGAAATGCGTTGGGCATGGCCCGAGGGATACAAACCCCAAGAGGCCCCGCGCCACAAAGTCGTTGCCTTGGATTACGGCGCAAAGCGCAACATCCTGCGCTGTTTGGCATCTGCGGGATGCGATGTAATTGTTCTGCCCGCAAAATCCACCGCGGATGAGGTAATGGCACATAATCCCGATGGCATTTTCCTATCCAACGGTCCGGGCGACCCTGCCGCGACAGGGGAATATGCGGTGCCCATGATCCGTGAATTGCTGGATAAAAACCTGCCTATTTTCGGGATCTGCTTGGGCCATCAAATGTTGGCTTTGGCCTTGGGCGCAAAGACCATTAAAATGAACCACGGCCACCACGGTGCAAACCATCCCGTAAAAGAACACGAGACAGGCAAGGTTGAAATCACATCCATGAACCACGGGTTCGCAGTGGATGCACAGACCCTGCCAGAGGGTGTGATTGAAACCCACGTGTCCCTGTTTGACGGATCAAACTGTGGGATCCGCTTGGCTGATCGTCCGGTGTTTTCGGTGCAACATCACCCCGAAGCATCCCCGGGTCCACAAGACAGTTTTTACCTATTTGAACGCTTTGCGGCGTCAATGGCGTAAAAATTTATTAAAAATTAACACAAATCAGTCTCCTCTATCCCGAGATAGAGGAGATTTTTTATGCCCACAGCTGTGCGCAAACCTTCGGCGTATCAATCGATGCGCCGACGCGAATTCCGGAACAAACCTTTGGGACAGATCCTTGTCGCATCGGGCCGGTTGTCGGATGCGTCATTGGAGTTTGCGCTGGATTTACAACAAGACACAGGCGGGCGCTTGGGTGATATTCTGGTCGCCCATCATTTCAACAGCCCCGAAGAAATCAGCGAAGCCTTGGCGGCGCAATCGGGGGATGGCGTTGCACGGCGCGGGTATGATCCGACTTTGGACTGCCCCGACGATCCAAAATTTTGGATCGATGCGGGGCTGATGCCATGGTCCAAAACTGCGACACGGTGGAAGATCGCAGCGGCCGATCCACGTGATGTAGCAAAGCACCACGAACGTTTGACGCGACATCTGGGCCCCTACGACATCATTTGGGCAAGTCATGCACAAATCCATGATGCCCAGACCCAACGATTTCAATCCTATCTCTGTCACCACGCCGAACACAGCGTACCCGATCATTTATCCTGCCGTGGGTATTCCCCGAAAACTGCGGCGTGGGTCATGGTATGCGGGGTGCTGGCACTGTCGGCCCTTGCGGTTACTCTGGGATCTGCCGCGATTGTGTTTCAAGCGTTTGTTGCCTGCGCCATCTTTGGCTTGACCCTGTCTATCCTTTTGAAAACAGCACTATTGCTAACCCCTGCCCCTGTAGTGGCTGTCCCCGCCATGGAAACGACCGCCATGCTTTGGCCGCGCATTTCGGTGATGGTGCCGCTCTTTCGGGAAACAAAAATAGCCGAACGCTTGATCGAGCGGATCAAAATGCTTGAATATCCTCGGTCGCATTTGGATGTGATCTTATTGCTCGAACACAGCGATCCACAGACCAAGCGCGTGTTGACAAAAACCCCTCTGCCCAGTTGGATCCGCATAATCGAGATCCCCAAGGGCACTGTACAAACCAAACCCCGCGCGATGAATTTCGCCCTGCCGTTTTGCAAGGGCGACATTATCGGCATCTATGACGCCGAAGACGCGCCCGAACCAAATCAGCTGGTCAAAGTGGCAACGCAATTTGCCCATTCCCCGCCCTCTGTTGTCTGTTTGCAAGGGCGTCTGGATTTCTACAACACGCATTCAAACTGGATGGCGCGATGTTTTACCATCGAATATGCCAGCTGGTTTCGCATGATGTTGCCGCGCCTCTCTGCATTAGGCGGGGTTATTCCGTTGGGCGGGACCACATTGTTTTTCCGAAAATCTGCACTTTTGGAATTGGGCGCGTGGGACGCACATAATGTGACCGAAGACGCAGATTTGGGAATTCGCCTGAGCCGCGCGGGATATGAATGCCGCATCTTGGACAGCACCACCTTTGAAGAGGCAAACAATCGCCCGCTGTCTTGGATCAAACAACGATCCCGTTGGTTAAAAGGCTATGCGATCACCTATCTTGTTCACATGCGCGCACCGCGCGATCTTTGGCGGGACTTGGGGGCGAAAAAATTCGTCCTGTTCCAATTGGTGTTTTTAAACACCTTGATCGGATTTCTCGTCGCCCCTGTGTTTTGGGTATTTTGGGTCGCGGCCTTTGGGCTCATTGATCTTGGGCTTATGGGGATTTCGAACTGGGTCTATTGGGGTATTTCGGCGCTTTGCCTCGCGTCATTCTTAATTGAAATGCGCCTGAATACTTGCGCCGTCCGCCAAAGCGGACACATCGCCTTGCGTCGGTGGATCCTGTCAGTGTACCTCTATTTCCCGTTGGGTAGTTTGGCAATGTACAAAGCCGCGTGGGAAATGATCACCGCACCGTTTTATTGGGATAAAACCGATCACGGGTGATCATAAATGCGATTTCGCGTCCAATTTCAATCGTGTCATAAACGCCACGGAAATATGTTGGCGCAAGGCTTCGAACGCGCCGTCTTGATCGCCTGCGACAATCGCATCGACGATGTTTTGGTGTTCTTGCATCGCCACCATGCCCCGCCCCTCGGCCGCAAGCGATGTCGTCGCCATCAACGCCATTGATCGGTGCAAAAGGTCCAATTGCTGCACCAAAAACCGGTTGTGGGATGCAAGGTGAATTTGCTTGTGAAACCGGCGGTTGGCGCGGGCCAAGGCGTTTGGATCATTCACAATCTTGCGGTCTTCGTCGACCATGTCTTGCAAGACGCGCTTTTCTTCTGGGGTTGCATGTTTCGCCGCTAGCTTGGCGGCCAACCCTTCCAATTCGGCGCGCACAACATAAAGTTCGGCCATTTGATTATGATCCAAGGACGCCACGATCAAGCTTCGACCATCGCGCGCCAACAGGGATTGCGTTTCCAGACGCTGCAAAGCCTCGCGCACAGGTGTACGAGAGACCCCCAAGCGATCGGCCAATTCGCTTTCGACCAATCGATCACCCGGACGGTAAAGCCCTGTGTCAATCGCCTCTAGAATTAGGGTATAGGCGTCTTTGTTGGTCGATTTGCCCTGTGTCATCTTGCGCTCCGAATGAATTGCGTTACCCTAAAAGCGTGAGCTTGTTAAAATCAAGCGAAAGTTTCAGTTTCCTGAATGTGATCGGACAAAAATGCCCAAAGCAGATTTTCAACATGTGACGGAATGGGTGTTCGATATGGACCACACGCTCTATCCTGCAAATGATACATTGTTTTCCCAGATCGAAGTGAAAATGACAGACTACGTCGCACAAATCACTGGGTTTGATCAATCCCAATCGGACGCCTTGCGCCGGCACTATTGGGATCAATATGGGGCCTCTTTGGCGGGGTTGGTCAAACATCACAAGGTTGATCCGCATGATTTTTTGCACCACGTGCACGACATTGACTATTCTGTTTTGACGCCAAGTCCCGATTTGATTGCCGCCCTTGATCAGCTCAGGGGTCGCAAAATTGTCTTTACCAACGGGCCACGCGCCTATGCGGATCGCGTTTTGACACAGCTGGGCCTGCAAGGTGCCTTTGACGATGTTTTTGGAACCGAAGATTGCGATTTGATCCCAAAACCAGAACGCCGCGCCTATGAACAGATCTTTGCCAAAGCATCCCTGACCCCGACCCAAGCGGCCATGTTCGAAGACAGCCATGCAAACCTGCGCGTGCCGCATGAGATGGGGATGAAAACCGTTTTGGTGCATCACACCGCAGAGGGCGATCATATTCATCACCACACCGAATGCTTGCCCAGTTTTTTGCGACAAATTGCCTAAGGCGATTGCGCGGCCTGCTCTGGTCATTTTGCGCGATGCATCATAGATTACCCCCAACACAAGGGGCACCGCATGACGATACACACGACAGATATCCTTGTTTCCGGAGGGGGCCTTGCGGGGTTGATTGCCGCGATTGCGTTTGCAAAAGCGGGGTTTGACACGGTCTGCGTTGATCCCAATCCCCCAATCACCACCAAAGACGCCGAAGGCGCAGATTTACGCACCACCGCCTATTTGCAGCCTGCACAATCATTCTTGGCAGAGCTGGGAATTTGGGACGCCTTTGCTGACCATGCAATGCCATTGGACATCATGCGCATCATCGACGCAGGCGGCACCGAAACGCCACCCGTTCCCCGCGTGACCAAAGATTTCAAGTCGCAAGAGCTGTCACATTTGCCCTTCGGCTGGAACATCCCGAATTGGTTGGCGCGTCGCGTTTTGATGGAACAGGTCGACACCCTGCCAAACCTAACCTTTCTTGGCGGGGTGCGATGCGACCGTCTGTTTACCCGCAACACCGAAGCCCGCGTGACCCTGTCCAACGGGGTGCAGATGCGGGCGAAATTGGTTATCGCGGCGGATGGGCGCGCGTCGGCAATGCGTGAACAGTCAGGCATTGATGTAAAAACCACCCGCTTTGGCCAAAAGGCGTTGGCCTTTGCGGTCACACATCCGATCCCGCATGAAAATGTGTCGACAGAAATTCATCGCTCGGGCGGACCATTCACTTTGGTGCCCTTGCCCGATGTGGACAACACCCCCTGTTCAGCAGTTGTTTGGATGGAAACGGGGCCAAATGCGGCGCGGCTGTCCGCCCTGCCCGAAGATGACTTCAACGCCGAAATGACGCAACGCTCCTGTTCTTATCTGGGGCCGCTGACGCTTGCGTCGCGTCGCACGGTTTGGCCGATTATCGCACAGATTGCCGACCGGCTGGCGGGGCAGCGTGTCGCCTTGGTGGCAGAGGCAGCACATGTCGTGCCCCCGATCGGCGCACAGGGCTTGAACATGAGCTTGAACGACATTCGCGCGCTGCGCGATCTGGCGGTTGAATACGGCCATGATGTGGGGACCACCGCCATGTTGGATCGCTATCACACGGACCGCTTCCGCGATATCCAGATGCGGGTCACTGGCATCACATTGTTGAATAAAACATCAATGATGGATGCGCAGCCGCTGCGCGATTTACGGGCCGGCGGGATCAACGCCCTTTATGCCTTGCCACAAATTCGTCAGATGTTGATGAAAATGGGGTTGGGCGCGGCGTAATCGCACGCGCCCCGATCGATTACAGAACCTGATCCAAAACAGTGGTCAACCGCGTCATTGTGGCATCCACATCATACAGCTTGTCCAATCCAAACAGACCCAAGCGGAATGTCATGAAATCGGCAGGTTCATCACAAGCAAGCGGAACGCCCGCCGCGATTTGCATGCCAAGCGGCGCAAATTTAGACCCGTTTTGGATGGCGGGATCAGACGTATAGCTGACCACAACACCCGGTGCGCCGAACCCCTCGGCCGCGACCGATCTGATCCCCTTGCCACGCAGATAATCGCGCACGCGATTGCCCAAATCCCATTGCGCATCGCACAATTTTGCAAATCCATATTCGCGCGTTTCAATCATCGTATCCCGAAACGCCTTGAGCGCGTCTGTGGGCATGGTCGCGTGATAGGCGTGTCCGCCGTTTTCATATGTCTGCATGATCGAATGCCATTTCTTGAGATCAATGGCAAAGCTGTCTGACGCTGTGTTTTCCAGTCGCGCCACCGCACGATCCGACATCATGACCAAACCCGCCGAAGGGGACGCAGACCATCCCTTTTGCGGTGCGCTGATCAAAACATCGACGCCTGTCGCCTTCATATCCACCCATGCACAGCCCGATGCGATACAGTCCAAGACCATGATGGCACCGACCTCATGCGCGGCGGCAGCCATGCGCGTGATATAGTCATCAGGCAGGATCACCCCTGCCGAGGTTTCAACATGGGGCGCAAAAACAACATCGGGCCGCTCGCTGCGAATCTTTGCCTCAACCTCTTCGATCGGGGCGGGTTGAAAGGGCTCTGCCGATGCGTTTCCAGTGCGGCGCGCCATCAAAACTTCGACGGTTTCTGCATTCTTGGCCGCATCAAAAATCTGGCTCCAGCGATAGGAAAACCATCCATTGCGCACCACAATCACCTTGGAGTTTTGTCCAAACTGGCGGGCCACGGCCTCCATCGCGTATGTCCCACCACCGGGGACCAAGGCGGTCGCATCGGCGTTATACACCTCTTTCAACATCGACGAAATGTCACGCATAACCTGTTGAAATTGTTTCGACATATGGTTCAAAGAGCGGTCAGTAAAGACCACCGAAAATTCCAACAATCCATCCGGATCTACAGTATTTAACAAAGCCGCCATAGCTGTTCTCCATAAAAGGTTTTTACAAGTGGTAAATCAGAAGCTCGCAAAAGGCAAAGTTTAGTTGACGCAGCGCCTGCGACACATTCACTTTTTTGAATTTTGCAGTTTATTTTGCGCCAGACTTCGTATACGGTCGCACACAAATTCGGAGGAAAGAATGCACCATCAAATCGTAATCGTTGGCGGCGGATCAGGCGGTATTTCAGCCGCAAGCAGCCTTTTGAAGCGGAACAAATCACTCGACATCGCGATCATAGAACCCAGCGATGTTCATTATTACCAACCGGGATGGACAATGGTTGGGGGTGGTATTTTCCACGCACAGCAAACCCATCGTCCGATGCATTCTGTGATGCCAAGCCGCGTCAAGCATATCAAAGGCGCGGTTGCAACATTCCAACCAGATGACAACACCGTCACCTTGGAAGACGGCACAAAAATCAGCTATACCTACATGATCGTGTCCCCCGGTTTGAAATTGAACTGGGCAGGTATCGAAGGGCTTGAGGCCACGTTGGGCAAAAATGGCGTAACGTCGAATTACCGTTTTGACCTAGCCCCTTACACATGGAAGCTGGTCCAAGGCATGAAGGGTGGCAAGGCCATCTTTACCCAACCGCCCATGCCGATCAAATGCGCGGGCGCCCCACAAAAGGCGATGTATCTGTCGTGTTCCGAATGGGAAAAGAACGGCACGTTGAACAACACCGATGTTGAATTCTGCAACGCAGGTCCGGGGTTGTTCGGGGTGGCAGATTATGTTCCCCCACTGATGGAATATGTAAAACGCTATAACGCGAAACTGACCATGAACAGCAAACTGATCAAGGTCGATGGCGACGCGAAAATCGCAACTTTCGAAGGCACAGACGCGGATGGCAACCGCACAACCGTGGACAAGCCGTTTGACATGCTGCACGTTGTTCCGCCCCAAACAGGGTTGGATTTCATCGTCAACAGCCCACTTGCGAACGAAGCGGGTTGGGTTGATGTCAATCAACACAGCCTGCAGCACAACACCTACAAAAACATCTTTGGTTTAGGGGATGGGTGTTCAACAGCAAACGCAAAAACTGCGGCCGCAGCGCGCAAACAAGCGCCCATCGTCGCGGCGAACCTGTTGCGCGTGATGATGGGGCAAGAGCCCGTGTATCATTACGACGGATACGGGTCCTGCCCATTGACGGTCGAAAACGGCAAAGTGATCTTGGCCGAATTCGGATACGGTGGCAAAATCATCCCGTCCTTCCCATGGGACAGCACAAAGCCCCGCAAACTGGCGTGGATCCTCAAGGCGGGCATCCTGCCATGGATGTATTGGAATGCCATGCTCAAGGGTCGCGAATGGTTGGTTGCACCCAAACCTGCACCCAAAGCGTAATTCAAACAGCCCAGATCACTGATCTGGGCTTTTTTCTGGGTCAAATCGGCCCTTGGCGTTTTTCCTCGGACAATAGAACATTCGCCTCGACATCGCCTGCGCCCGGCAATGTCATGATGCGCCGGCGCAGCACCCGTTCAAAATCGGAAATATCCCTCGCCACCACGCGCAAACGATAGTCATACATGCCCAAAACGTGTTCAACCGTTTGCACTTCTGGGATCGCGGTCACGGCGCGTTCAAAATCCTCAAGGCTGATGCGCCCTTTCGTGGCCAGCTTGACCCCCAAGAATACGGTCACCCCCAGCCCCATCTTTTCCAGATCCAGCACCAACCGTTCGGATTTGATCACACCCAGATCAGTCAGCCGTTTGATCCGCC
>Ga0181597_10004041_pt1 | contig 14758 bp, 5 predicted proteins | sample 041ome_5_FD_148647 | JGI IMG/M metagenome (GOLD analysis project Ga0181597, IMG submission 148647) | Coastal salt marsh microbial communities from the Groves Creek Marsh, Skidaway Island, Georgia - 041403US metaG (spades assembly) | ecosystem: Environmental > Aquatic > Marine > Intertidal zone >... | reverse complement strand
ATACGTAAAGATACGAATACACTCCATGAAATATTGGAAGACTTGAAGTATATACGTCAACAGGAAAAGGAGTTTCTGGAACAATTAGAATCCACCCCTTCATCACCTGACTTTGGTATTACCAGAAAAACATCTTTGTTTACAACACCAGTGAGCCGGACTAATAGTTTGTTTTCAAAAGAGGCAGAGAAACCATGGTCAATGAGAAAGAATATTGAATGAGGTTTTTTTTTTCAATTCAACATATAAAACGCATATGTTTTTAAATTATATGCGCCTGATTATATTTGTTTTATTTTATCTTTGTTTTAGTGTACATGCTTGCCCTTGCATAGATCGATCTACTTTAGGAAGATCCACGTGGTATCTTTTGCACGAAATCGCAAAGCAACCACCTAACGCATATTTTAAACCATTTATGCAAGCTTTGAGTGAAATTTATCCTTGCGACATATGTCGAGCTCATTTGAAGGAAAATCTACTACATTTTTCACTATATCAGGATCCAATATCGATGTGTAAGTTTCATAATGAAATTAATTTTCAGTTGGGTAAAAATATTTTTAATTGTAGTTTACTTTTTTAAATTTTTATCTTCGAATAACACCATGTTTCAGTTGCCTTACGTATTTCTTTACGCACGATCTTCTCTTGATATGTGTATCTGTCTTTTCTTCTCCACAGCAATGACAAGTAGAACTTTCATTGTCACACTCAAACATATGATCTTGCAACTCTTGCGATCCATGAATAAATAATGCAAAATTATTTTTAATTTCGCAAAACATAGCAGGATACAATGTTTCCGATTCGAAATCTTTACCACAATAGGGACAACAACACAAGTTCGGTCGATTTGTAGTGCAAATAATAATCGAATTTTCTTTAAAAGGATCAATTCGACACTTGATATTTTCAAACCAAGAGTTTGTCTCAATAGAGATTTTAACATGTGTCATGTTGTGTGGTATTTCATCAAATAAATATTGATTCATATCCATTTCAATGTCTGTGTATTTCCATCCTAAATCGTCTTTACAATCTGAAAGGAATCCATCGCAAAACAATTGGAATGCCGACTTTTTTGATTCATACTTCAAAAAATACCACGTAGATATTTCCATCATATCAATTTCAGAAGCATCATAAGATTGCATCAGATCCACATTTATCACATTATCTGTTTTGGAAACATGTAATTTGTCTATTTTCTTTTGCTTGTTGATCAAATAAATCACAAAAGGTTTATTAGAATACCACAACTTTTGAATATTTTTCAATAATACAATACAATCATCGAATGAATCCAAATGAGGTTGCGGGACATTGTAAATATCAAGTCGAGGATTAAAATCAAACGCATCTAGCAAGGAAGCATTTGTATCGACCATGATGCCATTATGAGCCGTAAAATGAGGTACAGCTGTACCAAAATCGATAATGGTATAAAGATATTTCTTGACGATGTTCATTTTATTTGTTTTGATAACTGATTTTGCTTAGAGATGTGCTTTTGATAATTATATGCCTTGTTTGTGAACGCAGAATAATTTTATCATCAAAGCTTTCTCATATGATCATAAAATCTCCATATGATTATATGTCGTAAGTATGAAAGCACTATCGTGTTGTACCATATGATCATAAAATCTCCATATGATTATATGTCGTAGGTATGAAAGCGCTATAGTGTTGTACCATATGATCATAACCTAGTATACTGTGGCTATTTTATCATCTTGTTATTTTACGTTCGTTCTCTCTCCGGTGCCTCTCTCTTCGTCTCGCTATAGTTTCCCATATAATGCTATGTCCATGCTAATTCATAATAGTCGGAAAGCGCTATAGTGTTTGACCATATGATCATAAAAACTTCATAGTAATATATAATCTTTTTCATAAAAATATTTCCTTAATAATTTAAGTGTCTTCTATAATACATCAGTATAAATATAGATTAGATGTTTCAAAATGTCAAAGAGAAGCATAAATGCTTTTATAAAATCAACACAATTTATTGGTCAACCTGGTAAACCTATACAGCCCGCTATCAAGTACAATAGCTTCCTATATATTGCACTGGACAATAAAAATCAACCTAAGATAGGCTTTACTATTGGTGATCGTGTGCTAGGTTCTGATTATACCTTTGTATGGTCATGGTCATTGCCAAAACCTATTATTATTGAATCAAAGGTAAAAGAACAATTGCGTCTGTTCAGCAAAAGTAACCAGCCGATTGTTGTGGATGAACAGAAATATACAACGGAAACCTTTGAAATCGACATTTTGACATTGATTCACATTGTTAGACTAAATATATTGGTAATGTCCGCTTGGATGGAATACATACCATTTACAAAAGATATGAAGTATTTGTATGAAAGACTCGATCAACGAAAATTCAACTACATCGCTTGTCTCGATGCAACGTATGCCATAAAAACAGACCCAGTTAATGAAAAGAACCCACTTGATTATGTCTTAATCAACAATGAAATGAAACTTGTAAAAGATACAGATATAGAAACACCATACACACCAGTGAAAGCTTCTAATTATTTAAATGTCGACGAACTCTATGCATTTCTAAAGTTAAATTTAAGAAAATTAAACATACAAACGCAATCCAATATTTATCCTAAAGACACATTTGTTTCCGTACAACCATTACGAAAACAAGGCGATTTCTATATTGTTGAATATAATGGAACGGCTATGTATGTTGATCAAAATATTTTGACAAAGGATCAAATAAAAAATTTGAACAGTCACCTGAATAAATATAGTGATAAAGATGTTGATAAAAAATTTAAACAAATGGATATATCAAAAGAAACATCAGTAAATAAAATAACAAAACAAAAAGAGTTTGATTTTACAGGGGATGATTATAAAACATACAAGAAAAAAAATTCAAATGCAACCGTAGACGATTGGTTAAAATCCTTGGAAAAAGATATTACTATAACAGTAAATGGTGAAGATAAACCAATACGAAATAAATTTGAATATATGATAGCTAGACGTGATGAGGAATTATTATATAAAACTTGGGAGAAGGCGTATCAAAATTTTCAGGAAAATAAACCAGCATCTGATGAAGCATACATAACTCTTTTTGATGAAGAAACGAACGGTTGGTGGTACGGGGTAGTTGTAAATTGGGATTATACTGCTGACGTGTGGGATGGCGAAAACGTTTATAAAGTAGCATTGAAAAAAGATACATGGTACGTACCGACAGTAGAAGAAGTTAAAAGTGCTGTCCCTAATTTTGATAAACTTCATATTGATCAAGCTCCATGGCAAGAGGATGGAAATCTTATACAAAATCAGATTATTATTGATGAAGATAACAGTGATAAAGAAAACGATAAAGATTAAAAAACTAAATTAAATAATAGTTATAGAACCATTTTCTACCTCTAGGGCTACACTCTTTAATCCCGACAATTGTTTTACAAAGCCACTCCATGAGTTCGCAATATCTTGATCATTAATTTTTAAAAGTACATCTCCTGGACGTATATTTCTTGATTTGTATGCAGGTGATTTGGTATCCACATCTGCAACCACAATCTTGAATTGATTTTGAAGATGCGGATTCATGTATTTTCCGATTTGATGTTCCATGACATCTTCCATTCTCAACGTTTTCAATAAAACACCAGCTACATTTGCTACTTGATTTTGATAATTTAAATCATGCATACTGTCCATAAAACGTATGGTTGGTTTATATTTCTCTTCTAAAAAATTATATTTCAATTCTCTTTCTTGAAAAGAACCATCTTTTTTCATGATATGAATAATAATGCTTTCTCCAAAAGGTGTTCGATGAATAATATCATTCAATTTGAGCGATACAGACAGATCATTGATCCATGTTTCACCATAATTATCAATTTCAAATGAACCTCTCTCTGTTTCTAGCTTGTAAATAAAATCATACTTTTTGATTCCTGCTCGATCAAACATTCCACCTTCAACAATATCAGATACAATAACACCTGTCATTTTTGAAGGAGCATTGTAATACTTTAATGTTGCTTCTCCAGACGAGTTTGAGTATCGATATCCCAATCTTGGCATATGTAGAGAGCGTGGTGGTACAATACTAGGTGCAATATTAGAACATGTTTTACATTTTGAGCTAGAACATAAATAATTCGAGAATCCTTGTGCACGCATTTCATGGACTTCTTTAATTTCACCTCTTGATATGTGAGTCAATACTTTATGAAATAATTCATGACCACCTTCTTTTTGTACATGGCGTTTATACCAATCTTTTATGGTGACTGGTGATACAATACCATTTACTTTTTTGAAACCACCCAAATTGTTTTTATTCCATGAAGAGGCAATTTCTTTCATATCTACTTCTGGCATAGATCTCAACTCTGCAATTTGTTCTCTTGTTGGATTACTATGCATTATTTGAGCAGCTTCCATAACATGTTCAAGTTCTTCTTGGTTTTCTGTGTTGTCCATAAGGTAGGGTAACATTCTCTTGATTCGATTGGATGGAATAATCATATTGATTCCTTCTGCACCATTAATTTTCATGGAATTGATTCCCAATACATTACCACTTTCATCAACAGCTGGTCCACCTGAGTTTCCTGGATTGATGGTTGCAGTGGTAACAATATATTCTTGTTCTCTGGCATGTTTGATACCTGATATGCGTCCATCGGTTACTTGTTGATACTCTGTTCCAAGAGGATATCCCCTAGCAAAGACCCTTGGCGCTTTGAGAGTATCATAACGAGAAGGGTGCACTTTGTCTGAATCGGCTAGTTTCAAGGTAGGAATGGTATCAATGCCATACTTTTCTTTTAACATTTTCTTCACCATTTTTAATTGCGGCGTATCCAAACGAATAACAGCCAAATCAAGATCCGTCGACATACCTTGGACGTAGACAGGAATATCTACCGAATGGGCACATGGCATACGAATAAATACGGATTTTGCATTGTGTACTACGTGTGCATTGGTTAGCATGGTTCCTTCTGGTACACCGTGTGGAAACCACCCAGTACCAGCAACCATGGCATTGAAAGCTTTTGCGCCATTTTGACTGACAATAATTTGAACAACAGAATTTATATTCGACATTTGTATATTATAATAATCTATTTATAGTTTTATTTTGTACATCTCTTAGTACATTTTATAGCCTGACCTGACCCCATGCAGGATTGTCTTGTATTTTATTTTTAGCTGATGCCGTCGGACCAGCTGGATCAATAGCTATCCAATTAGTATCTACCCAAGGTAAAAACAATACATCATAACTATCATCAGCATCTCTATTTACCGATTTAGGTGTAAAAAGTTTCACAGGGTCATTGACATCGCCTATATCGTCATAACAAACACAAATATAATTCTGGTCCTTAGAAAATGCAACAACATAATAGGTTCTCATACCTTTTGTTTGAGAAGCTAAACAATTCTCTACGCATACTTCGAGTGATGAAGGATTAAGAAGTAAATTATTGGCTGTTAATCTACCAACATAAACAGGGTTGAGACCTTGACTTAAAGTTATCCAAGGCTTCTTTTGTAAAAATAATGTATAATCTACACATCCAATGGTATTCTTGTCAAAATAGTCAAAATTTCCAATGTACAGTCCGTTATAACACGCTTTACATCCGTTGCTCGTCTGAATATAACCTTCATAACAGCATTGGTTATCTGATGTCAAACCTTTTAATAAACTGTACTTTCCATGAGAACAATATTTACACGAAGTCTGACCGGTTTGATCTTGGTATTGATTATTTCCACATGTTTTGCAAGAGTATTGTGCAACTTGATCCGTATATTTTCCTATTTCACATGCTGTACATTCTGCTTGATTTTTTATTAATGATTGTTCTTTATTATATGTACCTGCCAAACAATGATGACATACACCGGATTGTTCTATTTTACATACACAATGGGTTCTATTTGATGCCTGGCATTCCTGTTGCAATACATTTAAATAATTTTCATGTACTATGTATCCTTTGTCAAAATTGTACTCTCTTCCCTCATAAGTTTTGTTTGTTTTTTTTATTTTTAAACATTCTCTTCTGTTCTGAATACATAAAAAAGTTGTATTCGATATCATTTCCGAAACATTATATGTTTGTTTTTGACAATCCGTACAAGGAATGCTTTTGGAGTTATATTGACATGATAATTGGTTATACACATGGTCATTATAACAATCCGTCAAACATTTAGAGAATCCACCATAATAATCGCCTAATTTTGTGTTTCCATGATAGCAACTATAAACTTTAGTTATATCCCATATTTTTTCCACATTTGAATATTGCATTTCGGACCAAAAAGTAGATTTGGTAAAAGTACATTGATTTTGTGTATATTTACTTGTAGAATCATCACAAGAATATTTCGTTGGGTGCATGATTGGTGTTTGAACTGGACAAGTTAAAGATATTGATTTTTTATCGTTATGGCATGCTTTACAAGGTCCCGAAGAACCTTCTATAACTATAAAGGTATCATCTGGACAAACACTTAGTGTCATGGAATTAATTTTACTTGTAAATGAACCCTTTGGTGTCGGTTTACACAAACTTTCACCTGGTTTTGGTTGATATTGTCCTTTTAAGCATGAGAATTGTTGGACCTGAGATCCTGTTGGTACATAATGTCCAGGTTCTGCTATATATTGTGTATCTTCATAAAAAATACCACCATCACCTGAACAATAGACACGAAAATCTTGATCTTTTTCATATAGAAAATATCCAGTTTTATCATATATGTTATAATCGCCTGATTTTTTATCTTGGCTGCAAGTATTCGAATAAATCTCACATTCGGTGCCTTCAGTATTTATAGCAAACCATGTTTTTGAACCCAAATTGGCAGCACATTTCTCTATTTTGATATGAAGTTGGTCGTCAAGTGCACTGATGTTGTAAATAATCTTTTTGGGTGAAACTTCATTTCTGTTGCAAGCTTTATCCTCTATTTGTCTATATTTATACTTATCAGATATATCAGAACATTTTCCAATACCAAAACATCCATAATCAGTTTGTTCGTCTTTGTATCCCACTTGCAGAGTATCTTTGCAACGACAATTAAATCCACTATAACCACCATTTGTCTCTGTGTAACATGAACAATGAGCTTTGTTGTTTTGACGCCCACACACGCCTCTTGAAGGACCTCCACAAGCCATTGATTTTGCTAAATCGCTGTCCAACCAAAATGTATCTTTGACTCCAGGACATGCTTTGCACCATTTAGACATTCCTGTATTGTCGTACGTACTTGGTATAGATATCTGGTTTATAGATGCATCAGACAACCCGTCAAATGTCTCAATATCTTCTACAACAAAACCATACGGACAGCAGTTCATTTCCCATAAATCTGGTCTGGTACATGAACATGTAGACGAACTTGTAGACGGACTACTATTACATACACCGTTTGCAAAACATTTATCACATGTATATTTGCAATTCTTTCCCGACCACCCAGATTCACACTTTGTACATGGATTGTTCAAATCAAAATGAAAACAAGTATCTTCTTTTCCACCTGTACATACCACTTGGTTTGAATCGCTACTCAATGTACCAAATGAAGTGTAAGCAACCGATTTTTTCTGCATCTTATTGTTCTGTATTCCCGACGAAACAATGCCGTTCTCTCCACACATGCATTGTACAGGAGGATGTTCCAGAAAATCGCCCTGTTTTATCGTTCCAAATTGACACATGCCGTGTGGATAGTTGCACATGGATTGTTCATTAATACCATCATAACCTGGGCAAACTTGATTGCATTGAGAGTTGCCATAACCTTTTTGACATCTATCACAACCAAAAGAATCCCATCTACCATGTTTATCGTCATCAAAGCACACACATTTAGGACATTCGATGTGGGTATCAGACAACAACTGACATTCATACGATTGCTTTATTTCTTCTGGTGTATTTTTATCATAAAAAACATCAAATTTAATAAAAGGCTTGTCAATAATGTTGGTGCACTTTCCTGTTTTTGAATCAATGTATTCTGAAGACGTCCGTTGTAAACATTTCTTTGTTGCCGAACAATTTTCATTTGTATTACCATTATTATAAAAGACACCACTGGAATAGAAACATCCAGCGGGATTCGAGGACGTAGTGGTTCCATTATACGTATAATTCAACACTTTGGCAGCAACATTACATTCGTCAGCAGATCGTATGGAATTGTCATTTTTATCGCTTTCTTTTGTTTTGTACGTCGCACACGAAGCTTGATGCATGCTCTTATTGATAATTGGTACAAAAAGATGATCCTTTTGTGGAACGGCGCACTTGTTCAGTTCTTCATCAAACCTCTGACCATCTGGACATGGTAAGGGATAACATTTACCATTGATAAATATTGTATTGCTTGTTGTCTTGCATGAGACACATACGTTGTTTTCATAAATACAATTATCTACTATACTTTGTCTCAGTCGCCTAGATTTTTTGCATTGGTTGCCGACTTTCTTGTAGCCAGGCAAGCATGTGCACCCATAGCCGATATCTGCTGCATTCTCAACACATTGAAAACATTCGGAATCACAAAATTGACAGAGAGAATTACATTGAGTCGAACCACAGTCGCGTCGTTGCAAAATATCATTGACATAACGATAATGATAATCTGTACACATAGACCATCGTGTATAGTTGTCAAAGCAGCTCTCGTATTGGAAATGAGGACAATGTCTTGTACGAATACCATTTTTACATTCCGACCACTTGCATGAGCTTAATCTTTTGTTTTTCAAATGAATAATGGTTGTTGCGCAAGTTCCATGACCACTGCATGTTGTTGATCCAGGACATTGAAATTGACAATGATCCCCGACATACCCTTCATCGCATTGACAATTTCCTTTTGAATTGCATTCTCCATGTCCGCTGCATACACTTGACATATTTCCATCAAAACCTGGACACATAATGGAACAATCGTCACCACGCCAACCAGTTGTGTCCAGTGAAAAAGGTACATTTGGACTGTTGCTCTTTAAGACTGGCGCCACGTCACAAGTACACATACCAGACGAACAATAACCATGTCCACTACATGGAATATTATCAACTGTACCTGGACATGTTGAATTGCAGTTGAAATTGTATTTAGAAGATGTTTCGGCGTAGACATCTAAAAGACGTGTATCATGCATGCTACATGGTCTGTCGATACACGTATACTGTTGCGGATTCGATTCCATGTTCTCTATGAATATGTCTAAATTAGTCTCGTTGGAAATGTACGTCATAAACGCTTCTTTTCCTTGCATCATCTTTACCTTTAGAATATCTTTTTGAGGTGTTCCATATACAAAACGATATACCGTCTGTGTACTGTTTCGAAACCATTCTTTGATTGTCTCTTCAAATAGACCCACGTAGGGTGGTAAACAAGTACACATACCCCTTCCCTTGTCACACATAGCATTCAGAGCATCATATGTTTTGTTTTTAAACACAAATGTATAATTCGTTTTATTATGACATTCTCTACATTCCATATCACAATTTCCACCTTTTCCATCAAAACACCGACATACACCAATAAGTGTTGTTCGTGGTGTATAATTCGATGTCTTTAAGAAGTCGAGTTGCTCGTCTGTATATGAACAATACCCTGCTTTGTCTCCACCACAAGGTTCTCCGTTTGATCCAATAGGACATGTGAGCTGACAAGCATGACCAGAAACACCAGTATTAAATTGAGAATTACAATTACATTTTAATGCAGAACAAACCCCTTGATGGTTGTTTTTTAATTCGTTGAGACATTTATCATACTCTGGCTTTAATGTAGCGGGTCTGTTTTCACAATAAGAATAGTCCGTGGTATAGTTGCACCCAGGTATCTTACCATAATTAGACCAATCATAAGCAAATGATTTGTTGACACATTCTTCCGTATCCGAAAATAGTTCCCTGCAATCGTCATAATCCTCATAAAAATCAAATGTATTGCAGGTCATATTTGCTTCTGAAAACAAACAGTAGGTATTCCAATCTAGATCATTATCAAAATGAATGTATTGTTTTCCGCACAATTCTGCCATATCCTCTACCAATGGAAACATGTACTCGATATCTATGCAATCTTTTGTTCTTGACGCATTATGGAGTACAATCTCATCATAGTATGCGCTGACTGTTTGCGCTTCAACACGATAATTGTTGAAAGCACCAATGGTGATGTTTTGTCCTTCATAATGCAATGCATTGTCTATCTCGACGACCACGTTGATCCATTCTTTTGCTGTTTTTCTCTCTGATCGAATACGCTTGGTCGAAGTCTGAAAAACAAAATGTCCACTACTAACATAAAAACGAAAAGAGAGTTGATTGTCGAATTGAAAGATCAGTGCAGATGAAATTCCATACAACTCTTCAAAAAACACCCAGAAATCAATGACTTTAGTATTATATACAAAGTATTGTGCAGGGGCTAGACTCTTTTGCAAGTAAGTATCTCCAAAAAACAAAATAGGATTTTTATAACACCAATCATCAATACCGTTGCATGATGCTTCGACATACTCTGAAAATCCTTTAAACACACAAGATGTACCATCCCACTCTGCATTATCAACACATTGATCACATTTTCCATTGCCACAAACTTTACAATTTGCATATTTACAACATTTATCGGCACAATAATTTTTGCAATTGCTATCGCTTACGCATGTAGCACCATCGTCTTGATCAATACAACCCATGTCTGAATATGTACATTTTTTGTATACCTTCTTACCAGCTTTGGCTTGTATAGTATTACCACATACACATGGTGAATATGAAGCATAGGTTGTGTTACAAGACAGTAAACACTCAAATGGATCCTGATTGATACTGGAAATTTGAAATCCGACAGCTTCATAGCCAATTCGATATAAGGCTTTCTCACATTCAGCACCATTCCACATAAAACCTGGCAAACATTTTTTACATCCATGTACTGTACATTTGGTACAATTTGACGGACATGACGAAGTATCAATTACTCTGCAGCCTGATTTGCGTTCTCTTATTGCTTCCAACAAAGGCATTTCTACTGGTGTACCACAATCCAACGCATAGCTTGAATCAAAAGGACCAACATACATTCTATTTTGCAACACTCTATTGCACCAATTCTTTGTTGGTTTTTGTCGACTAAAAGATTCTTTTATAGCATTATGTAATTGTATGCGTTGATCGGAGAAATATTCATATCGTACCAATTGTGGATATTGTGATCTAGCTTGTTCATAACATCGATCTAAATGTTTGATCCCTTTGTATTTTGCACATTTTGTTAGATTTTTTCTTGTAAACGCAGTATTCATTTGACAATTTGGTATCTTTGATTTACATCCTTGGTCCCAGTCGTACGCACAATTGGTATCAGACGGTGCATACATTTTTAAAGCGGTCAAATTACATAAAGAATTTTTATAACAAAAAGGTCCAGCGCCAGCAAAATATTCTACCGACGCTTTTAATTCAGAATTTAAAAAACTACAATCAGAATCATCTGAACACGTTGATGTTTCATACTGCGAACCTATTGGTCGATAGATTGGATATACATCACAATCACCCATGGCATTGCATTCAACCGATTTCCATGGAGGTTTTTGGCAAGTGTACTGACATCCTTCACCATAATAATTAGTAGGACACTGACATGAACTTAAATTGGACAAAAAAGGTTGCAAGAGTTCCGCCGATTCAGATACTACACATGTACCAGCACCACATTGATTTGGACAATCTACATTGCATTTCGAACCAGACCATCCATTTTCACACAAACAGGTCCCGTCCGGACCACATTTACCTCTATTTTTGTCCGAACCACATTCTTTATCGTCGCATTTGACATTACATTTACCTTGAGGATAAAATCCATCTAGACATTCTAAACATCGAGAAGCTGGATCAAAGCCTTCAGCACATTTGCACATGTTTAAAGTATCTGTACAATTACCACCATTGCACATTTCTGTTGTACATTGTACTTGACACTCTACGTATATTCTTTTTTTATTAAAATAATCTTGGTTGTTTTGAAACAACGTATGAGAAGGATAATATCCGGGTCCACATATTTTACAACTTGTGTTGAGTTCATTCGAATAAACAGACGAATATATGGTTAAACCTCCATTATATACATTTTTTGTATTGGCTTTGCATTTGCATTGAATACCATTCTTATATAAACAATGCCCATTACATAGCGATTGATCACAGTATGCGTCACAATTAGGTCCGTACCAATTCGCTTTGCATTTTCGGCAATACTGTCCTGCAAAATTATTTGTACACTTACAATGGTCTCCATCACATGCTCCATTTACACATAAAGCATCAGTACAATTACATGAAGGTGCTTTGTATGGATCTGTACACTCACATGTTGCATTTTCATTGCATGTACCATGTCCATTACAAGTAAGAGCAGGACATTTCAACTGGCAATGCTTTCCGCGATAACCTCTTTTACACTCACAAAAAGCTGTTTTTTTATCATAATCTACTTTACAAACACCATTGCAATCGCCACATCCAAAATCACAGTTTTCACCATAATAGCCTTCCGTACATAAACACCCAGCTTTCTGACCATATAAAACACATTTACCGTGTCCATTGCAATTACAGGTTTGATTGCAGTGCTTTCCTACCCAATCATCGTCGCATTGACATGTATTCCCACATGTTCCATGAATACAATAGTCACATTGACCACCGTGTGATTCAATATCGGAACATATTTCTTGTTCTAAATCGGTAAGTTTACCTTCAAAACATACGTTGTCACATAATGCTCCCTTATAAGGAGACATACAAGGTTGGTTAAAAGAACAATCATGTTGCAAACAATTCACACATTCTTGAAATGTTTTTATATTATAATATACTTTATCAGAGACAAAACAAAAACCTGGTTTTTTTAAATCAGATATCTCTTCAAAAGGTAAATTATTTTGTTGTGCATATATCTTGCATTTGAGTTTTCCTATATCTGTATTTTTATTTGGACCGTTAATTATAGTAATATTTGTATTACACTGATCACAAAAAAAACCCCAATACTTGGTATCAATTTCACACCTACAGCCATAATCTGTTTTAGATGGAGTTGTTCCTTTACCCAACATACAAAAACCATTTTGACAAAGACAAGTTTCGCAATATTTACCTGTAAATGGTGTATTAAGACAAGAACATTTATTATTTACGTACTTTGATCCATGCTGACATGGAACTAGCATAATATCAACTGACTGTATTATGTATTCAATACCAATTGACATCAATACAACCAACGCCATTGCAAAAATAGAAAACATACCATACTTGATGGTATTCATTTTATAGAATGATAAGTCAATATATACTTTTTTGTGTTGATTGGATTTGTTTACGTATATATATACTTAAGGAATTTATAAATGTCCAAACGATACAATTATTCTCCAATTTCTTTGCAAAATAATTCATTCGAATATAATGCACCGGCACCAAATGAAGAGCGCTGGATTTTACCTACATTTATTGGAATATCGGTATTGGCACTAATAAAAGTAATTGTATTGTTATTGGATTATTTAGATGTGATTCACTTAAAGGAAGTATTCGAACGTTTGGATTTGTTTCTTTTAATCTTATCCGTATTAGTAGTTTTAGTAACAATTGGTATTATGTACATATGGAAATTAACAGCGACAGAATTTTGGATCGGAGTGACTATTATTTGTTTATCAGTTTTAGCTATTATACTTGCTGGTCTATTAATTGGTCAAGTTGAAGATAAAACAAATTTATGCAAAGGCGAAGTATCAGGATCCTCATGTGTATGTTTCGCAGGACAAATGGGTACAAACTGTGAAAATGAAGTTGGTGGTGCAATTCAACATGAATTTAGTATTAAAGGAATGACAAAGGAAGAGTTTGAAAAACCAGGTGTACAAGATGCTTTAAAAGATACTATTGCAGAAAATTTGAAAGTATCATCAAATGATATTGAAATTATCAACATTGATTCAACAAACATTAGTAGACGTTTATTGCGTCGTCTTTTACAAGCTTCTAATGGTGTAAAAATTAAGTATAAGGTATACACACAAAAAAAATCTTCGAGTACTGAAACTGAAAAGGAAACATTGGATATGAAAACAAGTATTGAAACACTATTTGATAAAGATGTTGCTTCCTTTGTAGATTTGTTCATTGAAAAAGTCAAGAGCGTCGATCCTACATTAAGTAAAAAGATAGAAGATTTGAAATCAAGTATAGAAACCAAAATTAAAGAGACAAAATCCACACCGTTGGTAGGTTGTATAAAAGGTAAAGGGGTTGTAAATGGTATATGTACAGATTGTAAAGATTCTTATTCTGATGAAGATACACCAACAAGTGTATGTAAAGCATTTACATCATGTAAAAATGGTATTGAGGTTGAAGGCACTGCGTTGAAAGACAATAAATGTAAAGCAGATGTGTCTACGACAGCAGCTCCTACATCGGCAGCCACAACAGCAGCAGCCACAACAGCAGCAGCCACAACAGCAGCTCCTACATCGGCAGCCACAACAGCAGCTCCTACATCGGCAGCCACAACATCAGCTCCTACATCTGCAGCCACAACAGCAGCTCCTACATCTGCAGCCACAACAGCAGCTCCTACATCTGCAGCCACA
>Ga0181597_10004039_pt1 | contig 14761 bp, 12 predicted proteins | sample 041ome_5_FD_148647 | JGI IMG/M metagenome (GOLD analysis project Ga0181597, IMG submission 148647) | Coastal salt marsh microbial communities from the Groves Creek Marsh, Skidaway Island, Georgia - 041403US metaG (spades assembly) | ecosystem: Environmental > Aquatic > Marine > Intertidal zone... | reverse complement strand
TTAAAGAAATAAGTTTCGTATATTTTGATAATAAAAATTTAAGAAATGAAAAAACTACTTTTATTAACACTTACTATTGGAATATTTATTTCATGTGAAAATGTAAATTCCAAAAAAATTGAACCAAATATGGAATTTGGAGGATGGTCTGGGATCTCAGATGATTCTAGTAAAGAATCTGATTTGACTAGAGAATTGATGGACAATTACATATCCAACAAATTTGAAGATGCTGCTTATATGATGGCAGATGATGGAGCTTTTTATTTTAACTCTACTAAAGTTTCAAAGGAAGAATGGGTTGGTGCTGCAGCACTACACCATTCATTATTTGATGATATTTCAAATAATAAAATTCAACCTGCTATAGTCACTACAGCAACTTACGATAATGGTGCTGTTTGGTCTCAAGCTTGGTTTTGGTGGACAGGAACTGGAAAAATCTCTGGAAATGAAATTCAAATCCCAGTTCATCATGCATTTAGATTTGTAGATGAAAAAATCGTCGAAGTTTATCACTTTTTTGACCCAACATTATTAGATGCTGAAGTAGCTGCATCTCAAAAGTAATTTTAAAAAAAGAGGGTTAAAATCAGCCCTCTTTTTTATAAATTTTTTTCATAAAATTTAAACCAGTAATTCTTGAAGCTGTAATAAGTCCCGAAAATAGAGCTCCTCCAACTCCAGCAGAAACAATATCTTGACCAGTTAAATAAAGATTTTTAATTGAAGTTTTAGGTCTTAAAAATTTTTGATTGAATCTTGATGGAGTATGATCAAGTCCGTACAATTCACCTTTACTGTAATTAACAAAGTTTTTAGTAGTCAAAGGACTAGAAAGCTCGTATGTATCTATTTTACCTTTTAATTGTGGTAAATGATTATATAAGTGATCTAAAAGACGTTGTGAAATTTTTTCTTTTAAATTATTGTAATCATCACCTCTTTTCATCCACTTTGTTCCCTCCCATTTCATAAAGGTTTCATAGGGAAGTAATGTAATGATATCGATTGTACTTTTTCCAGGATATCTTGATTGCCATGAAGGATCTTTTGAAGATGCAAAAGATATGTATACTAAAGGAAATTCAGACTCATTGTCCTTTAAATAATTATCAACGGCAGTGTCGTGGTCAATATTTTCAGGGTATATCCATAAATTATTTTTTGGCAAACCTAATTCCTTCGAGGAACCGTTTAGTCCAATATACAAACAACCATGAGCAACCGAAGGTTTTACTTTTTTTAGATTTAAATGAAAACCATGTTTATTGTTTAATGATTTAGGAACAAGTTGATTGAACGTTTGAAAAATTCCAGTTCCACTAATAATTAAATCTGAAAAAAATATCTTACCATCGTTCATTTCAACTCCAATAGCTTTGTTATTCTCTATCACAATTTCTTTAACCTCTGCATTAACTAAAATAGTTCCATTTGAGTTTTCAATCACTTTGTCAATATTATTAGCAATTTCAGATGATCCACCAATTGGAAAGCTTCCTCCATTAAAATAATGTTTTGCTACACTTGCATGCATAGCAAAACTACTTTGTTTTGGAGGTAAACCATAGTCTCCATATTGTCCGGTTAAAACTTTGATAAGCTCTTCATTATCTGTTAAAGAACTTAATACTTCATATGTTGTTTTACTAGAAAATTTTAAATAATCCTTTCTTAGAAAAAATCCAAGTAAATAACTAACTAAAGAAGGTAAAGATTTATCAATGTAGAATTTCTTCATTGATTTATTACTTTGAAAAACTAATTCAACATAACGATCAATAACATTTTTTTCATTTGGAAAATACTCATACATTTTTGATTTAAAGTTTTTAACTCCCTTAACAAAGTCAAAATGCTTATCACCGATAATTATTTTATCATAGATCTCACCCATATCTGCCCATTTAAGATTATTATCTGTGATATAATCAAACATTTTTCTTATTGGAGCATTGGGATTTTGAACTTCACCAATGTAATGTATTCCAACATCCCATTCGTATCCCTTTCTTTTAAAAACATGAGTAAATCCTCCAGCAGTATAGTGTCTTTCCAATACAAGGACTTTTTTACCTTCTTTAGAGAGCAACGCAGCCGTACACAAACTCCCAATACCAGATCCTACCAATATAGCATCGTATCTTTCTTCTAGAACATGTTTTTGTTTGTATGATTGAATCATTAGAATTTAAATTTAGCAAATTAAATTAATTATAAAACATTCGTTTATGAATGTTAAATATAAGTTCTATCTTTAGAAACTTAATAATAAAATATGAGTTTAGTAATTGAAAATCTATCAAAAGTTTACAGTAATAAAGTAAAAGCACTTGATAATCTTAGTATAAAAATTGGCAAAGGAATGTTTGGATTATTGGGACCGAACGGGGCTGGAAAATCAACCCTAATGAGAACAATTGCTACACTTCAATCTCCAGATTCTGGGTCAATAAAATTTGATGAAATTGATGTTATTGAGGATCAAATATCACTTAGAAAAATTTTAGGATATCTCCCTCAATCCTTCGGAGTGTATCCTAACATGTCTGCTGAAGCTCTATTAAATTATTTTGCTAAGCTTAAAGGAATTTCAAATAAAAAAGATAGAAATAGTTTGATAGATAAACTATTGGAGATAACTAATTTATCAGATGTTAGAAAAAAGTATGTAGCAGGATATTCTGGAGGAATGAAACAAAGGTTTGGAATTGCACAATTATTACTAAACAACCCTAAATTAATAATTGTTGATGAACCTACAGCTGGATTAGACCCAGCTGAAAGACAAAGGTTTTTGAATGTATTAAGAGAAGTTGGAACCAATAGTACTGTTATATTTTCAACTCACATCGTGGATGATGTTAAGGAACTCTGCAATGATATGGCAATTTTAAATGGTGGAAGAATCTTAAAACATATTAAACCTGAAGATTCAACTAAAGAAATAAAAAATAAGATTTGGATTAAATCAATCGATAGAAATGAGCTAGATGATGCTGAAAAAGAATTTAACATTTTGTCTTCTAATTACAACATTGATAATTCTCTAACCATAAGAGTTTTCTCTGAAAAAAACCCTGGTAAAGGTTTTAAAAAAACTGATTCACAATTGGATGATGTATACTTTATTGCTCTAAAAGAAGACCAAAATAATAATTCTTAAACTGCCAATATATGTTCTTAAATATCTTTATAAACGAAATTAAATATTGGTTTAACAGGCCTGCATTTTACATATACGCAGTGATTTTTTTCATGCTAGGTATGCTTATTTCTGCCAGTTCAGCTGGAATATTTGATGCACTAACATTAACAACGGGATCCTCTAAAATTGTAAATTCCCCTATGGCAGTTTTGGGTGCATTTGCAGCACCTGCCTCCATTTTAATATTCTTTTATCCATCAATAATTGGATCAACTATAAGTCGGGATTTTGAATCAGAGATGTATACCATACTCTACTCCTATCCTTTTTCAAAACTCCAATATTTGGGTGCTAAGTTTTTAAGTGGATTTTTTATAGTAAATATTGTAATTCTAGGTATTTTTTTAGCAGTTTCTCTGGGTTTTACACTTCCTGGAACAAATCAGGACATTGTTAATCCATTCGACTTAAAATCATACTTAGATGCTTATTTTTTAATAATTCTTCCAAACCTCTTTTTTTATAGCTCAATAATTTTTGGAGTGGTAACGTTTACAAGAAATGTATATGTTGGTTTTATAAGCGTTATAATAATAGTAATTGTTGAGGCATTACTTGAGGGACTTTTTTCAAACCCTGATAATAGATTTATTGCTGCTCTATTTGATCCGTCTGGACTGTCAGCATCTAACTACTACACAAGATACTGGACTGTTTCAGAGCAAAACGAATTATATCTACCACTCGGAGAGCTACTAATTTACAATAGATTAATTTTTATTTCTTTTGGATCACTCATATTAGTATTTATATACAGCATTTTTAACTTTAGTCAAAATGCTTTTACATTTACTTTTAATAAAAAAGAGTCCAAAAGACTAACTAAAACCAACTTTGGAGGAATAACAAAAATTAACCTTCCTAAAATTAGTTTTGATTTTAGTATAAAAAATGATTTAAAAAAACTTTGGAATTTATCCAATATCGATTTTTTATACATAATTAAAAACTGGTCATTTATTAGTATTGCTGTATTAGCTTTATTATTTAATCTTATTGGTCTTTCTGAACTTGGAGATGTTTTTGGAACTCCAACTTATCCAAGAACTTGGAAAATGCTTGAAGCTGGTTTGACTTTTACTTTATTTATAAATGTTTCTACATTTTTATTTACTGCAAATTTATTACACAGATCAAGAACGTCAAATGTTAGTCAATTAATCGACACTACTCCAACCCCAAATTGGATTTTTCTTGGTTCTAAGTTTTTAGCAATTGTAAAAATGCAACTGCTATTACTTTCACTTATAATGATCTCTGGAATTTTGTTTCAAACTTATAATGGATACTATGATTTTGAAATTGGTCATTATTTATATGAACTAATTGTTTTATCTCTAATTTCATATATAATCTGGGCGCTCCTATCATTTCTGATTATTACATTAACAACTGAAAGACTTCTTGGTTTTTTTATAATGATTGTGCTTTTTATAGGAATACCACTTCTGAGCTTAGCAGGTGTTGAACAATCTATTTTTAAATATAATTCAGGTACAGGGTTTTCATATTCAGATATGGACGGTTATGGAAGTTCCCTTAATAGGTTCTTCCTCTACAAGATATATTGGCTATCTCTTGGTTTAGTATTTTACATTTTAACATACTTGTTCTACTTTAGAGGTTTACCATCAAATTTCAGAGAAAGGATCTCTATAGCTGGATCAAGATTCAAAGGAAAATATCCCAAATTTTTAGGCTTATTCATGCTGATATTTTTAAGCTCAGGAGGATACTTATATTATGAGACAAATATATTAAATGAAAGAACATCATCTAAAGAAAGGGAGTTACAAACAGTTGAATGGGAAAAGAAATATAAAAAATATGAAAATTACGATCAACCTAGAATAGTTTCAGTAAATGTTGATGTAAATATATATCCCAATAACTTAGATGCTGATGCTAGCGGAACTTATTATATGGTAAATAAAACATCGAGTACAATAGACAGTTTGTTTTTAGATCATAATGATGCTATAAGCACCTTTGAATTTGATAAAGAAACAGATCTTGTATTAGAAGATACTTTATATAATTTTGACATATATAGATTGAAAAATCCTTTATACCCTGGTGATAGTTTAAAATTATCATTTTCGGTGAAAAACAAACCAAACACAAGTATTAGAAAAAATTCCTCTGTTGTAAGCAATGGTACATTTATAAACAATAGACTTTTCCCAACTTTTGGGTATCCTGGCGGAGAACTTACAGATGACAAAACCAGAGAGAAGTATGACCTTCCTCCAAATAAATTAAAGCCTCATCCTTCAGACTCCACCGCTTTAGGAAATACTTATATTTCCAAAGATGCAGATTGGATTGATTTTGAAGCTACTGTAAGCACATCAAAGGATCAAATTGCTATTGCTCCTGGCTATCTTCAGAAAGAATGGATTGAAGGAGATAGAAGATATTTTCACTATAAAATGGATAGCAAAATTTTAAATTTCTATGCATTTAACTCGGCCAAATACGAGGTTGTTCAAGATCAATGGAACGATGTTAAACTTGAAATATACTATCATAAAGATCATGACTATAACTTGGACAGAATGATGAAAGGAATGAAAGCAGCTCTAGAATACTGTTCTACTAACTTTAGTCCCTATCAACATAGACAACTAAGAATTATAGAATTTCCTAGGACATCAGGTGGATTTGCCCAATCCTTTCCCAACACTGTCCCTTTTTCTGAAGACATAGGATTTATAGCAAAAGTTGATGATTCTGAGGAAGGTGGTAACGATTATGCTTTTTTTGTTAGTGTACACGAAGTTGCTCATCAGTGGTGGGCACACCAAGTCATAGGAGCTGATGTACTTGGAGCTACTATGCTTTCTGAAAGTCTGTCTGAATATGTTACATTAAAAGTAATTGAGCAGGTTAATGGAAAGAAAAAAATGCGAAAATTTTTAAAGAGATCTCTTGACACATATTTAACCCAAAGAACTTTTGAAAGAAAGAGAGAAAATGCATTAATGTATAATGATGGACAAGGTTATATACATTACCAAAAAGGATCTTTAGTATTTTATGCACTGAGCGATTATATTGGAGAAAAAACTCTAAATAAAGCTTTAAGTAAATATGTGAAAAAAGTTGCTTTTCAGGAACCGCCATATACTACCTCAATTGATTTACTAAATCATATCAAAGAAGTAACACCAGATTCTCTAAATTACTTACTTGATGATATGTTTGAAACAATTACTCTTTATCAAAATAGAGTTGTTGAAACTAAATCTGAAAAGTTAGATAATGGAAAATATAAAGTTGACATTGAGTTTAAAGTCAGTAAATATAGAAACGATGAAAAAGGAAGAGCATTTTACGGAGACAGAGAAAAAGACTCAATTACATATCAAACAGATGAGATGAAAAAGCCAGAGTATTCTGTATTTTTAGAAGACTATATTGATATTGGTATATTCGGAGAGGATGATGATGAAAATGAAACTGAACTTTATCTAAAAAAACACAAGATTTCTTCGATTCATAATAAAGTATCTATTATTGTTGACAAGGAACCAAAGGAAGTTGGTATTGATCCATACAACAAACTAATTGACACTAATTCTGAAGACAACAGAAAAAAAATTGAAAATTAGTTTATAAATGCAAAGAAGAGATTTTAATCACATTGTAGCACTAGGAATATTGGGGTTAGCTTTTAGTAACCCTCAAATTTCAAGGAAAAAGATTTCTCTAGCTCAGTGGTCTCTTCATAGGGCAATAAAAATAAATCAAACACTCTCTCCTTTTGACTTTTCATTAAAAGCTAGAGAAATGGGATTTGATGCTGTAGAATACGTATCCTCATTATATTGGAACGAATTAAAAACAAAACCAATTAAAAAAGTAACTAAAACACTTTTAAACAATTCAAAAGACCATGGAATTAAGAATCTTTTAATTATGGTTGATGGTGAGGGTGATTTGGCTTCAAACAACAAAAACAAAAGACAAAAATCTGTTGATAATCATAAAAAATGGATTGAAATGGCTTATAACCTAGGTTGTCATTCCATAAGAGTCAATTTAAATGGTGAAAAAAGGAAAAATAAATGGATTGAATACTCATCTGAATCTTTAACACAGCTGTGCTTGATTTCAAAAAAAGATAAAATGAATATTATAGTTGAAAATCATGGTGGTCTTAGCTCCAATGCAAGTTATTTAGCTAAGGTGATGAAAAATGTAAATTTAGACAATTGTGGAACCCTGCCCGATTTTGGAAACTTTTGTATTAAAAAAATAGATCCTGAGAATTATTTTAGTCAATGTATTAATGAATATGATAAGTATCAAGGAATGACTGAGTTAATGCCTTATGCAAAGGCTGTGAGTGCCAAATCATATGACTTTGATTCTAATGGTGAAGAAAGTACAATAGATTTTAAAAGAATAATCGAAATCACAAAAGAGTTTAATTATGATGGTTATTATGGAATTGAATACGAGGGATTAAACTTAGGAGAAAATGAAGGAATAAGTAAAACAAAAAAGCTAATTGAAAAATATTTATAATTTATTTTTCTTTTGACACATACCATTTTCCATTTTTAAGATCAATCCTCCCTCCTGTTTTTTCAACTACATTATCTATAATTTGAACTCCTTTAATTGACATATTTTTAAAGTCATCAAGCCCGTTGTTTTTAAAATTTTGCCTGGTTCGGTGGATGTCATAAGATGTGGAAATATTTTTATTAAAAATTTTTTCGATATGATCTCTTCCATGAATAAAACCTAATAATCCTCCCCAAGTTGAAGCAGGATTGTCTGAGTCCCATCCTGAAAGAGTTGCAATCTTAATAGTTTCTTTTAGGTCACCCCTACCATAGAAATAACTAATTAAACTAGAAGCAAAATTAATTCCTGATGCGAAACATCCATTACAGTACAAGTTTCTGGATGTGATATCATATCCATCTTTTTGATCAACCTGATATCTTTGATAAATTGAGTCCCTGGTTTGTTCCCAGGTAATGCCCGACCTAAACTTTGATTTTACATATTCATACATTGGAAAGGAATAAGAGTTTTTATCAAGTATTGAACTTGCAAAATCAGAAATACGTATTAATTCTTTATCCAAAGGCTCATTCAAATCTATTGTAGAAGCTAATGAGTGAATTATAACATAGAACTCCGAAATTAAGGCTGCATCTCCCCTTGCAGTTGTTCGTATTGGTAAGTACGACATTCGTAACGCATTTTTATAATTTATCGGTGATAATAATCCAAAAATTTCAGTTGTTAACTGAGCATCTATCATATCGAAATGCTCATTCAATGTTGGATCACTTGTTTGAGGAGGTAAAATTCCATCCTGCATTAAGTCAAAGGCTTTTTGATTTGAAACCCAAAGAAAATTTTCTTCTTCTGGATTTATATGCTTAATCCATCCATCTCTTATATTTTTAGGACTTAATATAATTTTTTCACTTTCATAAAGTAATTCCTGGTACATGTATTCAATATCTGTATCGTCATCAGCGCCCCATATTTCACCAGATTCTCTTAAAACAAAATTTATTTTATCATTAGATGGTTCAGAAGACCAAATACTTGGTTCATCATTTTTACCCCAATTATACCTTGTGTAAAATTTTCCAGTTTTAATTTCACCAATATTTCCGATTTTATCCATTTCAGTAATAAGACCCGTCCAATTAGCAATTGATTGACCCATCCAAAAACCTTCTAATTTATTTTTATATTTCTCTATGTTTATTTCGTGAAAATCATTCTTATTGATTTTTTTTTCCTTACTTAAAAATTCACATGAATTAAAAGAAAACAATAAAACTAGTATGATTAGAAATGAAATAAATCTCATTATTAACAAAGAATATCTATAATACTATTAAGTTAATAATTTATTAGTAATATTGAATAATGAAATATATGATAGCTGAACTATTACAGAATCCTCATTATATTATTGATTTTAATTCGTACGAAGGTTTAAGAAATATTGCTATTACAACACTATTATTTGTTTTAATTCTAATTCTTGGTAGAAACTTAAATAAATCAAAAAATTTATTGATTATAAAAATTATAAGTTTAATTGCACTAAGTCAAACGGGATATGATCATATAATTGATATAATAAACAACAATTGGAAACTAGAAGAAGATTTACCACTTCACTTGTGTTCATTTTCTAATTTGATAGTAATTTCAATGCTATTTTTTAAACCAAATAAGAAAGTTTTTGAATTTCTGTTTTATTGTGGATTTTTAGGTGGATTTGTTTCTATTTTAACCCCTCAATTAAACTACTACGATGGAGGATGGTTTATGTACATTAGTTATTATGTTACTCACGCAATAATAATGCTTGTTCCCCTCTACATGTTTTATAATTTAGATTTTAAGCTTTCTAAATACTCTTGGTTAAAAACGTTTGGAATACTAAATTTTTTGATGGTTATAATTCTTCCATTAAACTTTATAATTGGAAATGGTTCTAATTACATGTATTTATATGAAGCTCCACAGATTAAAAATCCTTTAGTATTTGGAGATTGGCCCTATTATATAATTAATTGGGAATTAATCATAGTTGTTCTTTTTTATTTAACCTATTTAATTTTTACTAGAAAAAAAATATGATAAAAAAATCACCTGTTGAAATTTTTTCTGATTGGGTTGACCTGAATAAGGATGAAGGAATGGAGATTAATCATAAAGAGGCTGTAGATGAAATGTTAAAGACCGTTACTAATAGTAAAAATTCTTTTTCATTTATAGATGCTGGTTGCGGAAATGGTTGGGTAGTAAGAAAAGTTTCCAAATTGAAAAATTGTGAAAGTTCTAGTGGAGTTGACGGATCTTTGAAGATGATAAATAAAGCTAGACGTTTGGATAATATTAATGAGTACATCTGTGCTGAATTATCTACCTGGAAACCTAAAAATAAAAAAGATATTGTTCATACAATGGAAGTTTTATATTACTTTAAAAAACCAATAATTGTATTAGAAAACATATTTGAAAACTGGATAAATGAAAATGGAAAGTTTATTATGGGAATAGATTTTTATTACGAAAACAAAACTTCACATGACTGGCCTGAAAAAACAAATGTTGATACAATGACTTTACTAAATATTAAACAATGGGAAAAATTAGTTATCAATGCAGGGTTTAAGAATGTAAGGTCCTGGACAGTTGGTAAAAAAAATAACTGGAATGGTACTTTAATTATTTCAGCGACCAAAAGTTAGTTTTTATTAGATATCCAATTTGCATAACCCCCTTCTAAGTCAAAAACACTATTAAATCCAATGCTTTTTAATAATTCAGAGGATTGTTTACTTCTGTTACCAGTCCTGCAATAGATGAAAATTGGTTTGGATTTTTCTATTTTTTCAAAAAATTCAGTAAATATTTTTTTATCATAGAAATCAATATTAATGGAACCTTCAATATGTCCTGAATTAAATTCATCAGTTGTTCTAATATCAAATAAAAGAACATCATCATTACTAATTTCATTTTTAAAACTCTCATAGTTTAAAATCTCATAGGAAAAAGAAGTCTTCTGAGAAAAAATCAATAATGGCATAAGAAAAAAAAGAAAAATATATTTATCCATCAATTAAAATTTCAAAATTAGAATTCCTGATAGCTGAAAATCCACCAGTCACATCAATGGGTGAATTAAAACCATTTCTTTTTAAAATTGAGCAAGCAATCATACTTCTATAACCACCTGCACAATGCACATAATATTTTTTGTTTTTGTCAAGACTATTTAAGTTATCTTGAAATAAATCTAACGGAATTGAGATCGTATTTTTCAAAAAACCATTACTTCTTTCTGAAAGTTTTCTAACATCAACCAAGTTAATGGACTCAACTATAGAACTTAAATTATCGGAATCAATTGATTCAATAGTATCAAATTCATTTTCAGACATCCAATTATCAAAACCACCATCTAAAAAGCCTAAACAATTATCAAAACCAACTCTGGATAATCGAACTATAGCTTCTTTTTCTTTACCTTGATCACAAATCAATAGTATTTTTTTATTTATGTCTTTTATAATTGAGCCAACCCAAGGGGCAAAAGTTCCATTTAAGCCAATAAATACTGAACCAGGGATAAAGCCTTTTTTGAAATCATTTTGGTTTCTAACATCAAGAACTATTGTATCATCTGAATCATTTAGTTCTTTAAATTGTAAAAGATCCAACCTATTAAAACTATTTTTCAAAACAAAGTCAAAATCTTTATACCCTTCTTGATTAAGCATCACATTAGATGGAAAATAGTCCGGAGGACTTTCTAAATCGTGAGTTAATTCTTCTATAAACTCATTTTTAGAAAAAGATCCATTTAAAGCGTAATTGACAATTTTTTGATTTGCTAAGGTATCTACGGTTTCTTTCATCATATTTTTTCCACATGCTGATCCAGCTCCATGAGCCGGATAAATCAAAATATGATCAGGAAGAACTGAAATTTTGTTATGAATTGAATCATATAAAATACCTGCTAAATCTTCCTTTGAAATATTCAAGGATTTTTGAGCTAAGTCAGGTCTACCTACATCTCCTAAAAAAAGAGTATCACCAGAGAAAAGACAATATGGATTTTGATTTTCATCACTTAAAAGATAACAAGTACTTTCTAAAGTGTGGCCAGGTGTATGGATTACTTTAATTGTAACATCACCAATACTAAAAACTTGATTATCATGTGCAATAATTGATTCGAAAGATGGAGTTGCATTAGGACCATAAACTATTGGGGCATTTGTTAATTTAGACAATGTTATATGCCCACTAATAAAATCAGCATGAAAATGAGTCTCAAAAATATATTTAATTTTTGATTTAGAAGCTTTTGCAATATTAATGTATTCAGAAACTTCTCTAAGAGGATCAATTACTGCAGCCTCTCCTGCACTTTCAATATAATATGCTCCCTGGGATAGGCATTTAGTGTATAATTGTTTTACTACCATAATATTTATTCAAATATAAAAATTGAAATAATAATAGTTTTGTTATTTTAAAAATTTAATTTTATTGTTAATGTATGGAATTTGTCATCTTAGTAATATTCCTGTAAGAAAAGAAAAAACTAGTAAATCGGAATTAGTTACTCAACTTATTTATGGTGAATTATATAAAATAGTTGAGAAAAATAAAAAGTGGTATTTGATTGAAATTTATAATGACAAATACCAAGGATGGATAAACTATTCTCAATTCAAAGAAATCACAAAAAAGGAATTCAATAATTTAAGAATAAATGATCAAAAATTTTTGAAAATAATTTACACTGAACTTGAAACTAAATCTGGTACCATGCTAATAGGAATAGGTGCTGTAATAAGTAATTGTAATTTTTTAAATCATAAACTAAAAAATAACTTAAATCAATTAACGAGTTCAATTAAAGAAACAGCATTAAAATTTTTGAATGTTCCTTATTTATGGGGTGGTAAAACCTATTCTGGGATAGATTGTTCTGGATTCACACAACTTGTTTACAAACTAAACAAAATAAAAATAAATAGAGACGCTTACCAGCAAGCTGAACAGGGAAAGACAATTGATCTAGTCAATGCAAAAGAAGGAGATTTGGCTTTTTTTGGAAATAAAGAAATAACACATGTCGGAATAATTTTAAAAAATCAAAAAATTATACATGCATTTGGTAAGGTCAGAATAGATGTATTAAATAAAAAAGGGATATTAAATTTAGATTCAAACTCAATATCCCATAAATTAATAAAAGTTTGTACTTATTGATTTTCTATCTCTTGCAATTTAGCATTCATTAGTTTAAATTTATCAATATCATCAATTGTATAATAAATATTTTTTGCTGTTGTAATTGCTTCTACATTTGCTGGATCAATTTCAATTAATTTCTCTAAATAAGGAAGACACTCTTTGTATAACCCAATTCTTTGAATTTCTAATTGATCATACTTGTCCATATCACTTGCTTTTCTAGATGTAACAAGCTCATTCATCTGATCTACTAACGCAGATTCACCCTCCAGAATAAGACTAACTAAATTAAGATATGTAGCTGAGTATGTGCTGTCAAGTTCCAAAGCCTTTAAATAATAGCCTTTAGCTGCTTCAAAATCACCTTGTTCTCCGTTTATAACACCAAGATTGTAGTATAATATTGCATTATTTGGATCTTTTTCGACTGCTAATTTCATTAACTCTGCAAATTTATCTCTGTCGCCTAATTTTATATATAAGTCAGCTTCAGAGAGTAGAAGGTTTATATCGTTAGGATTAACAGCTCTAGCCTCTTTAATTGCAGAAATAGCTAGGTCAACTTCACCTTTTTGAACATAAATTAATGCAATATTTTTTACAATTTCTGGAAGTCTAGATTCTGTATTAGCTGTTCTTTGATTTTTATAATCTTTTGATTTTTTAAATAAATTGTACTCTGTTGGACTTACTTTTATTTCAACATCAGAATCGACAGGAGTTACATAATATTCTGTTGATACTCCGGTGTATCCTAAATCCTTGAGGATTGTATAATAATTTAAAGCATCGTCAAATTCTTTTCCATTAACAGCACTTCCTGCCGCAAAGTATAAGTAATTTTTATTGTCTTCTTTTTCAGGATTGATCTGATAGGCATTGTATAATTTTAGAGCAGCACTTGAAAATTCATCTACTTTATTATCCTCAACAGCAGAATTAACTAAATCAGCTTCAATTTGCTGAATCATCAATGTATTCTTTTCGCTGTACTTTCTAGAATCAAGTTCAATTGATTTTCTTAAAGATGAAACAGACTCCATGAAACGAGATTCTCCTTTTAATGCTGCACCTTTTAAAGAATAAAATTGTGCGTGAAATTTTTTATCTGCATTCAAAATAAAGTCACTATTGTCATTAAGTATACTTAAGGCTTCAGAATAAAATTCTTGGTCAATTAACTTTTCAGCTTGTTTTAATTCCTTTTTTTGTCCATAACTTAAAAAAGTAGTTAAAACTGCAATTGTGTAAATTATATTTTTCATTTTAATTAATTTTCGTTATTATTTTCCTCATTTGTTTCAACAACATCAATATCATCTGGATCTGTGACATCATCGTCATCATTAACTACTTTTGCAACAGCGGCAATAGAGTCTTCTTCTTTTAAATTTATTAATTTCACACCCTGTGTAGCTCTTCCCATAACTCTTAATGATGATACTTCCATTCTGATTGCTATTCCAGATTTATTTATTATCATAAGATCGTCTCCATCTGTAACGTTTTTAATAGTTACTAATTTACCAGTTTTTTCAGTTATAGAAATTGTTTTTACTCCTTTTCCTCCTCTGTTTGTCATTCTGTAATCATCTAAACTAGATCTTTTTCCATATCCATTTTCAGAAACAACTAAAATATCACTATCCATGTCATTAACAGAAATCATTCCAACAACTTCATCAGAATTATCTTTTAATCTAATTCCTCTTACACCAGAGGCATTTCTTCCCATAGGACGAGTCTTACTCTCCTCAAAACGAATACACTTTCCAGATT
>Ga0181597_10004036_pt1 | contig 14765 bp, 9 predicted proteins | sample 041ome_5_FD_148647 | JGI IMG/M metagenome (GOLD analysis project Ga0181597, IMG submission 148647) | Coastal salt marsh microbial communities from the Groves Creek Marsh, Skidaway Island, Georgia - 041403US metaG (spades assembly) | ecosystem: Environmental > Aquatic > Marine > Intertidal zone >... | reverse complement strand
CATTTGAACTTCGTCCTTTGAAACGGGGATTTGAATAGGGAGTAAGCTCTCAACATTCAAATCGTCAACTGAGAACTCACCTTCAACTGTAGGCTGACCAAGAACAAGGCAATTGTCAGTTGTCGTAAGAAAGCCGTTTTCGTCTAGACCAAATCTACCATTCCGCGTGTAGCTTATTGATGCGTCAATGGGATTTCGTAGAACGAAAAAACCATTTCCCGCTAAGCCAAAGTCTGTTTTTTTGTCAGTCTCAACAAGTGTACTTTGGGAGTGACTAATTCGCGTGTCTTCAATCAGAGAACCGAGGCCAGACGATGAAGCGGCGATTGAATCAGATAAAGAACTTGGAGCTAAATCTGAATACGAAGCCATAGATTTTTTGAAGCCGTTTGTATTAGCATTTGCAACGTTATTCGAAATTACCGATAACTCATGCCTTGCCGTCGCCATCCCAGCTTTTATAATTGAGAACATTTTTGACTCCTAATTTCCATATGAGGAGCAATTTACGTGCCAAATTTTTAGAGAAAATTAGCCTAGAAAATCAAAAAGAGACTTACTTGTGATCCGGGTAAATGTCGCTTGCGCAGCATCCTTTTGCACCATTAACATCTCAATCCGAGTAAGAAGAGAGGCAAGATCTGCGTCTTCTATATCCGCGATATTCTCATTTAAACTTACGAGAATATCCATATTTTTCTCTTCAGCATCCTGAGCTCTTCTAGATGCCGAAGAAATTTCAGCACGTTTCGTAGAAAAATGTTCAAAAGCATCTGTTATACGGAGAGATATGTCTTTGTTATTTAAAACGGCCTGGGAAACACTTTCTTTCAAGGCGTATGTGTTGGGATCTAAAATCTTAACTTTTGAGTCAGCTTCAGACATGCCAATCGGTAAAAAATCTTCGATAACGAGATCATTGGAGCTGGCTTGTAAAGAGATGCGGTTATTTCCAAGATAAGTTGCACTAACGCCTGTTGTACTCGTTTTAGCATTGATTTGATTTACCAACGCGGAATAATCGTTCCCAAATATATTTGCTTTAAACTCGGTTGTACCCGACGGTGTCGCAAGACTTAGCGCGACTTTCGCTTCAGCCCCTGTATCAGGCATTTCAATTACCGCTGTATTTGAATTCGCAAGCAGGTTGGATGAGACACCACTATTGATGTCGGTTTTTAAACTACTAATCAAATCATCGATCAATTCAAATGCTGAAAAACGGCCATTTGGCCCATTCGCGTTTTGAAATACCTCTGCACCGGAAAAGTTTTGCATAACAGATAAACCGCTGGAAACAGATATTTCTTTGGCCAAAGCCGAGCCTACAAAGCTCACCTTTCCATCACCTGACATTTCAAATGGTGCGCTTTCCCCAGAAATGCCGCCAAATAAGGAATTCCCAAAGCTATCTGTCTGATTAGCAACTTCAAGCATTTCATCCTTTAACATTCTTGCGTCAGCAATAAATCTCTGTCTCTCTTCAGATGAGAGAACATCGTTCGTGCTCTCAACCGCAATTTCTTGTAAGCGCACTAGAATAGTTTGCAGTCGGTCCATTGATAAATCTAATGTTTCTAAATCAGTCTGCACACGTTTTGCGTTCGCAATATATTGGCTCGTTTCAGACTTCATCTCTTCTGAAGCGCTTAATTTGGCAACGTCTCTATAGTTTTTAGATAGCTTCAAATCTGCTTTGCCTGAGCCAGCTTGAGACTGCAAAGACTTTAGCTCTTCGTTCAATCGCGAAAATAATTCACTGTTGTTTTTAAAGAAACGTGTGGTGCCTATTGTCATAAAATCTCAACCTTCCTAAAAAGACCGAAGTAAGGTGTCTACCAGCTCTTTAGCCGTACTTAAAACTTTTGCCAGTGCCTGATATGCTTGTTGTTGTTCGAGAAGCCTTGCTGCTTCCGTATCTAAATCCACCCCAGCAAACTCAGATTTTCTGTCGAGAGCAACTTCGTGTATCGCTTCTGTTGTTTCATATCGCTGTTCCGCCGCGCGAGATTTGAAGCCTGTCTCCGTAACTAAGTTCGAATAGATTTCAGAGTACCCACCTTTTCCAGTTTCTTTAGATAACGACGCAAGAGCATTAAATCTTACCAAATTGGAAGCATCATCCTGCCGATCGCCAGTCGTGCGCAGAGTAAATTGATCATTTTTATTCGCTATTCCATCAAACTGCCATTCGAACCCATTGTATTGAAAAGCATTTGTTCCTGATATTGTTCTAATGCCCAGATAGTCACCCGTGTTGGTGTCAGTTAGTTCAATCGTTTTGCCATCATCAGAAATAACTGATGCCGTAATTTCTCTTGAATCAAGATTTTTTATTGAAGACTTAACTGCACCTAAGATAGATGGCCTCGTATTCCCGGTTGCAATTACGATCAGATCTTCCCCAGATAAATTTTCAATTGATATTGCCTCGCTCGCAAGCGACTGAACCGTTGCGTTAACTTCTATCCGATCCACCCCATACTCAGAGAGTTTGAAGCCATTTTCTGTAACTGTAAGCTGCGTTGAAGCTGAATTTATTCCGAAATTGGTAGAGTTTTCGGTTGCTCTTAATCTAATATCCTGATCAGCAACTGTGTTTGGCACGATTATTTTCAGACGGCCTTTGTTGGTACCAGTGCTTTCTAAACTTATTTGCGCACCGCTCGCAGAAGTGGGAGTTATCGTTCCATTGTTGAAGGTGATGTCAGTAATCGTATTTCCAACAATGAGTTGCGCAATAACAACATTCACTGCTTGTTGAGTATCAAACTCACCACCTTGTATAAATGCTGACGAGCTATTGCTTGTATGGAATGCGCTCAATTGGCCCGCTGGATTATTATTTGATAGGCGTAAAGAATGTCCTGATATTACCCCATCATTTGCAACAGCATAAAGTTGAAAACCTCCTGACACTTCCTTAAATCCAACACGAATCCTATTCTTTTCGGGACCCGTAACTGTGAAGGTTGAGACTGAAACAAGATGCTTTAAAGCATCCGCTTGATTATAACTAATACCACCGATTAAAACGTTACTACCTTCAATAATATATTCTGGCACATTATTTAAGGTAGCTCTGTAAAGCTGATCCCCTAGTCGAAATTCAAGACTATCCCCATTGTTTGGAAAACCATCAGCAAAACTAAAAGTATCACCGGTAAACCCGGCTTGTGGAGATAATTTACGTAAATCAGCTGCAATACTGGCAGCTATTTTATCACTTGTAAGATCTTCACCATTCGCGCCTAAAACTTTGGCCTTTAATTCTAAACTAGAATTATCACCCTTGATCTTGAATTCATAGGAACTTGAGGGCGCTACAGAAATTAATCCTTCTGCACCTGTTGAAGCTTGATCAACCGCCTTCAGCGTTTGAAACGAATAGCTCGTTGAACCATTGAGTGGGAGATAGTTTCGTTTCACAAAACCATTAGCAAACTCTTCAGTTTGACTTGGAGTTTCAACTCCAGAGATTGCAAATTTGAACGCAGATGGGCTTCTCAGCTCTATTTGCCCGCCTATTATTGCATATTTGCCGGTTGAAAGTATCGGATTAGCGTTATTTTGAGGAGACGCAATTACTTCACCGAACCGATCAAGTTGCCGTAACTTAAAGTTACCAGCATCTGCTACTGACACACTTTCAATTCGTATATCGTTCCCATCTGCCTTTGTTAAAACAATACCAGACGCATGCGATAACGCTGCCTGAATACCCGTATTTTTCGTCACCGAATTGATCTGATCAACCAATAATTGCAAATTTCCGGACGAAAGATCAGCAGATATTTGTATTGGCTCCGCATTATCTCCAGCCAGCTTGAATTGTATGGACTTACTTGGAATATCATAAAGTTCGACGTTATTATACGCTTCTGCACGAATGCCAAATTTTGCAACTTCAGTGTTAAGTGCTGAAGCAATTTGACCGGCCATCATACCCTGCGAGGCCTCATATGAAACTGTGTCTCCAAAAGCAGATTCTATCGTCAATGGGCCTGACATTTTCGAGCGCACATTTGGAATATTCGCCATATCGCCAGTATCTAAGTTAGAATCCACTATGTTAGATTTCGCCAAGCTAGATATTGAAGCCACATGAGATCCTGAAGTGGTTAACCTCGTAATTTTGGCACCAGCATAACTCGATACGTCTTCGTTCGCTAAATGTTGCGCATTATAATTTGCTCCAGCACTGAAGCCATTAGCAGTAGATACGAGACTCTGGATTTGCGTTTGGCTTAGAGGTGTTCCTGCTAAATGCACGCCCTCTTTGGTTAAAATTTGCAAATCTGCAGCTTCTGTATTTCCAGGAACGATAAGCCCTGCTATTCCCGATAGACTACCCGATTTGAGCTCTAAATAATCAGCTGTATTTCCCAAAAACGCTGAGGAAATAATAAATGAAGTTTCATTTCCACCAGCCATGAGACCTAAGTCTGAAAAAGTTAAGTTTTTGCCATCAACTGCGACATCGGTTTTTATCACTCCCGTATTTACTAATTTGGCCAAGTCCATGTAATTCTTAATAGAACCTGCATGAGTGCCAAGGGTGAAACTATGTTCCGTGACTCCTACAGTAACTTTTAACTGACTAGTTGTTGTCAAATTGGAAATGGGTGTGCTTAGCTGTAATTTAGTTTGCTGCTTCAAGGCGGTCAGTGTTTCTAAAGCATCAACGTTTTGCATTACTCCCAAAACTCCATTTTTTCTGAAAGTAATTGGGTGAGCAGCGTTATTTGCGCCTACTAGAACGTTGTTAAGCGAAGTTAAATCTGATTGAGGTTCTTGAGAAATTGATTTTGTTGATACGTTTACATTACTAATATTCTCAGAATGTTTTGCCGCTAAATAATAAGCACTAGCAGCTAACTTTTTCCCATCATTAATTTTTAGTGAAAGATTTTCTGCACGTACATCTGAGTAAATAATATCAAATTGATCACCAATTCCTGGCTCTCCAACGACGTTTATTTTGATACCATCAAATTCAATTGCACCTTTAAACGAACTCAACAAACTACCACCTGAGTCACGCAACTGCCAATAATCAGCTTCGGCAACATACTGCACTGACAGTATTTGATTTATGTAATTCTTAGGAGTTCCAAAGATTTCCAACTGCGCATTACTATCGGATCCTGGTTTTTTTTCGATCATTAGCGCATCTAATGTGAAAAATTCTTCACCAATATTTCCATCAAGGTCGATACCGCTGGTTTGAACTTCGTTGATTTCCGCTACAAACTTTTGAGCTAATCCATCCAGAGCTACTTTCGTTTGTTTGAGAGCATATTCGGATGAGAGATTACCTGCGACTTTTCCGGATGATATTTGGACCATTGTCCCAGAGTCACTATCAATAGGTCCAATAAAGACCTTATTCAAATCATCCACTTCTGCTGTAGAAAATTTCTTAATTTCAAACCCTGACAATACTTGCTGTCCTTGGCCTTCAGTGCCCGCGAGGATTTCTATTTCGCCATGATTTTTATAATTAACTTTTATTTCAACAATTTCACTTAATTGCCCAAGTAAACGATCCCGTTGATCAAGAAGATCATTACGGACACCACTTGGATTTTTATTTCCCAATAATTCTCTTTGGATATTGGATAATTGCTGAATGTAAGAGTTAGCATCAGCAATATTTGCCTTTAAATTCTCAGAAACAAACGATTTTAAGTCAATGATACCTTCGCCAACGGTTCTAAACGCGTGTGTGATCGCCTTAGCTGAGTCTATTGCACCATATCTGCCCGCTAAGTTTGAAGGATCCTGCGCAACAGTTGATAATGCGGCAAAAAACTCATTCATTCTTTGTGAAACGCTACCGGTTTCAGGCCTTACAATATTCTCTAGTTGGTTGAAAATTTGCGTTTGGGTCTGAGAAAACGAAAAATTTGATTTGGCATTTTGGAGCTGGATATCGATAAATTGATCAAACGCACGTGTTATCCCATCAACCTTTACACCGAAACTCATGTTTTCAGAGAGTTGCAGAACATCTGGTGAACCTGATTTTATTTCAGATATCGCTGCCTCACGACGTGAGTATGCCTCATTGCCAACGTTGGCAATGTTTTGGCCAGTGGTTGCGAGGCCCTCCTTGTAAGCCTTCAGACCAGACTTCGCTATCGTGTAGATATCACTCATGAATTGTCGCCAGAAATCTTGGAAGACATCTGCCTTATGATCGCTTCTGCTATCCCAATATCGACCAGTTTACTCGAAGTGTTAGCCAGCTCTTTGTCAAACATCTCCACAAAATTATCATCAGCATTTGTGTCAAACAAACCATCACTCAATTTACTTTCGCGTGCTTGTTTCAGTAGATTTTCTAGAAAGATTGCTTCAAATTGATCAGCCACCATCTGCAACGAAGATTCATTATTGGCTTTGGACGCATCCAATGTACCAATTTTGGTATTTTCACTTTGAGCCAGACTTTGTTGTAGTGGTGGTATGATTTTCATAATGACACCATCAAATCACAATTAACTCTGCATTGAGCGCTCCAGCTTCTCGTAGCGCTTCTAGTATGGCAACAAGATCTGATGGAGTTGCCCCAACAGCATTAATCGCATCCACTAATTCGTTCAACGAAACGCCAGCATCGAATAAAAAAGCTTTTGCAGTTTGTTCTTCAACAATGATCTCAGTATCGGGAACTGCCTCAGCACCGGCATTCGCCTGTGCCCCATCACCAATAGCAACCGCATCGCCCCCCTGAACGTTGACATCTTCATTCACTTTCACTGAAAGCGTTCCGTGAGAAACAGCCGCCGGCGTAACTTTAACATTCCCGCTTATTACAAGCGTTCCCGTCCGTGAATTCACTATGATTTTTGCAGGTGGTTCGCTTCGCACAACCTCTATATTTTCCAGTACAGAAACAAAACCAACCTTCAATGTTGGGTCCTGCGGCGCAACAACACGAATACTATTAGTGTCCAGTGATATTGCAGTGCCTTCACCAAATGTCTCGTTAATTGCTGTCGTGATATTATTTGCCGTGGTAAAGTCACCTTGGTGTAAATTCAGTATAACAAAGTCTGCGTTTAGAAACTCAGTTGGGACCAATCTCTCCACAGATGCACCCCTAGGTATACGCCCAACTGTTGGGATATTTACCGTTAAGGATGAATTGTCTGCACCTTCAACTCCAAGGCCGCCAACAATTACATTGCCCTGCGCAATCGCATAAGTTTCGCCATCTGCACCTAGAAGTGGAGACATCAGAAGAGTACCCCCTTTTAATGAGGCTGCGCCACCTACCGTAGAAACGGTAACATCTATCGTTTGTCCTGGCTTAGTGAATGGTGGAAGATCAGCAGTGATCATGACGGCTGCTGCATTGTCGCCATTAAACCCGCCTAGGTCTGCTGTGACACCAAATCTAGATACCAATGACTGCATTGATTGAAGTGTTATCCCTGTATTGCCATCCCCGGTTCCCGCCAAGCCAACAACCACACCGTATCCGACCAACTGATTTGATCTCACACCTGCCAGCGACGTAAGATCCTTTATTCGATCAGCCGATACGATCGTTGATAAGTAAGTTAGAAAAAAGAATAGAGTAACTCTGAGTAACCACATTTTTGCAAGCCTTAAATCGGTGAGATGGTTTCCATCATGCGGGTGTACCACCCTTTCTTGCCCGAGCGCGCTATGTCGCCAGCACCAATGTAATTAATATCAGCATTGGCAATACGATCAGACTGGACAACATTGTCTGCAGAAATATCACGCGGGCGAACAATTCCAGACACGCGGATATACTCATCACCATTATTCAAGGTCAGCTTTTTCTGACCCATAATCTCTAAATTCCCATTATCAAAAACTCGAACCACATGAACTGATACAGAACCCGTCAAAGAATTTGATTGTGCTGTTGAGCCAGAACCAGAGAACGTATTCTCTCCACTTGATGAAAATAAGTCAGTTCCAGGAAGTGCATTATCAACCACGGAAGGCAAAGTAACTGAAGTTTCACTTGAGCGAGATGTCGCTGCGTTTTGTGACTTCGTTGCCTGAAAACTTTCAGTAAACGCAACTGTAAGGATATCACCTACTCTATTTGCTCGCCCTTCCATAGCAAACAGACTTCCTTTGTTTGGCTTATAAATACTTCCAAAAGAGGGGTCATTTGAAGCGATTGGTTCAGGTTCGTAGATCGGCGCGTAGTCTATTGAGCGACGATCTTCAATGTAGGTTCCACATCCGCTTAATATGAGACTTGAGAAAATAAGGTATCGAAGCATAAAAAGACCTACAAGTTACGCGAGATGAACTGCATCATTTCATCAACTGCGGTGATTGATTTTGAACTCACTTCATAAGCTCTTTGGGTCTCAATCATATCCACAAGTTGTTGAACAACATTTACGTTTGAACTCTCGACGTACCCTTGAAGAACTTTACCAAAACCGCCATCCAGTGGCGCTCCAGTTTGTGCAACGCCACTTTCTGCGGTCTCAACTAAAAAATTCTCACCCACAGGTGTTAAACCACGCGGATTACTAAAGTTCGCAAGTGAAAGTTGGCCAACTTCTTGTCCGATATCATTACCAGGAGTTGTAACACTGACGATGCCTGAGCTTGAAATATTGATGCTCGTTGCATCTGCAGGAATTTGAATCTGCGGCTGAATTACATAGCCACTTGTTGTGGTCAGCAAACCCTCACCGTTTCGAGACAAAATTCCTGAACGCGTATACCCGACTCTACCGTCAGGAAGTAAAGCTTGAAAAAAGCCTTTTCCATCAATCGCAAGATCCAGAGCATTGTCAGTGCTCGCTAAACCGCCCTGCGTGAAAAGTTTTTGTGTGCTTACAACCTTTACCCCAGTGCCCACAGCGAGCGGCGACGTTAAGGAAGTATTATCAGCAGTTTGAGCACCGGCATTTTTTACAACTTGATAAAATAGGGATTCAAAATTTGCGCGGTCCATTTTGAACCCAGTAGTGTTCACGTTCGCAAGATTGTTGGCAATGACTTGCATCTTGTACTGCTGTGCAGTCAATCCGGTCTTTGCTACGTGCATCGCTGATGTTGACATTATTTTGACCTCTTTTGTTCAATAAAGAGGAGCAAATTTTATGCCAATGTTAAATTTATGTGGGTAAGCTTAATAATTTTGAGCCAGCACTGTCTAAGTCACTCGCTTTTTTGATCAATTTGATGTTGATCTCGAATTGTCTTTGCATATCAATGTTATTGATTAATTCTTCTATCGCAGAAACGTTAGAGGATTCTAGATAGCCTTGGCCAAATCGTGCAGTTTGGTCTGCATCAGGTACTGTTCCGTCAACTTTTCTAATATGTCCGTCTAGGCTTTTTACAAGCTGATCAAGCTCTGTAGATGTTGAACCAATAAACCCAACACTTGTGAACTCACCATCAGGAGCTCCAGCCTGCTGCACAAGGATTTCACCTATGTCCGTAATACTGATATCAACAAATTCTGGCAAAATAATCGGTGCCAAACCATCGGATAGCACGACATCGCCAGCGCCATTCACAAGTTGATTCGAAGCGTCTATTCCAAAATCACCGCGACGAGAAAGTGCAATTTCACCATTTTCAGGCGCAATAAAAAAGAACCCTTCGTTCAGAACAGCCACATCCGTCGCAAGTCCTGTATTTTGAAGTGGACCAGCTTCATTCGAAAAAGAACGACGGTCCACTTCCAGCGGTAGGACCTTTGCGGATACCTTATCGAGTTCTTTTAAGAATGCTGCATTACCCTCGTTAGGCAGGTCCCTCCGAAAACCAGGCACATTCACGTTTGAAAGATTATGTGCCAGGTCAAATTTGTTATCTTTCATCTGCCTAATGGCGGAGAGAGCAGTTTGCGCGAGACGATCCATTTAAATCATTCCAGATTCAATACTCATTAAGTTCGAATATTAATGATTGTTTGTGTCATACTTGAAGACGTTTCAATCGCCTTAGCAGCTGCTTGATAATTACGCTGTGATGTAATTAGGTTTACAAGCTCCTCAGTGATATCAACGTTTGAACGCTCGAGTGAGCCAGACAAAATCTGACCAAACCCGTCGTTTGCCGCTTCACCCAATTCTGGATCGCCACTGGCTTTAGTGGCCAAGAAACTTGAGTTGCCGATCTGTTTTAGACCACTATTGTTCGCGAAGTTAGCGACAATAATCTTACCCAGCGCAACATTTTGACCATTAGAATATCCAGCATTTACGTTACCATAGTTATCGATTTCTAAGTTTGTCAATCGACCTGCAGCATAACCATCCTGCAACATCTCTTCCGCCGAGAATGGCTTATCAAGCTGAGTGATTTTTGAGAAATCCATCGATAGGGGCTTTAGTAGACCCTTGTAATCAACTTTTGTGATTGGACTGACAATATTGCCATCAATGTCAAAGGTAAGTTCGCCTTCATCAAGGTAAAGTGGATAATAATCCTGAACCATATTATCTGCAAAATCCTGATTATTTGCAGTTATTACTCCAGTTGGCGAAATATATAACGGCCGTCCCAGCTCGTCTGTTGCTTGAACGGGTTGACGAACCTCTGTGGTTACACCCAAACCTAATGGGATATTTTTAAGCCCAAACTTCAGGGCACCATCGATTGCTAATGTTGAACCTTCTCCAGACGATGAGGTCGTAAACGTAAGATTATTTTTATCCGCGTCATATGTTACTTTTACACCGCCCACCGGAGCACCCGAGATTGGGTTTTTCATGTTATTTATTCGGGTTTGCAGTGTGGCAGCAAGTGTCGTGCCTTTATAATTTCCCTCAGGAATTACAATTGACGCACTAACACCATCGACAACGACATTCACAATGTTTTCACCACCAAGGGCAGATATTGCAAATGCTTGAGACATATTCATTAAGGCTTCACCACCAACGGCGACAGCTGGTTTTGAAACTAGGCCCGTTGCTTTCGTATAGCCCTCAACACCATCGCGAGGAAAACCTAGAATTTGGGCAGTACCTTTACCGATTTTATTGAATGCATAGGTCGCGTCATCGGTTTGATCACGAGCACCAGTCTCAGTCAGACCATAACGACCCACGGCGACACTTGACTCATTTTGCGCAGAAGTTACGCCCACTGCCGAGTTTGCCCGCAGAGCTTCACCTGTCGTGCCGCTTTTTATGACGAACTGGTTTTGTACAGTATCATATTCAACTTCCATGCCATAGCGCTTATTATCCACACGCACTTCAGGACCATCAGGAACTAATGCATTTCCAACTAGGATTTCTCCAGTTTTTAGGTCAATTTCTTTATTATTTCCGAACGCCTCGATACCTAGTCCGTTCTCACCAGCATCTAATTTTTTACTATAGACGGTAAATAAATCAAAGCCTACTCCAGTACCTTTACCAAGCTGCGAACTTTGAGCATCGAACGTCAAGCGTTGATTAGTTTCATCATATCCAATTTTAATCGCTGGGTCTCTGTCATCGATCCAGTTGATGGTTTCAGTGGTCGGGTTTGCAACGAGCCCGTACTCCGCCAAAGCTGTTGTCGATGAAAATGCAGAAAATGCTAGGCCTGTATTAGCTGCGGTTGTTGTGCGCTTTGCGGAACTTTGTACTTCACGCAAAACCAATTTATTAGAATAGAAAGATTCATTAACACCCTCAACTAAACCCTTGGTGTTCTCAAAATATGCTTCTACGTGATCCGATGGCTTTCCTAAAATCGTAATTGGAGACTCGGTAGTCATGTTTAAAATGTCATCATCAATTACTTTGTGATTCAATGTAACGATAGTCTGGGCGCCATTGCCTGGATCCACCACTTGTGTTCTGACAGAAACTTCGTTCGAGCCAACTTCTGCAATAAACTTTTCCGCGCCAGTATTCAAATTCTGTTGAAATCTGAGAACTTCTAAAGCCTGGATCGGATATGCATTTAAGGTTATCTGCAGATACCCATTTGCATCTTTAGTAAAGTTACCAACTGCTGTTGGCTTCTCATCATATGCCTTTACTTCAGGCGTGCCTCCCACGTTCGAATAAGCAACATAGCGTGTGACGCCTGTACCGCTATTCACTTGAGGATTCGTATGCGTAAACTGAATAACATCATATGCTGTGGGCATTGGCGCAGCCATGTCGATTGCAGAGCTTGCAATCTTTTTAAACATGCGGCCACTAACATTCAATTCTGCTGCCGTCGCTGCATCTTCTGACTTTGCTCCCGCCGCGCTCTGAATCTTGGCATTCATTGCATTCGTAAGCAGACGCTGTGCGTGTACAAGAAAATCATCTATTTCTAAACCTGCTTTTGCTTGGGCCTGCGTCGCAGCAATCGACCCTCCCGCTGCATGGAGATCAACTGTAATCGGCGTTGCTAAGCCTTTCGCTTTACCATCTCCAGCAGGTTGCTTTAAATCAATAGAAAACGTGCTGTCTACATTGTCTGTGAGCTGAATTTTTTTATCGTCACCAAATGCATTTCGAAGTGCAATTTGTACTGCCTCTGCAAGCTGCGTACCGTTGTAAGTCCCGGCGGGAATATCGATTGAGACAGGTCCACTTTTATCAACATCGACAAGTAAGAAGTCTTTACCCCAGAACGTACCTGGAGTTGGGTTCTCAATACCTTTTAACGCTTGGTATTCCATGGTTTTAGTAAACATCATTGGATCAGTTACGATTTCTACGGTGCGTCCGTCGCCGAGGTATGCAGACAGCGACTGACCCGAAATCATCGCAGGTGTAGATTTTACAGCGGCACCTAAATCATCGGCGCGATAAAGGGGCGTGCCTTTACCTTCAAGAATATACCCAGTGTCCTCTGGCTCAGTAGTTTTTTGACCAAACTTGTCGATAAATTGCGGTGTACCTTTTGAAGTTGTGGCTCTGGCAAGCTCAGGCTTTAACTCGACCCCATCCACAAACATTTTCGTATCATACTTATAGGTTTGATCACCTGCGAGTGGATCCTGTCTTTTGATGTAAAACACTGTCGCGGATTTAGGGTTACCGGCACTATCAAAGATTGTCACAGATGACGACGATGAATAGGTTTCGGGATCGTTTTGATCAAATTCAACCCCTTGTGCTATTACTTTTGTACTCGCAGGGAGGTTTACGCCTACTGATATGTTTTCAGTAACCTTAGGTTCACCAAAATCAGATGAGAGCATCAGTTTTTGAGCGCCTTGCAATGTCTTATCAGACACATTCCCGTCACTATCAACAGGATACCCAAGTAGTGCCTGACCTGCACTATCAACGATTTCGCCACTGTCACTTACGTTAAATGCGCCATTACGAGTATATACAACCTGACCAGGGTTGCCTGCCGATTTTAACGCAAAAAATCCCTGCCCAGAAATCGCCATATCTAGCGTATTCGTAGACTGTGAAATATTGCCTTGAGAAAATTGCTGCGTAATGGATTTTGTTGCTGTACCTGCGCCAACAACATTTGTTTGTAGTGGCGTAGTCCCAAAAATATCCCCAAACTCTGTACGACTTTTCTTAAAGCCGGTCGAACCCACGTTCGCAATATTGTTTGACGTGGTCGAAATATCTTGTTGTGCGCCCTTTAAGCCGGTCAGTGCTGTGTAAAAAGACATTTATATCTCCTGTAAGAGTCTTAGGTTTTGCTTCTTTCTTGCAAGAATGGTGCCAAAATTGTTTTGACTAATTTTAACGGAAATTAACTGCTGACGAGACATCGAGTTCGCCGTAATCTTCCACGTTCAAAAGAACTTGCTTTTCTTCACCGGCGCCAACCGATGCCGAAATAACTTTCGAATAGATTGATGGGCTCAATTGCTCAGGGCCAGTTCCAGTATCAATGGTCGCTTCGATTTTAATTCGCTTACCTGCATCGAGAATTTCCTGAGGAATTGTTCTCCATGAAAATCCAACCAAACCAGCGGGCCTTGGGCCCAAGTCTTCAAAATGAATTTCTGAACCAGTGTCGGCATCTAAATACCTGAGTTCTGTAGATATCGTGCCTTCCGGTAAATCAAGCACTCCATGAAGTTCGCCCTCATTGTCTGGTTTTCCAGTATCGCCTGGAACCAATACAGAATGACCAAGTAAGTTTGATGCTGTCGCAATCCGAGCCTGATCAAACTCTTCAACAAGGCGCCCAATAGAATTATTCATCTCCTCGATCCCTGTCACAGTTGAAAACTGCGCCATTTGTGCGATGAAATCGCCATTATCCATTGGAGCAAATGGGTCCTGATTTTGTAATTGGGTAGTCATAAGCTTCAAAAAGTCAGACTGTCCAAGAGTATCTTTCTTTTCCTTTTGGGTTTCAGGTGTTTGCGAAAGCCCTAACTTAGCAAAAATTGCTGCTTGTGAGCTATTTGGATCAATTGTCGACATAGTAACTCCTATTTACCCATACTTATTGTGCGCATCATCAAGCCTCTCAAAGTGCTGACGACTTCAACATTATTTTCATATTGTCGCGACGCTTCTAGCATCTCGACCATTTCTTCTTCGGCATCTACTGCCGCCATATAAATGTACCCGTCTTCATCGGCTTTCGGGTGTCCTGGCTGATAAACTTTGTCCGGTTGTCGATCGACAGAAACAATGTCGACAACATCCACGGAAGCCACTCCAGATTTCTCTAAATCATCCGCATATAGAGTACTGAATACAGGCTTGATGGCACGATAGGCTTCAGCTTCACTTGAAGCGACCGAACGTGCGTTCGCGAGGTTACTTGCAACTGTGTTGAGCCGCAGCATTTGTGCTGACATGCCCCGTCCAGCGATA
>Ga0181597_10004016_pt1 | contig 14819 bp, 12 predicted proteins | sample 041ome_5_FD_148647 | JGI IMG/M metagenome (GOLD analysis project Ga0181597, IMG submission 148647) | Coastal salt marsh microbial communities from the Groves Creek Marsh, Skidaway Island, Georgia - 041403US metaG (spades assembly) | ecosystem: Environmental > Aquatic > Marine > Intertidal zone... | reverse complement strand
CATTAAAATGCTTCTTGTGTCATCTACTGGGCAAGGGAGTTGAAAGCTATCAAATCCACGATGTTGTAGTTGTTTATTAAACCTACTGGTGGAAATAAATACTGATACTTGAGAGCATTTTTGTTTTTCATGCCTCAGTTTTTCTCCAGCGCGAACTGCAAAATTACTAATCAGTGATTTAAGTTCGCTTAAGTTCTCAATTTTGCCTCTAAAACTTCGACTTACAACAATTTGTTTCTTTGGTTCAGGATGATTGTCTATTTGGATGCATGGCTCTCCTCTTAATTCTCTAACTGTGCGTTCCAGCACAACGCTAAATTTTTTTCTGATAAAGCGAATATCCATTTGCGCTAATTCATAGGCTGAATATATGCCCAATTGATTCAGTTGTCTGGAGAGATTGTGACCAACTCCCCAAATTTCTTTAATGGATAATGTTTGAAGAGCATCAAAAATATTTTTTTGCTTGCTTAGGCAGCAGACTCCTGTGCCATCATTCGTATTTTTTGCAATATGACTTGCAACCTTGGTGAGAGTTTTGGTTGGCGCAATTCCAATGCGCACCGGTATTCCAACCCATTGCCGTATCGTATTACGACAATAAATACCAAATTCATATGCTTGATCTTTGTTTTGTATATGTTGCAAGTCCAAAAATGCCTCATCAATACTATAAATCTCAATTCTTTTTACCATTCCATCAAGAATATTCATGACTCTTTTAGACAAATCTCCATATAGAGCAAAGTTAGATGAAAATACTTTGCCTCCTTGAGCTAGATATCCCTTTTTTACTTGAAACCACGGAATGCCCATTTTTATGCCCATGGCTTTGGCTTCTTTGCTTCTGGCAATTACACATCCATCATTATTAGATAGCACAACAATAGGTGTTTTCTTTAAATCTGGCCGAAAAACTCTCTCGCATGAGGCATAAAAGTTATCACAATCAACTAATGCTAAAAGCCTCATTCAAATTTATTAATAGCTGCGGTTACTGTTCCCATAATATCGAGATCCTGACCATGCTGAATATAGATGGGTTGATACTTAGAGTTTTCTGGTAGCAAACACAGTCGAGGTTTGAGTTGCAAGCGTTTGCATACAAAGTCACCATCTAAAGAAGCAACCACAATGCTTCCATGCTTTGGTTTAAGGCTTCGATCAACTACCAAGATGGCTTGATCTGCAATATTTGCATCTAGCATCGAATCTCCAGATACTCTCACCAAGAAAGTAGCTGCACCATTTTTAATAAGGTATTGATTTAGATCAATGGGGCTCTCTAAGTAATCATTGGCCGGACTTGGAAAGCCTACGGATACTGGTTCTACAAAAAATTTTGTAAAAGTGGCAGGCAGATCGTCTGCCGATATTGAACCGAGATAATTAATAGTCATGGGATTTAAAATACTGTATATTTATACAGTATAATTAGCTAACAAACAATAGTTTTAAAGGGTAAATTCTCTTAATTCTTGTTGCTTTTCATCAAGCATTAGACACCAACCAGTTTTATGCCAGTCACCTAACACAATTCGAGTGCCGGTATCGTCTTGATGAGTATTTGGTCTATGGGTATGACCATGAATAAGCAAATCTATATGATGTTCATCAAAAAATTTTTCAATAGACGCAGGAGTGACATCCATAATCGAAATATCTTTATTGCTATTATTTTTTTGACTAGCATCACGCATATTTGATGCAATATTAAGACGATCGTTTAAGGGTTTTTGCAAGAATTCTTGTTGCCATTCTTGTGACCTAACTTCTTTTTTAAATCTCATGTATTCAAGATCCTCGGTGCAAAAACTATCTCCATGTGAGAGAGCAATTTTTAAATCAAAAAAATTTAAAAAGAATGGATCTGGAAGAAGAGTGAGATTGGATTGTTCAGCAAATTTTTGACCGCATAAAAAATCTCTGTTTCCGTGAATAAAAAATATTTCTAACCCATTGCGAGTGGCATGATTTAGTTTTTGCATCACACCGGTGGCTAGCTCAGAGTTATCATCATCTCCAACCCATGCCTCAAACAGGTCACCTAATATGTATAGATGAGATAATTCCTGAGCAGCAGTTTTTAAAAATTCAAAAAAGCCCTCTGTTACAAAGGGCGTATTTTCAGATAAATGAAGATCAGATATAAACCCTAACTTCATTCACTCACTGTAACTGAGTTAATAACTGTTGGTTCAAGAGGAGCATCAGCATAGCCGCCAACAGTAGAGGTTGTGCTCAGAGCTATTTGATCCACCACATCCATACCATCAATGACGGTGCCAAAAACTGCATAGCCCCAGCCTTGAGAGGTTTCAGCTGTATGATTTAGAAAGTCGTTATCTTTATGATTTATAAAAAATTGACCAGTAGCAGAATGAGGATCCATGGTTCTGGCCATCGCAATAGAACCACGATTATTCTTTAATCCATTATTGGCTTCATTTTGAATTGGATCAGTATTTGTTGGTTTGGGAGTCATATTTTCATCTAGACCGCCACCTTGCACCATAAATCCTTCAATAATTCTGTGAAAGATTGTGCCTGTGTAATAGCCATCTTCAGCTAATTTTAAAAAGTTCGCTACGGTTATGGGTGCGTTATCAGCATCAAGTTCTAAATGGATATCTCCGGCTGATGTAGAAATAGTAACAAGTGACATTTGATCCTCCTCTGGATAATATTCAGTCTGATCTTTTTGACCAATGAGTGGCAGGAAGAAGATTGATGCAACTGCGATTACAATAATTATTAAGGCACTAATTTGTATTTTTGACATTAATAAAACCTACATTCCAATTAAGTTCTTTATAATAAGTGATTCATATATCAAATAATAGATGGCAATTAAGTTTTATAACTCCTTGACTAATCAGAAGGAAGATTTTGTACCCATACGCAAGGGCGAGGTTGGGGTATATGTTTGTGGAATGACGGTATATGATAATTGTCATTTAGGTCATGCAAGAGCGATGATGGCTTTTGACATTCTTGCCCGCTATCTTCGATTTCAAAATTATAAAGTAAATTTTATTCGCAATATTACTGATATAGACGACAAAATTATTGAAAGAGCTAACGAAAATAAAGAGACAATAGATGCTCTTACAGATAGAACAATTGCGAGCATGCAAGAAGATTTTGCCACGCTTGGATTGGAACTCCCTACAAATGAGCCTCGTGCAACTGATCATATTGATGGCATGATTCAAATGATTAGCACGCTTATTGATAAAGGGCATGCTTATCACTCTGCAGGTGGGGACGTTTTTTTTGCAGTACGAACATTTCCTGAGTATGGAAAACTATCAAATAAAAATATCGACGATTTAAATCCAGGCTCTAGAATTGCAGAGGATGGATCAAAAAAAGATCCGTTGGATTTTGTGCTTTGGAAAAGCGCTAAGCCAAATGAGCCATCATGGGACTCACCATGGGGCCCTGGAAGACCTGGATGGCATATTGAGTGCTCAGTTATGTCACTAGAAAATTTAGGTAGGCATTTTGATATCCACGGAGGAGGTCCAGATTTATTATTCCCTCATCATGAGAACGAAATAGCGCAATCTGAATGTGCTTCTGATCATAAATTTGCAAACTATTGGATGCATTCAGGACTGTTAAAAATTAATGGCGAGAAGATGTCAAAATCTTTGGGTAATTTTGCAATGCTGAAAGATTTATTTGCTTCTTATCACCCAGAAGTCATTCGATATTACTTAATCTCTAGTCACTATAGAAGTTCTTTAAATTTTGATAGCGACTCTCTTGATCAAGCGCGATCAGCTTTAACAAGACTGTATCAGGCTGCATCGCTTGCACCACTACAAGAGTCAGATTTGCATGACGATAGTGTGAAGGAATTTAAAGATTCAATGAATGATGATTTAAATACCCCTGAGGCATTAAGCATTCTATTTGGATTAGCAAAATCAGTTAATAGTAGTCAGGACGCACAAGATCAGAGCATGTATGCATCAACCATGAAAGAGTTAGGCAAAGTCTTAGGGCTGCTTAATGATAGTCCTGAAGCTTTTCTTCAGTATGGTGCAAATTTAACTGATGAAGAGATTAACCAAAAAATAAAGGAAAGAAATCAGGCAAGAGATGCTAAAGATTTTCTCAAAGCTGATCAAATAAGGGATGAATTAGCAGCACAAGGTATTTTGCTTGATGACTCCAGCGATGGGACTAGTTGGAAAAAATCTTAATCATCATCTGGTAAGTCCTCAATCACAGACTCAATTCCTGTTGAGCCCATATTCATACCAACAACTCTTTCTATCCCCATTTTTGAATAGTGCTCAGCCGCATCTACCATTAGTCCTGAATTATCAAGAGTCAATCCGCCATCAACACAAAGATTAATTCCTGTAATAAACCTTGATTCATCTGATGCAAGGAATAACGCTGTATATGCAATATCAATAGGCATGCCAAAATCTTTTATGGGTTGTTCAAGCTTGCTGTCTTCAATCGCGGTTGCCAAAAGAGGTGTATTTATTGTTCCTGGTGAAATTGCATTTACTCTTACTTTGAATTCACCCAATTCAATAGCAGCATTTTTACAAAAATTGATGACTCCAGCTTTTGCTGCAGAGTAAGCAAGGGGGCCAGACCCACCTCCCATACCTGCAATTGATGCTGTATTGATGATAGAGCCTCCAGACATATTTTTTTTCATGACTCTAGCAGCGTATTTTGTACCCAGAAAGACAGACTTTAGAAGTATTTGAAATGACTTATCCCATTCATCTCCATTAATGTGCGTAATGGGGCCGACTGCACCACCAATCCCTGCATTATTAAATAGGATATTTAAACCACCAAAATGATCAATCGCAAGGTTGATCATGCTTTCGATATCATTTTCTGATGAAACATCGACGACAGATATGCACGCATTAGAATCTAGTTTTTTTTGTTTAATGATTTCAAAAGTTTCTTCAAGGGTCTCATTATTGATATCGGCTAAAACAACTTTAGCGCCATGCTCCAAAAACAATAGCGCAGTTTCTTTGCCAATGCCGCTTCCAGCGCCGGTTACAATTGCAACCTGATCTTGTAATCTTTTCATTTAATAATTATTACTGAAAGCGTATCAAAATAAAAATAAAGTTAAGCCAAAAAGACATCATGCATGAGTTTAACAAATAGATTAAAATTGAGGATTGGCTAAAAGAATGGCTCCCTGACGTGGGATCGAACCACGGACCAATTGATTAACAGTCAACTGCTCTACCGCTGAGCTATCAGGGAACAAGTTGAGAATTATAAATTAAAATTCATAAAGTAAAACAAGATAATGACAAAAAATTTAACCGTTACATCTCCGTTTGAACCTGCTGGCAGTCAGCCAACAGCAATAAAAACTCTTGTAAATGGTTTAAATGATGGATTGCTTCATCAAGTGTTGCTTGGTGTAACAGGGTCTGGAAAGACTTATACCATGGCTAAAATTATTGAATCAACCCAAAGACCTGCTGTGGTTATGGCTCCAAATAAAACATTAGCTGCACAATTATATGGAGAACTCAAAGATTTTTTCCCAAAAAATTCTGTCGAGTATTTCGTTTCTTATTATGATTACTACCAGCCTGAAGCGTATGTGCCCACATCAGATACATATATAGCCAAAGATGCATCCGTGAACGAGCACATTGAACAAATGCGTCTATCTGCCACCAAGGCCTTACTTGAAAGAAATGACACCATTGTTGTTGCTACTGTCTCAGCTATATATGGTTTGGGTGCTCCTGAATCTTATCTAAATATGATTTTGCATTTGGGCAGAGGAGATATAATTGACCAAAGAAGCATTCTGCGTCGGTTATCTTCAATGCAGTACACGCGAAATGATATTGATTTTAGGCGCGCGACTTTCAGAGTGCGTGGAGATGTAATTGATATATATCCTGCTGATTCCGAGCGTGACGCACTAAGAATTGAGTTATTTGGAGATGAGGTAGAACGTTTGCTTTGGATAGACCCATTAACAGGAGAAGTCATGCACGAAACACCTCGGGCAACAATTTATCCAAAAACTCATTATGTAACACCTAAAGAAACCGTTCTGGATTGTTTAAAAACAGTTCGTGAAGAATTGAAAGATAGAATTAAGTACTTGAAAGATAATGATAAGTTGGTTGAGGCGCAAAGGTTGCAGGAGAGAACAACTTACGACTTAGAAATGATGCAGGAACTTGGATATTGCCAAGGGATAGAAAATTATTCTCGTTATCTTTCAGGGCGAAATCCAGGAGAACCACCTCCATGCCTTTTTGATTACTTGCCTAAAAATGCAATAGTTTTTATGGATGAGTCTCATGTTTCAGTCCCTCAAATTGGAGGGATGTATAAGGGAGATCGATCTCGAAAAGAAACGCTTGTAGATTATGGATTTAGATTACCGTCAGCTTTAGATAATCGCCCATTAAGATTTGAAGAATGGGAGGATGTTACTCCTCAAAAAATATACGTATCTGCAACTCCTGGCAAGTATGAGATGGAGCACTCCGATAATATGGCTGAGTTACTAGTTAGACCAACTGGACTGATCGACCCAGAAATTGAAATTAGACCTGCAACTTCTCAAATTGATGATGTTATTGGTGAATGCAATGAAAGGGCAGCTTTAAAAGAAAGAGTATTAATAACAACTTTAACAAAACGTATGGCTGAGGATTTAACTGACTATTTAGAAGAAAATGGAATAAGAACTCGCTATATGCATTCTGATGTGGATACAGTAGAGAGAACAGAGATTATTCGAGATTTAAGGCTAGGTCATTTTGATGTTTTAGTTGGAATTAATTTATTAAGAGAGGGTTTAGATATACCCGAAGTCAGCTTGGTCGCCATACTAGATGCTGACAAAGAAGGATTTTTAAGATCAGAAGTTACTCTTATTCAAACCGTTGGTAGAGCAGCAAGAAATATTCGAGGCAAGGCTATCATGTATGCTGATAAGGTTACTGGTTCTATGCAAAGAGCCATGGATGAGATGTCTCGGAGACGAGAAATTCAAGTTCAATTTAATAAAGATAACAACATTACCCCTAAATCAATTGTAAAAGATATTAAAGATGTGATGGAAGGGGCTCGAGTTACCAAACAAGCTAAGAAAACCAAACCTCAGTATTTTGAAAAAGAACTACCTTTTAAAATTAAAAGTGAATCACCTGACGCGATTTCTAACTCAATTAAAAAATTAGAAGAACAAATGTATATTTATGCGAAAGAAACTGAGTATGAAAAAGCTGCATTTTGCAGAGATCAAATCAAAAATCTAAAGTGGCAGCTTCTAAACTCTTGATTTAGCCATCACTGCAATTTTGAGACAATAAAAGATAATAATAATCTCTTACCCTTTCAACAAAATCAACGGTTTGTTGACCTCTAGAATAGTTTTCCGAATCCATAGAGGTTTTTAAATTTAGTAAATATCCCTCCAAATCTAACCAAGTTACTTCAATAGCTTTTTTATCTATTGCATCAATTGCATTTCTTATATTTGTAGTGCCTAAGTTGTAGGAAGCTAGTACAAAAGCAATCTTGTCACCTGAAGAGGTTCCATAGTTGGTACTTAATTTAAGATCAGAAATATATTGCGCCCCACCATAAATACTTTGAATTGGATCCAAGCGATTCGTAACACCCACCGATGCTGCTGTGGGGAGAGTTAACATCATCATGCCCTTAACTTGAGTTGCTGATCGAGCTTTTGGATTCCATTGCGATTCCTGAAAAGCAACTGCAGCAAGAAGCTCCCATTCAATATCAAATGTTTGAGCAGCTTCAATAAAATCATCTTTATATTTTAAGAATCTTGATTCTTTTAGTTCATCAAATTTCGTTTTTTCAAAATCACTGAGCCTTGAAAAAGAATATAATTTTTCATTGATAACGTTGCAATAGACTGATAAAGGCGTGTTAACAGGATCCTTAGTACACCCATAAAGGCCAAAAATCAGGATGAAAATAATTGAGTTTTTTGCAAGGAATTGCATTGTTTTTATTTTTTTAATTTTAAACATCCTTATAATTAATTATTACAATATTTTACTAGAGAGCTAGTGTCAAAAAATCTTAATTTGCTGCTTCAAGGTCCCTCTACTTTTTCGCCGTCAAAAATTTCATCTCTCAGATCTGTTTTTAATTCAACTAATGATTGCTCAATTGAAGAGTTGGCTAGCTATGAATATTACTCTATAGATATAAATCAAGATTTTTTTGATCAGGCAAAATTATTTAAGTTATTAAACTGTAGGGAATCAACAAATTTACCTAATTTTTTTATTGGCCCGAGACCTGGAACTATCAGCCCATGGGCGTCTAAAACAAGTGAAATAATTGCTAATGTTGGCATTCAAGGCGTTAACAGAATTGAAAAGTATGTAGGCTATTTTTTTGATAATCACATTTCTGTGGCTAATTTGAACTTGTTAAGCTTATTTGATCGCATGACCCAAGAAGTTTTTATCAGCCCAATGGACATCCCGTCTATTGGCTCAGCGCCCAAAAGAAAACCTCTAATACAAATTGATATTACAAAAGGTGCAAAAGACTCCTTAATTGCAGCAAATCAAGACTTGGGATTGGCGTTGTCTAGGGATGAAATAAATTATTTAGATCATTTCTACTCATCAACCACTCGAAATCCTACCGACGCTGAATTAATGATGTTTGCTCAAGCTAATTCTGAGCATTGTAGACACAAAATATTTAATGCTGCTTGGATAATAAATTCGATTTCTCAAGAGGAATCTTTATTTGATCTTATTAAAAAAACAAGCAAAGGAGATAAACCAGATTTGATTTCAGCATACAAAGATAACGCTGCTGTTATTTCCGGAGCTTCAGTGATTACGCTTAATAGAAATTTAAATAATTGTTATAGTTTTTCTTCTGAAAAAATAAATTCAACTTTAAAAGTTGAAACTCATAATCATCCTACAGCCATCTCTCCTTTTCCAGGAGCGGCAACTGGTTCTGGGGGAGAAATAAGAGATGAGGGTGCAACAGGCTCTGGTGCAAAGCCTAAAATGGGGCTGGTTGGTTTTAATGTCTCAAATCTTAGATTAGAAGATTTTCCTCGTGCATGGGAACATGAGCCGCACATACCTTCAAGAATTGCCTCTCCTCTCCAAATTATGATTGAGGGACCTATCGGTGCTGCAGCATTTAATAATGAGTTTGGACGACCAAGCACAGTTGGTTACTTTAGAGTTTTTGAGCAACCCTTTAATAATAATCAAACTTATGGATACCATAAACCAATTATGTTAGCTGGAGGAATTGGAGAGGTAAAAGATAGAAATAGCATTAAAAACCCAATAGAAGCTGGTGATTTGGTTGTTGTTTTGGGTGGTCCATCAATGCTTATAGGATTGGGAGGTGGGGCGGCCTCATCCATGTCTTCTGGAGAAAGCGATGAAGATCTAGATTTTGCCTCTGTTCAGAGGGAAAACGCTGAAATGGAAAGAAGATGCCAGGAGGTGATTAATCAATGCGCCTTTGAATCACCAAATATTATTGAATTTATTCACGATGTTGGAGCTGGCGGTCTTTCAAATGCAATTCCTGAATTGGCCAAAGACTGTAATTTAGGTGTTGATATTGATTTAAGCTCGATACCTGTTGCCGATCCTAGCCTTTCTCCAATGGAGGTTTGGTCAAATGAATCTCAAGAGCGTTATGTCCTAGCAATCAAAAAATCAAATAAAGTTATTTTTGAAAACATATGTCGAAGGGAACGATGTCCCGTTGCTTTTGTGGGCCAAACCACCACATCAGATTCGGTAGAAGTTTATGATTCTGAAAGGGATGAATTCCCTGTTAAAGTCCCATTATCAATGCTTTTCGGTGACTTGCCTATTTCCAACATGGAAGTCAATCATTCAAAAATCAAGGAAGAAATTGACTCTTTTCATAGGGATTTCGAGTTATCTGAGGTAATTCAGAGAGTGCTTTCTCATCCCTCAGTAGCTTCGAAATCTTTTTTAATTACTATTGGAGATAGGACAGTAGGTGGGTTGGTTGCACGTGATCAATTGGTAGGAAGATATCAAATACCTACTTCAAACTATGCAATGTCCACTAAATCATTTCTCAGCAATGAGGGAGATGTTTTATCAATTGGAGAAAAACCAACACTAGCTCTTAAGAATCCGGCAGCCTCTATGAGGATGGCTTTAGCTGAAGCATTAATGAACTTAATCTCTGCTCCAGTAAAAAATTTAGATCTGGTTAGGCTTTCTGCAAATTGGATGGCAGCCTGCGGGGACGAAGAAGAGGATTATGCCTTAAGACAAGGAGTTCAAGCACTTTCTGATATTTGTATTGAGCTAGGGATAGTTATACCGGTTGGCAAAGATTCTTTGTCCATGAGAACAAAGTGGAAGGAAGACGATCAAGAGCTTCAAGTGAAGAGTCCCTTGTCAGGCGTTATCACAGCCATGGCTCCAGTTGAAGACGTATCATTGGCCATAACAACTGAATTCAAAGAAAATGGCTCAAAAGATCTATATCATTTATTTTTGAATGATCAGTCTAGATTGGGCGGCTCTATTTTTGAGGAAGTTACTTCTTCATGCATTCAAAAGGTTCCTGATATTGACAATGTTGAAGCATTTAAAGTCCTCTTTACCTCAATTCAGGAGTTAATAGAGCGAGGTTGGATTGTTGCGCTGCATGACATTTCCGATGGGGGATTATTTACTGCAGCAGCAGAATTATCATTCACTAATAAAATTGGGGTGGAGATTTTTGTTCCAGAGAACTTTCATAATGACCGCGAGATGCAATATCTTTTTGCCGAAGAAACAGGTGCCATTATCCAATTCCGTAATGAATTCGAAGAACAAGCATTAGATTTTTTAAAACAAACAAACATCGAATATCGAAAATGTGCGACGCAAAAATCTGACGAGCAAATTTCAATTTCTTTAAACAATAAAATTAAATTTACTGATTCAGTAATTAATTTAGAGAAGGTCTGGAGCGAGACTTCATATTCAATCAAATCTTCCAGAGATAATCCTGAAAGTGCTAAAGCAGAGTACGATCTCATTGAAAGATTTGATGATCAAGGCTTGGTTGCAAAAGATAATTTTAAATTTTCAGCTCAATTACCCGCTTTTAATAAAAATTTAAAGCCAAAAGTAGCAATTTTTAGAGAGCAGGGAGTTAATGGTCAAAATGAAATGGCAGCAGCATTTATGTTAGCAGGGTTTGATGCATTTGATGTTCATATGCAAGACCTGCTTGATGATCCTAGCTTGCTTTCAAAATTTCAGGGCTTGGCAGCTTGCGGGGGTTTTTCTTATGGCGACGTGCTCGGAGCTGGAGGGGGCTGGTCATCGAGTATTATTTATAATAATGCTGTTAGGGATTCATTTGAGCAATTTTTTAATCGAGATGAAACATTCACTTTTGGTGTCTGTAACGGTTGCCAAATGCTATCTAATATAAAAGATTTAATTCCAGGTGCAGAGAATTGGCCAGAGTTTTTATGGAATGAATCTGATCAATTTGAGGCACGATTATCCCAAGTTACTATAGCTCGATCTAATTCTGTTTTGTTAACAGGAATGGATGGATGGCAAATCCCTGTTGCTGTTGCTCATGGGGAGGGCAGAGCTTCCTTTGAAGGAGAGGCATTAAAAAATCTTTCAAAGCAGAATCAGATAGCGGTTCAGTTCACTGATCATAAAGGTGATGTCGCTTCTACTTATCCACTGAATCCAAATGGATCTCCTGAGGGCATCACTGGCCTAACCTCTAAAGATGGAAGGGCAACAATTATGATGCCGCATCCAGAAAGAGTGTTCAGATCTCAGCAACTATCTTGGAAATCATCAAAGTGGAAGGAGTATTCACCTTGGATGCAAATCTTTTTAAATGCCTATAAGTTCAGCCAATAATTGTAATTTTTTGAACTACCAGAGTTTTAGAGCTTCCTCTCTGAATGGGAACTTGCCAGAAATAACATCGTCAAAATAATATTCTAATGTCTTGGTTACTGTTGGAAATGCAATTTCATCCCAAGGGATTTCATCCTTCTTAAATAGCTTTACTTCAGAGCTTTCTGAGGTGGGACCAAATTCTTCATCACCTAAATCAGCTAAATAAAAAAAATGCACTTGGCTGATATGAGTCAAACTAAATGCAGTATAGGGCGAAATAATTTGTGGTGAAGCTTGAGTTTCTTCTTTGGTTTCTCTTAGCGCTCCTTCTTGGAGCGTCTCTGCATTTTCCATAAACCCTGCAGGCAATGTCCATCGACCAAAGCGAGGTTCTATATTTCTTTTGCACAAAAGGACGCGCTCATCTTTGATGCATATAGTGCCAACAATAAGATTTGGATTGGTATAAAAAATTGAATCGCAGGCAGAACAAATATATCGCTTTAAATTGTCATCAGCCGGAACTTTAAACTCAATTTGATCGCTTCCGCATTTTGAACAATATCTCAAAAGTGCTCCTTTCTTAGAGAATAAAATGTCGTAAGAAGTTAAACTTACGCAATGATTGAAGACATCAAGTATAAACTAAATTTGCTTAATTCTGAAAAGCCAAGTGGTCGACCTCAAGCTTCGGTTTTAATAGCTATTTTAAATTATGGTAAATACATCGAATCTCCGGAATTAATTTATACTCAGCGGTCTAGTCATCTTTCAACTCATTCGGGTGAAGTAAGTTTTCCTGGGGGAAAAGCAGATGAAATAGACTTAAGTCTTTTTGGAACAGCCTTAAGAGAATCCAATGAAGAGATAAGTCTTAACAGTAAAGATGTTACTGAATTAGGCAAATTAAATTATCTAATCTCTCGTCACAAAATAGAGGTCAATCCATTTATAGCAACGGTTGATCGCCCTCAAGTTTTAGCACCTAATGAAGAGATACAACAGATTTTTACCGTACCATTAGATTTTTTACTTGATCCAGGAAACATCCAAAGAGAAGTCATTGAAAGACAAGGTGGTGTATGGCAGGTCCCATCTTGGAATATCAAAAATCAAAAGATATGGGGATTAACTGCCATGATTACAGTAAACTTTTTAAATGTATGTTTTGATGCGAATATAGAGATACTGGAGGGTTAATATTCCATGATCATTGATATCAATAATAAAAGTTTAAAGACCGAGAATGATGATTTTTGGATTGCTCCAGATGCAACTGTGATTGGAGATGTGCAAATGGCCAGAGATACAAGCATATGGTTTCATTGCACTGTCAGAGGAGACAATGAACCAATTATTTTAGGGGAAGGAACAAACATTCAAGATAACTCAGTGATTCATACAGATCCAGGATTTCCATGCAATATTGGTAAATTTGTCACAGTTGGTCATATGGCTATGCTTCACGGATGTGAAATAGGAGATGGCTCACTTATTGGCATAGGTTCAGTTATTCTAAATGGAGCTAAAATAGGAAAAAATTGCATTATCGGAGCAAAAGCATTGATTACAGAAGGTATGGTGGTGCCTGATGGTTCAATGGTATTGGGTATTCCTGCGAAGATTAAAAAAGAGCTTACTCTTGAAGAGCAAGCAATCCCATCTTTAAATGCACATCATTATATTGAAAATTACAAAAGGTATAAGGCTGAGCTAGGTTAATCTCATGTCAGGAAGAGTAGTAAATTATCATGACGACTCAATAGAGTGTGAAGGCTATCTTTCACTCCCTGAATCTTCAAAATCTGTGCCATTGGTTTTGGTTGCTCATACATGGAAAGGTAGATCTGAGTTTGAAGATCAAAAAGTGATATCAATTAATAGTTTAGGATATGCTGCCATGTCGATTGATATTTTTGGCGGTGGTGTTAACGGAACCAGTGTTGAGGAGAATCAGACATTAATTGAACCTTTTATAAAAGATAGACAGATATTTCGACAGCGTCTTATTAGTGCAGTTGAGTTTGGCAAAACTATTGAAGGTGTTGATGCATCAAAAATAGCATTGATTGGATTTTGTTTTGGTGGTCTTGCAGCTATAGAGCTTGCTCGCTCAGGCTATGAACTCTCAGGATGTGTCAGTTTTCATGGCCTGTTAAATCAATCCGATGAGCCGTTCCAGAAAGTGAATACTAAATTATTGGTTTTACATGGAGATAAAGATCCCATGGTTTCTTCTGAGCAAATATTGGCTTTGCAGGATGAAATGACAGAATCTGATGCTGATTGGCAATTTATTAGTTATGGCAATACTTACCATGCTTTTACCAATCCGGCAGCTAACGATATTGAAATGGGAACAGTTTATAATCATGATAGTGATATAAGATCCTGGACTGCTATGTCTAATTTTTTAGAGGAAGTTTTTAGCAATGTTAACAAGTGAACTAAGAGCTAAGTTTTTAGACTACTTTAGTCAAAATGACCATGAAGTGGTTGATTCAAGTCCATTAATTCCGGCAAATGACGATACACTTTTATTCACTAATGCTGGGATGGTTCAATTTAAAGATGTATTTCTGGGGTCAGAAAAGCGCCCATACAAGAGAGCCACCACAACTCAAAGATGTATCCGAGCTGGTGGAAAACACAATGATTTAGAAAATGTAGGTTACACCCTCAGGCATCATACCTTTTTTGAAATGTTAGGTAACTTTAGTTTTGGTGACTATTTTAAGGAAGAAGCAATTAAGCTTGCTTGGAACTTTTTAACTAATGAGCTAAATCTAGACAAAGAAAGATTATGGATTTCTGTATTTAGGGAAGATGATGAAGCAGCAGAAATTTGGTCATCAAAAATTGGTATTGATCCTGAGAGAATCGTTCGATTAGATGAAGAAGATAATTTTT
>Ga0181597_10004006_pt1 | contig 14856 bp, 8 predicted proteins | sample 041ome_5_FD_148647 | JGI IMG/M metagenome (GOLD analysis project Ga0181597, IMG submission 148647) | Coastal salt marsh microbial communities from the Groves Creek Marsh, Skidaway Island, Georgia - 041403US metaG (spades assembly) | ecosystem: Environmental > Aquatic > Marine > Intertidal zone >... | reverse complement strand
AACTTTCATTTAAGTCGAGATCAGATTCCCGGAACTCGATGAAAGATTCATGAAATTTTCCAATCTCCCGTCCGGGTAAGGCATTGAGCGTTGGCTCCGTGCCCGATTTCGATCTCATTTTGCATTACACGCAAGAGATCTGTCTGAAAATGACGACTTTTCTGATAGACATACAGCTACGAGGAAAGGTTCTCATGTCCGACGAAGAAAATCCCCAGGAAGCTGCTGAGACGGCGGCGAAATCTGCCGGTTCTCAAAAGCCTCGATCAAAGCCGAGACGAAAAAAGCGTCGAATTCTGAAAACTGCGATCTTTTTGCTCATCCTGATCGTGGCCGTGGTTGCCGTTGCGCCGGAAATTATCGCACGGACCTCATTACGCAACAGTTTAATCCCGAAGTTCTCACCCGAATACGAAGGTCGGTTGGTTCTCGGCCAAACGTCACTCGGTTGGTTAAGACCGATTTCGATCAAACAGGTCGAACTGAAATACCCCGACGGCGACACTTGGGCCGTCATAGACGATCTCAAGGGAGAATTCACGCTCCTTGATCTGATTCTCGAACCGTCACAACTCGGCAAGTGGTCGGCATCAAAATGTGAAGTGACCGTCCACTGCGAGCCGGGAATGACCGATGTCGAACAGTGGTTGGATAACCTCTCCGAAGAGCAGCAAGCAAGCAGTCCGTCGAATGTTTCGTTCTCGACAGAAACCATGTTACTCACACTGGTCTCAACCGATCAGAAATCTCAATTCAAATTGAGCAATCTCGATTACCGTCAGAACTCTGACTCGGAAGTGAAGATAGCGAGTCAGGTCGAAGTCATCTCCGAAAACCCGCAAGAGGTCGCGGGTAAACTCGATCTGGATCTCGACTTCAAGTCAACGACTCAGGCCGAGATTGTCGCGTCGTCGTTTCCATTGAAAAGTCTTGAGCCGCTTTTTGTCCGGTTCGACATTTCGGACTCGATCTCCGGGACGATTGAAGGGAACTGGAAGCTGACCGGCGATGAGGAAAGTCCTCTGCAGTTTGATGGACGGGGTAAGGTGGAACAACTCGCCATTTCTCGAAACCAAACGCCTGTCCTTTCAGTCGATTCACTTTCGCTCGATCTGGCGACCGCCTATTCGTCCAACGGCTGGAAAATATCTCGCTTGAACGGCGTCACTGATTTCGGTCAGGTCAGTCTCGATGGAGTCGTCCAGATGCCGACGACATTGAATCTCAATCAGTCCACTTTCGATCAATTACTCACACAGTCGTTTGCCGTTGCGGGTGATCTGGAATTGAGTGCGTTAACTCGTCGTTTTCCCGGTTTATTGGCTCTACAAGAAGGTGTCGAGTTACAGCGTGGCACATCGGCATTTCGAGTGGAGTCACTCCCCAATGAGACGACACCTCGTCTGACCGCCAGTTTTGATGTGCAGGATATCGTCGCCAAGACGCCCGCTCGTCAAATTGAATGGGCCAAACCGTTTACCGCCAGTGCCATCATTCAGCGTTCCCAAAATCAATGGGACATCGAAAAACTGGATATCAATTCCAAAGCGGTCTCTTTGACCGGCAGCGGAAACTGGAATTCTGCAAACATCACGGCAGACATCAATCTGGCTGAGTTCCTGGAGGAATGGAGTCGTATCTTTGATTTCGGCGACTTACAACTCGCAGGCCAAGTCCGCGGCAAAGCGACCTGCCAAACATCTGAAGACGGACCGATCAGTCTGGAAGCAACCCTGACAGGAACCGAATTAGTGATCGGCGGGACACGAGACAACCTGTGGCGATTCCAACAATTACAAGCCGACATTAACGGCATGGGGAATCTCGACAAAAACAAACAACTGCAACTGACCGAACTCTCTACAACCATCACGACAGAACGTGATCGGATCACTTTCACACAACAGTCGTCAAAAGAACAAAACAGTTCGTCAAACTGGAGTATTCAAGGCGAGGGAGATCTCTCGGGGCTTGTGGGACAACTTCTCGCTTCAAGTATGCCGGGCCGCATGTCGGGGCGTTACAAACTGGAGACCGTCTTAAGTCGACAACCCAAAGAAGATCGCTTTCAGCCGTTCGATCTGATGCTCACCGAATTTCTCTACAAGTCCAATGAATTCAAATTGCAAGAACCTCAGCTACAGCTGACGGGAGCGTTCGCGTTGGACCGTCAAGAAAATGTTTTGACGAGCAAGGAACTGATTCTGAACTGTCCCACGCTTGCCGCACGTGTGAATGATTTGAATCTTCCGCTCTCGAACATCAGCTCGACTGATGCCAAACTGGCCGCACGGGGACGCATCGAACGACTGTGGGAATATGTCGAACCGAATGCGAGCAGACCTGCTCCCACAGGCATGCTGAACTTGCAACTCTCGGCAACGCGACAGCCGCAGGGAACGAATCTGGTCTGGAAGTTGACGGCTGCCGATCTAAAATGGTCCCAGCCAGTGGCGGGAGTTCCCGCTCGTCCCGTCTCTACGAACAGCAGCACAAACATCGCCCCTGTCTGGAGAGGCAAAGCCAGTTATCTGACGACGACCGACCGTGTCTCGATCACCGAGAGTCAATTAAGTGCTGAAGGACTCGATTGCCAACTCTCGGGAACAATTGCCAATGTCTCTTCGGCTCCCTTTGCCAGTTTGGACGGAAAATGTCGGTACGACTGGCAGTCTCTCCGAAAACTCTATCCCGATTTGACTGGTCCCGACCTGATCCTTTATGGCCAACACGAAACGCCCATTTCATTGAAAATACCTCTCTCTTCCTCTCCCCAGGATCAACGAGCAATATCAGGAAATGTGGCCGTCGCTTGGGAGCGGGGTGACTGGAATGGATTGCCGATTGGTCCGGCAACAATTTCGGTCGCACTGACTTCCGACCAAATGTCGATCACTCCCGTTGAGGTGACGGTCTCCACGGGGACAGTCCGCTTCGGGCCCGTCATCAATCGCACCGATCAGGGAGCCGTACTGGTCCAGGACGCAGAGCGATTGCTCAATCAGGTGCAACTGACGGACGAAATTTGTCATCAATGGTTGAAATATGTCTCTCCCATGACAGCCGACTCGGCCCGTGTGAGTGGTACTTTCTCTCTCGATAACTCGGCGGCGATGGTGATCCCCTTGGATCGTCCCGAACAAGCGAACGCGCAAGGGATCGTGATGATTCATTCAGCCAAGATGAATCCCGGACCGTTGGCGATGCAGTTCATCACATTGGGACAACAGATTGATGCGCTACGACGCGGGACGCCCTTCGATGGAGGAGCGAGAGACCCCAACCGTCCGATGCTAACCATCACAAGGCAAGCCGTCCCTTACAAAGTGGCACAAGGACGAGTCTATCACAAAGACCTGACAATGCAGGTGAGCAATTTGAATGTGACGAGTTCAGGATCGGTCGGCTTTGACGACTCGCTCGACCTCGTCGCCAACATTGAGGTGCCCGATACATGGACTGTCCAGGGAAAACGTGTCCGCGACATCTGGGGACCCGCCATCCAAATCCCGATTCGCGGCTCACTCGCCAAGCCACAAATGGACGGCCGTGTGATCAAATCATTACTCGACAAACTGGTCCGTGGCACCGTGACCAACTTCCTGGAACAGGAATTGAACAAGCAGTTGAATAATCTGTTCAAACCGAAGTGATAATGAGACCTTGTATTCATTATTGACTTGATTCAAGAGAAACCAGCATGGATGACAAAACGCGAAAATACATTGTCATGATTCTGCTCGCGATGTTTCTCTATGTTGGCAGTTATCTGAGCTTCTCAACCAAAACGACATTTCACGTTTTCGATCCAAACAGGAGTTTCACCGAAACAATCTGCCACGTACGATATTGTCCGTACGATTGGATGACAGCATTTTTTCAACCACTCTCCTCAGTCGAGACGAAGTTGATACGTCAAACCGTCAAGCTGGAAGCAGAGAATAGTTAGTCCGAAATGCTCATACTCAGGACTTCTTGTGATTCGAATGAGTCGTGCCATGCGTGGCCATAATGAAATGTCACAAGAACGGGAACGCTAATTCACGCTGATCTTCACTAATCAGGATCTGGTCAGTACATTAGAGTTGTTGAGTGGTGATAAGTGTCCCCTACTCCTCCATAACTCTGTGTCCTCCGCGAACTCTGCGGTAAAACTCATTCTCCTGCGATCTTCTCTTCAATTCTCAGGTTGCGGCGTGCGCTCTACGCAGCAGAAGCACGCTTGTATGCCAGTGAATTGATTTGTCGGGTTACGGCTCGCGATGCTCGGCTAACCCGACCTACGGATCTGCGGTTCTTCTTATCTCCCCGGCGAGAAGCAGCATTTTCTGCATATCAGCCTACGACAACCCGTTCACCGGCTCTGTGCAAATCCGTGACAATCCGTGTTCTCCGTTTCATCCGTGTTCTATTTCGACCAAACAACTCGACGACCCAGTTCACTCTCACAAGTTCCTTATTTTCCCTCTGCGCCTCCGCGCCTCTGCGCGAGATGATTCTTTCAATCAGAAACCATCAGCGTCCGACATCTTCAATATTGATATTAGATTAACAACAGTCGAGTTTTGGAGTGCTCCGGCTTGGCGGAGCTTTCTTTCTCAATCCGCGTTATCTGCTCTCTCGCTGCCGCAATGAAAAGGAAAGCGGTGCCGGGACACCGCACTCCAAAGCACCCGGCGAGCGAGGGTATGGCACCCGACTTGTTGTCATTCGTTTAATTCGTATCATTCGTGGTTTGAATATTCTCTCATTCCAACTTCAGAACCATTCCACATCGCTCATGCCGATTCGGAGAATCGGCCTACGGGAACGCGTTCACTCTTTCTTTTCGATCCGTGAAAATCCGTTTTTAGCCGTTTCATCCGTGTTCTATTTCTACCAAACAGCTCGACACAAATATGATCTTGCCTCTTGTGCCTTCGGCACACCGTTTGGCGAGCAAACGGTGCTACCCAAATTAATTTCCTTTGCGCCTCCGCGCCTCTGCGCGAGTCTTTTTCAATTGTTGTAATCCACAAGCGGAAACCTGATTCCAAATGTTCAATTTCCCATTTATTATCCGTGACAATCCGTGTTCTCCGTTTCATCCGTGTTCTACTTCTACCCATGATCATTGCGTCAAAGGTCTCACGCAAAACTCATCTTGCCAAACGCGATCTACCAGTGTTAGCGTTCGGAGTTCGTTAATGTTGGCCGTGTTGTGATCGGTGGTGCATTTCATGCACCCTACGAATCACTGTTTCACTTGTAGGGTGCACGCAGTGCACCACGAAATAGATCACGCATCAACTCGATCTTTGGCAATTTGAACGTCATGACAACTCGCGGATAGCCCGGCTTGAGGAAGGAAACGCTTCTACTAGCGCATTCGCCCTGAATCCTCACATTCGTTCGGCGGGCTCAATTGCTCGCACGCGGCTCAAAACCTGATAGCGTGTTGAACAATGACGACCTCTGCAACGTGAGAAAGGAGGCGATTTCGCGTGGCGTGGAAAATGCGCACCGACAAAAAACGGCAGTTCGCCGAAATGAGGCAATTGACGCAACTCGCTGTCAGCAATCAACTTGCTCAAGAGTATCGAAGAGTATCAGTCAAGAGTATCCAACAGTATCGGGCAAGATTACTCAAGAGTATCGCCAAGTGTGTCCCAAATTTTGGAAATCTTGACACCTTGAATCGGTGGTTGAGCGTTTGGGAATGTAAGCCGGTCGCAAACCGGCTTACCGGGTTTCTGTATCGGGATTCAAACTACGAAACCGAAGGACCAGAGTGAATTATCACGAAACGCTCGGAGGGACTGCTCATTCAACGCCAACTTGACGCACAGCAGGATGCTGGATAATTATGCCAGGATATCATGGACAACATGGCCATGAACATCGGTCAGGCGACGATCAATGCCGTTCTGCCGGAAGGTCAGACGTTCATGATCGATGCCGAGCAGATGCAGGACCGTGGCGTGCAGGTCGTAGCAGTAGGTCTTCCCTTCGGCGGTTTGATATCCCCAGTCGTCACTCTCTCCATAAGCGACGCCAGCCTTGATGCCGGCTCCCGCCATCCAGGTGACAAAGGTGCCGCCGTTATGATCGCGACCCTCGCCCCCCTGAGCGAACGGCGTGCGACCAAATTCCGTCGTCCAGATGAGCAACGTATCTTCAAACAACCCTCGGGTTTTGAGATCTTCAATCAACGCGGCGATCGGTTGATCAACACTGGCGGCAATCGGCGGTAACTCCTTGGGAATACTGCCATGATTGTCCCAGTTGCCTGTAGCTCCCTGTGGACCGCTCCAGACCTGCACAAAACGAGTTCCTCGTTCGCACAACCGACGAGCCAACAAACAGCGTTTCCCAAAGTCCTCTGTCGGCTGCTTGTCAGTTCCATAGTTTTGATGAGTGGTCGCAGATTCTCGTGTCAGGTCGAATGCTTCGGGAGCCGACAACTGCATCTTGGCGGCCAGTTCGTAGGAGCGAATGCGTGATTCGAGGCGGGAGTCGTCGGCTCGCTGACTCTCGTGCTGTTGATTGATTCTCTGTAACAGGTCCAGGCCTTCCCGACTTGCATCGGGTGTGGCGAACGAAAACTTCTCATCGGGAAAGAGGTCGGCGACGGGATTCGGTTTATCGGCTTTGATCACCGTCCCTTGATGGACGGCAGGCAGGAAGCCTGCCGAGAAGGGACCGCGTTGGTTGTACGGCAACCCTTTGGAATCGGGCAGCACGACGAACGTGGGAAGATTATCGGTCAGATTCCCCAATCCATAAGACACCCAGGCTCCGAGACAGGGAAAGCCGGGCAATATGAATCCTGAATTCATCATATAAGTGCCGGGGCCGTGGACATTGGTCTTCGAAGTCATGGCCATCAGGAAGGCCATTTCATCCACCCACTTCGCCTGATGAGGAAACACGCTGCTCACCCAACGCCCCGATTCTCCATGCTGCTTGAACTCAAACGGGCTTTTCATGAGAGCGCCGGGCATCGCCGTGAAGCCTTCCGGTTTTTCTTTCGGTCCGAGTTTTTGTCCGTGGAGTTTTTCCAGTTCGGGTTTGTAGTCAAAAGTGTCCATCGGGCTCGCGCCGCCCGTCATGAACAATTGAATGACACGTTTCACTTTCGCTCGATGATGCAGTCCTCCATTGAACTCCGGTGGAAGTTGATCTGCAGTCTCACCTAACAAGAGGTTCGTGAGCGCCAGCCCACCAAAGCCACCGCCGGACTGTGAGAGAAATGATCTGCGATCCATAGCCTTAATCCACAAATAGAAACTCGTTGCTATTCAACAAAACGCGACAAAAGGCAGGCATGCCGTGCTTCTGCGTGTAATTGACAAATGTTGTCTGCTCTTCTTCTGTGGGTGATCTCAACCACACCAACTGAACCGCTCGCTTCACTTGTTGGTTCAAATCATTCTGCTCCTGCTCGATACGCTGGGCGATCCATTGGCTGGCATGCAGCATGAAGTCATTGTTATAGAGCGATAACGACTGCAGTGCCGAGACGGAAAACCCTCGCTTCGGTGCCAACAATCCCAAATCGGGAAAGTCCAATGCTTCCATAAACGGGTCGGCAATCCCGCGCCAGACGACACGATAGATACTGCGACGGTGCGTCATCGAAGAGTTCCAATCGAAGGCGGAGTAATCGAGAGCGGGAGTCGCTTGCTGTCCCGGCTTCTTCGAGAACTGCTCGATTCCCGGTCCACCCATCGTGAAGTCGAGCCGTCCTGCTATTTGAAGTGTCGAATCGCGAAATGTTTCCGCGTCCATTCGCTGTCGATTCATTCGCCAGAGCAAACGGTTTTGTGCGTCGATCGGATTCGGTTCGGCTCGACTCGACTGTTGCCAAGTTTCGCTGGTCAAAATCAATCGATGTAGCTCTTTGAGTGATCCTTGCGCTTCATCGCGGAACCAGACCGCCAGCCAATCCAGCAATTCTTCGTTTGCGGGTTCGTTCCCCATTCTGCCAAAGTCATTCGGCGTCTCACTCAATCCTTTACCGAAATGATAATGCCAGACGCGATTGACGATACTTCTCCAAGTGAGTGGATTCTCGGGGTGAGCCAGCCAATCGGCGAGTGCCGCACGGCGGAGCGACTCATCCATCGGGTCGGCCAATTCAAAGCGGCCCGGCAAAGAGGAAATTGCAGAAAGCGATCCAGGCTGGACTTCTCGCACCGGTTTGTCGAATGCTCCTCGACGTAATAAATGGACGGTCTTCGGTGCTTGAGGACTCGGGAGTTTTTTCGCGTGTGACCAAGATGAAGAGACCCCGTAGACTGTCTCTTCCGGCGGCAATGACTGAAGCTCCTGCTCCGCGTGATGCTTGAGAACGATGGCTGCTAACGCTGCAGCTTCTGCTTCTGTTCGTCGATCTGCAGGTTTTTTCAGACTCTGTGTTACGTCGTCCGAAAGAATTTGTGCCGCACCGTTTTTGGCATCTGTTGCCGAGAGTCGAAACCGTCCAATCAAATGCTTCGGGGGATAGAGTTGTTTCAAGGAGATGACCAGTTTTCCCCCCGGCACAATTTCGATGGGATTGGCGAGTTCAAAGACGATCTCGTGCGACTCGTTGACTCTGGGGTGGATTGCCCAACCCGATCGTTCATCACCGTCAATGGCTTGGGCGGAAGTCCAGCTTGCCTGGTCGAAGTCTGCCGATGCGCGGGAGATTTTCAGATTCGTCGGCGTCTCACTCGCAGGAGAGAAGTACTTCAGATCCACTTCCGAGAGGTGCAGGTTTCCGTTATCGGCCCGTCCCGGTCCATTCATGGGGAGTCCTTCGTCTTTCAGGACTTCCAAACGGATCGCCGTCAGTTGTTTCAGGTCGACAGTCGAAGTGACCGTGTAAGTTTCCTGATCGGGAAGATGACCGCTTGCCAAAATCGATCCATCATTCTGTTTCGTCAAAGTCGCGCCTCCTGCGGAGAGGTAGACCTCGGGAGCGAGGAGTTTCCACTCGACCGGATCGACTTGTCGAGATGCCTCCCACGTCCGAACAAGTTCGGCATACTTGGGCTGCAAGAGCAGGTCGGCATTTTTGCTGCGGACTGCGGCCAGAAGTTGCTCCATTTCTCGTCGCCGATGATAAATTTCCGAAGAGGCATCGAACTGGATGTCTCCCTTGCCGACACCTGCAAAGACGGCCTGGAGTGAGTAGTAATCTTCCTGTGTAATGGGATCGAACTTGTGAGTGTGACAGCGTGCACAGTTGGCGGTTGTGCTGACAAACGCTGCCATCGTTTGTGTCACGATATCGTCACGATCAAGATAATCAAAAGCAATCGGAGCGGTGCCGGCTCGACTCAATTCCAACGGTCCCGCCGCGATGAATCCCAATCCCGCCATCAACTGCGGCTCCTCGGGGTAGAAGACATCCGGTGCGAGCTGCTCGCGGATAAATCGATCCCAGGGGACATCGTCATTCAGACGTTGAATCACATAGTCCCGGAATCGCCAGGCATTCGGGCGTTTGACATCGTGCTCGCAGCCGTGCGAATCGGCAAAATGAATCACATCGAGCCAATGGCGTCCCCATCGTTCGCCATATCGGGGTGATGCCAATAATCGATTGACGAGATTTTCATAAGCCCCCGGATCATTGTCCTCGATAAACGAGGTCACTTCTTCCGGCGTCGGCTGCAACCCATGCAGATCGACAGACAAGCGTCGTATTAATTCCGTTTTGCTGGCTCGATTCGTCGATGAAAGTTTGTGTTCATTCAATCGGCTGCGGACGAACGCATCGATGGAATGTCCTTCGCCGGGCACCGGTGGTGCGATCAGTTTTCTCAGCGACCACCAATCGGTGAGATCCTGCTCTGACTTCGTCACCTCGCGCGGATCGACGGCTCCGCGCTTGATCCATTCGCGCAGGATGGCGATTTCCTCATCCGAAAGTTTCTCGCCGGGAGGCATTTGCAGATCGTCATTCTCATATTTGACGGCAGTCAAAACGAGACTTTCATCAGGTTTTCCCGGAATGATGGCCGGTCCACGATCTCCACCCTCTGACCAACCCGCTTTGGAATCGAGAGTGAGTCCTCCCTCCATCGCTATTGCCTCATGCGAATGACAACCGAGGCATTTTTCTTTGAGTAGAGGTTCCACTTTTGATTGAAAGAATTCGATCTCCAGCGGTTTTTCCGCCTGGAGAGTGAATGAGCATGTGCAAAAGAAAACACAACCGATGATCATCCGAATCAGATCGTATCGTCGCATCATCTTTGAAATCCGCTTTGGGAAGAACTCATTCAATCAACTTAAATTCGACACATCTAAAGTTCATCGCGTTTGATTCATCTTACAGATGTTTTCTCTTTGATGCGAAATGTTTCCACGATTTCCCATTTACAGATCTCGAAAATTGGAGAATCGATTGTGATTACTCTGCCCATTTGCATGTTTCACTACTGTCATCTGTGAAATCACAGAAGTCGACAACGCCCTGCGGATCATCGAATGCCCGCGGGTTGTACCGGCTCTGATCCGCGTAATTCCTAAAACTCTTCGCTATGCTGTTTGCCACCTACGAGTGACGGAGACAAGACGCCGAAGAACTAAAGAAGACCTGCCTTCGCTCGAAGCAAGAACCCGTCTCGGACGATATTTTTCACCACCAGCGCTACGTTTTCTGACCGATGTTTACAACCGACTCTTATTCGAGGTCTGTGTCGAGGGAATGCGATTCACTGTATTCGCGGATCGACCTGCTGGCGCACATGTAAAATCTGGTTGACGAGTCCGAGAGTTTCCCGGCGATCGGGGTCCACTGCGAGGCTGTTGTGGGCAATGAACCCGCGCTGATTACCGCTCCCGAGTTGCCCCAGATTTTGCAGTGACTGATGGGAGGTATAATCGAGTTCCGTGGCATCATGCAGGATCAGGACATCTCCCTGATGCTCGTTGAGTTGTTGTCTGACATATTGAGTCGAGGAGTTCATCAATGCCTCGTGAGTGACCTCATCGCGTCGGCACAAGCGATAAAGTGCCGTGAGGTCAGCCGGGTTGTTGAGTTTGTGAGGGAGCGTTCCACCGGGATGACACACGAGTTTATCCGCGAGTGCCACAAGCCTACGGTTCCGCCGTCGGTCGCCGAGTTGGACTTGGCCGAAATGATGATGCCCGAAGTGAGATTGATTAATGTGTTGAGAATCCATTGGTGCGAGGTCTTTCGAGAAGCGAAAGCCATCGACATCATGAAGATGATCGCTGAGTGTAGTATCTTCACGTCTAATTGTGGAGATTACAAAAGCTGACAGAAACATTGCAAAAGCAGGTCGAAATATGCCATTGCGAATCTGCTGAGACGGAATTGCAAAAGATGCGCCTAAAAGTCAGGCAAAATGCCAGTGGCACTCGGCGTTCACCGCCTCTCAGACTCAGTATCGGCTCGCTCGATCAGTTTGAGCTGTTTTATGATAAATCGATGCGCTGCCTACATCTTCTTTTACAGGAAGAATCCATTCGTTATGTCCGAAGAGATCATAGGGAGTGGATGCCAAGTCTACAAATGGATCGATTAACGGTTGCGTCTTTCGGTAATTTAACATCAGATTACTGACAACGCGCACCCTTGGGCGTCTACTCGATTCTTCTTCCCAACGCTCTGCAATGTGCCCGGCAAACTGATGGATCATCCAGGGACTGATGCTAAAACGTTTTTTCTGGATAGAATTCAGGTCGCCCATGTAGTTCCAGACAATACGAAGTTCGCGATCTTCAAATGTCAAAAACCATTGCGGTAATTTTTCCCAATCCGATTGTCGCAAACGTCCTAAATCCATCCAGACCAGAAACTCTTTGCCATTGGAGAGTTTCTGTGGGTCATGAGAATTGGAACCCCAGTTGGGATCGTCGATCACCAAGAAACGCTCTTGAGGAAAAGTGGCTCCTTGCAAAGCGAAGGGGTGCAAACTTCTCAATAATGGCCTGATTCGATGGGCGTCCTTGCTAAGGTTCAACATTTCAAGTTCAAATACTAAGCGAGATCTGGCCTGTTCCTGTTGATATCCATTGATCTTACTCAAATCAGTTTGCAGTTTAATAACAGTAGCAATGCGCTCTTTCGTCGATTCTGCTAACTGGATCTTCTGGCTCTTCGCTTTGAGCAAAGGCTTAAGGTCGGACAGTGTGATCGACTCAACAACATTCACGTCTCTGTTGTATGTTTTTTTCCACGTTTGGATGATTTCCTGGCGAGTCGTTTCCAAGTCTTGTTCGGGAGTCAATCGGTATATGGGACGTTGCCCCAACAATGGTTCGAAAGTTGCCGATAATCCGGGATGATGTGTCCAGTTAAATTGTGAGCTTTCAACAGGAACGTAAAGTGTCTTTGGTTTTTCATCCGTCCAGAGGGACCAATTGCATCGGGCGACTTGATTATCATCAACACTAATGAGGTCGGTATCCACAACATGATAGATAATATGACTGGCATCTTTGGATCTCAGCATCATACGCCAGCTGAAATCATGATGCTCTTCCGTCCAATTCGCGTCTCCGGCTACAAGATAGTGACGGAATGGTAATACTGCTTGAAGGACCAGATACCCAGCAACAAATGAGAATATGAATGGCGACATAGTTCGCGTAGTCTTCTCGGAAAACCCGGACTTGCGATCACTCCATCCAAGCAGTGCTCCGATCAATGGCAGGCCAACAATTCCACGTTTTAGCCAACGCCAATCAGGACCAGAGAATTGCGGCTTTGCAAACCAACGTACAAAACGAACGGGCCAATCTGGCTCAAAAAATATCAGTGTTGTCAAAAAAGCCATCGCGGGAAACAGACCGATTGGAAATAGAAAATGGTTGGAAAGATGGAACATCAGTGTCAAGACAATGGCCAACAACCGTGTACGTCGAAAGATGAGCAGGAATCCGATTGATATGTCATAAACCAGGCCGAACCAGCAAATAAGCTTTGCCATAAAGAGGATGTCAACATCAGGCATCCCAATCATCGGTGTGAAATATTCCAAGATCTGCTGAGACTTGCTAATCATGGGGATCCCTGTCAGCCAGTCTTCATTAATTTTGGCAATCCCACCAAAGAAGTACACAATGAAGAGTTGGGCACGCAACAGGAAAATGCTCCAAAATGGAACGTAGCTCGATTGAGGGGCTTCCCGATCGGTCTTTCGACGAAACAACGAGCTGAATGAAAATCGTTGATCTGCGGGAACAATGATCAGCAGAAAAGCAAACAAACACATCAGGTAGTAGTGGTTGTTATATTTTGCGACTTCTGTCAAGAACAGATAGGTGTAGGTGATGCACAATGTGGTGGCCGAAAGCCGATAACAAATACCTACCGCGACACAAAAAGCCGCCACGGCCATCAGGCAAACCCACAGTTGCATATAGGGTTCGGGAAAGGGTTGAATCCAATGCAAACCAGGGTATGTAAAGTTGAAAGTGGTTTCGCGATACAAAAACTTCAGTAGTGTGGTATTGCCTTGAGGCCATAAATATTTAATGGCATGAATCAACATCACCCCGCCAAAACAAAATCGAAAAAATGCCAGAGAGGCTCCATCAACGGGGTGGGATAACTCCCGACGAGCCGTCTCAAGAATAGTTTTGAATCGTCCAGGTGCTGACATTGAAGAATCTCATTACGACGTAACACTTACCAACCAGCTTCGGCAGTATTTGCCGAAACGCAATACCAGTCGATGCCGTTATTGTTATAGTCGTCATAACCGTCAAAGATTCTTGAGATTGAATTAAATGACGCTTCAAAAAATGTATGGAATCATATCCAATTCAGATTTTGTCAGTCCATGAAAAAACCTCCGAGAGAAGCCCTCTCGGAGGTGTAATGAGTAGTATGATTCACTTGGGATATGTGTTAATACTTCACGCTTGCTCGCAAATATCCCCCAATGAATCCGAGGTCTTCCGAAAACGGACTGGTGATGTTGCTCGAATCACTGGCACTATCTTGTCCGGCGGATAATGGTGTACCGCCGTTAATCCAGACTTGGCCCTCCACCCCTGTTCCAAGCTCTAAGAGGTATCTGCCATAGCATCTCCGATAGTCAACTCCCATTCGTGTTTCAGCAACTGGAATGATGCGTAAATCACCATCATGTACGATACGATCTCCTACAGTTCCACTACTATCTAGTCTGCTCCATTGGGCATCAGCATTTCCGAATAGTAGTGAACCACGTGCCTGAAGATCGAGGCCCCAATTGGAATGACCAATATTCCGTCGAGTCATGAGTGCGATTGTTGGTCCCAAACCTTTAAAATTATTATCGGCTGTCAAACTTTCACCATTATTATCGGAATGCCGTGCTAAATAATGATGTTGGACATCGGCCATACGAAGACCTGCACTCAACTCGACCATGTTGTAATAGATCTGGTGTCGTGAAATGGCTTCCAAATCAAATACATTCATTTCTGTTTCTGCCCGGGCGATCAATGAGGTCCCATCTCCTACGACATCATCAATGCCAATGTCAGGGTCGTCGGCCACTCCAACTTTGACATCCACGTCAGTAGGAGAAACCTCTGTCGCGTTTCCATCAAAAAACCAGTAACGAGTCCTCCATCCGAGATTTGTGCTCGGGCTCAAATAGCCCAGCTCAAAACGATGACTGCTTTGCAGATCGAAATCGAACTCACGCAGTGTGGCTGCATCACTGATTGGAGCCAAGGTGTCATGAATGTAAAAAGCGGTGGCATTACTGTAGACCGGTGTGAGAAACAAATATTCATAATTTGTGAAATACCCACCTTCTGAGGTGCGGGTTCCATCATCTCGGCGTGTGCTTGTGTAGACAGGAGCAGTTGCAGGTTTCTGGCTGAGTTCCTCTTCCAGTCGACTGACGCGATTCAGCA
>Ga0181597_10004004_pt1 | contig 14860 bp, 9 predicted proteins | sample 041ome_5_FD_148647 | JGI IMG/M metagenome (GOLD analysis project Ga0181597, IMG submission 148647) | Coastal salt marsh microbial communities from the Groves Creek Marsh, Skidaway Island, Georgia - 041403US metaG (spades assembly) | ecosystem: Environmental > Aquatic > Marine > Intertidal zone >... | reverse complement strand
CCTCGCCGTGTTGGTGATGATGAATTGCGCCCTTTGAATGGCCCAAAAGCGCCGACGAAGAAGCGCTTTTTTTCTCTTCTCCAGCCATGCTTATGTCCTTTTCAAAGGTAGAATCTTGCTTCAAAACATTCTTCGCCGGCGCTCCGGAAGTGACCGCATTACCATCTGAAGAGAGAGAGATGTCATCTTTCTTTTCCAACATCGCCTCGAGAACTTTGTCGGTATCGTCACCATTTTTGGCGCCGTACGTATTGTAGTCGACAAAGTCGACGGCATCGTCGTCGAGAGCAAGGGATTCGTAGAAATCAGAAGTAGACGAAGTAGAAGAATCATCTTCATCATCGTTGTCGCTGTTGCCTTCATCCTCGCCGTGTTGGTGATGATGAATTGCGCCCTTTGAATGGCCCAAAAGCGCCGACGAAGAAGCGCTTTTTTTCTCTTCTCCAGCCATGCTTATGTCCTTTTCAAAGGTAGAATCTTGCTTCAAAACGTTTCTTGTCTCCGTTTCGTATGTAGCCGAAGTATTCGATAAAGCTGTATCTTCTTCGGCAGCATTCGATGTGAGCATCAATCCATGAGGAAGATTTTCAGTACTATCGGTTAAAGAAGAGTAGGGAGTAGGAAACTCTTCTTCCGATCGAGATTTTACTCCTATCATCCTCTTCGTTTTCGACGAAGTTTTAAGCGCCTTCGCCGGCAAAACGAAAAAATTCGTCGCTAAAAGCGCGAAGAAGATTGAGAAGAGGAGAACCGCCGCCGGGTTCACCAACCTCGCGGCCATAGCCCGCGATGAAGTCCGAGACGAAAACGAGTAATTCTTCATTTTCGTCGTCGCGTCTTTTTTCGTGTTTGCGTGCTCTTTTTAAAATCTGTGCCATGTTTATCACATCGTTCGTTGCGTGCGTGGAAAGAGAGGTACGTTTAACGCCGGTCAGTCACTGTCAGCCAGAAAATACGATTCAAAAGAATCCTCACGCACGAGACGATCGAAGATGTGTGTTTGAAGCGAAGCGGTTCGTAGCGATTCGATAAAATTTGGGAAGTGTTACTCCAACACCCTTTCTCTCAAAAATGTCTCTCTCTCTCTCGGTGAAATGGAACACAACCAATCTCACTCGCGCGAAAGCATCAAAATCACACATAACCGAGTAAAACGATCGAGACTGTTTCTGAACGCGTTTATGCGCACACTTCGTCGCGCGAACGCCATCTCGGCACCAAGGAAAAGCGCGACGAGAGAATTTTGCAAATGGAGGAGAGAAGAACACCCGAGAGAGACGAAGAAGAATTTCGAACGCGACGATGATGAACAAAGAGAGAGAGAGAGAGAACGCGGAGAGAAACAAAAAAGAAAAGGAAGGAGAGACGCTCGGTGTTCTTTCTCTCTTCTTCTTCTTCTTACCTGTGGTATCTTTTTTCGCGAATACGCGCGATGATCGAGAGCAATCGAGGACGTTTTATGTATCTCCACAGTTGTTGTTGTTTTGGTGTTATGTGGTATGTTGTTGTCGTCGTCGTCGTCGTCTTTCACGTGGCACGCGAGAAAAAAGTTATGATGACGAAGAACTTTTTTTTATTCGAGTTTTTTCAATTTTTTCTCAGTCTCTCTTCTAATCGCCATTTCATTGCGTGGTAGTGTTGCGAGAATATACGAGAGTAAGAAGAACACGAACAACAACAGACTGATATAACGACAAAACGTTTTTTTAGTAACTTTTCCAGAAAGAGAAGATGGCAGACTCCTCCTCCTCTTCTTCTTCGGAGGAGACGCCGTCCGAAACCGTGGCCGCGCTGTTTCCTATTTTCCTCGTCGCCATTCTGTCCTGTTTCCTCTTTCCAATCACGTTGTACAGAATCGGCCGTCGATTTGGACTTTTCAGCCTCATCGCCGGAGAGGAGGAAGACACAAAAACGAAAGGAGGAGGAGGAGGAGGAGGAGGAGGAAAAGAGACGACGATAAAGACGAAGACAAAGACGATGGAAAAAAAGAACGACAACATTTCTCAAGACATTCAAATCAAAGCCAAAGACTCTTTGTGGGCGAAATCGTTCGAACAATCGGTCCACCAATCGCGACAGTCGATGAAAAGACAGATGTTTTTCAGCGGGTGGAATTTAGCGATCGTTCTCGGATGGATTCTTTTCTTCCTGCTCTTATTTTGGGCGAAATCCATGCAAACCGAGGAGAAGAGGTTTGATCCGTACGATATTTTAGAGCTCTCGATCGGGGCGACGCCGTCGGATATCAAAAGAGCGTACAGGAAGATGAGTTTGAAGTACCACCCTGACAAAAACTCAGATCCAGAGGCGATTAAGTTTTTTACGGAATCGGTGGCGCCGGCGTATAAGACGTTGACGAACGATATCGCGAGAGAAAACTTTGAGAAGTACGGACATCCAGACGGGAGACAGTCGACGAAATTGGGCGTGGCGTTACCGGAGGAATTGTTCGGGAGAGGGCGATTCGAAGGATTGGCGCCGTTTGTGTTACTCGGGATGGTTTTGGTGACGATTTTGTTGCCGTTGATTGTTATTGTGAGGATCTTGATGAAGGGCGATAAGTACGCGCACACCGGCGTGGACGGGAAGAAAGTTTTGAGGCAAACGCAGAGTAATTTTGGGCAGATGTTGAAACCAATGATGAAATTGACGGGAGTGCCTGAGTTGGTTTCAGTCGCGCAAGAGTTCGTGGAGATGGAGTATAAAGGAGAGAAGTTGAACGAGAGTTTGAGCGAGGTTTTGAAACAGTGCAGGAACGAAATTGGAGGTGGAGAGCTGGCACAAAAGTTTGTGAGAAGGAACCCGAGCGTGGTGAGGACGCACGCGCTGCAGTTGATGCACTTGTTGCGACGAGGCGAGGAGGTTCCGAAGGAGTTGATGAAGGATTTCGATTTCGTGGTTAGAAATGTGCCGAGATTCATCGATCAAATTTTGCAAATGTTGTTGCAAACGAGCGGGAACCCAAGAGCAGGATTCACCGCGGTGAAACCGACGCAGATGGTGTTGGAGTATTCGCAGTTGTTCACGCAAGCGGTGCCGATTACGTTGAAGAAGTCTACGAGCAGCGGTTCCACCGCGTCCTCGGGGAGGGTAGGATCGATCGCAAACAGCGAGGACGGCGGCGCGGCAGGTTTGTTGCAGCTGCCGCATTTTACCGAGAAGGAGTGCGCGAAGATTCGTAAGAAAGCGAAATCGTTGGCAGAACTGAGGGAGATGCCGAAAGAGGAACGATCGGCGGCTTTGGAAAAGTTTGCAGAATTTGACGAAAACAAAAGAGCGGACGTGGAGACGATCATGAACATTATCCCAAAAGTGGTCAAGTTTGAGTGCGAGATTTTCGTGGAAGGCGAGTCTCCTTCGTCGTCGTCGACCGCGGTTGACCAAGCTGGAAACGACGGAGTGATTGCCGGTGGAATGAAACAACAACAACAAAAACAGCAACAACAAAAACAACCGCTCATTTTGGAAGACGATATCGTCACTGCGCGAGCTTCGGTACAAATTTCGCGCGGAGGGGGACCTTTAGGCGAAGCTGATTTGCCGCCCGTTCCGTTCGGTCGAGGCACAAAGAAACCAGAGTCGTGGTATTTACTCGTCTGTGATCCGTTAGCAAACTTAACTTTGGCGATGAAGAAATTGACAAAGGCTGAGAAATTGGCGGCGGAAACGGGAGACGAGCCGGCAAAAATTGCCGTCAAATTTATGGCTCCACCGGCAGCGCTGTATTCCGTCACGTTTGCGTTAGTTTCAGACTACTGGATAGGTGTCGATAAGAAACAAAACGCGAAGTTTAAAGTGAGTAAACGAACTCCCGAGTCGGAAAAGGAGAGAGATTCGACGTCGAGCAACAAGAAGAGGAAGGGAGCCGCTGCGAGCAAGAGTAAAGGGGCGGCGTTACCTCCGGCAGAGGCAGCAGCTACAGCTTCGGAAGCGGCGAAAACGGCAGCAGCGGCATCAGATTCGACGACCGCTGGTAAAGGAGATTCCCCGAAGAAGGAGCGAGGCGCTAAAAAAGAAGAAGGAATCGTCGCAAGCGAGGACGAGATAGATTCGGAAGGCGACGAAGAAAGCGACGACGACGACGACAACGACGGACATCACGACCCGAACTATCCTTCCGATGAAACAGGAACGGAGGAAAGTGATAACGAGAAGTTAGAAGCGTACGTTCCAAAGCAACAGCAGAAAGAGGAGCGCCCGAAGCAAGAGCGTCCGACGATGGCGGCGTCAGCTGCGTCGCCGGAGAAAAAGGAAAAGGCGAAGAAAAGAAGGAGAAGAAGCGAAGAAAGAGGAAGTCGTCGCGGAAAACTAGAAGAGGAGAAGGAAGGAGAAGAAGAAGAAGAAGAAGAAGAAGAAGAAGAAAAGAAGAAGAGTTAATTAAGCAGTCACGACCAAAAGATTTTAATAAAAAGAAGTTGTTGTTCATTTAAGTGTATTTGTTCATTCACAAATCTCAACAGCTAAGGCAAAATTCTATTATTATTGATGCATTTCTAAATGTTTAATCTATTTCTCTCTAATCATCAAAGACAGAAAAGTATATAGTTCAAACGACATAGATATAGACGCGTCTAATAATAAGGAACATTTTAGGGTGGACTCTCTTTCGTACAGAAGTAGCCTCCAGAGAATTTAGCCGACCTTATCGAAAAAACTTTCACGTTCATAGCTGTCGTTTTTCTTACTTTTCCGGAATGACAATGTCTCCATCATCGATGGATTGTTGCACATCTTGCGGATCTTCACCCTCAACCGTGCAACCAACGCTCTTCGCCGTACCTAAAATCTCTTTCACCGTGCCAGACAAAGTCTTTGCTCTCGATTTCGGTCGCATCTGTCTCGCAATTTCAATGATTTCATCCAACGCCACGTTACCGTCGTGCGGCACATCCTTCTCCTTCTTACGATCACGGAACGGTTCCTTCAACGCTCTGATGACTAACGCAGACGCGGTCGGAACTACGGATACTTTCGCTTGTCTGTTTGCGACGGAGAGTTTCACCGTAACGCGCAAACCTTTCCAGTCTTTGCCAGTTTCCTTGGCGATATCTTCCCCGACTTTCTTCGGGGAGAGACCCAAAGGACCGATTTTCGGCGCCAACGAAGAGGCTGCACCGACTTCACCACCGGTGGCACGAAGAAAGACTTCGATGACGGCGTTTGGATCGAATTTTGGCGGCATAATTTATGTGTATGTATGTGTTTGTTTTCGCTCTGCTTGTTGTTTTGTATAAGAATGAAAGAGAAGAGAGAAAAGGAGGAGCGTCGTCAGAGAGAGGTCTTTGTCACACGCACGCGATGAGAAAAAATCACGCGCGAGCATCATCACCGCCAACCGCGAAGAAGAACAGTTTAAACCTTCTTTCGCAGGTAAACGAACTCGTCGAACGCATTTAAAGTTCAAAATCTGCATCCACGCGTTCGCGTCTGCCACCAAAACACCAACCACGTTTTTTACGCGCACCCAAAGTCCTAATAAAAAAAATCGCAAGCCCCCTTTTTCCTCTCGCAAAAGTCCTCCTCCAATGATGTGTCGCGCGCGAGAAAATGCAACAGAAATAAGAACGCGACGACAAAAGAAGCCCACACAACAACACTTTAACGACGAAGAAAGAATGCGAAAAGCGAGTAAATAAAAACTTTCGAGTAGTGAATGCGACGAGAATTTCGCGTCGTCGTCTGTTTTTACGTCGTCGTCGGATTGATTTTAAGCGTACCTTTTTTTTCTTCTCTTCTGAAGCTTTTTCAGCTGTGAAAAGAGAGAGAGAGAAGAAAAGGAGAGAAAATTTTTTCTGAGGAGGAAAGAAGGAAAGAAGAGAAAAAGCACCCACCATCCACCTTATAAATAACGCAGAACAACATTGAGTAGAGAAGTAGAGAGCACGTACGAATAAAACCAATATGGTGGGTTTTCGAACGACGAGGAAGAAAAAGAACGACGAGAAAAATGACAACAACAAGAACAAGAATAAAGGAGGAGGATTTCTAAAAAAAGGAGTTCTAAAAGATGATCTCTCTCAAAATGATGTAACGAATGGCGTCCGCATCAGCGGTGCGTCAGAGACGGAGAGAGTCTTTCACAGGAACGATTTTGACGCATCGAAGACAAATTTTGGTGTTACGAGAACAGAAGAAGAAGCTTTTACACACGATTCTTACGTAAACAACAACAACAACAACAACAACAACAACAACGACGACAACGCGTTGACGATTCAGACGACAGAGACAGAGACAGAAGAGGACAAAACTCTCGGTGATAATAAAACAACAAAAGAGAGAAGAAGAAAGACAGAAATTATAGAACGGGAAGCGCAATTGGAGATTAAAGAGGAACTCATCGAGGAAATCGCGACGCTGCGACTGTTTAAAGAACGCGCGAACGACGACAACAACAACATTAAAAACAAGAACATGCAAGAACAAAAAAACTTAGAAGAGAAACTTTCAAAAGCGCACGAGAAACGAATCGAAGAGATGATGTCAGAGCGTGAAAATTTATTGAACGAACTTAACGACGCGCGGAGGAAGCGGGAGGAAATCGAGCGCGCGTCTTTATCGATGAAGGCGAAAGAGGAGGAGGAGAAGAAAAGTTTACGAAACCGCACCGAGGCATTAGAGAGGGAGAACGAGAGGTGCAAGAAAGAGATTGAAGATTGGAAAGAAGAGGCGAAGACGTTGAAGGAGAAAAAGGAGAAGAAGGAGAAAAAGGAGAAGAGAGATCGCGATGATGATAACGGGAAGAGCAGTAGCAACAGCAACGGAAACGCGACGACGACGACGAAAGAAGAGAAAGGCAAAGGAGGAGGAGGAGGAGGAGGAGGAAAAGAAGAAGCAGAAGAAGAGAAAACAAAAGCCGCCACAAATGACGACAATAACGACGACAACGACGACGTCCGAAACAATCCGTTTCACAAAGAGATGATGGTTAAGAAAGCGAAAGAGGTTGAAAATCTCACGAAAATGTTGAAAGAAGCCGACGAGGCGATTCAATCCGTGGAGTCGTTCGCGAAAGATATGGAGCGCAAGTTTACGTATTCTGAAAACGAAAAGAAATATTTTCAGGAAGATTTAACGCAAATGAAAAAAGAGTACGATGTTCTAGAGAAGTTCACTCGCGAGCGCGGCGCGAGCGCGATGGTGGCGTTTGCAAACGCGCAACGCGAGCGCGAGAAACTCGAGCGGCGTTTGGAGGAAGCGCAAAGGCTTTTAGTGGAACAAGAGGAATATTTTGTAGAAAGCGCGGCAGCAACGGTAGCAGCAGCAGGAGGAGGAGTCGAAGATGGAAAGGAGCTCGAAGAACGGCAGCAGCAACATGTTCGTCTCCTCAAAGAGTACCAAAAAAGGGCAATAGACGCGGAAGAGCAACTTTTATCCGCCACCGCGCAAGCGGAAAACGAAGCCGCTCAACATCTCGAAAATCTCAAAAGTTCCGAACGCGAGAAGCAAGTCTTGGAAGACCGCTTACGCACCGAGGAACGGAAAGTCGAATCTGTGCGCCACGAGCTGAACGAGTGCACCTCGAAACTTCTCCTCCTCGAAACGTCCTCGCGAGAATTAAAAGACGAACTCGAGGACAAGCGAAAAGTCATCGAAGGTTTAAAAAAAGATATCGACGTGCAAGACGAAATCTTGATCCAAAAAGAACTCACCATCGAAAAGAACGAGGAATTATTCAACGAGAAATTGATGAAAGAAGCTCTCGTGGCGAAAGAAATCGTCGACGATGCCGTTTTGAGGTGCACCGAGGCGGAAGAGAAGATGGACTTGGCCGAGACGAAAGCGAAAGCGCTCGAGAAACAACTCCTTTTTCCAGAAGAAGAAGAAGAAGAAGAAGAAGAAGAAGAAGAACAGTAGTGATGGAGAAAGAGAGAGAGAGAGAGAGTTTGTGTGTGTGTTAGGTAGGTAGATAGATAGATGCGTAGATAGTTTAGATAGAATACCTCTAGGACTTTGTTTTAGAACATCCCCCTAAAAGTTTGAGTATATATACTACAGTACGTAGTAAATATCTTTTTTTCTTCAAACGAATTCTTCATTTGACCCCCCCCTTTTCTGAGAAAAAACCATCTCTCATTCATGTCCGCCCCCTTAGCGGGGGCAACGCGCCTTCCTTCTCTCACTCTCTCCTCTGAAAAGTCGACGATTAATAAAAAGACTCCTAAGAGGGGTTTTAGGAACCTCTTTCTTCTTCTTCTTCTTCTTCTTCTTCTTCTTCTTCTTCTGTTCCGCGAGGGGAAAGCGCCGCCCCCCTGAAGAATAACGGTAAGATTTCATCACCGTCGTCGTCGTCTAAAACCACGGAAGAAGAGAAGGACCAAAGGTTCTTTTTACCACGACGAAAAGAAGAAGAAGAAGTGAGAAAAGTAATCATTCTTTGGGATCTGGACAACGTGAACCCGGGGACGACGTGCGAACGATTCGCCATAAACGCAAAGAGAATAAAAAAAGCGGGGGAGAAATTTGGTCGAGTCGTCGCTTTTCGAGCGTTCGCTGGAATGCAAACGAGTCGAGACTTGAGCGAATGTTGTAACAATTCAGACGATTCAGACGATAACGATAACGAAGATGATACTAAAAATAAGGACGAAAACGAGGACGATACTTCGACGAAAGTAATAAAAGGATTTAAAAGAACGTTCGAGAGGTTAAATTTGAAAACGGAGTTTTACCTGGACGGGCCGGACGCCGCGGATTTGAGGTTGGGGAGACGTTTGATGGAATTCGCGAACGAGAGTCAAGGGAAGAAGATTCAAGACGTGCCGGCGTTTATTACCAGGCGGGCAGAAGAGGCATGCTTTCTTACCTCCGACGACGTAAACGACGACATCAATGAAGATAACGATGAAGATGATGAATACGATACAACTTTTCCGTCGTGCGACCCGGAACTTAAACACGTTTCCTTTTGCGAGCAAACCAGAAGAGAATATAGAAACTTGGCCATGGCGAAGCAGGAATTGCTCAAACTGGAAGGAGAAAAGATTCACGCCACGTGCTTGGAGGAAAAGTGCTCGCCAGACGAAACGAAATTACGTCAGATTGTAAAGAATAGAAAACACGTGGCTATCGTCGTTACGAACGATCGCGATTTGAAGTTACCGCTAGATTACGCGATCTCGATGGACGTTTGCGTGGTGTTGATTGGCAACTTTGTGGACAACTCGTCGAAAAAGATGAGAAGTTTAGTCTCGTCGTCTTCCAGAAAGAAGAAGACCTCTTTCAGACGTTTAGGAGGAGGAGGAGGAGGAGGAGGAGAAAAAAGACGAAAAGATTCGCTTAATCAAATAAGTTGGAGTGCGTATTTAGACACCGTTCGATTAGCGGCGCAGAAGCGGCCGATTGCGAGACTGAAGTTATTAGAAAACGCAGACGCGGCTTTAATTTGGGATTCCGCGCGAAGGTTCACGGTGAGCGAGGACGAAAGAGACGTCTTGGCTAATGCGAAATCGAACAGTAAGGAGTATGAAGTGAGTTGCCCGGGGGACGTGGTTGGAATGTGGCGACGGCATAAATCCGGCGTCGGTGCCTGGTTTTCATCGTTCGACGAAGATCGGTAAATGGAATGAGAGAGAGAGGTATTATTTATCGCGCGCGTGCGCTGATGTGTATTATTACTTGTAAACTATTTATTTACTCGAGTTAGCTCGAGAGTTAGACTTCAAAGACTTGGCCGCTTCCGATTTGATTCGCTTCCTCGAAGCTCGTCGCTCGGCGACTTGTTTTCTCAAAACGTCCTGCGTAATCACCTCGCCATTCTTTAAAATGCGCGGATTTCTCACCTTCCCGACACCCTTGACCTTCTTTTCGTCTTTGGACATGGGGGCAAACATCTTTTTGAAGTTTGCCTTCACTTGCTGCTTCGACGGAACAACCTTTTCTAAAGCCGCGTAAATCACCATCGGCGACAAAATTATTCGGCGAGGAATTGCCACGGCGTTTGAGACAATCAACTTCGGCAAATATAGTAAGAATATGGCACCTTTCGACGCCGTTGATTTTATCTTGATGTCCGCTATCTTCACAAAGTCCGGCTTCTCCATGAACTCTTCTTCCATTCCACCCTCTTTCGTCTTCATCGCCGCCGCAGCCAGAGCATTTGGATTCTTGACGAACAACTTTTCAAGCCTCGATCGGTGCAACTCTTGCTTCGCCGTGAGCGAACGACCCATCAAAATACCAAAAAATGACGCTGGATTCGAGGAAAATCCTTTAAGAGCGGCAGTCGATTTCATCCTTCTCTTCTTGAGTTCCGCCGCTTTCGCCGCCAAGTATTTTTTCTTCCTGTTTTGGAAAAGGTCGTCTCGAGCTTTCTCGCGTTCTTCAGCGGTCCCTTCGAATAATTTCGCGACTCTGCCCTTTGTCAACTTATCAACCTCTTGAATTGAACGCAAACACACCGCCGGGACATGAATACCACTCGCGGAGATGTTGTACTGAATTGAATGTTCGTACAAGACGACGATTGGGAACAAACACGCTTTAGAGACTTGCGGGATTAAAAAGACAACGCCGAGAAACCAGACGAAGAACCACAATCGCACTGGTGAGTATAAATCCATGTAGTATCGGATCTCAAGCGCGATTTTCAACGCAATGCCGCAAATAATCGCAATCGATATCATCAATATTGCCGAATAATGCGACAAATTATCATCTCTCCAATCGAAAACGCCAATAATTCTCTCCAAAGGCTGCGAAATTAAATCCAAAGGCACGATAACCGCCAAACACGGACCGGATAAAATTTTCGGCGCCTGAACTTGATCGAGCGACATTGCCGTTTTAGTGATTGTCTTCACCACGTTTATGCAAAACGCCAACAATTTTTTGACGATTTTCAAAACGGCGTCCATTGGATTCGATTTCGACGAAAGCGATTTTATCACGTTTCGTAATTTCTGGACCGGATTGTTACCGGAGAGCTCGGCGTTTTCACGGTCAGCCTTGATTCTTTTTGCGGCTTTATTCCCGACGACTCTCGACGCTTCTTTGTGTGATTTCCCCATGTGTACTAATCTCGAATATTCGTACAAATCCTCAATCTCTTCGTCGATTTCTTTTTCAATCGCTTTCGTCTTCGCAAACTCGTCGATGACCTGCGCTCGTAAGATTTCCTTCTCTGAACCGTCCTCATTAATTCCAAAGCACGATACTGGCGCGTCGTCTTTATCCTCCACAATTCGCGACGTGTAACCGACGAATAAAAGACCCACAACGCACAAGAGGGGTAAAAATGCACCTAAAATATCTCCTCTAAGATAAAAGCACAACACGGTGTAAAAAAATGCAAAATACAACCTCAACGCGAAGGTTTCTCTCAACGGCCAAAGAGATAACCACGCGAACGATTGCATGACAATGTGTGGAAAGCCGAGAATGGCAATAGTTAATCGAGATAAAGCATTTATGATGCCAATTACTGTATCCTCTGGTTTTTCTTTCGGTCTTTCCAACGGCATTTGACGCAAATACCAAGAACTCTTCTTTATCATCGGAGTAAATTTCAACACGATGCGGCAATATCCTTGCCATTTCTTCGTCGCTGTTTTCTTGTTCCTCTCGCGCATGAACATTTCACGTTCCACATCGACTAAATCTTGTGCAGAGAGACCATCTTCGTCCGTTGGGATGACGTTAGCCCACACGTCGAGTTCGTGATTTTCACTCGCCAAAATATTTGAGAGCGGGACGCACGCGACGCCAACCGGCTTGGTAAATGCAGTCGTCACGGGATCTCTCGCGAACAAAACGACGCGAATTTCACCCATGATTTCGGTGACAGGAAAGGTGGCAGACTCGAAGGCCGTCCGGAAGTTTTCTTCGAAGCTCTCCAAAATGACTGCGCACGAGATGTGCGTTCCAAGTAAGCCTTCATCTTTTTCATTCGCATTCTTGAGTACATTCTGTTTGTAGTGCATATCCTTGACTGGGTTCCCCGAATTTAAGACACCGCCGATAACAGATTTGATTTGAATGCTTAAATTCCCAATTCTCGGACGAGCCGCTCCAAAAGTGTTCTCTAAATCTGCGGGTGGAAGCGATCGACGGCCGATGGAGTACGCGACTTCAGCGTGACCGAGTTGTTTTCCAGCTTTATTCAAAAAGCCGTACACTGTGGTATTTTTCAACGGTACCAATTTTGCCCACGTCTTTCTCATTTCACCAATAGCTAAACCGGAGGTGTTGACCGTAAATTCACCGATTTTGGTGCCGCCGACGTAAAATTTCTTCAACGCAAAGAAATCTTCCGCTTTTATCGTGAGCGCTTCATCTGGATCGTCGAGTTCTCCGTCCCCGTCTTCATCGATAAAACTCATACCACCATCATCAGCTCCATCTTTCCCGTAGAGATATTTTTGAAACTGCTTCCAAGCTTTTACGAGCGCGACGCCAAAGTATACGCTCTTTAGTTCAGCGACTACGCGAACGCGAAAACTCGTGGTCATTGGATTCATCGGTAACGAGAAAACTTCCGTATCAAATTCAGCAGTAGACTTGATATCTTCCTGCACTCTACCCTTGACTGGTAGTAAGTTTGTGTTTGTCGTCAAGTTGACGTACACGTCCGTAGATTTACGGTACGCTGGAAGTGCTATGTTACGAATCCGTAAAATTTGAACGTAGAGATACAACGAAGGATCGTGAACGTTGAGCATCTTTTTATCCGCGTCGATGACGGGTGGTTCCATAATTTCCGCAAACGGAGGACGCGAGAAAGATATCTGAACAGAAACTAAACCTGATGGAATCATCATTTCTCGATCTTTCGGATCTGGTCGATATATTGCAACTTCCGAGCTCGTCCAATCTCCATTCGCCTCGACGTTTAATAAATTGACGTGTCCTCTTCCCATTTCAACTTGTCCGGAAAAGTTTCTGTCGACGCAACACAAAATCAATTCTTTCGCCCCAGGTCTAACGAGAAGTGTAAACGTTTCTCCTAAACCTTCGTTCCAAACAGGTGTGGATGTATCGTATACCACGGATGTTGCAAAGCGCTCAAACTTTGGCGCGTTATCGACTTGGAGGGTAACGCTGGGATCACACAAATCTTTACTCGTATTTCCAACCGGTAACAAATATCTCCCTGCCAACACTCTGACGTGACATCTCCGCGCGTACTTTGTCAAATTTCCTGAATCCTCCAATGTTATAGAACCGAATCCTCCACACGCGTCTAAAATTTTATTTTGCGTTTCCAAAGGTTCCATCATTCTCGCCACGGAAACTTTTAAAAATCCAACGTCCAGTCGACGTTCATAATCTTCAAAAACAACCTCTTCGCCGGCACTTCGTGCACTGATTCTCGTTCCTAGCGGTAAATTAAACGTTCGGTACGAGCCATCTTGCGGTAAACATTCCAATGGAATACCGCATGCGCCACAGAAGTCATCCGCATTCCCAAAATCGCGATCGAACACGGTAAACACGAGCGCCGAATCATTACTGGTGAGATCAACGAGATACCTCTCGTCCCAACGAGGAAAGCACGTGTCATTTTTAACTTTCGTTTTGTATCTCTCTTTGGCCGGCATAGAATCACCTCCAATTTTAACGTACGCATCAGATCCCGACCATCCATCCATTGGCGTAATGTTCGAAGCTTCCATAACGTGAACGTAGTATCGACCTCGTCTCTCGTTTTGCATCGCACTTCGTTCGGCCGGGGTGAACGATTTAAAACTTTTCTTCAATCGCTCGTCGAGTTTTCTTTCTTTCGCCGATAAGCTGAGATTCTGATCTTGTTTCCTCTCAACGAATGTAGACGATGTCGCGCCGTGTCTTGCCGCCGACCGACCTGCGATCCAAGGCTCCAACGGATCTTCGCTCCCCTCGTTCACTTGCAAAGCGTGCCAGTTTCCATTCACACCGAGCGCTGGCAACAGTTTTGGCGGCCGTCTAAACGCCATCTTCAGAGTACCTTCGCCACCGCCTTCTTTGTTTTTCTCCATCCGTTTTTTGGACATCATTTTTTTCAACTCTTTTTTCTTCGCGTTTTGGGTCAAACCTTCGCGCGATCGTAAAGAGTCGAGCGACCCGGCTGGCTCCACTTCCAAAGTGAATTCTCTCCAATGTCCATCGAGCGGGCACAGCTCGATGGGTACCGCACACGTCCCAATGAGCGATTTCTTAGAATCAATTTCAGACGGGCCTTTCAAATCCCAAATCTTAAAGACAATTTCCTTCGAACACCAAGAACCATCATTATCATCATCGCTCCCACTCTCCACCTTGGGAGCAGCACCGTTTTCCTCGCTTTTACCACCGTCGTCTATATCCTTTCCTTTCGTCTTCTTCAAAATTTTCTTCTTTTTTTTCGGTGAAAACGAGGCAAACATCCCTCTCCTCTCTTCTTCCTCTTCTACTTGTTCGCTGAATATTGGAAATGAGAACGACTCGCCCTCTCCGGCGTTCCACACAGGATCCACCGTATTCAAAATAGGTCTCGTCACTCCAACGTACTCGCTCCCATCCTTCTTCTTCACGTGCACGGATACGACTGGATCCACCGTCCCGCCCCCGGCTTTCTTCGATCTCGATCGCGACAACCGTTTCGCTTCGTATTTTTTATACAGCTTCTCGCACTCGAATATCTTGACCTCTAAATCTCTCGACACCGAGGCTGGGTTGATTGAGGATGCTCTCTTGCTCATCTGCTTGATTAAAACGCCCGGGCCAAAAGATGCGAACGACGAGGACTTCTTAGCGTCTTTGTTTCTGTTCCCTTCTTCTTCTTCTTCTTCTTCTTCTTCTTCTTCTTCTTCTTCTTCTTCTTCAAAGTTATCGTTGACAACAAAATTGAGCTCGTTATAGTCCTCCACTTGGACGCTGTTCAGTTTTTCCTTTAGCGCTCCCA
>Ga0181597_10003999_pt1 | contig 14877 bp, 9 predicted proteins | sample 041ome_5_FD_148647 | JGI IMG/M metagenome (GOLD analysis project Ga0181597, IMG submission 148647) | Coastal salt marsh microbial communities from the Groves Creek Marsh, Skidaway Island, Georgia - 041403US metaG (spades assembly) | ecosystem: Environmental > Aquatic > Marine > Intertidal zone >... | reverse complement strand
TCGGCAATATCGATGACTTTTATCTTCTTTCGCGCATGTGTTTTGTGAAAGACGAGAAAAACTTCGATAAGTTTGATCGCGCATTCTCTAAATATTTTGAAAAAATTGAAGCGCTTGATGACCTGACTATGGCTGAAATTCCGAGCGAATGGCTGCGCAAAGAACTCGAATCGATGCTCAGCGATGAAGAAAAGGCGAAGATCGAAGCGCTGGGTGGGCTCGAGAAATTAATGGAAGAGTTTAAGAAGCGCCTTCAGGAGCAAGAAAAACGCCATCAGGGCGGCAATAAGTGGATCGGAACCGGCGGGACTTCTCCCTTTGGTGCTAACGGATATAACCCCGAGGGCATCAGAGTCGGTCAGGACGGCGGCCGTAATTCACGCGCAGTGAAGGTGTGGGATAAACGCAATTACCGAGACTTAGACGATTCGGTAGAGATTGGTACTCGTAATATAAAGATGGCGCTCAGGCGGCTGCGCAAATTTGCGCGAACCGGTGCGGCTGAAGAGTTAGATATCTCGGACACAATCGCTTCCACGGCCAAAAATGCCGGCATGCTAGATATTAAAATGGTTCCCGAGCGACATAATTCTGTCAAAGTCCTCATATTTTTCGATGTCGGCGGCTCTATGGATCCCCATGTGAAACTCTGTGAGGAGCTTTTTTCTGCGGCGAGGACTGAATTCAAGCATCTTAAATATTACTATTTTCATAACTTTGTTTATGAGTCCGTATGGACTAAGAGTCATCGACGTCATGCTGAGACCACCTCGACTTTCGACATAATCAACAAATTTGCAAAAGACTATAAAGTTATTTTTGTAGGCGACGCGACCATGGCGCCCTATGAGATTACACACGTTGGCGGAAGCATAGAGCATTATAATGAGGAAGCAGGGGCGACTTGGTTCAAGAGATTGAGTGAACATTTTGAGCATTTAGTCTGGATTAACCCAACGCCGAAAGAATATTGGGAGCACAGTTATTCGATCGAAGTAGCTAAAGAGCTTACCGAAAACAAAATGTATCCGCTTTCTGTGAAAGGCTTAGAAGAAGCGATGAAGCTTCTCACGAAGTAGTAAGACAACCGTTGATGCCCAGTGGAGGGCTTGTGCTAGAGAAGCTCACAGACCAATTAGACCCTCAGCAATTTCAGTCGTTACCTGAACTCATAGACTATTGCCTGTCGACTCATGCCGAACTCCCCGGCTTTAGCTGCTTCGGTAAAACGATGAAGTTTGCCGAGGTCGATGAATTGAGTCAGCGCTTTGCGAATTTCCTACAGAATCAAACGGATTTACAACCAGGCGATCGTATAGCTATTCAGCTACCCAACGTTCTCCAGTTCCCGATTGCACTCTATGGCGCGTTGCGCGCGGGACTTATCGTGGTCAGTACTAATCCGCTTTACACGGAACAGGAACTTGAACATCAATTCAACGACTCAGGTGCCGTTGCGGTAGTTACACTAGAATCATTTGCATCAAAAATTGAGGCAGTGTTCGCGCGCACACAGCTCAGGACAGTGATCATTTCTTCGTTAGGCGATCTCCAGTCGGCGCCGAAGAAATTCTTACTCAATGCTGCGGCAAAATACGTGAAAAAAATGGTGGCAAGCTACTCGTTACCAAGTGCCGTTCGTTTTACTGATACGCTAAAGCCAACAGAGAGTGCGTTTGCTGCACCGGTGTTCGATCGTCATGATACTGCTGTTCTTCTGTACACCGGAGGCACCACCGGCGTGGCAAAGGGGGCGATGATTACCCACGCAAACCTTATTTCGAACCTAATGCAATTTCGCTCGCGCTCGGTTCTGGCTATGGATGATTGTGTCGAAAGCGTCGCAGCTCCTCTTCCTCTCTACCATAGCTACGCATTTTTGATGCACTGTTTTGCTATGCCCTACGCGGGCAATCACAGCGTTCTCATAACGAATCCGCGAGACATTCCTAGCCTGATAAAAGCGCTCGCACGCTATAAAGTTAGCGGTTTTGTAGGGATTAATACACTCTACTTGGCGATCATGCGGGATCCTAGCTTCGCCAAGTTGGACAAAAAATACCTTAAATTCTGCGGTGCCGGTGGTATGGCGATGAGTTCATCGGTCGCTGAGGAATGGCTCGAACGAACTGGCTGCGAGATTATGGAAGGCTATGGACTTACCGAGTGCTCGCCTGCGGTGACAGTAAATGTGCCTGGCAAGGTGATCGCCGGTACAGTTGGATTCGCGGTGCCTGATACCGAGTTATGTACAGCGAACGAAGCAGGAGAGATCCTGTCCGCCGGTGAGCGCGGAGAACTTTGGATAAAAGGCCCGCAAGTGATGAAGGGTTATTGGGGGCAAGAGCAAGCGACGAAAGATGCGATAACACCTGAGGGCTGGTTCAAAAGCGGCGACTACGCTGAAATCGATTCGGATGGATATGTACGGATAGTTGATAGGAAGAAGGACATGATTCTTGTCTCTGGCTTTAATGTCTTTCCCAATGAAATCGAAGACTGGGTTAACAGGCATTCACGCGTGCTAGAAAGCGCGGCTATTGGGATTCCTAACGAGCGTACGGGCGAGGTCGTTAAACTTTTTGTTGTCGCACACGGTGAGCAACCGAGTGTTGATGACATTATCGCTCACTGCCGTGAGGGCTTAACCACCTATAAAGTACCCAAAGAAGTCGTCTTCGTTAACGATCTGCCGAAGTCTATAATAGGCAAAATCTTGCGCCGAGAATTACACTAAGGGGTTAACACGATTGAACCGCAAGGGCTCCGCTTCGACCACAGCTAAATCCGCGCCTCGGGTAGGGGCATCAGATCAAAAGAGAGTAAACGAGGTAAATCAAGAAAACTCAGTGCCGAAAGCAGTGGGGCTATTACTTAATACTCTTGAAAAAGCACTGGCCCGTGTGCAGTCAGCCGATTCGTTCCGGTTGCAGCAACGAGTGTCAAAGTTTACGTCGACCCTCAGCGAACTGTCGCGCGACACGCTAGTCACTAGTGAGAGAATGCGCGCTTTCGAACAGCTGCAAGCTGAGCTTAGGAAGTCCGAAAGCGAGTGTGAGTTGCGCGCTCAGCTAATCCCAGAAACTCAGTCGTATCCGCCACAACTCCCTGTCAGCGCCAAGGCTGGGGAGATTGCCGAGCTGATTCGATCTAACCAAGTAGTCGTTGTTGCTGGTGATACAGGGTCTGGCAAGACTACACAGCTGCCTAAAATCTGCTTGGAGGCGGGCTTAGGGCGTCGGGGTATGATTGGGCATACCCAGCCCCGACGGCTTGCCGCATTATCAGTAGCGACAAGGATCGCCGAAGAGCTCGGCGAGAGTGCAGGGCGGGGTGTGGGCTCGCAGGTTCGTTTCGATGACAGGACTGGACCCAATACCTTCCTAAAACTAATGACCGACGGGATTCTCTTAGCTGAGATTCAGGCGGACCGATTTCTTAGTAAGTACGAAATCATTATTATTGATGAGGCTCACGAACGCTCTCTCAATATCGATTTCCTCCTTGGCTTTTTGCGCGATCTTATTCGCAAGAGGACAGACCTTAAGCTGATCATCACTTCGGCGACGATCGATGTTGAGAAATTCTCAAGCCATTTCGGTAACGCCCCTGTCGTTTCGGTTGAGGGTAGAACCTTTCCAGTCGAAGTCCGGTATAAACCCCTTGCAGATCCTGGTGAGGGCGCGCGCTCCGAAGATGCACAGACCGAAGCCATCACCACGGCCGTGCGCGAAATATTGCAGCACGACAGAAGTAACAACCAAAGTAGCGGCGACATCCTCGTCTTTCTCCCGAGTGAAAGAGAGATTCGCGACACCGCAACAAGCTTGCGCAAAGCGAAATTAGGCGATATCGACGTATTACCACTTTACGGTCGTTTGCAACACGCGGAACAAGCGAGAATTTTTTCGACCCACCAGACGCGCCGCGTAGTGCTGGCCACTAATGTTGCTGAAACCTCAATTACTGTGCCAGGGATTAACTATGTCGTTGATACGGGCACTGCACGTATAAGCCGTTATAGCCTTCAGAGCAAGGTGCAGAGACTTCCTATAGAGGCTATTTCACAGGCTAGCGCGAATCAGCGTAAAGGGCGTTGCGGGCGCGTGGCAGACGGTATTTGTATTCGTCTGTATTCGGAGCAAGACTTTGAATCTCGGCCGCTTTACACCGATCCAGAAATTCAGCGCACTAATCTTGCTGCCGTTATTCTTCGAATGCTGCATCTCAAATTGGGCGATGTGGAGGATTTCCCCTTTATCGAGATGCCGGAATCAAAAGCGATCAACGAGGGTCATAAGCTTCTGCTTGAGCTCAATGCGATTACAGCGAGCAAAAATCTGACTTCGATCGGCCGGCAAATGGCAGTTCTCCCGATCGACCCTCGCTATTCAAGAATGCTGTTAGAGGCACATAAACTTGGCTGCTTGAGGGAGGTTTTAATCATTGTTAGCGGTCTAAGTATTCAAGATCCGCGTGAAAGCAATAGTGAGAACCGGCAAGTGGCTAACGAGAGGCAGGCTGAATACAAACACCCAGATTCGGATTTTATGTCGCTGGTTACTCTCTGGGACACCTATGAAAAGTTAAGGCAGGATTCGCCGCAAGCAGCGCTTCGCAAATACTGTAAAAAACAATTCCTGTCATTTATGAGAATGCGAGAGTGGCGAGAGGTTCACCGACAACTGTTATTGGCAAGCCAAGGGCTAGGCTTTCGTGTGAGCAACGATGATTCAGATTATGCGAGTGTGCATAAAAGTCTCATCGCGGGATCACTTAACCAAGTCGCGCGCAAGTCTGACGATCGAAGTTTCGTTGGTACTCGCAATAAGAAGTTTTCACTGTTCGGCGCGTCAGTACTCGCAAGGTCTAATACGAAATGGATTATGACAGGGGAGCAGATAGAAACCTCGCAAGTCTTTGCGACGCAAGCAGCTAAGATCCAGCCTGAGTGGGTTGAAGAGGTTGCGATGCATCTCGTCAAGCGTGAGTCGTTCGATCCTCACTGGAGCGGCAAACGACAAGAGGTCATGGCATATGAGAAGGTTCATTTATTCGGCCTCACCCTGGTTGAGCGAGCGCTGGTACGTTATGCCCCAGTCGATTCGGTCGCCGCACGGGCAATTTTTATAAGACACGGGCTTGTTGGGCAGCAGGTATCGAGCGAACTCGGTTTTGTTAGACATAATTTGTCGCTCCTAGAGCGATTGGAGAAGCTCGAAGATAAACTCCGGCGCCCCGACATACTCGCGAGCGAATCACAGCAAATCGACTTTTTCGAACGAATAATACCTAGCGAGGTGAATTCACTTAGGACATTGAAGAGCTGGCTAGCCTCGATAGACGATCGTAAGGGTGTTTGCCTCCAGCTCAGTGAGAAAGACCTTCTAGCAGACAATGGAGATGGATTCAGCTTCGCAGACTTCCCAGATGCGGCGGCGATACAGAGTAACACTCTTAAAATCGACTATGTTTTTGAACCTGGTAAGGAGCTAGACGGAGCGACAATCGATGTCCCCAAAGCCCTGTTGGCCCAGCTGACTGCGGCGGATATCGATTGGGCGGTACCCGGCATTATTCGTGAAAAATGTGTTGCTCTGATCAAAGGTCTTCCCAAAGCGCAAAGGAAAAACTTTATTCCCGTTAACGCGTTCGTTGACCAGCTAGTCCCGTACCTTATGGGAGGTTCCGTCGATTTGCTCGATTCCTTAAGTGACGCGATTTATGAGCTTCGGAGGATCAGAATCGAGCGGATTCAGTTTGAAGCGATTGAACTGCGTGCGCACTTAAAGATAAAAGTCAGAGTGGTCGATAACAACGGCGCGCAACTTGGGATCGATAGCTCGCTGCGTGTGCTGCAAGAGAGGTTTTGCAAAGATGAGGTGAGCGGGGCAAAGACACCGGTGACTAAACAGGCTATTGGTCATCCGATAGAAACCTCGGGCCTGGTTGTAATGCCCGAAAAAGCACTGCCTCAAAGCCTTCAAGTTGGAGAGGGCAATATCCGACTAATCAGATTTCCGAGTCTGGTGGATGCAGGATCTAGTGTATCGGTATGCCTTTTTGCTGATGAACACCAGGCTGGTTTAGCGCACTCGCGAGGAGTGGTGAAGCTGGTCATGCTTAACAGCCAGCAACAACGCAATATGCTGCGCAAACAGTTCGACCGCTTCGTCAAACAGAATGCGCTTAAGCTGCCCGTAGGGTCTGCAGATTTCGCCGAACAGTGTGTCGAAGCATGTTACGTGGAAGCACTTGGAAGTGTGAAAACGGTACGAAGCCGTGAGACTTTTGAACGGGCGTTAAATGTGGCCAAATCACAGGTCGTCGGTATTGGCGATCGCTTGGTTACGCTCCTCGAGCGGATAATAGTGATTCGGCTCACACTCAAAAAGCGCCTGTCGGCGTTATCCTCAGCACCTGGGTATCTTACGTCCGACGTGGCGAGCCAACTTGTGCGATTGTTTGGCCCCAACTTTGTGGCTGAAAGCGGTGTCGAGAGACTTAAGGATTACCCGAGGTACTTGGATGCGATTGAGCTTCGCTTGGGCAAAGCCCCATTTATGGGTCCCAAAGACAAAATCGATTCAGAATTACTGGCTGGCTACTGGCAAAAATTAGAGACGTTTAAGAGCGCACCTCAAACCAGTGGGGCAGAGGGCAATGCGACTAAGTTTGAAGAGCTTAGATGGATGTTAGAGGAATATCGCGTTTCGGCGTTTGCGCAAAGCCTCAAAACTAAGATGCCGGTTTCGCCGGCGCGGATAGAAAAGGCCTTAGAGAGATTGAAAGCAAACTCGAGGGGGCAATAGTTACTGACAACTGAGCTGCAGAGCGAAGGGATGTGCATGTTGGTTCGAAAGGTGTTCGTAAAAAAGCGTAGTCAGCGTCAGCTTGGATCTACCGTAACGACGCTGTTAATCTGCGCCGCGGCGCTATTGGTTTCCTGTTCGTCGATTGCGGCTACCCACACAAACGATCCTTGGCGAGAGGCAAATGGCTATGTATTTAAGTGGAATGATTATTTCGACCAGCTCGTCGTAAGACCGACTGCTTTCGCGTATACGACTTTCTTGCCGCGGGTTGCGAGGCAGGGGATCGGCAATTTTTTCAGTAATGTCGATGATATTAATGTTCTTGCAAACGATATATTGCAGCTAAAATTGTCTGCAGCTGCAGGCGATGGCAGCCGGTTGCTCCTCAATAGCACGGTTGGTCTAGGTGGTTTTCTCGATGTTGCCAGCAGCCTTGGTCTGCGTAAAAATGAGGAGGATTTTGGCCAAACCCTAGCTACTTGGGGCGTTAGTTCTGGCCCCTATGTAATGCTGCCGGTATTCGGCGCGAGCACGGTGCGCGACTCGTTCGGATTAATTATCGACACTGTGTTTAATCCGCTTCAGCGTGTCGAAGATCCTTCGCTGCGTCTCGGCTTATTTTTACTAGACGAAACTGATTCTAGGTCAGGTGTTCTGGCGCTTGATGAATTAATTACCGGAGATCGTTATCTTTTTATTAGAGAAGCCTATTTGCAGCGCAGAGAATATCTCAATAACGACGGCGTGCTTGATGAGCCGTTTGGCGAATTTTAGCGCCTAGACTCCGTCTCTTGCCGCGATCTTCATACGTATAAAATCACTGTGAGAGACATAAATTAATTCGCTCACTCTTCGAATTACACCATCTTCATACCGATCTACTTCACCATCGGCAAATGCGATCCGCCACATATTTTTTATGAGCGATAGTTTCGCATCGACAGAGAACTGAGTATTTACCTGCGCCGTGAACTCATAGAGCGACGTCGACTCCTCGGCTTTTTCGTGTGCTAAAGCGCGTAATTCATCGGCCGCTTCCTCGTCGAGTCCAAGTGTTTTAACAAGAATCGCAATAAACTCCTGCTCTTCTCGGGCGTCGAGCCGCTGATCGCTGTTCATCACCTCCACCATTAAGGTCGCAGTGATTAAGTTTTCGGATAGCGCATCTAATTGTCCTGAGTCGGCAGATTCACCAAGCGAACTCTGAAACATTGCCTTTAACTTTGCTAGCATAATTCGTTGATTCCCAAGTCTTCAATTTCTTTGTCTTGCTCATGTTTGGCGACAATGTCCATCGCTTGCTCTAACACGTCTACGCCCGAGGTCGGCTTATAGGCATTCTGGCTCAGATGTCTGCGAAAGGCTTTACCGCCATAAACGCCTTTAAAGAGCCCTAGTAAATGTCGCGTAATGTGCTGAAGCGGAGTCCCGATTGCCAATTGCTGCTCCACATAAGGCAGGTAGTTTATGAGTGCCTGACTGCGAGTAAGCGTATTTGGGCTAGCACCAAAAAACAGTTCATCTACCTGAGCCAAAATGAACGGATTTTGATACGCCTCCCGGCCCAGCATAACCCCATCGACATGATTTAGCTGCTCTATTGCCGTCGATATGTCTGTAATTCCGCCATTGATAATAATAGTCAGCCTATCGAAACTCTTTTTTAGGCGATAGACCCGGTCGTAATCTAGCGGGGGTATTTCTCGATTTTGTTTTGGGCTTAGCCCAGACAGTATTGCCTTACGTGCATGCACAACAAACAACTCACAGCCTGCGTCTGCAACAACGCCGATAAAGTTTTGCAATGCAGCCTCGCTATCTTGGTTGTCGATGCCTATTCGACATTTAACGGTTACCGGCACATCAACACACTGTCGCATCGCGTCTATACACTGGGCGACGAGTTCAGGTTCTGCCATTAAACAGGCGCCGAATGAACCGGACTGTACGCGCTCGCTTGGGCATCCAACATTGAGGTTGATCTCGCAGAAACCAGCGTCTTCGCCTAATTTTGCGGCGAGTTGTAACTGTTTCGGATCAGAGCCGCCTAGCTGAAGGGCGACCGGGTATTCTTCTGGGCTGTGCGCTAATAAGTTACGGCGATCGCCATATTCTAAAGCCGCACTCGTAACCATCTCTGTATAGAGCAGGGCGTTCTGGCTCAGTTCTCGAAGGAATCGGCGGTCATGGCGATCGGTCCAATCCATCATTGGCGCCACACAGAACCGATGGGCATCTAAATGGGATAGCTCGTTTCGCTGTTTGTTGATCGCTAAAGTGCTCAATAGAATCTCGTAAGTTACGTTGTAGCGGATGTTGGCGGTGTATTAAATCAGAGACGACTTTCATGTCAAGGCGGCCAAACCCTTTGCGTGAGTCTCTGCACGGCTTCGAGTATAATTGCGTTTTACGCCTTCTTCATTTTCGCTGATAGAGACAACGAATGACTCAAGTACGCACTCGCATAGCGCCTTCACCTACTGGCGACCCCCACGTAGGCACCGCCTATATAGCCCTATTTAATAGGTGTTTTGCGCGTCAACACGGCGGCAAGTTTATTTTGAGGATCGAAGACACTGATCAGGTAAGGTCTACGGCTCAGTCCGAGCATGATATTTTGGCTTCGCTCCAATGGCTCGGGTTAGAGTGGGATGAAGGCCCTGGGATAGGTGGCGATTTCGGCCCCTATCGTCAAAGCGAGCGCAGCGACATATACGTCGAGCACATAACAACCCTGTTAGATACGGGTCACGCATTTCACTGTTTTTGTACTGCAGAACGATTGGATGCAGTGAGAAAAGAGCAAATGGCTGCGAAGCAGCAGCCCGGGTACGATGGTCACTGCGCGCATCTTTCAAAAGCCGATGTAGAAGCCAAGCTTGCCGCTAAACAGGACTACGTCATTCGGATGCGTGTACCAGAGTCAGGCAACTGTGAGTTCAACGACATGTTGCGTGGCGAAGTGTCGATCGCTTGGTCGCAGATTGATATGCAAGTGCTCATGAAATCCGATGGCCTCCCTACTTATCATTTCGCCAATGTTGTGGATGATCACTTGATGGAAATCAGCCATGTAGTGCGCGGCGAAGAGTGGATTAACTCTGTGCCTAAGCACGTGTTGCTGTATCAATATTTTAACTGGACGCCGCCTGTCTTTTGTCACATGCCGCTTCTGCGCAACCCCGATAAAAGTAAGTTGAGCAAACGGAAAAATCCTACATCGATTAATTACTATCGCGACATGGGTTACCTGCCGGAGGCGTTGCTCAATTACTTGGGCATGATGGGTTGGACTATGCCCAACGGTGACGAGGTGTTTACTCTTGCAGCAATGGAGGCGGCATTCGACATCAGCAGAGTGAGTTTAGGCGGCCCGGTATTCGATACAGAAAAGCTCGATTGGCTTAACGGGAAATATTTACGAGAGTCGGGCAGCGATGCAGACTTTCAGGCGCGGCTGTTGGCGTGGGCTCAAAATTCAGGTCGCCTTGAGCCTATTATACCGCTGTTGCGACAACGAGTTGAGAAGCTCAGCGATGTTGCACCGCTTATAAGTTACTTTTTTAGTGGCCCTGTGAGTATTGCTCCCGAGTCATTTTCGCATTGCAAGTTAGCGCCAGTAGATGCGTGCAGAGCATTACAGTTTGCGCTGTGGAAACTCGAAGCACTGGGGACATGGAATCGTGACGAGGTTGAGTCAGCACTCATGAAACTAGCCGAGGTATTGAATATCAAAGTGCGTGATTTCTTAGCGCCACTTTTCGTTGCTATTAGCGGCCAGCCAGTGTCACTTTCGGTTATCGATTCGATCGCAGTGATTGGGCTCGATCTTTCGCGCGCCAGATTGCGTATTGCCATCGAAACTTTGGGTGGAATATCGAAGAAACAAGCCAAAAATTTAGAGAAAGAGTTTGCTCAGCTCGGTCAGTAGAGCGTTTGCAGGTGCAGATAGGCAAAACACAAGGCAAGAGGGTGATGCAGATTGACACGCCGAGTTGATCTGCATAGAATGCCCGCTCCTCAGATCCGACGTCGGATCGACTGATTTATCGGGGCCTTAGCTCAGCTGGGAGAGCGCAACACTGGCAGTGTTGAGGTCAGCGGTTCGATCCCGCTAGGCTCCACCAAATCACCTTTTCAGAAAAATGCCCCAAGCGCTTTTGACGCTTAGGGCGTGGAGAGTATTACACGTCCCGCGATGTGTAGCCTTTGTAAAGCTGGCGTGGCCGACCGATCTTATACGGATGGCTGAGCATTTCGTCCCAATGCGCAATCCACCCTGGCGTGCGGCCTGTGGCAAATATCACAGTAAACAAGCTTGTAGGGATACCTATTGCTTTCAAGATAATGCCCGAGTAGAAGTCGACGTTTGGATAAAGCTTCTTGCTAATGAAGTAGTCGTCTTCCAAGGCAATCTTCTCTAATTTTCGCGCGATGCGGAATAGTGGATCGTCTTCTACACCAAGCTCTTCAAGAACTTCGTCGCATATTTTGCGCATTACAGTCGCGCGTGGGTCGAAGTTCTTGTAGACCCGATGGCCGAACCCCATAAGCCTGAAGGGATCCTCCTTGTCCTTTGCCTTGGCAATATACTCTTCGATGTTTGACTCATCGCCAATCTCGTAGAGCATTTCGAGGACGGCTTCGTTCGCACCGCCATGTGAAGGCCCCCAGAGCGCCGCTATGCCCGAAGCGATGCACGCATAGGGGTTCGCGCCGCTCGAACCTGCAAGGCGCACAGTCGACGTTGACGCGTTCTGCTCATGATCAGCATGCAAGAGGAAGATAGTGTCCATCGCTTTCGCCAGCGTCGGGCTCACATTGGGAGCCTCACACGGGGTGCCAAACATCATGTGAAGGAAGTTTTCAGCAAAGCCCATATTGTTTTGCGGGTACATAAACGGCTGCCCGACACTATGCTTGTAGCACATCGCAGCGAGTGTAGGCATTTTCGCTATAAGGCGATGAGCGGCCAGTTTTCGATGAGTAGGGTCGTCAATGTCTAAATCGTCGTGATAAAACGCCGACAGGGCGCCGACGACGCCTACAAGCATTGCCATTGGGTGGGCATTTTTTGGGAAGCCCTTGAAGAACTGATGAATATGCTCATCGACCATCGTGTGATAGCGAATAGTCTTCTCAAACGCAGTCTTTTCCTCGGCGCTCGGTAATTCACCGTTAAGCAATAGAAAGCAGGTTTCGAGAAAAGTCGCTTTGTCAGCGAGTTGTTCGATTGGATAGCCGCGATGGAGGAGTACTCCCTTGCCGCCGTCGATGAAGGTAATCTCCGATTCACACGATGCTGTGGAAACAAACCCAGGGTCGTAGGTAAAGACGCCTTCGCTAACTAATCCGCGCACATCTAGTACATCCGGCCCAGTAGTTCCTTCGTATATCGGCAGCTCGATTACCTTATCGATTCCGTCGATCTGCAGCTTCGCGGTTTTTGCGCTCATGGCGTACTCCTGATGAGATTGTATTCTTTCGGAAAAACAGTGACTTAGATAGGGTTCATCACCACTGATTTGGTATTCTAGAGTGTCGCTGCGCTTAGGCGCAGGGAGCGCAATACTAGGGAATTAGTCCTTGTTTTGTCAAATATTTAGCGATTACAGAACAGCGGACAGTGGCCGATCTAAGGCTTGGTGGCGATTAGACGCAGCGGCGGCGCAAGTAAACGATTGCGCGGCTTGCGGCGTATTGATACGTGCAATCAAGCAGGTGTCGGGGCATTACGACAATACCTTGTCGGTATTGAGTTCAGAGAGCCAAGTTCTATTGTATTGACGGACGCTCGCTAATATACTTTGCGCCGTTTGCGAAGTTGAAATTGTTAATTAATTCAATCAGTTTGATCGGAGTGACATTCGCAAAGTCGTCAATTGGTAGCAACTGGCGCTAACTAAGCCCGAAAATGCGCTAACTCACTCCATCAAGATCAATTCGAAAGGTTAAACGTGAAAGATACCAGACCAGTAAATATCGATCTCACCACAATCCGATTCCCACTCACCGCGATACTCTCTATCACGCACCGCATCACCGGCGTGATCATTTTCGTTGGCGTGGCGATCTTGCTCTATCTCCTCGGTTTGTCACTCGAGTCCGCGGCGGGCTTCGCTGAAGCGCAACGCTTGTTGACACTCCCCGTCGCTAAATTTGTAGTTTGGGGCATCGTCTCTGGCCTCCTCTACCATATCGTCGCCGGTACTAAACATCTCATTATGGATTGGGGATTTGGTGAAACTTTGGCTGGCGCTGCGATCGGAAGTCGCATAACGCTTGTCCTATCAATCGTCTTAATCGCTACCGCTGGAGTCTGGATATGGTAACTAGTGCAACGAATTTTAGCAGAACAGGCCTGTCTGATTGGCTTGTGCAACGTGTGAGCGCGGTAGTGTTGCTCGCTTACTCTCTCTTTGTATTTGGGGTTTTTATACTCAACCCTGAGCTTAGTTTTGAGCAGTGGTCGGGGATATTTTCAAATAATGCAGTGCGCATTTTTAGCTTAATGTCGGTGCTCGCTCTCTGCGGGCATGCCTGGATTGGAATGTGGACTGTTGCCACAGATTACTTAACAACGCTGCAGCTCGGCTCAGCGGCAACGTTCGTACGCCTCGCCTTTCAGCTCGGTTGTGCAATATTGATTACAGTTTACCTCCTTTGGGGTATTCAGATTTTTTGGGGAAGCTAAATGAGCGCTTTACGAACAATTTCTTTTGATGCAGTTATCGTAGGCGGCGGCGGTGCAGGTATGCGCGCTGCGCTGCAGTTAGCTCAGTCGGGTTACAAGACAGCCGTTATCTCCAAAGTCTTTCCAACCCGTTCGCACACTGTTTCGGCCCAAGGTGGTATTACCTGCGCAATCGCAAGTGACGACCCTAATGACGATTGGCGCTGGCATATGTATGACACAGTCAAGGGCTCTGACTACATCGGTGATCAAGACGCGATCGAGTATATGTGCAGCGAAGGCCCGCAGACAGTTTTCGAACTCGAGCATATGGGCCTGCCTTTCTCTCGCACCGAGAACGGTCGGATTTATCAGCGTCCGTTTGGTGGCCAGTCCAAAGATTACGGCAATGGTGGCCAAGCTGCACGCACCTGTGCGGCGGCGGATAGAACAGGCCATGCACTATTACACACGCTCTATCAAGGAAACATTAAGAACAACACGGTGTTTCTGAACGAATGGTATGCAACTGACATCGTTAAGAACCAAGATGGCGCGGTCGTCGGCGTGATTGCTATTTGTATCGAGACCGGCGAGACGGTGTTAATTCAGTCGAAAGCAACTGTATTTGCAACGGGTGGCGCAGGGCGAATTTACGCATCCACCACTAATGCCCTTATCAATACCGGCGACGGCGTTGGCATGGCACTCCGCGCCGGCTTCCCCGTTCAAGACATGGAAATGTGGCAGTTTCATCCAACCGGTATTTACGGCGCGGGAACTCTTGTAACTGAAGGATGCCGTGGAGAAGGCGGCTACCTAATCAACAAGGATGGCGAACGCTTTATGGAGCGTTATGCGCCAAATGCTAAAGATTTAGCAGGACGCGATGTCGTCGCTCGGTCGATGGTGCTTGAAATATTAGAAGGACGTGGGTGTGGCCCGAAAGGCGACCACGTCATGCTCAAACTCGACCATCTTGGCGAGGACGTGCTTAACGAAAAGCTACCTGGAATTCTTGAGCTGTCGCGGACCTTCGCACATGCGGACCCGGTGAAAGAGCCAATTCCGGTTGTGCCCACTTGTCACTATATGATGGGTGGTATCCCAACCAACGTTAATGGCCAAGCAATAATGCAAGACGGAAATGGCGTCGATGCAATCATTCCAGGGTTATTTGCTGTTGGCGAGGCAGCGTGCGTTTCTGTGCACGGCGCGAATCGTCTAGGCGGCAACAGCTTGCTAGACCTCGTTGTTTTCGGTCGCGCGGCGGGCAAGCATATAGAGCAGGAACTCGCTTCAGGAATCGAGCAACGCGTCGCCAGTGAGTCAGATATTGAAGCGGCGATGTCCCGTTTAAACCGCCTCAACGAAACGACTACAGGTGAG
>Ga0181597_10003998_pt1 | contig 14879 bp, 14 predicted proteins | sample 041ome_5_FD_148647 | JGI IMG/M metagenome (GOLD analysis project Ga0181597, IMG submission 148647) | Coastal salt marsh microbial communities from the Groves Creek Marsh, Skidaway Island, Georgia - 041403US metaG (spades assembly) | ecosystem: Environmental > Aquatic > Marine > Intertidal zone... | reverse complement strand
GTCACCGCGCTCTCCGGCTTGCTGGTGATCATGTACAAGGCGCGGGTCAGTGCGGCGGTGTACACGCGCAACCTGGTGGTGCTGATGGTGGCCATGGTCTATTGCTTCTACGCCCTGTACGCCTCGGGCAAGGACGCCGTGTTTGGCGCGATGCTGGTACTGGCGTTGGGTTACCTGCTGTACGGCTTTATCGCCAAACGCTTTGTTGCTGAGCAATCCACGCCCGGTAAGGCGTAATGGCCGCTAAACCCTTTTAATCTGGGGATATGGATATGAATGTACACCCGTGTAATCCGTTCAACCTGCTGCTGGCCTGCCTCTTGGCGGTTTCGCCTTTGGCCCATGCCGATACCTTGCAGCGCATAGAACGCAGTAACACCCTTAATCTCGGCTATATCGACGATATTGCCCCCTTCAGTAGCCTGCATGACGGTAAGGTCAGTGGCTATGCCATTGAGCTGTGCCAGAAGGTGGCCGAACGGGTCAAAACCGAGTTGAACCTGCCAGCACTGCAGGTGCGCTATCAGCCCGTGAAGGAGGCGCAAGGGCTGACTGCAGTGCGCGATGGCTCACTCGATCTGCTCTGCTCGCCCACGGTGGAGAGCCTCACTCAGCGCAAGCGCGTCAGTTTCTCGTTGCCCATTTACACCGCCGGGTTGGCGGCCTTGGTGCGTAAGGATGCGCCTGAGACCCTCGTCAACGTACTCAACGGCGAGGTGGCGCACAGCGGCCCGACCTGGCGTGCCACGCTCAATCGTGGCTTGGCCAACCACACCTATGTGGTTAAGCAGGGGGAAGCGACAGAAGCCTGGATTAACAGGCAGCAACGCATGCTGGGTGTGGTGGCTACGGTGCTGACCGTTGGCAGCCAGGAGGAGGGTGTGCAGTTGGTGGCCGAAGGCAAGGCCGATGCCTTCTTCTCCGAACGCATGCTGCTGAAGACCTATCTGGCTCGGCGTGATGACGCCAGCGCCATGCAGGTGCTGGAGCGTATCTACGAATATGCGCCGGTCGCGATGGCCCTACCGCGCGGTGATGAGGACTTCCGCTTGCTGGTTGATACCGCACTGAGCATGGCGCAGCGCTCGGGCGAGTTGGAGCAGATTTACCGCCGCTACTTCGGTGAACCAGGCGAAATGGTCCAGGCGCTGTTTAAGGCTTACGCATTGCCTCAGTAAGCGGTAACAGGCCCGGCATCTGGCGTTGTCCGCCAGTGCCGGGTCAGTTATTAGACTGGTTGCTCGGCCTCGACCCGCAACACCACCCCGTTTTGTCCCACCACGCGCACTGGCATGCCTGCCGGCATGTCCGGGCCGGTGACCAGCCATAGGCTATCACCAGCCTTGATCTTGCCGCGTCCGCCGCTGATCGCCTCATGCAGGGCGAAGGTACGACCGACGAATTCGCTGCCGCGCTGGTTTAGCCCTGGCTGGTCAGATGGCTTGCTGGCGCTGCGCTGGCGTTGCCACCAGAACACCGCGGTGAGCACTGAAAGCAGGCCGAACAGGATGAACTGCGCAGCCCAGGGTAGGCCTGGGAAGATAAACGTCAGCAGGCCGACGCTGGCTGCCGCCAAGCCGATCCACAGCAAATAACCGCCCGCACCGAACACTTCGAGAATCAGCAGCAGCGTGCCGAAGGCCAGCCAGTTCCAGTACGACAGGTGCTGTAAAAAGTCCCACATGGCTTAACCCTTGTTCTCACCGAAGGTGGCTTTGACGATTTCCCCAATCCCGCCCACTGCGCCGATGACCTGGCTGGCCTCTAGCGGCATCAAAATGACTTTGCTGTTGTTGGCGCTGGCCAGTTGGCCAAGGGTTTCTATGTATTTTTGCGCGACGAAATAGTTGACTGCCTGCACGTTACCGCTGGCGATGGCTTCGGACACCATGCGTGTGGCTTCGGCTTCTGCCTGGGCCGCCCGCTCGCGTGCTTCGGCTTCGAGGAAGGCGGCTTGGCGCTGACCTTCGGCCTTGAGGATGTCGCCCTGTTTCTGTCCTTCTGCGGTGAGGATGGCGGCCTGGCGCATGCCTTCGGCTTCGAGAATCTGCGCGCGCTTGATCCGTTCTGCCTTCATCTGCCCGGACATGGCGGCCATCAGATCGGCGGGTGGGCTGATGTCCTTGATCTCGATGCGGGTGATTTTGATGCCCCAGGGCGCGGTGGCTTCATCGACGGTGCGCAGCAGGCGTTCGTTGATCGCGTCGCGCTGGCCGAGCATGGCGTCCAGCTCCATGGAGCCCAGCACGGTACGAATGTTGGTCATCACCAGGTTGCGAATGGCATGTTCGAGGTTGTTCACCTCGTAGGCCGCCTGGGCCGCGTTGATGATCTGAAAGAAGCAAATTGCGTCGATCTGCACGGTGGCGTTATCGGCGGTGATCACTTCCTGTGGCGGAATATCCAGCACGTTTTCCATCACGTTAAGCTTGCGGCCAATCTTGTCCATGATCGGCACAATGATGTTCAAACCCGGCTTGAGGGTGTTGGTGTAGCGCCCGAAGCGCTCGACCGTCCATTCGGAGCCCTGTGGGACAACCTTGAAGCCCATAAAGACGATGGCGACGGCGAGGCCGACAAACAGAAAAATGACGCTGCCGATTTCCATGTGGTGTAGCTCCTTGCTGAATGAGTATTGCTGATGAGTTATCTAAGCACAGTTGCTGCCGACGCGGCTGTCGATGCTGTTGCAAGGTGCACCGATCAACCCGCGTATATGGCGATCAGGGCACAGGCTGAGCCAGGGCCTTGATCAGGAGGCCGTCGCGTCCATAGATATCCGGGTAATAGTGCAGGGCACCCTCGGCGCTGGCTTCTGCTGTCCAGTAGGCGATCAGTAATGGCGCGGGATGTTGCAGGCGGTACTGCTGGGTATCACCGCTGGCGATGCGCGCTTGTACCGTTTTCAGTTCATCCGGCGTGAGCAGCCAGGCGAGCAGGCTGTCGACGGCCTCAACCCGCACACAACCGGAACTGAAGGCGCGCGGTGCCTTGCTGAATAGATGCTGGCTGGGGGTGTCGTGCAGGTACACCGCGAACGGGTTGGCGAAGCGCAATACAACCCGGCCCAGCGGGTTGTGGCTGCCGGCCGACTGGCGCAGAAGAATCGCCCCAGGCCGCTCCCAGTTGATGGTGTGGGGGTCGAGTAGGTTGCCGGCGTGGTCGAGTACGCTCATCTGGTGACGTTCGAGGTAGCTGATGTCATCGCGAATGGCCGGCAGTTTGTCTTCGCGCAGGATGGTCGGCGGCACGGTCCAGGTCGGGTTGAGCGTTAGCCGCTCAATGCGTGAGGCGAGCAGCGGGGTTTGCCGTTCGGCGCGGCCGACTTGGGTGCGGCTGCGCCAGAGCAGCTTGTTGTCCCGCGCCACCTGCAGCTCGCCCGCCGCCACGTTGATCAGCACTTCAGCACGGCGCATATCCTCGGCCAGCCAGCGCAGGCGTTCGAGATTGGCGCGCAGCTGCTCGCGGCGCCTCTGCGCGCTGATATTCAGCTCCGTCAGGCTGGCGGGGCCGAGTATGCCGTCTGGGTTAAGGCCATGGTCGCGCTGGAAATTTTCCAGGGCCAACTGGGTGGCCCCGTCATAAACGTTGCCCAATGTCTCGCCAGGCGTCGCCAGATAACCCTGAGCGAACAGCCGTGCGCGCAGTGCCGGCAGCCGCGCATCCTGGCGTTCGGGCTTGAGCAGTGGGCCACTAGGCAGTGTCGCCCAAGGGGTGAGTGGGCGCAGGCGTTGCTGCGCATAGGCGCTGCGCAGTTGTTGGTATTGCACGGTGGCCGGCCGCGCGCTGGCAAAGGCCGCTGCGGGGGCTTGCAGGTGCAGCAGGGCCAGCGACAAGGTCGCCATGTTTGGGTCCGGGTTAGTCTGCCCAGGGGCCTGCCACAGCGGTTCTAGGCGCTGCTGCTGCAAACGACCCCGGCGCAGGTGCAGCAAGGCTTGCAAGTAACTGTGGCTGGTCAGTACGTCTGCGCAGTCGCGCTGTGCCTCGACCCAGCTGGGTAGTTCATATTCGCTGGGCTGTAGGCCGTCATCAGCCAGCTGCGTCAGCTGTTCGTGCAATTGCAGCCGTTGTTCACTGCTTTGCCAGGAGCGTTGACCGTCGCGCTGAGCATAGAAAGCCTGCAACAGGCGTTGAGCGTTCTCGTCTAGGCTTGCTGGTAATGCGCTGCAGTGTTGCCTTAGCTCAGCCAGAATTGGCCGCAGATCGGCGCTGGTGGCGAAAGGTGTATCGGCGGCATTCGCGACCAGTGGCAGGGTGAGCAGGGCGGCGCTCAGGTAGAGTGTGCGTTTTTTGAACAATCTACTGCTCCAGTCCTTGGCCTAAATGCGGGTTTGTCGCAGCCAGTATAGGCGCGTCATGGCTGGATCTTGTTACAGGACTTAGGTCCTGGAGGTAAGTGCGCTTATGTTTGGACGTCTTGGCAGGCTCTGCCTTGTGGGGTTTTGGTTGGTTTGCATGTCGCTGTCGGCAATGGCGTCGGAGCAGGATGGACAGCTCAGGGATCTCGCGCGGATTGCCCCAGGGCTTAACCAGCAGGCGTTGCGGCATGCCCTGGCGGCAATGCAGTGTGCGGTCAATCATGGCGCTGAACCGGCTCGGCGCCTCGCCGTGATCGATTATTCGCGCCCCTCCACCGAGCGCCGTCTGTGGATCTTCGATCTGCAACGCAAGCGTCTCTTGCTGCGCGATTTTGTTGCCCATGGCCGCCAGTCTGGGGAGAACTTCGCCAAGAGCTTCTCGAATCGCCTGGGCAGTAACCAGACCAGCCTCGGGCTGTTTCGGACCGCCGAAAGCTACCGCGGTAAGCACGGTTATTCCTTACGCATGGATGGCTTGGAGCCGGGGCTGAACGACCTGGCCCGTGAGCGTGCCATCGTCATTCACGGGGCGGACTACGTCAGCCCACGCCTGGTGCAGAGCCAGGGGCGTATTGGCCGTAGCCTGGGTTGCCCGGCGGTGCGCCCCGAAGTGGCGCGCATGGTGGTCGACCAGCTCAAGGGCGGGCAGTTTCTCTTCGCCTGGCATTCCAATCAGCGCTGGTTGCAGGGCTCCGCGTATCTGGACTGCAAGCCCCAGCGGGTGGCAAGTACCCAGGCCCGCCAGCAGCGTTTGCCGCGCAGTTGAAGTTCGCGGGGTGAGGCTATTTTTGCTCGCTCTGCGGAGTGACCCGCAGCACTTCCTCGATAGTGGTCAGGCCGGCGGCGACCTTCTGCGCGCCGGACAGACGCAGGCTACGCATGCCCTCCTTGAAGGCATGCCGGCGTAGGGCAATCAGGTCAGTGTCGGCGGTGATCAGTGGCTTCATCGCATCATTAATCAGCATGATTTCATACACCCCAGCGCGGCCGCGGTAGCCCGTGTCGCGGCACTCCAAGCAGCCCACGGCGCGGCAGGCCTGAGTCGGCATCGGTGCACTCCAGGGTTTGGTCAGGCTTTGCCAGTCATCTTCATCCAGCTCCTGCGGTGCTTTGCAGTGCGGGCACAGGGTGCGCACCAGGCGCTGCGCCATCACGCCGAGCAGGGTGGCCTTGAGCAGGTAGTGCGGCACGCCCAGTTCCAGCAGGCGGGTAATGGCGCTGGGTGCGTCGTTGGTGTGCAGGGTCGACAGTACCAGGTGGCCGGTCAGCGCCGCCTGGATCGCCATCTCGGCGGTTTCCAGGTCGCGGATTTCGCCAACCATGATGATGTCTGGGTCCTGACGCATCAGGGCGCGCACGCCGCTGGCGAAGGTCAGGTCGATATTGTGTTGCACCTGCATCTGGTTGAAGGCGCCTTCGATCATCTCGATTGGGTCTTCGATGGTGCACACGTTGACTTCCTGAGTCGCCAGTTGCTTGAGCGTGGTGTACAGCGTGGTGGTTTTGCCTGAACCAGTGGGGCCGGTGACCAGGATGATGCCGTTGGGCTGGCCCGTCATGCCTTGCCAGCGCCTCAGGTCGTCGGCGGAAAAGCCCAGCTGGTCGAAGCTTTTCAGCAGCACTTCGGGGTCGAAAATCCGCATGACCATTTTTTCGCCAAATGCCGTGGGCATGGTCGACAGGCGCAGCTCGACTTCACCACCGTCTGGGGTTTTGGTTTTGACCCGGCCATCCTGCGGTTTGCGTTTTTCCGCTACGTTCATCCGCCCGAGGCTTTTCAGGCGGCTGACGATGGCCATGGTCACCTGTGGCGGAAATTGATAGACGGTGTGCAGCACGCCGTCGATGCGAAAGCGCACGCTGCCCTGCTCGCGGCGCGGCTCGATATGAATATCACTGGCGCGCTGGGTAAAGGCGTACTGGAACAGCCAGTCGACGATATTGACGATATGCGCGTCGTTGGCGTCGGGCTCCTGATCCTGGGCGCCGAGGTTCAGCAGTTGCTCGAAGTTTCCGCTGCCGCTGATCTTCGTGTCGCCGGCCGAGGCGCCGCTGACCGACTTGGCCAGGCGGTAAAATTCCACGGTAAAGCGCTGAATATCCGCTGGGCTGGCTACCACGCGCTTGATTGGGCGCTTGAGTACATGGGTCAGGTTGGCTTCCCAGCTGTGCACCAGGGGTTGGCTGCTGGCGATGGTCACGCTGTCGCTATCCACCGCCACGGCGAGAATCTTGTGGCGCTGGGCGAAGGCGTAGGACATCAAGGGGGTAATGGCGGCGACATCGATTTTTAGCGGGTCGATGCGCAGAAAGGGTTGCCCGCATTGCTCTGCCAGCCAGCTAGACAGCCCTTCCAGTTCGAGTTTTTTACCCGGATGTTTGAGGTCATCGAGTTGTTGGGCGGCAAGAAACTCGAGCGGGTGTAGCTGGTTATTCACCGAGCTGCGGCGGATTGCCAGGCATTGTTCGGCACTGTCCTGATGGGTCCGGCCTTGGGCGACCAGCTCACGCAACAGGTCGGCGAGTTCCAGTTGGCGATCATGGGCGGACGAGACGAATACGGACATAAAACTCCCTGGCAATCCTGGTCACTAAGCAATGTCGGCAGCATGACGCCAAGTAGACGGACTGTCTGCCGACTTAATCCATTTTCGCGTGCTCATATCGAGTCACGGCTTGGTTAACGTCTCGCCCTCCGAGTCACGCCTGAGTGCGTGAGCCACAAGTGGCCTGCCGAGCTTGTTTTACCGCCGCCGGCGGTTGGTGAGCGGTTAGGCGCGCTTGAGGGTTTTGACCCCTTCGGCGGTGCCGAGCAGCAGCAGGTCGGCCGGGCGGGCGGCAAACAGACCATTGGTGACCACGCCGACGATGGCGTTGATCTGGCTTTCCAGCTCGGCCGGGTTGGTGATCGACAGGTTGAACACGTCGAGGATGATATTGCCGTTGTCGGTTACCACTCCCTCACGATACACCGGGTCGCCACCGAGCTTGACCAGTTGGCGGGCCACATGGCTGCGCGCCATCGGGATGACTTCCACCGGCAGCGGGAAGGCCCCCAGTAGTGGCACCAGTTTGCTGGCGTCGGCGATGCAGATAAAGGTTTGCGCCACGGCCGCGACGATCTTCTCGCGGGTCAGGGCTGCGCCGCCGCCCTTGATCAGGTTGAGGTGTTCGTCGCTCTCATCGGCGCCGTCGATATAAAATTCCAGATCGCTAACGCTGTTCAGCTCATACACCGGAATACCGTGGCCTTTGAGGCGTGCGGCGGTGGCTTCGGAGCTGGCCACGGCACCGTCGAATTCCATTTTGTGTTTGGCCAGGGCGTCGATAAAGCAGTTGGCGGTGGAGCCCGTGCCGACGCCGATCACACTCTTGGCGTCGAGCTTGGGCAGAATAAAGTCGACGGCAGCCTGGGCGACGGCTTGCTTGAGTTGATCTTGATTGAGCATGGGGCACCTGGCGTGGGAGTGAGGGGGCGAAATTATAGCGCGCCTGTGCCGCCAGTGAGCTGGCGGCCGGGAAATCCCCGGTGTTGTGTGGTCGTGCGGCGTGGCCCTGGGGTAGACTCGTTGGCTCCCCGAAAAGCCGCCTGCGATCACGCCATGCTCGAACAGTACGTTAAAAAGATCCTCACCTCGCGCGTCTACGACGTGGCGGTGGAAACCCCGCTGCACGCCGCGAACCAGCTTTCCGAGCGTCTGGGTAACCAGATTTTGCTCAAGCGCGAAGACCTGCAACCGGTGTACTCGTTCAAGATTCGTGGTGCCTACAACAAGCTGGCGCAGCTTTCGAGTGAGGAACAGGCGCGTGGCGTGGTCACCGCGTCGGCGGGTAACCATGCTCAGGGCCTGGCGCTGGCCGCCAAGGTGCTGGGGGTTAAAGCCACGATTGTGATGCCCAAGACCACCCCGGAGATCAAGGTGCAGGGCGTGCGCTCGCGCGGCGGCAAAGTGGTGTTGCACGGCGACAGCTTCCCTGAGGCGCTGGCCTATTCACTGAAGCTGGTGGATGAGAAGGGCTACATCTATATCCACCCCTACGATGACCCGCACACCATCGCCGGCCAGGGCACCATCGCCATGGAAATTCTCCGTCAGCAACCCGGCAAGCTGGATGCGATCTTCGTCCCCGTCGGTGGCGGCGGGCTGATCGCCGGGATCGCCGCCTATGTGAAATACCTGCGCCCGGAAATCAAGATCATCGGCGTCGAACCGGATGACTCCAACTGCCTGCAGGCCGCTATGGCCGCTGGTGAGCGGGTGGTGTTGCCGCAAGTCGGGTTGTTTGCTGACGGCGTGGCCGTGGCGCAAATTGGCCAGCACACCTTCGATGTGTGCAAGGACCATGTCGATGAGGTGATCACCGTCAGCACTGACGAGATCTGCGCCGCAATTAAGGATATCTACGACGATACCCGCTCGATCACCGAACCCGCCGGCGCGCTGAGTGTGGCTGGGATCAAGAAGTACGTGGAGCGTGAAGGCTGCCGTGATCAGGTATTGGTCGGTATCGACTCGGGCGCTAACGTCAACTTCGACCGCCTGCGTCACGTGGCCGAACGTGCCGAGCTGGGTGAGAAGCGCGAAGCGATCATTGCCGTGACCATCCCCGAGCATCCGGGCAGCTTCAAGGCGTTCTGCGAGGCCATCGGCAAGCGCCAGATCACCGAGTTCAACTACCGTTTTCATCAGGACAAAGAGGCGCACATTTTTGTTGGCGTGCAGACTCATCCGGACAACGATCCGCGTGCAGTCCTGGTGCAGGGCCTGCGTGATCAAGGCTTCCCGGTGCTGGACCTGACCGATAACGAACTGGCCAAGCTGCATATCCGCCATATGGTCGGCGGCCACGCCGCAGCGGTGCCGGATGAATGTGTATTGCGCTTCGAGTTCCCTGAGCGCCCAGGTGCACTGTTTAATTTCTTACAAAAGCTTGGTGGTCGCTGGAACATCTCAATGTTCCACTATCGCAACCATGGTGCAGCCGATGGCCGCGTAGTGGCAGGCCTGCAGGTCCCCAATGATGAGCGTCACCTGTTACCGGCGGCGCTTGATGCTATCGGTTACCGCTACTGGGATGAGAGCGACAACCCGGCATATAAACTCTTTTTAGGTTAATCGGCAGGAGCTGAATCGATGGAACATTACCAACTGCTGAAAATTGTCCACAGTGCGCCCGGCGTGCTGTTGTTGCTCGGTGTTCTGGCGCATGTATTTATGCTCTGGAAAGCGGCGAAGGGCGGTGATGCGCTGGTGCTTCACCGCAAGCTCAAGCGCACCCGGCTGATCAGCCTACCGGTATTCGGTCTGCTAGCCCTGAGCTTGCCGGTCAGTGGCTGGTGGATGGTCAATCTGGCGGGCTTCCCGCTGGGGCAAGCCTGGTTGCTGGCCAGCAGTGTGCTGTTTGGCGTGCTGGTGCTGGTTGGCCTGCTGCTCAATGGCCGTCTGGCGGCCTGGCAGGCGTTGGCTGAGCGTGCGGCGTCCGTTGGATTGCTGCGTATGTGCGCGCTCTATGCGGGGCTGATCGTGCTCTTGCTGCTGGTGATTATGGGGCTGATGGGCGCTAAGCCGGCTTGATCAGGCTCCGAATGCACCGTTCATAAAAACGCCGCCTGATTAGGCGGCGTTTTAGTTGGGTCTTAGGATGGGTTGAACTCGGTGGTACCCATCATCTGCAAGATTCAGCGCAGTGAGATAACCGGCCAGCCGCGCAGTTCGGCTTCGGCGCGCAGCTTCGGGTCGGGGTCGACGGCAAACGGGTGGCTGACCTTTTCCAGCAGTGGCAGATCGTTCAGCGAGTCGCTGTAAAAATAGCTGTCGTGCAAGCTCAAGCCAGTTTCGCCGAGCCAGCGGTTGAGGCGAGTGACTTTGCCATCCTTGAAGCACGGCGTGTCGGTCGTGCGACCGGTGTAGCGGCCGTCGGCCATTTCACACTCAGTGGCGAGCAGGGTGTCGACACCTAGGCGCGCGGCAATTGGCGCAGTGACGAAGCGGTTGGTGGCGGTGATGATCAGCAGCTTGTCGCCGGCTTCGCGGTGCTCGGCGAGCAGAGCTTCGCCTTTGGCGAGAATGATCGGCTCAACGCAATCATGCATAAATTCGCGGTGCCACTGCTCAAGTTGCGCCATTTCCGTGCGGCCGAGGATTTCCAGGCTGAAATTCAGGTAGTCGGTGATGTTCAGGCGGCCGGCCAGGTAATCCTGGTAGAACTCATCATTGCGCGCCTTGTAGGCCATCCCATCGAGGATGCCGCGCTCACACAGATAATCGCCCCAGGCGTGATCGCTGTCGCCGCCGAGTAGGGTGTTGTCGAGATCGAATAAAGCCAAACGCACAGGGCACCTATCTTCGCAAAGGTCTGAGAGGGCTGAGGATAACGGCTTTTAAAGGTCATTCCCATTACGCGACCCGCTCGCGTTGCTGCTGCGACGGCCTTTGTGGAACAATGCCAAAACATGCGTTTACGAGGTTGTGCGCCGTGATCGATTCTGATGGTTTTCGCCCTAATGTCGGCATCATTCTGACCAATGATGACGGCCAGGTGCTGTGGGCGCGTCGGATAAACCAGGACGCTTGGCAGTTCCCGCAAGGCGGGATTAATGACCATGAGTCGCCGGAAGACGCGCTGTACCGCGAATTGAACGAAGAAGTCGGCCTAGAGCAGCAGGATGTGAAAATTCTCGCCTGCACCCGGGGCTGGTTGCGTTATCGTTTGCCGCAGCGTTTGGTGCGCACGCACAGCCAGCCGCTGTGCATCGGGCAGAAACAGAAGTGGTTTCTGCTGCGCCTAACCGGTGCAGAAGACCGTGTGCGTATGGACCTGACCGGCAAACCGGAATTCGACGGTTGGCGTTGGGTCAGTTACTGGTACCCATTGGGCCAGGTGGTCACCTTCAAGCGCGAGGTTTACCGTCGCGCCTTAAAAGAACTCGCCCCACGCCTCTTGGCGCGGGACTGACACAGGCTAGAGCCAAGCATGCTCAATACGCTGCGCAAGATTGTCCAGGAAGTAAATGCCGCCAAGGACCTCAAGGCGGCGCTGGGCATTATCGTGCAGCGAGTGCGCGAAGCCATGGGCAGCCAGGTCTGCTCGGTCTACCTGCTGGACCCGGAAACCAACCGCTTTGTGCTGATGGCCACCGAGGGCTTGAACAAGAAAGCCATCGGCAAGGTCAGCATGGCGCCCAACGAGGGCCTGGTCGGCTTGGTCGGCACCCGCGAAGAGCCGCTCAACCTCGAACATGCCTCTGAACACCCGCGCTACCGCTACTTTGCTGAAACCGGCGAAGAGCGTTACGCCTCCTTCCTCGGCTCGCCGATCATCCACCACCGTCGGGTGATGGGTGTATTGGTCGTGCAGCAAAAAGAACGCCGGCAGTTTGATGAGGGCGAAGAAGCCTTTCTGGTCACCATGAGTGCGCAGCTTGCCGGGGTTATCGCCCACGCTGAGGCCACCGGCTCAATCCGCGGCCTGGGGCGTCAGGGTAAGGGCATCCAGGAGGCCAAGTTCGTGGGTGTGCCGGGATCGCCCGGTGCCGCTGTGGGTACGGCAGTGGTGGTGCTGCCACCGGCCGATCTGGATGTGGTGCCAGACAAATCCGTCGACGACATCGCCGCCGAGCTGACCCTGTTCAATAACGCCCTGGAAGGTGTGCGCAGCGACATGCGCGCGCTGTCGGCGAAGATGGCCACTCAGTTGCGTCCAGAAGAACGCGCGCTGTTCGATGTCTACCTGATGATGCTGGAAGACGCCGCCCTGGGTAACGAGGTGGTCAAGGTCATCCGTACCGGTCAATGGGCCCAGGGCGCACTGCGTCAGGTGGTTGGCGAGCACATCAACCGTTTCGAGTTGATGGACGACGCTTACTTGCGTGAGCGCGCCAGCGATGTCAAAGACCTCGGCCGGCGCTTGCTCGCCTATTTGCAGCAGGCGCGGCAGCAAACCCTGGTTTACCCAGACAACTGCATTCTGGTCAGTGAAGAACTGTCGCCGGCGATGCTCGGCGAGGTGCCGGAAGGCAAGCTGGTCGGCCTGGTGTCGGTGCAGGGTTCGGGTAACTCGCATGTGGCGATTTTCGCCCGCGCCATGGGTATCCCCACTGTGATGGGTGCGGTTGACCTGCCGTATTCGAAGATCGATGGCATTCAGCTGATCGTCGACGGCTACCACGGTGAGGTCTTCACCAACCCCAGTGAAATATTGCGCAAGCAATACGCCGAAGTGGTTGAGGAAGAACGCCAGCTGGCTCAGGGCCTGGATGCATTGCGCGCCTTGCCCTGCGAAACCCTCGACGGCCACCGCATGCCGCTGTGGGTCAACACCGGCCTGCTCGCCGATGTGAAGCGTGCCCAGGAGCGCGGCGCTGAAGGCGTTGGCCTCTACCGCACCGAAGTGCCGTTTATGATCAAGGAGCGTTTCCCCAGCGAGAAGGAGCAGCTTGCGATTTACCGCGAGCAGCTGGTGGCCTTCCATCCGCTGCCGGTGACCATGCGCAGCCTGGATATCGGCGGCGACAAGGCGCTTAGCTATTTCCCGATCAAGGAAGACAACCCCTTCCTCGGCTGGCGTGGCATCCGCGTGACCCTCGATCACCCGGAAATTTTCCTGGTGCAGACCCGCGCCATGCTCAAGGCCAGTGAAGGCTTGAACAACTTGCGCATCCTGCTGCCGATGATTTCCGGTATTCAGGAGCTAGAAGAGGCGCTGCACTTGATTCACCGCGCCTGGGGCGAGGTGCGCGATGAAGGCACCGACGTGCCGCTGCCGCCCATTGGCGTGATGATCGAGATTCCTGCGGCGGTTTATCAGGTGCGCGAGCTGGCGCGTCAGGTTGACTTCCTCTCGGTCGGCTCCAACGACCTGACCCAGTACTTGCTAGCCGTGGACCGTAACAATCCACGGGTGGCCGACCTCTATGACTTCCTCCACCCCGCCGTGCTGCAAGCGTTGCAGATCGTGGTGGCGGGCGGGCATGCCGAAGGCAAACCCGTGACCATTTGCGGCGAGATGGCCGGCGACCCTGCAGCGGCGGTATTGCTGATGGCCATGGGCTTCGATGGCCTGTCGATGAACGCCACCAACTTGCCTAAGGTGAAATGGCTGCTACGGCAGATCAGCATGGGCAAGGCGCAGGAATTGCTCAGTCAGGTGATGAGCATCGACAGCCCGCAGGTGATCCACAGCACTTTGCAACTGGCCCTGCGCAACCTCGGCCTGGGCCGCATGATCAATCCGGCCTCGGATATTCAGGCCTAACAGGCCTGGTGCTGCTGATGTCGATCAGCAGCTCAGCGCCACCTCGCCCAGATATGCTCCATTGACCCCAAAACTACGCTCCAGCACCTGGCGGCTGCCGTCGGCATTGACGATCAATACCGTGCTGGCCCGTGTGCCGTAAGCCGGGCTGGCAATAAAGGCGCTGGACAGCATACGTTCGCTCGTCAGGCCGATACCGGTTTGGGGCAGCTCAGTATCTGCGGCTTGGGTTGGGTCTGCCAGCAGGCTAAACAGGCGCTGCGGGTGTGGCGCCGGCAGTTCGCGTTGCAACGCGTGTTTAGTTCGCAACAGCTTGGGCCAGGGCGTGTTTAGGTCGGCATTTGAAACCCCGTGCACGCCTTCAGCCAACGCAGTGGCGCGCTGCTCTTGAGAGTTGAAATGCCAGAGCTGCTGTCTATCACCCAGCAGCAGATTGAAACCGCTGTAGTGCGAGCTCTGCGCCTTTAGGTGCTGAAGGAAGTCGGCGGTATTCAGCTCGCCGCCGAGAAAGGCCAGCGGCAGCTCGCCCCGCGAGCGTGCGCCCTGGGGCAGGCTCAGGTTGCGAATGTTGGTGATGGCGGCAAAGCGCCCGTTCGGGCCAACCCCCAGCCAGGTACCGCCGGCTTGCACGTCACGCCCGGCAAACACCCCCGGCGCATCGGGCCACTCGGCCAGTGGCTGGCTCGGCCTGGCATAGAATTCATCGCGGTTGGCCGCGACCAGCAGCGGCTGGGCATGACCGGGTCGCCACGCCAGAACAATCAGGCACATGGCTTAACTCCTCAGTTTCGCCAGTACCCCGGCGCTGTCCAGCTCAGGTCCCATATGCAGGCGTACCTTGCGCGCACCGCACCCCAGGCCAAGCTCCAGTAAAATGCGCTCCTCGACCTGCGACAGGCCACCTTCCAGGCGCTCCAGTGGTTGGATCAGTAACTGTGGTGGCACGCTCAGGCGCAAGAAGCGCTTGGGCAGTAGTTCAGCAAGAGCGCGCTGCAGCAGGTGCTCGGCCGCGGCAAAATCCGCCACCAGCAAGCGTTGACTGCTGAACGGCGGATCAGCTTGCAGGTGCAGCTCGCGGCCACTTTGCAGGTGCGTCAGGTGCATCTGGTTACAGCTCAACTTGAGGTACAGGATCGGGCGCACAGTGCTCTATTCCTTAGAGAGTTCTGGCACTGTACGCAAAGCCCACGAGGACATCCATCGCCCGAAGTAGAGTCCGGCCCCGTGCATCCGTTACCATGCGGGATTGTTTGCGGGGGTGCTGAT
>Ga0181597_10003996_pt1 | contig 14886 bp, 9 predicted proteins | sample 041ome_5_FD_148647 | JGI IMG/M metagenome (GOLD analysis project Ga0181597, IMG submission 148647) | Coastal salt marsh microbial communities from the Groves Creek Marsh, Skidaway Island, Georgia - 041403US metaG (spades assembly) | ecosystem: Environmental > Aquatic > Marine > Intertidal zone >... | reverse complement strand
CTATCCTGTCCCACTTGCCCCGCACGTTTTCCAAAGAGCGTCAGTTTATCGGCATCATTACGCAGATCTGCCGACGGCGCGCGGGTGTTCGGGATCACAATCGGCGCGGGCTTGTTTTCCAATGGGGCAAGGGGGCGCGCAGGTTTTGCACGACGGAAAAACAACGCCACGGGGCCTTGGGTATCAGCTTTTGGTCCAACAAGGCCAGCGTCCACAGGCGGCGCAGCGGCAATCAGGGTTGGATGCGCGGCCACAGCCCCTTCTTTTCGCTTCGACGCAAAAAGCGGCAGCGGCTCTGGCTCTGGTTCCGGCGCGGGTGTTGGCGCATGATCTGTGTCAGCTGTCTCTGCCACAGGTGTGTCCAGTGTTTCGGGCAGCTGTGTCAGGGGGATCATGCGCCCATGCGCATCCTCGGCAAGGCCGAAATAGGGTTGTGTCGGATAGGTGTCTGCGTCGGGCATTGCACCGGACCCCAATGGATCAAAGCCATAGGATTTTGCAAAACCCTCTGCCTCTTCCAAGGTTTCGATGGCGATTGCCGCGACATAGACGATGCCATCAACCACGCAATGATCATATCGTAAATCGGCCAAAGCATAGGGGGTCGTTCCATCCAAATGCTTTAGAATCTGTTCAATCAACTCAATCTGATCCCAAGACGGATCATTGTCGAATGTCAGGAATTTTATCTGTTCAAGGGGGATAAACAGCTGTACCTGATCACCCGTTTCTGATTCTGATTTAGCCTTTGAATGCAGTGCCTTAAGGCTTTTGTCTAAAGTATCAGGTGAAAGGCTGATGGCGTCCACGTCTTTCCATTCAGATCCTGCACGACGCAGCAAGGCTATCCCGTCAAAAGACAAGCTAAGTGCAATTTCGGGGACCTGTCGTGTCGTAATCGTCATGGAAACTTCTGTGCTATAACCCGCGCACACTCTAACCCAAATTGGGTCAAAGGAAAAGCAAAACCCCGCCTATGGCGGATTTCTGCGCTACTTCGAAATTCAATTCCATGCTAGCATTTCATGAACGTAAAATTACGGAGTGAGTGTTTTGAAAAAATTGGTTTTTTTGGCAATGCTTGTGTTCGGAGCACTGACGGCGCAGGCGGGAACCTTGATCGTTGACGGTACGGGCAGCGTGGCGGCAAAACCCGATCAAACCGTGATTACCTTTGCGTTAGAGGTGCGTGATAAAGTTGCCAAAACTGCGATGACTGCCTTGGGCGATCAATCCACGACACTTATCGCGGAGTTGCAAGACAAGCTGCAAGACATGGACGCCATCGCAACGCAAAACCTGTCGCTCTATCCAAACTATGATTATCGCGATGAACCAAAGTTCATTGATTACAAGGCCGCGACAACGCTTGTCGTCACTTTGGATCAGAACGATTTGATTGGTTCGATTGTTGATATCCTGATCAACAGCGGTGTGGGCACCGTACAATCCGTTCAATTCGTGAACTCTGATCCCGCCCCCTTGGAAAAAGAGGCGCGGCGTTTGGCGATCCTGGATGCCATGCAAAAGGCCCGCGATATTGCAGAGTGGTCTGGCGTGACCTTGGGTGCCATTACCAAAATATCAGAAGGCGGCGCGACACAGGCCCCCGTACCGATGATGCGGGCTGTTGCCGCATTTGACAGCGCATCGGTTGCCGTTGGGTCCCAAGACATTTCCGCGCATGTCAGCATTGAATATGCAATAAACGACTAACGCCCACCGAAAGGGTGGGCGTTTTTGATGTTTTGTTGTGCCGCGATTACAGTGTGTGCGACAGCGCTTGATCCAGATCGCGGATCAGATCGGCCGCATCTTCGATGCCGATGGAAATGCGCACGACATTCGGGCCTGCGCCTGCTGCAACCTGCTGTTCTGGCGACAATTGGCGGTGTGTGGTTGACGCCGAATGGATGACCAGTGACCGTGCATCGCCCAAGTTGGCGACATGGCTGAAGATTTCCAGACTATCGACAAATTTGACGCAGGCGTCATAGCCGCCCTTGAGCGCAACAGTGAACAAACCACCCGCACCCTTGGGGCAAATCCGCGCAACGCGGTCGTTATAGGGCGATGATGGCAAACCAGCATAGGTCACATAGTCAACCGCATCATGACCCTCAAGCCAGCTTGCGATTGTCATCGCGTTTTCGACGTGGCGCTGCATGCGCAGTGACAAGGTTTCAATCCCCATCAACGTGTAATGCGCGGCTTGCGGGTTCATGGTCATGCCCAAATCACGCAGGCCAATCGCAATGCCATGGAACGTAAAGGCAAGCGAGCCAAATGTTTCATGGAATTTCAACCCGTGATAGGCGGGTTCGGGGGCCGAGAGCGATGGGAATTTATCCGATGCAGACCAATCGAAATTACCGCTGTCCACAACACAACCACCTGTCACAGTTCCGTTGCCTGTCAAATATTTTGTGGTCGAATGCACCACCAGTGTCGCGCCATGTTCGATTGGGCGACACAGATACGGGGTTGCCGAGGTGTTATCCACAATCAATGGCAATCCTGCATCATTCGCAATCGCAGAAATCGCATCCAGATCGGTGATATATCCACCGGGGTTTGCAATAGATTCACAGAACACCGCACGAGTGTCGTCGTTGATTGCGGCTTTGACCGCGTCCAGATCATCAAAATCAACAAATGTTGCCGACCATCCAAAACGTTTGATGGTTTGGCTGAATTGCGTGATCGTGCCGCCATAAAGACGCGATGATGCCACGATATTTCGACCCGGTGCCATCAGCGGGAACAGCGCCATAATTTGTGCCGCGTGACCCGAGGAACAACATACCGCGCCAACGCCGCCTTCCAGTGTGGCAATGCGTTCTTGTAACACGGCGACGGTGGGGTTTGTCAGACGGGAATAGATGTAGCCAACTTCTTGCAGGTTAAACAACGCAGCCGCGTGATCGGCGTCGCGAAACACATAGGCTGTGGTTTGATAGATCGGCGTTTGACGTGCGCCTGTCGCAGGGTCAGGGCGTGCGCCTGCATGAATTTGTAGGGTATCAAAACCGTATGATGGTCCGTCGCTCATTGGAATGCTCCTATTGGTATAATTTGTCGCAGGTTAGTCTAGGATTTCTATGGGGACAATGGGGAAAAGGCCCGCATGCGCTGTTTGCTTGGCTGCGTCCTGACCCAAGGGGGTCAGATCGAACACACCGCGCGCGACGCGTACAAACCAACCCTGTTGATTGGCGTGCATAATGCGGGTCGCGTCATTGATACGGGTGTGTTTTGCAACCTCGGATCCTTTGCACGCGCCCCGCGCCAAAAGATGCGCTGCACAGATCATCGCGCGTTGTCGGTGGCTTGTCATCACCTGACCTGCTTGCGCCCCGCCCAAGTTGGGATCGCCAATGCGTCGATCAAATTCGCTGTGCAAGCGTTTCGCCCGTTTTGTGTTTTTGCGACGCTGAAAGGGCTTTGGTTCAGCATATTCCCGAACCGATCCGTCTGCGAAATCAACGACAAGGACACCCAATTCCAATCGGCGACACAATCCCAAATTCGCCTTGAACGCCCGCCATCCGGTGCGGCCCGACCATTTGGGCACCGCGACATAAACCTGTGCCGCCGCGGATTGTCGTGCGATTGCCTGATGCAGCAGGGCCAATGAAAACCCAAGCTTTAGCTCGGTCACAATGGCATCTTGCCCCGCCTTGATGGCAACGACATCGGCGCTTGCGATTTCGGATTTCACCGTATAGCCGCGCGTTTCCCAATAGGATTTTATCGGGGGATATAAATCCGTTTCCGCGCGTTTAGACATGCGTTATCGTAACCACAATTTGTGATTTTTCAACCGTTTCCGAATGATGCGCTCCGACGATGGCAGGGCGTTTTGATCAAACAATCCGCGCGCTTTTTGTCCTGCGTTTTGATAGATCGTGCGTTTAAAGGCGTCATAGTCCTTTAACACCTTTTTAACACGGTTTTCACCTGTAACCTCGGTCAGATAATCAATCGTGGCCTCAGGTGCAGTGGCGTAAAGCAGCGACATATATCGGTAATGCGTGCTGATGCTGCCATCCAAAAAACCGTGTGGCAAGGTGTCACGCCCGCCGCCAAAGCTTTGTAAAACAAGCGGCAGCGCGATTTGATCGAGCCACGGATAGAGTGTTTGAACTTCGATGGCCTTGGGCGGCGTGTCACGAATGGTTTTGGCGATGTGCAGATACCGATCCCCAAATTCATGCGGGCATTTGTAATAGAAAAACCCTGCGTTGAAATAGGAATAGCGTCGCCAAAATTCATCTGGCTGAGACAGATCGAGGCTTGCGTTGAAATCGAGATCAAACAGATCATAAAGCGATTTCCAAATCTCGGTATATCCAGGACCATAAAGTTCGATTTCGGGCCACGTGCCTTCGACCTTGGTGGATGCGCTTGGGCGATCAAAATCAAAGGGCACAGATGTGATATCACCTGTAATCAAGGTGTCTGTGTCAAAAAATACAAAAGGTTCGCCCTTGGGCAAGGCCGAGAGACATTCGATTTTATTGCCATTGGGGTAATATTCACCAAAGACCTGATTTTCGAAAGGTAGAAAGGTAACCTTGAGCTTTTCCAACAAGTCCCGCGCGGGTCCCGCGGGGATACGCGGATCGCTTTGCCATTTATGATTGGGTTGCGGTTCGGCGACGAACAGTGTGCTATTGAAATCAGGATTGCTTTTGCGAAAGGATGCGGCAAACAGGGCCGCTTCGAATTGAAGCCGTCCAGATTGCCCGACAATGACGATGTTAAAATTCTTCAAAATAAGCCCCATGTGTTACACCAGTGCTAGCGCAACCGAAAAGACGGGTAAACCATGAATGCGTCAATGGTTTTTATTCTGTTGCGATTGCGCCGCGACCAAGGATCAAATCTGCCGCTTTTTCCGCGATCATGATCGTGGGCGCGTTGGTGTTGCCTGAGACAAGCGTTGGCATGATGGACGCGTCGACCACGCGGATCCCATCCATCCCGTGAACGCGCAGGCTGGCATCAACCACATCGCCTTGTGCCGGATCGGGCCCCATGCGGCAGGTGGACACAGGATGATAAAGCGTCACACCCGTCGCGCGGGCATAGTCCAATAATTCCGCATCGGTCGTATTTTCAATGCCAGGTCTGATTTCGCTGTCGACATATTGGGCAATTGGGGGGGCTGACATGATCTGTCGCGCGATGCGCAGACCAGCGATATGCACCTGTTGATCGACTTCGGCTGCAAGGTAATTGGTGACAATTTTTGGGGCACTGAGCGGATCGTTTGATGCGATATGCACATGTCCCATGCTTTCAGGACGCAATTGGCAGGGACCAAATGTCATTCCGGGGAAACGATCAAAGATCCGTTTTTGCGGATTGGCAAATGTGGCGTTTGCGATGTGGTATTGTATGTCTGGCCCGAGCAACCCGTCGCGTGATCGCACAAACCCACCCAACATTCCGGCGGGCAAGGTCAACGCCCCACGCCGCGTTGTCAGAAACCGCAGAACCTCGCCCACCAATCGTGGACCGCGGGACAAGTGGTTGATGGATATATTGCTGTTCAACCGCCACGAAATACGCGAGATATAGTGATCCGCCAAATGTTCGCCGACCCCCTGAAGGTGATGTTGTGTCGCGATGCCCAAGGCGTTCAATCGCTGTGCATCGCCGATGCCCGAGAGTTCAAGGATTTGTGGTGACTGGATCGCCCCCGCCGAAAGGATCGTTTCGCGCCGCGCGTTGATTGTTTTGTGATGTCCAAGATGATCGCACACCACACCCGTGACCCGCTTGCCCTCAATAGTGAGGCGCAGAACACGGGCGTTCGTTAAGACGGTCAGATTTTTTCGATGCCGCACCGGTGACAGATAGGCACGCCGCGTCGAATGGCGGATACCGTTTTTTTGCGTCACTTGGTAATACGAAAACCCGTCCTGCGAAGCACCATTATAGTCTGGGTTATTGGGATAGCCCAAGCTTTCAGCAGATTGAATGACATAATCCAATGCAGGATAGGTCGAGCGGATGTTTGACACGTTCAACGGCCCACCCCGTCCGCGGTAGCTGTCATCAACCTGATGCGGCGCACCCACTTGGCAGTTTTCGGCGCGTTTGAAATAGGGCAGAACATCCGCATAAGACCAACCCGTATTCCCGCGCTGTGCCCAAGTGTCATAATCGGATTTTTGGCCCCGCACATACAGCATCGCATTGATCGCCGATGATCCGCCCAAAACCTTGCCACGCGGAAAATCAATCGCGCGGCCGTGGGTGTTTGGTTCGGGTTCAGATTTGAACATCCAATTGATCGACGGATTGACCATGGTTTTGATATAGCCTGCAGGGATATGGATCAATGGATTGCGGTCTTGGCCGCCCGCTTCGATCAAGATCACACTGGTTCTTGGGTCTTCTGACAGACGATTTGCCAACACGCATCCTGCTGATCCGCCGCCAATGATGATAAAATCTGCCTGCATTTTTTGCCCTTCTCTTGGGTGTTGTCGGCATGCAAACCTATTTCATGTTGAACTTCAAGAGGCTGAGGCGTGATTTGGAATTCGGTGTTTACAAATAAAACCTGAATGGGCAGGGTTGTGCAAAGCAGCACAAAGAGGACGTTGTGATGAAAGCTATTTTGGATCCCCGCCAACATCTTCATGATCCCAAGTATTTTATGGCCAGTGGCCAAGTCAAAGCGAACCCCGAACAACCCCGTCGGGTTGAAGTTCTCAGCGACGGTGCCAAGGCCGCAGGGGCCACGTTTATAGAGCCCTCGGATCACGGAATGGGCCCCATAGCCGCAATCCATACGCCGCAATATTTGCAGTTCTTGCAAACGATTTATCCCCGTTGGCAGCATATAGAGGGCGGCGGCGAAGAGGTTATTCCAAATGTCCATCCCACGTCGCGCGCAGACAGTTATCCGAAATCTGCCGTAGGCCAAGCGGGATACCACCAAGGAGACACAGCCTGCCCCATCGGAGAGCACACATGGGTGTCGGCCTATTGGTCTGCGCAATCCGCGATCACGGGTGCGATGATGATCGCAGAGGGGGACGAATGTGCCTATGTCTTGTCGCGCCCACCCGGACATCACGCGTTTGCGGATTTGGCGGCGGGGTTTTGTTTTTTGAACAATTCCGCGATTGCAACGCAGGAATTGACCGCGCGGGGGCTGCGCACGGTGATATTGGATGTCGATGTGCATCATGGAAACGGCACGCAAGGGATTTTCTATGACCGCGATGACGTTTTGACCGTGTCTTTGCATGCAGATCCTGAACGGTTTTATCCGTTCTTTTGGGGCCATGCCCAAGAACGCGGGCAGGGGCGTGGGTTGGGGTATAACCTGAACATTCCTTTGGCGCGCGGGACGGGTGATGATGTCTATCTTGAGGCATTGTCCCATGGGCTGCACGCCATCCGGAATTTTGGAGCCGATGTGATTGTCGTGGCGCTGGGCCTTGATGCGTATGAGAATGATCCGTTGAAAGGATTGGCGATCACAACACCGGGATTTGCGCGGATTGGCGCGGCGATTGCGGCGATGAAACTGCCCACTTTGTTCGTACAAGAGGGCGGATATCTGTCAGAGGCCTTGGGGCATAACTTAACCAGTGTGTTGACAGGGTTTGGTCGCGTGTGATGCCAAAGTCAATGGCCCCTTAGGGTGCAATTCATTGTTTTACATCACTAAGTTTGAAAATTGGAGCGGGCGAGGCGATTCGAACGCCCGACCCTAACCTTGGCAAGGTTATGCTCTACCCCTGAGCTACGCCCGCTTCCTTTGGGTGAGGGATGTTTAGAAATATTTTCCCGCAGCTGCAAGGGGTAAAATGCTCTGCTTGTTAAATTTTTTCGTCGATACCTGCGGAGGTGGTGGTAAATAAAAACCCCAACCGCGTGTGGCACGGTTGGGATTTGAGTATTTTTGCAAAGATGAAAGATTATTCGAATTCGATCAGCAAATCTTTTGCATCGATTTGGGCACCTGCGGTGACATAGACCGCCTTGATCGTGGCGGCGCGTTCGGCGTGGATGCCCGTTTCCATTTTCATCGCTTCGATGGTCAAGAGCAGATCACCTTCGTGCACCTGTTGGCCCACATGCACCCCGATTGAGGCCACAACGCCGGGCATTGGGGCGCCCAGATGGTTGGGGTTGGCATGTTCGGCCTTGGGCTTTGCCGCCGTTTGCGATTTGACCAAACGGTTTGGCACGCGGATCACGCGGGGTTGGCCGTTGAGTTCAAAGAACACTTTGACCTCGCCATCGTCGAGAGTTTCGCCAACCGCTTGCAAGCGAATTTCCATCGTCTTACCGGGATCGATTTCAACGCTGATTTCTTCGCCTGGTTCCATTCCGTAAAAGAAGGTGCGGGTGGGCAATGTGCGCACAGGACCATAGGTGCGATGGCGCCCCATATAATCCAAAAACACCTTGGGATACATCAGATATCCATTCAAATCCTCGTCGTCGATTTTCATACCTTCGAGGTCTTTGGACAGCTCTGCACGTGTTTTTTCCAAATCAACGGGGGCTAGGTGTTTGCCGGGGCGGTCCAGATTTGGCTGTTCGCCTTTGAGCACCTTTTGCACGATCTTTTCTGGGAAGCCGCCATGGGGCTGGCCCAGATTGCCGCGCATCATGTCGATGACGCTGTCGGGAAAGGCGACTTCGGTCTTTGGGTCTTCGACTTGGGCGCGGGTCAGGTTTTGCGCAACCATCATGAGGGCCATATCGCCCACAACTTTGGAAGAGGGGGTGACTTTGACAATATCGCCAAACATTTGGTTCACGTCGGAATAGGTGCGGGCGACCTCGTGCCAGCGATCCTCAAGCCCCATAGAGCGTGCTTGGGCCTTGAGGTTTGTGAACTGTCCCCCCGGCATTTCGTGCAGGTAGACTTCGGAGGCAGGGGCATCAAGGCCGCTTTCAAAGGCGGTGTATTGGTGGCGCACCTGTTCCCAATAATCTGACATCGCGCGGATATGTTCGATGTCCAACCCTGTGTCGCGATCGGTGTGGCGCAACGCTTCGACGATCGATCCCAGACAGGGCTGTGATGTTCCGCCCGAAAACGCATCCATGGCCGCATCGACCGCATCAACACCTGCCTCTGCTGCGGCCAAAATCGTGGCGGCGGCGATGCCGGATGTGTCGTGCGTGTGGAAATGAATGGGCAGACCGACCTCTTCTTTCAAGGTTTTGATCAGCTTTCGCGCGGCGGCCGGTTTCAACAGGCCTGCCATATCCTTGAGCCCCAAGACATGGGCGCCTGCATCGCGCAGATCTTGGCCCATTTTGACGTAGTAGTGCAGGTCATATTTTGCGCGATCTGGGTTCAGGATGTCGCCCGTATAGCAAATGGTGCCTTCGCAGATTTTGTCCGCAGCAATCACCGCATCCATTGCCACACGCATGTTTTCAACCCAGTTGAGGCTGTCGAACACGCGAAACACGTCGATGCCTTTTGCGGCTTCGGTTACAAAGGATTGCACGACGTTATCGGGATAGTTGGTATAGCCAACCCCGTTGGACGCGCGCAGCAACATCTGTGTCATAAGGTTCGGCATCGCTGCACGCAGATCCCGCAGGCGTTGCCATGGGCATTCTTGCAAGAAGCGATAGGCCACATCGAATGTCGCACCGCCCCAACATTCGACGGAAAACAGTTGTGGCAAATTGGCAGCATAAGCAGGCGCGGCCTTGATCATATCTATGGACCGCATCCGTGTGGCCAGTAGCGATTGATGGCCGTCGCGCATCGTGGTGTCGGTGATCAAAAGTTGCTTTTGCTTTAGCATCCAGTCAGCAACCGCTTTTGGACCTTTTTGTTCCAACAGGTTGCGGGTGCCATACGACATTTGATCGCCATGGGCAGGCGCGCGCGGATCGCGGGCATCCGGGCTTGGCGCGGGGCGGCCTGCCGTTTCGGGGTGACCGTTTACGGTGATATCGGCGATATAGGTCAACACCTTGGTGCCGCGGTCACGGCGTTTTTTGAATTGGAACAATTCGGGCGTGTCGTCGATGAATTTTGTTGTGTATTCATTCGACAAAAATGTCGGATGTTTCAAAAGGTTTTCGACGAAGGCAATGTTTGTCGCGACGCCACGAATACGGAATTCGCGCAGCGCACGGTCCATACGCAGGATTGCCTTTTCCGGGGTGGGGGCCCATGCGGTGACCTTGACCAACAAGCTATCATAATAACGTGTGATCACCCCGCCAGAATAGGCGGTTCCGCCGTCCAATCGAATGCCCATCCCCGTGGCCGAGCGATAGGCGGTGATGCGGCCATAGTCAGGGATGAAATTGTTTTGCGGATCTTCTGTTGTGACGCGGGTTTGCAAGGCATGGCCGTGCAACGTGATCTCGGATTGATCGGCTTTGCCGGTTGCTTCGGTCAGGGTTTTGCCCTCGGCAATCAGGATTTGCGCTTGGACGATGTCGATGCCAGTGACTTCTTCGGTGACGGTGTGTTCGACTTGGACGCGCGGGTTGACTTCGATAAAGTAGAATTCACCACTGTCCATATCCATCAAAAATTCGACCGTGCCGGCGCATTCATAATTCACATGCGCACAAATGCGGCGACCCAAATCGCAGATATGTTCGCGCTGTTCTTGGGATAAATAGGGCGCGGGCGCACGCTCAACGACCTTTTGGTTGCGGCGTTGGACCGAACAATCACGTTCCCACAGGTGATAGATACTGCCATGTTTATCACCCAAAATCTGGACTTCGACGTGGCGGGCGCGGGTGATCATTTTTTCCAAATAGCCTTCGCCATTGCCAAAGGCGGCTTCGGCTTCGCGGCGGCCTTCCAAGACTTTGTCGGCCAATTCTTCGGCGTTATAAATCGGACGCATGCCGCGACCGCCGCCACCCCATGAGGCCTTGAGCATCAAAGGAAAGCCGATTTCAGCCGCCTCTGCGCGAATGGCATCCATGTCGTTGCCCAAAACTTCGGTTGCAGGGATCACCGGCACGCCGGCCGCAACGGCGACTTTGCGCGCCGAGGCTTTGTCACCCAAGGCGCGCATGGTGTCTGCCTTTGGTCCGATAAAGGTAATGCCATTTGCGGCGCAGGCATCCACGAAATTTGGGTTTTCCGACAACAGGCCATAGCCCGGATGGATCGCATCCGCGCCGCATTCGCGAGCGACGCGAATGATTTCATCAATCGAAAGATAGGCTTGGACAGGGCCCATGCCTTTGCCGATGCGATAGGCTTCGTCTGCTTTGAACCGGTGCAGCGATAGCTTGTCTTCTTCGGCGTAAATCGCAACCGTCTTTTTGCCCATCTCATTCGCGGCCCGCATAATGCGGATGGCGATTTCACCACGGTTGGCAATCAGGATTTTTTTAAAGTCGGGCATTAAGGGGCTCTCCGATTTTTGGTCAATCATTTTGACCTATTATTGAGTTGTTGCGATGCTGCAATGCAGAAGAAGGCCTGTCAACAGGTTTTGTAATAATTCTGTAACATTTCACCGTATTATTTTGTGATCAAAAATTGTGATCACAAAATTCTGTTGTTTTTTCTGAATCCCCTATTTTTATTGGAATTTGATTCCGTAAAAACGGGGGTAATCTGACGACGTATTACCGATACGAAATAGGTAATGATATGTGACGTTATTTTCCCACAGTGTCCCGAATCCTATCCCGATGCTGCATGGAAAAAGAATAGGAACATATGACGAACATCCTCTTTTCAAACGCGTCGCTTCGCGCTACAAATACGTCATGAGCAGCTATGATGAATCAAATGCCTTTGAAGGGGCAAGCCTGTCTGCGCGTGCGATGGCCGCGCGACCTACCCCGTATTTGAATGATTTGAACCCCGCGCAGCGACAAGCCGTCGAAGCATTGGATGGTCCTGTTTTGATGCTTGCGGGTGCAGGAACGGGCAAGACCAAGGCATTGACCAGCCGCATTGTGCATCTGTTGTCCACCGGTCGTGCGCGTCCGAATGAAATTTTGTCGGTGACATTTACCAACAAAGCGGCGCGCGAAATGAAAAATCGTGTTGGCGTGCTTTTGGGGCAAGCGGTGGAAGGCATGCCATGGATGGGAACGTTCCATTCGATTTGTGTCAAGCTGTTGCGCCGTCATGCCGAATTGGTGGGGTTGAAAAGCAATTTCACCATTTTGGACACCGACGATCAAATTCGCCTGATCAAACAGGTGCTGGCGCTGAATAATATTGATGAAAAACGATGGCCCGCCCGTCAAATGGCGGGAATCATAGATCATTGGAAAAACCGTGCCTGGACGCCCGCAAAAGTGCCATCGGCTGAGGCATCGGCATTCAACAATCGCGGTACCGAAATCTATGATCAATATCAAACGCGTTTGCGGGAATTGAATGCCGTGGATTTTGGCGACCTGTTGTTGCACATGGTCACCATTTTTCAGGTGCATACCGATATTTTGGAACAGTATCAGCGTTGGTTTAAATATATCCTTGTCGACGAATACCAAGATACCAACGTCGCGCAATATCTTTGGCTTCGGCTACTGGCTGGCGCGCATAAAAACATCTGCTGTGTTGGGGATGATGATCAGTCGATCTATGGTTGGCGCGGGGCCGAGGTTGGCAATATCTTGAAATTCGAAAAGGATTTTCCAGGTGCCGTTGTGGTCCGGTTGGAACAAAACTATCGCTCAACCCCACATATTTTGGCGGCAGCAAGCGGTGTGATCGAAGGAAACCAAGGGCGGCTAGGAAAACGGCTTTGGACCGATCTGGATCACGGTGAAAAAGTGCGCTTGATCGGCCATTGGGATGGAGAAGAAGAAGCGCGTTGGATCGGGGAAGAGATCGAAGTAATCCAGCGCGGCACGCGTGGTGCCGACCCGCAGGGATTGGATGACATGGCGATTTTGGTACGGGCCAGCCACCAAATGCGGGCCTTTGAAGATCGGTTTTTGACAATAGGCTTGCCGTATCGCGTCATTGGCGGCCCACGATTTTATGAGCGTATGGAAATTCGCGATGCGATGGCCTATTTCCGCGTTGTCGTCAGCCCCGATGATGATCTGGCGTTCGAGCGGATCGTAAACACACCAAAGCGCGGCATCGGCGACAAAGCGCAGCAGAAAATCCAACATTGCGCCCGCGCGAATGGGGTGTCTTTGGTTGATGGTGCGCGCATATTGGCGTCGGAAAATGGATTGGGTGGCAAAGCCGGGGCAGAGCTGCGCGTTTTAATTGATGGGCTGGATCGCTGGGGCCGCATGACAGGGGATGCTGATCTGTCACATATGGAATTGGCCGAAATCATCTTGGATGAAAGCGGTTATACCACCATGTGGCAAAACGACAAAACGCCCGAGGCCCCGGGCCGATTGGAAAACCTAAAGGAATTGGTGAAAGCGCTGGAGCAGTTCGAAAATCTGCAAGGGTTTTTAGAACATGTCAGTTTGGTGATGGACAACGAAACCGACGAAACGGGTGAAAAAGTGTCGATCATGACGCTTCACGCCGCCAAAGGGTTGGAATTTCCGGTCGTGTTCTTGCCCGGGTGGGAAGATGGTTTGTTTCCATCACAACGCTCTATGGATGAAAGCGGCCAGAAGGGTTTGGAAGAAGAACGCAGATTGGCCTATGTCGGGATCACGCGTGCCGAACGGCTTTGCACGATTTCTTTTGCGGGAAACCGCCGAGTGTTTGGGCAGTGGCAATCCTCTCTGCCGTCGCGGTTCATTGACGAGTTGCCAGAAGACCATATCGACGTGCTGACCCCGCCCGGGCTTTATGGCGGTGGCTTTGGCGCGGTTGGGATGTCATCCACGCTTCACGACCGCGCAGCGGATGCAAATGTCTATAATTCGCCCGGCTGGCGGCGGATGCAAGACCGTGCCGGCAGCCGATCTTTATCATCACCGTCAGAGGCGCGCACAATGACGATCGATGCCACGGCATCACCTGTCTTTGGCTTGGGGGATCGTGTGTTCCACCAAAAGTTCGGTTATGGCGCAGTCATTGGTACCGAGGGCGACAAACTAGAAATTGCATTCGAAAAAGCAGGGGTAAAGAAAGTTGTCGCACGCTTTGTCACTGCGACGGATAATATCCCATTTTAATACTATTTGCGCACAGTCCACATAGATTTGTTAATTTGTGTTAATTTAATAAACAAAAGTGTAGTTTTTCGAATCTTATGAATGTGTGAACAATACCTTAGAATAGTTGAGGGTATTGCTGTGTCTGAATTGCATCACAAGATAGCATTGATTGTGAAAAACAATCAAACAGGGAGCTGTATTCGGGACCTATCTGATGCGTCGGGTGGCAAAAGGCAAACCCCCTCTGCCGTGAACTCAGCGGTGCAAAGGGATCACTCTATTAGCGTGCTCTTTAACCTATTTCAGACCAATTCAGTTTCTGAAAAGGTCGTCACTCTGACAACGCGGTATGGTGCCCCATTTCGGGTAAATGAAATCACGCCGCGATATTGGGTGTCACACGCACCACGTGTCGCCCCGGTGGCAGAGCGTCGTGCACCAATTATTCTGTTGCAGGACGAAAATACAGATGAATTTGCGCTTCCGTCTCGTGGATCTTTGGACGCGAAATGGGGGCCAATTTATCGAAGCTCGTTGGAACGAAATCTTTTCACATTTGATATCTAATTTTAGGAAACGAAAATGACACTTACTTTACCATTGATAGCCACAAATTTGATTTCAGGCGGGCCTGCGTCGGAATTGATGACGGGATCCTTACTGGGCGATTTAATTTACTCAGGTGATGGAAATGACACCATTGTTGCCGATGCTGGCAACGATGAAATTGATGCGGGCGCTGGGGATGACGTTGTAAATGGCGGCGATGGGCATGACATCATTCTTGGCGGGGATGGCGATGATATC
>Ga0181597_10003992_pt1 | contig 14895 bp, 14 predicted proteins | sample 041ome_5_FD_148647 | JGI IMG/M metagenome (GOLD analysis project Ga0181597, IMG submission 148647) | Coastal salt marsh microbial communities from the Groves Creek Marsh, Skidaway Island, Georgia - 041403US metaG (spades assembly) | ecosystem: Environmental > Aquatic > Marine > Intertidal zone... | reverse complement strand
ATTGTGATAGAAGAAAAAGCTGTTTTTTGTCCGCCGGACGGAGCTCATCTAGTTTTAGCTTCATCGTCACCCCGCCGAAGGGAACTATTTAAACAGATTGGTATCAACGACTTTAGTATACAAGCAGCAGATATAGACGAAAGGGTTCTAGCTCGGGAGCTTCCACCTGCCTACGCCTTAAGAATTGCAAAACAAAAGGCGGAAAAGATTAGCAAACAAAATGAAAACTCTTTTGTGCTTGCCGCAGATACCGTAGTGGCCTGCGGAAGAAGGATTATGCCTAAAGCCGAAACAGAAGCTGAAGCTGATAGTTGTTTGAATTTATTATCCGGTCGCCGCCATAAGGTTTTGGGTGCGGTTGTGATTAATTCTCCCAACGGAACCCAAATATACAGAGTGGTGACAAGTGTAGTAACATTCAAAAAATTAACCCAGGAAGAAATTAATTTCTATTTGAAGACGAGGGAATGGGAAGGCAAAGCGGGAGGGTATGCTATTCAAGGTTTGGCGGCAACCTACATTCGGGCTCTAAATGGATCATATAGTAATGTTGTAGGGCTTCCTCTTTATGAAACCTATCAAATGTTGAAAGGTATGGGTTTCAACTACAAAGTAACTTAGATTACTTTTATGAAGCAGGGACTTTCAAAACATATTCTCATTGATGAATCACCCGGCGAGACGCGTGTGGCTGTCTTGAAAGAGGGGAAGCTCTCTGATGTTTTCATGGAAAGGCAGCATCGACCCGCCTTGAAAGGTTCACTGATACTGGCGAAAGTTCAATCGGTAACAAAAGAATTAAATGCGGTTTTTCTCGATCTTGGCGGTGTCACAGGTTATTTAGAGGGTATTCCAAAACCTTCACCTATAGAAGGTGGAGCATTGTTGGTAGAAGTTTTATCGGAGCCAATAAATAAAAAAGCCGCTCGTGTAACGGCTAATTTCTCGCTTCTGGGAAGAATGGCTGATATCACTCCAAATCAAACAGGATATTCTATATCTCGCGATATAAAAGCAAAAGGGCGACGAGCTTCAATTAGAGATTTATTATCTAATGTTATCCCAAAAGATATTGGCGTTTTTATAAAATCAAATGCTCATACGTGCGAATTAGCAGAATTGGAGGAAGAGCTTCGGACTTTATTGGTAGATTGGGAGAGAATGCAATTGGATATAGTAAGCGGAGGGCAACCGAAAATAGTAAAACCTTCTACTGACCTCAAGGAGTTAACAGATGACTGGAAGAAGAACGCCATTGTTAGTAAAGGTAAGAACGGCATACTGTTCAAAAAATTTAATATAGATGGCCAAATAAGCGGTGCGCTAGAATCAGTGGTAGAAACTCAAACTGGCGTTGTTTTAACTATCGAAGAGATGGAAGCTCTCACAGCAATTGATATAGATTTGGCAAGCCATAAAACAGCCCACTCTCATCCTTTGAAGTTGGCCGAGGCGTTAGCTGAAGAAATTTTTTGGCAAATTCGTTTGCGTAAATTATCTGGTATTATTCTAATAGATTACCCAAGGGCAAAAAATTTAGGAGCAAGGGATCACTTCCATTCAGAAATAAAAAGAATAGCTTCACAAAATGAATATAAACTAGTTGTTCATGGCTGGACTCGCACTGGTTTATTAGAGCTAACAAAAGATAGATTGGGCCCTTCGTTGAGGGATATGTTTCTTTGTAAAAACTCTGCATCACAATTCTTAATTGAAGTGATTGCGATTGAAGCATGTAGGACACTAATTACAGAAAGTGACGGGATAGCAAATCCACAATTGGTTTGTTCTCAGGATTTAAAGTCAGCTTTGTTGGGGCCTTTAAGAAAAACATTTGATGAGGTAAATAGGCGGCTTGGAGTTGAGGTGGATTTTTACGTTGATCTGTATCTAGCCCATGACGATTTTTATATTCAAGCAAAGAAAACAACTTAGTTATGAAAAGTGCTTCTACTTCCAAATGCCCGGTTTGTAATAAGATGACGGATCAAAAATACCGTCCATTTTGTTCTTCTAGATGTAAGTTAATAGATCTTGGAAATTGGATTGATGGTTCTTATAGGTTGCCAACGGAGGATATCCCTGAAGAAGCTGACATCATTGATCTCGAGTCACATCTCAATAAAAATTAATAATTATTCTGCCGAGTTATATTTTCGTCTGTGAGGTTTTAGCTAAACGGGTGTGTTTTTATCCAATGTTTGGCTATATCCAACCTATTGCAAACCCAGATATCTTCGAAACCTCCGATGTAGTCAAGAAGCCTTTTTAAACCCATTGCCCGTGCTGGATGACCAATGAGCCTTTGGTGTAATCCTATGGACATCATTTTTGGAGCGTATGCACCTTCTTCGTAAAGCATATCGAAGGCATCTTTAGTGAATTGAAAAAAATCTTCTCCTGTACTGAACCAACCACGTCCAAATTTAGAATCGTTAGTTGTGAGGGAGTAGGGTACCACTAAATGCGGTTTTCCATCTACCGTTTGCCAGTATGGGAGTTCGTCATTATAGGCATCGGAGTCATATAAAAAACCACCTTCCTCGACTAATAAACGGCGTGTATTAACGCTTGGGCCTGTTCGGCAATACCAGCCAAGGGGTCGTTCTCCAAACATTTTTGTTAAAGATTTGATCGCTAAGCGTATGTGTTCTCGCTCTTCATCTTCTGTCAATTTGTAATGTTCTATCCAACGCCATCCGTGGCAACAGATATCTAAGTTGGATGTTTTTACAGCCTCTACTACTTTTGGGTTGCGTTCTAAAGCAAGCGCGCAGGCAAACAGAGTAACGGGAAAATCGCGCTCCTTAAACAATCGTAATAATCGCCAGAAACCAACTCGGGATCCATATTCAAACAATGTCTCGGCAGCAAGGTCGCGAGTACCATGTGGGATAGTTGATGAAGGGGATTCGGTCAGACTGGCTTCAGAAAACCCATCTCCATCTGGTATTGAATACTCCGATCCTTCTTCATAATTAATAACAAAATTAACTGCTAGCCGGGCTTTGTTTGGCCATTTCGGGTCAGGTGGATTATTGGCGTAACCAATTAGATCACGGGGATAGTCAGGCAATTTAGATTCTCCTTGATCACTTTAATGAAAGTAGGGGAGGTTAAGGAATTTAAAGTTTAATCCATCCGAGCATCAAGTACATTGTTCATTTCAATACACTCCGTTGTGAAAAACACATTCATTTCGCCAAGTTTTTCTATTATCGAGTCACTATCCAAAGCTTCCCACCAACAGAACATTTTCATGGAATCGGTTCCGTTGTTGAAATTCATTAAAAAATGCGCTTTTCCATCCTTCACAGAGCTTACAGTCTTATCTTCAAAATATCGTATCGCTTTAAAATACTTTTCTTGAAGAGATTTGGATTTGAATTCGTGTACACAAATAAAATTCTTCAAGACTAAATCCCCCGATAGTTCAACGTAGTTATAAAGCTACGCCGTCAAAGTGTTCCCCAACGCAGCCAATGTCTCTTTTCCGTTACATGAGCCTGCCTTAAGAGTTTAGTCCAAGGTTTTATTAAGATACAAATTAATTTCTTGGAAATAGATAGTAAATTCTTAAATCCGGATCGAAGATAACGAGTTATCACGGTAGTTATGCTCTGAAATTTTTGATTTTTTGGCCATGCGTTTTTTGCATTCCAGATAGTCGGTTTTTGCATTTGTGAGTCAGCAATTTTTACAAATATAACTGCGTGGTTTTTCGGTTCAAACTATAATCAAAAAACAAAGTTCTATACATAAAATCAATGGTTTATGCGTTTCGAAATTTGAATCGTATGAACGTGAACCAACTGGTCCGCGAAAGAACTCTTATGCCAATAAAAATACTCCAACGTCGCATCGAAGAAGTGGTCCTTGATTGTCGAATATCACGTTATCCGAAGTGGATAAATACTGATCGTGTAATGGTCGCTGACGATATAAAGCATGCCATTAAAACAGGTTATTTTTTAGCGCCTGAAGAATCTAGAGATCCTAATAGCTATATGACGGCTCAGAACCATGCCGGTAGAGTTGCATGGTTGATAAAATTTGCCGACTTAGAAAAAGTTACAATTACTATAGCTGAAAATAAGGTGGTGGATGGGAACCACAGACTGTCTGCTTGTATTTACAGCAAAATCGAAGTTATCAAGTGCGTCGTTATGCCAACTAATTCGAAGATCTCTATGATAGCAGCGTAACGTTTGCACGGGTAAGTTTTAACCAAGCGGTTTTTTTGCCGTTAAAACGCTCTAGCCAACAATTCGATACTTTAAAACCGCGGCCGAGATACCAGAGAACAGCTCTCTCATTAATACACAAAACATTTACACTGATGATATCCTTTATATGCTCCTGTGCTGCGTTTAATAACTCGGCGCCAATACCTTTTCTTTGGTATCTAGGGTGAACGAAAAGATATTTTATATGTTGTTTTGCAATCAAATAATCTACGAAAGCAACGTCTCTTGTGTCTACACTAGCTATAAGTCTACGACCTCCAAGTTTGGCTAATTGAAACCGGTTTAGATTTTCTGTTGATGATCTGTTCGCTGGGTCTGCAATAGCTGTATCATCCAAAGCCAGCCGCATAAGGTCCTGGCAAATAATATCATCCAAACTGGAGCCGTGGCGCAGCGTTATTTTCATGCTTCGAATGGGAATTGCTGAATCTGCAGAAAATCAGATTCTGAACTTTCTTGAAAAAAAAGTGAGATAGAGCTTACCTTTGTGATGTGATCTAAATTCTCTGAAAAATATAAAGACGCTACGTTCACCATAAGCTCTTGGTCTGATCTACATGGGATCTTTTCTGTTAGTGTCATATGAAAACGGAAATCATTAAAGACGTATGGATATCCCCATTTAAGCAAATTTTTATCCTGGCTAGTCGTTAGATCCGACATTCGGCGTTTATCTATTTCCTTTTGATGAAGAGGAGCCCTGAACTGATCCAGATTTTCAACTAACATTGAGGCTAAATTTTGCATTTGTTGCTCGTTTGGATCCATCATCAAAGCGATAAAGTTTCCAAGTTTCCGAACCTCTAAATTTATATTAAAAGGTTTACTGAGGGCGGATAATCTATGAAGCTGTGAACAAAGATCCTTTAATGTGAATTCTTTATTCAGTCGAAATGGAGCTTTTAAAGTAGCATGAAAACCATACCGCCTCGGCGTTTTTGTCACACTATATAAATAGCTTGATGATATCCCTTTTATGTTTGGTTGCTTTATAGCTTTACCGGAACTTGAATCTCGTCCTAACCACTCACTTCCGATATTGTGCAGGTTTGAACCAATTTCAGGCGCAAAATAAATGGCAAATCGCTGTGTGTCACTCGCAGATTTTAGTAAGGTTTTCATTCGTTTTACATAGAACTCTCATAAATTCACACTATAATGGCTATTAATATTAACATCAAATTTGTAAGGAAAGCATAACATGCTCCACAAAAGTAATAGCGTTATCATTAGGGCAGGTAGTGTTTTAATGCCTGACGCGACTTTTATGGAGACAGACTTAAAGATAAGTAACGGCATTATAGACAATATTGGTGATTTTTCAGCGTCAAGATCACAAAACATAAATGCTTCCGGCTTGATGGTACTTCCCGGCGCTGTAGACCTTCACGGAGATGCCTTTGAACGTCAAATTATGCCTCGCCCTGGTGTTTCATTTCCCCTAGATATGGCTCTTCTTGAAACCGACCGACAGCTTTTGAGTAATGGAATTACTACAGCTTTTCATGGGATAACATATTCATGGGAGCCGGGTTTAAGAGGTCGAGATATTACTATTGAGCTTATAGAGTGTTTGGAACGATTACGAAGGAACTTTTTGTGTTCAACAAAACTCCATCTGAGATTTGAGACCTATAATCTCGAAGCCGTTGAAGAAATAGAGAGCTGGCTGGACACAAAGAGAATAGATTTTTTAGCTTTTAATGACCATATGCCGTCCATTTTAAGAAAAATTAAAACGGGTCAGTCGCTGGCCCGGTTTGTTGAAAGAACAGGCCTAAATGAAAAGCAATTCATTGCATTAGCAAAAAAATTAAAAGATCGAAAAGGTGAAGTTAAACCTGCGATAGAGCGATTGTCCCGAACAGCCTTAGCTAGCGGGATTCCTATGGCTAGCCACGATGATGAGACTTCTGCAACAAGAAACTTCTTTGACAAAATTGGCTGCAAAATTGCCGAATTTCCGCTAAGTGAGGAAGCCATCAATGAAGCGGCAACCCTTGGAAATAATATTATTTTAGGCGCACCAAATATTATCCGCGGAGGTAGTCATATGGGAGCATCCGGTTTGTCGGCAACTGATAATATTAAGAAAGGTTTGGGTAACATTCTTTGTTCGGATTATTATTATCCGTCACTTATTAATGCCCCAGCAGAATTGGCCAAGAAAGAGATAATGGATTTTCCCACTGCGTGGGATATGATTTCGAAAAATGCTGCACATGCAGCTAATCTGTTCGATCGTGGAGAGTTAGTCGAGGGTAAAAGGGCCGACTTAGTTCTATTAGATCCGACAGGTCCAAGATATTCCCAGTTAGTGGCAACACTCGTTGCCGGAAACGTAGTTTATCAATCTCGATATGTTTAAATATTTTGCTGCACGGTCGACTCGCATTTTACCTTTTATTCAGTCATACTAAGTATCTTTGACGATCATACTCTCTTATAGCAATTGGTTTATAATCAGGAATTAGAGGATAGTCGCTGTTAGATGAATTTCGCCCCTGAATTTTTGGATGAGATAAGATCGCGGATCCGTGTTTCTGAAATAGTTGGGAAGCGAATCAAGCTACTCAAGCGGGGTAATGAATTCTTGGCCGTTTGCCCATTTCATAATGATACTAAGCCGTCTTTATCAATAGTCGACGATAAGAATTTTTATCATTGTTTCGCATGTGGAGCGCATGGAGATATCATTAAATTTACGATGGAAATAGAAGGTTTAAATTTTCCAGAAACTGTTGAAAAACTCGCTACAATAGCCGGCCTAGAAATGCCATCACAAACTCCCGAAATTCGCTTGCGAGAAAAGCACCGAAAAACCCTAAAGGATGTCAACGAGGAAGCATGTAGATTTTATGAAGATCTTCTTTGGAGCCGCGCGGGACAAGATGGTCTTTTTTATCTCAAAAATAGGGGGCTCTCGGAAAATGTAATAAAAAAATACCGACTTGGCTTTAGTTTAGGAGGAAGACACAGTCTCAAGGATGCTATGAGCCAAAAGGGTATTGACCTTAGTCTGTTAGCTGAAGGCGGTCTGGTTCGTGTCTCGGAGCAAAATGGAGAATATTACGACTACTTCCGCAATCGGGTAATGTTCCCAATAAGTGATAGACGGGGCCAGGTGATAGCATTTGGAGCCAGAACAATTGGTGAAAGTCAGCCCAAATATCTTAACTCTCCTGAAACACCTCTATTTCAGAAGGGTAGAATTTTATACGGAATAAGTCAGGCTAGAGAAAGTTCATCCCAACAAAAGGAAATAATTGTGACAGAGGGCTACATGGATGTAATTGCCCTTGCAGAAGCGGGTATTGCAAATGCTGTGGCACCTTTAGGAACGGCCCTTACAGAGGATCAAATAAATGAATTATGGAGGCTCGGTAAAGAACCATTTATTTGTTTTGATGGCGACGAAGCTGGCTTACAAGCCGCAGTGAGGGCGGCCGATAGAGCCTTGTCCATTTTAAAACCCGGCCATTCGTTGTGTTTTTCAATGTTACCTCCCGGGGAAGACCCAGATGATTTGGTAAAAAGATTAGGAATAGAAGCTTTTAAGGATGTATTAACACGCTCTATTAGCTTAGCAGATTTTATATGGGGCCAAGAATTTAGAAAACGGCAGACTAATACGCCAGAACGATTAGCGGACTTCTTCAAACGAATTCGGGGTAAGGTTAAAGAGATATCAGATCGGGGGGTTCAAGAGGCTTATAGAGATCATATAGAACAAAAAATTAGACAAGTAAGAGAACATTTGAATGGGTTTAAAAATACAACATGGGGGAAAAAGAGTAATTCTGGTTACAAAGAATGGAATAGGTGGGATCTATTAGACAGTGGATCTTCAAAGATAAATGCATCAAATGTTTTGGCTATGCGGCAGAAGCAGACAATCTTGGCTGCTTTCATAAATCACCCTGGGCTTATTGAGGATTTTGGGGAAGCATTAGGTTATTTAGATTTCTTGGATCCGTTTCTTGACAAACTCCGTCTAGACATCTTAGACATCACATCAATAGCACAAGGTCTTGAAGTGAGGGATATACAGGACCATCTCTCCCAAAGGGGGTATGATAAAGAGGTTGGAGGAATTCTGAACTCTAGCGTGTTACGTCATGCTGCATTTGCCCGTAGTAATGCTTCGGAGGCACTCGCTAAATCAGGTGTCCGAGAACTTTTGGCTAGAATTGGAAAATATCAACTTGAGGAACAACTTTCTGCAGCACAAAAAGTTGTAGAGGAGGAGTTCAATGAAATTAATTGGAATAGGTTAACTTCATTAAGAGCCGCGCTGGTGGCAGTTAATGATAGCTCAAACGTAGAAGATGTTCTTTGATGTTTCTTAAAAAAGCGGTTAAAATATTAACAGCGAGCAATATGGATGGGAAGTATGGCAAAAACAGCGCTGGCAACCACTAATCAAGATAATAGGCAGACCGAGGACGGTAGTTCAGATGGTCCTTTAATGGATACAACTAATCTTGCTGTAAAAAATCTTATAAAAAAGGGTAAAGAACGAGGGTTTTTGACCCATGATGAGGTTAACTCTGCCTTGCCACCTATACAATTCACTTCAGAACAAATTGAAGACGTGATGTCATCACTAAGTGAGATGGGTGTTAACGTTATTGAAAATGAAGAAACAGAAGAGACTAACACTGTTCAGAAAGATGAACAGGATGGTGCTGTCCCAGGAAATGTTGCTGAAGACGATGTGGGGCGAACGGATGACCCAGTCAGAATGTATCTACGTGAAATGGGTGGGGTCGAGTTATTGTCGCGGGAAGGCGAGATAGCGATAGCAAAGAGAATAGAAGCTGGTCGCGAATTGATGATTGGTGGAATAGCAGAAAGTCCACTTACAATTAAGGCTGTAGTGCAGTGGCGAGATATGCTTAAGGCGGAAGAGGTGCTTCTTCGTGATGTGATCGACCTTGACTCGACTTATGCCGCCACTCCAGAAGCGCAAGCGTTGGCTGCGAAGTCTGCCGCTGCGGCTTCAACTGCTGTTGCAAGATTGAATGACGGTGCAGCCGAGGATATCTCCGATGATGAGGAAGAAGAGGAAGATTTAGAAGAGAATAATATGTCTTTAGCAGCCATGGAGGCGTCTTTGATGCCTCAGGTTATGGAAAACCTCGATGCTATCAAAATAGTTTTCGATAAACTTCAAAAGGTTCAAGACAGGCGGCTATCAAGAATGTTTAAAGGGGAAGCACTGACTGCCCAAAGTGAGCAGCGTTACGCCAAACTTAAGGATGAGTTGGTAGAGCTAATGGATGGCGTGAGACTAAATAATAACAGATTAGAAGCTCTACTAGAGCAGCTTTATAAACTGAATAAGCATTTGGTTAGTTTGGATATGAATTTAATGAAATCGGCGGAGAAATACAAAGTCAAACGCAAAGACTTTATGAGCCAGCATTTCGGTAGGGAGATGGAGCCAAATTGGTTGGAGATGGTGTCGGCGCTTCCAGGTGGTAATTGGAAGAGGTTCGCAGATTCAAAAGCTGATGAAATACTAACGACACGAGAAAGTTTGATAGCAATATCTGAAAACTCTGGCCTACCGATTAGTGAATTTCGTCGTGTTGTTAAGACTGTTCAAAAAGGTGAACGGGAGGCAGGACGCGCAAAAAAAGAAATGGTAGAAGCCAATCTTAGGCTCGTCATTTCCATAGCTAAAAAGTATACAAATCGCGGCCTACAATTCTTAGATTTAATTCAAGAAGGTAATATTGGCCTTATGAAGGCAGTTGATAAATTTGAGTATCGCAGAGGATATAAATTCTCAACTTATGCTACATGGTGGATCCGGCAGGCGATTACGAGATCCATTGCTGATCAGGCTAGAACTATACGCATTCCTGTTCACATGATTGAGACGATAAATAAGTTAGTTAGAACGTCGCGTCAGATGTTGCATGAAATTGGTCGTGAACCTACGCCTGAAGAACTGGCAGAAAAATTAGTGATGCCTTTGGATAAGGTAAGAAAGGTGCTTAAGATTGCGAAAGAGCCTATCAGTCTGGAAACACCAATAGGTGATGAGGAAGATAGTCATTTAGGTGATTTCATTGAGGATAAAAATGCGGTTCAACCACTTGACGCCGCTATTCAGGCTAATTTAAGGGAGACTACAACCCGTGTCCTCGCCAGTTTGACAGCAAGAGAGGAGCGGGTTCTTCGTATGCGCTTTGGAATAGGTATGAATACTGATCACACATTGGAAGAAGTAGGGCAGCAATTTTCTGTAACACGCGAGCGGATAAGGCAAATCGAGGCAAAAGCTCTTAGAAAACTTAAACATCCATCACGTTCAAGAAAATTAAGAAGCTTTCTTGATTACTAATTAAGAGATGGCTTTGATCTCGTGTTTATGAGCTGAATGACTGATAATCCATAATATATTCTGTTAAATTTTCAACAGGGTTTTCAATTCCAATACCTGGCTTCGTCCCAAGTAGGAGATGCGAATCTTCCAGATCTAGAAGGTGATCAGTAATCACGGTTCTGAGGGGGTTTGGATTGCTGTCAACTTCTAATAAGCCTTTTCCCCCAGCTGCTGACAACACATGTGCGGAATGCAATAAACCAATACCGCCGGATAACCAGTGAGGACAATAGACTTTTCCCGCGGCGGTAGCTTTTTTTGCTATGTCATAGCATCCATCGACGCCGCCCCATTTGCCTATGTCAGGTTGAATATAGTCAAGCCATCCAAAAGCCTTTGTGAGCAGCCTATCCGATAGTAAATTTTCTCCCCCAGCTAATGGAATAGCACAAGCGGCTTTAAATTTTTCCCAGTCAGAGGAGTTAGCTGTTGCGATAAATGGTTCTTCGAACCAATCCACACCATAATCCACTAACATCTCTATTTGATCAGATGCCGAATCAAGGCTAAAACCTTGATTCGCATCGACAAAGAGTTTTTCCCCAGGTGTCATTTTAGAACGAATTGCTTTTAAATTCCGTTTGTCTACCTCCTTGCCAAACCCTATTTTCAATTTGAAGGCCTTAAAACCTTCATCTCTTGCTCTATCTGTTACCTCGATACAGTCATTTGGGTTTAATCCGCTGGCGTAAGCTGGTATTTTATCTGCTGCATTTTTGTTTAACAGCAGTCGCAGTGGAAGCCCTGCTCTATGAGCCCGAAGATCCCAAAGAGCTTGATTAACAGCAGCAATGATAGAATTGATTGGTCCAATTTCTCCAGCCTGTACGCACAAGATATTCAGTCTTTTTTCCAATCGAGTGGTGAATACCCTAGGATGTTCTATCTCTGCGTTTAATAAATATTGGGGTAAGACCCAAGCAGCTAATTTTGCTCGGTAGTCTGCTGTTACTATTGGAAAATTACCCCAAATCTCACCCCATCCGCAGATCCCATCGTGATCTTCAATACAAATGAACACGGTGCGACGACTCGGCATGCTGCCAAAAGACGTCACTACAGGATCTGGTATTTTTGCGCAGCAAGTGTAAATATGCACCTTGTTTACAGTAAAGTTTATATCCATTCCATTTCTCAGTTTCATATTAGCTTTGCAATAAGAAATTTATTTTGTGATGAAGTTAATCCATACTGGAAAAGAATAACTTATGAATTCGCTTTGTATCTTTTATTTATAGTTCTAAAATAAAGCTTCAATGTAAAAATATCGGGTCTATTTTTGGAAACGTAAAGCCAAAAATTGCCGAAAAATAATACCCTGCTTATAGTTTAGCTCAAAAATATATCATTGAGAAACACCTTTGATGAATGGGGCATAATATGAAAATCCAAGAAAGTGATCTCGATCTGAAGGGTAAACGTGTATTAATTACAGGGGCCGCCAGTGGCATTGGTGCAGCAATGGCAAAGACTTTCTTTGAGCACAATGCAGCAACTATTTTGGCAGATAGAGACTCCATAGAATTAGAGAGAATAGCCAAGGAAGTGCCGGGCTCTCAAACTATCGTTTTCGACCAAGGTGAAAAAGTATCTATCGAGAATATGTGCTTGGAAGCACAAAACCCAGATATTCTTTTAAATAATGCGGGAATACTTTGGGCAGGTCCATTTGATGAGATGCCTTCAGATGAAATTACGAAAATAGTGAATGTTAATTTGCTTGGCCCAATGCAAATAGCTCACAATATTGGAAAACAGATGTTGAGGCGAGGCTCAGGTATAATTATCAATACATCTTCGCAATTAGCATTTCATGGGGCGGCCGAACGTGCTGTTTATGCAAGTACAAAAGCGGGAATTGCACAATTCACCAAATCGCTTGCCGCCGAATGGATGCCTAGAGGAGTTCGAGTGGCGGCTATTGCTCCTGGCCGAACGTTGACAAATATAAATGTAAGTCTCTTAAATTCAGAAGAAAAGCAACGGACGGCCCTTAAAGGTATCCCAGCAGGGCGATTAGCCGAAGCTCATGAAATGGCCCGGCTTGCTTTACTTCTTTCAACTGATGTTTTGAGTTACGTAGTGGGTGAAACTATTATTTCGGATGGTGGATATGTGCTTCTTTAACGCCCTTTTGTTTGCAATAAGCCCTGCCTTGCTCAAGTGTTCGAAAATTGATATTTGGTTTTAAGTACCATCCTCTCAGCAGAAGGGCTGTTATTGAATTTTTTCACTTCATCAATTGGGACAAACCGTACCTCATATGATTCATTGTTGCCTGGTAAATTAACTTCAGGTATTCGGAAAATATATCTAATATCGTGATGCATGTGCGCTGGTTCAGCGCCGCATTTTGGAATTTTATGAACGTCTATATCGAATATTAAACTAGTGATTGGTGTGAATATAGATAGGCCTAGTCCTGTCTTTTCGGATGCCTCATGAAGAGCTAATTCAAATAAATTTCCGTTTCCATCCGCCTGGTCGCCAGATTGTAACCATCGATTCAGCTTTTTATGGTGACCTAGAACCGTTGATCTACGGTCAGGTGTCACTAGCCCTGCTGAACCAGTAAGGTGCCCAAATAGACAACGTCTGTCCAGGCTGTTGGGATGAGCTTCGATAAATCTTAAGGTCTGACATTTCGCAATGTCTTCAGTATAATTAAACGATCTATGCACAAGAATTAATAGGTTAATTTCTGTCAGTGCCAGTTTTTCCGGGGTAATTTTCAGCTCTACCCATTATCCAATTTATTATAACTGCATTTGTTTTAAATATTTAATCTTTCTAAGTCTCTCCCACACTTACCTTTTTTTGCTTCTCCCGACTGAATGTATAAAATCCAGAGCTTACAATAATGAAGATTCCGAGCCAAGCCAAAGCATCAGGGAAATCGTCAAAAAGCCAAAGCCCGTAGAATGTAGCAGCTACAATTTCAAGATATTGAAATGGAGCCAATGCACTCGCTTCGATATATTTTATGGCAAAAGCAATCATAAAGTGACCAACAGTGGCGATGAGCCCAAGCAACAAAAGTAACATCCATTGGTCATGACTTGGCATAGTGACTTTTAAAGTAGGAAATTCCAATAAATAGCCTAAGGCTAACACTATACTCATGAATAGGAAACCAGAGAGGCCAGAATTAAATTGCATTATGGTTGGGTTTATAGTGTGGGCTAATTTTCGCGTTAAAATTATATAAAAAGCAAAACACAAAGCAGCAGCAAATGGTAAAATTGCGGATAAGCCAAATATTTGATAGCTTGGTTGTACTACTATTAATGCTCCGGAAAATCCAATTATTGTAGCAGATAGCCTTCTCCATCCAATTCTTTCTCCGAGAAAAATTGTTGAAAGAAGTGTGACAATGAGTGGCTCGATGAAAAATATGGAGATAACCTCAGCAAGTGGCATCAGTTTTACGGCAGCAAATATCAGTACAGTCGTAGCTGCTATTAAGATACCACGCAGAGCCTGTGGGAAGAGGTAACAATTTTTTTCGAGATGCATTGTTTTCAAAAAGAATGGCAGCATGATTAGCGTTTGGATTAGAAACCTCGTCCATGCAATTTGTCCCGCTGAGATATCTTTGGATATAAATTTTGCAATGGCATCTATGGCAGGTAAAACAAGGAATGCTATAACCACTAGGCTAACGGCAGAGGTATGGTTGGAAAATCTCAAGCTGTTAAAATATGACATGAGGAGAATTTTGACGATTATACTGGAATTAAACAAGGTTCTTTGTTTATTTGTGTCCACTCTTGGATAGTTAATATTTGTATGAATACTTATCCAAGTTATAAGTACGAGATTAAATTTATTTAAAAGGACCAAAAATGAGCGATCTATCTGTTTATTTATCAGGGGAGATTCATAGCGATTGGCGGGAAGAGATTTATAAAGGTGTAAGCTCCGCGGCGTTATCTATTAAATTCAATACACCGGTTACCGATCATGACAATAGTGATGATTGTGGCGTGACTATTTTGGGAGATGAAGACAACCTTTTTTGGAAGGACCATAAAGGGGCCAAGCTCAATGCTATCCGGACAAAAACATTGATAGAAAAATCCGATGTGGTCGTGGTACGATTTGGTGATAAATACAAGCAGTGGAATGCAGCTTTTGACGCCGGTTTTGCTGCAGCCCTTGGTAAGCCTCTGATAGTCATGCATGATAAATCATTGACGCATCCGCTTAAAGAAGTGGACGCCGCTGCGCTAGCAGTAGCTGAAACGCCAG